>Ga0064013_1025_pt1 | contig 110228 bp, 94 predicted proteins | sample CrowatWCoCulture_FD_61583 | JGI IMG/M metagenome (GOLD analysis project Ga0064013, IMG submission 61583) | Marine cyanobacteria communities from the University of California, Santa Cruz, USA, analyzing cyanobacterial DNA methylation -... | ecosystem: Host-associated > Microbial > Bacteria >...
GGCATATTAAATCAAGCCAGAATTGAGACAGAAATAATAATAGATAATCTTTATAAACCATTAAGAGTAAATTGAAAAAAAGCCGAGAACTTCTAGAAAAATTGCTAGAAGGAATACTTAAAAGTAGCTAAAAACGAAAAGTATCTTATCAAGAAAAGAAGAAAAGCTATCGGGAAACAGTTAAAATACCTTAAGAAAAATTTAGGAAATATAGAAGACTTAATTCAAGCTGGGGTTCCCTGGAAAATCTGAGTAAAAGACAGAAAAATTGTCTAGAGACTATCAAAAAAGTTTATGAACAACAACAGTCAATGTGGGAGAATAAGACCCAGAGTGTTCCTCAAAGAATTGTAAGTTTAACTCAACGGCATATTCGTCCAATAGTGAGGGGAAAAGCAGGAAAACCAATAGAGTTTGGAGCTAAACTCTCAGTAAGCTGTGTAGATAACTATGTGTTTCTAGATAAAATAAGTTGGGAAAACTTCAATGAATCTTGTCATTTAAAAGAAAAGTAGAAAAGTATAAAGAACGTTTTGGCTATTATCCCGAATCCGTCCATGTAGATAAAATTTATCGAACTAGGGAAAACAGAAATTGGTGTAAGGAAAGAGGGATAAGAATCAGTGGTCCGAAGTTAGGAAGACCTCCGAAAAATGTCAGTGAAGAGAAAAGAAACAAGCCCACTCCGATTAATGCTTCCGTAATGCTATTGAGGGAAAGTTTGGACAAGCTAAACGAAGATTTAGCCTAAATCTCGTGATGACAAAACTCCCTGAAACCTCCATTACATCTATTGCTATTACATTTTTAGTTGTCAATCTTTCTAAACTTCTGAGGCAGTTTTTGTCGCTTTTTTTGTCCTTATTTACTAATAATAGAACAGGGAAACTCATCAAACCGCCTTTCATTAATTTTGATTATACTTTAAACAATTTTTATGTACTAAAACTTATTGATTTGTCAGAAAATTCTTGGTCAAAAGTGGCATAAATTTTGGAGAAACTTTTTCAGCAAACCCTAATTAGTCCGATAATTCTTTGTAATTCGTCTAAGGCTCCATCGGCTGGATCTACATTAGATGAACGAAGTTTAGCAACTAATAAATGATGCCCACAGAAAATATATAAAGGAGCATAACATACTCCGTGATAATAACTATTAAAAAATGCCCCTTCTTGATTACCATGTACTTGGTCATCCGTGACATCCATATCTAATATAATACTTAAGGGAGGTTTTTTATAAGACTCTAAAAAAAATTCGACAAAAGATTTTTCAATGGCTTCAAAGTTGGGTTCTATTTTATGATAACGACTCGTTTTTTGGTCGAGAATAGTCTCAGGACAATATTCCAATCTATTAATTGTACTTTTTCCAGCTAACCATCCCTTTTTATCTTCAAGTTCATTAAGCTTTTCTAAAGCGATCTTAAGGGCAGGATCGTGACGTAATTTATCATGGTCATTGACATCTTCATAGCCTAAAATAATTCCATAAAGCCTTTGTGCTAATAACTCATGAACGGAATGATCTACATAAGATTGATGACGATGATCTTGAAAACAGTTACCAAACTTCTCCGTAATTCCCAGTTTTTTATCCAACTCAGCTATCCAGACAATCCCCGCATCTGAAGTGATTAGTCCCCCATCAAAATTAGCGATTATTTCTTTTCCTTTCTGTTTACTAAAGTTGATTACTTGACGAGGGGTTCGGGGATGACTGGGACTCATTAAATCAGTTTAAGGTAAATTGCTTTAATAATTAAATTATAGCATATTTTATTCTAACAATCTAGTACTATTAGAGATTTTATTAATAATTTTTTTGAAAAAATGAGTGATTGATTTATCTTTTCATCTTTGTCTAATTCGGGTTGATTTTAACTTAAAATCTGACAACAGACTGTTGGTTGGGGAAATCTGCGATCGCTCTGTTCAAACCCACTTCCTGTAAGGCTTCTGTGTTTGGCGATCGCAGATTTTGTGAGAAATTCGGGAGTAGCCATAGATGAATATACAGACAGTTTAAGAAATTATACTGCCGGGGTCAGATTCATGCCTGAGCAAGATAATTTTGCAGTAGTTATCTGCCGAGGAAATGATCACACAGAAGATAATATTGATGATATTAGACCCACAAGGAGAAATAATCAATGGACTTGTACAAGTAATAGCACCGTTATTCCTTAGTCTTTTGCCTCCTTTTAATTGCCAAAATTTTCTCAAGATTGATTAGAGAATGGTCTCAGTTTAAACAATGACTCTTTTCTGGGTTTGAGCCTAACTAACTTTCTCAGACTACCAACAACTAAGTTCCACAAATACCCATACTGAGGGTATAGTTTTACCAGAAAAACTTCGGCCAACACATAGCGTCGGTTAGTGGTAGTGTACTGAAATTCTGGGGGATTACTTTCTGTCCTAAACTGTTCAGGAAAGGGTAGAATGTGTCCAATAATATCACCTTTTTTAGCAAGACCTTTTGGATACAATTTAGCCTGCATTCCTAAACCCAGGAGTCGATCAGCACACCAAAAAGGAACATATTTGAATGGTCCAAAAAGAGTAAATAATTTAACAATGTCATTAATTTGCTCTTGTACTAAGCTATTTCTCCATACTTTTTTGTCAAAATTCTCTTGATGGGGTCCATGATGATATTTGCGTTCTTTAATAAGACAAAGAAGATTAAATTTGTTTTCTAAGGGACAAATAGGAATTTCTTGTAAGGTTTCTGTTGTTGGTAAATGTCGATCTTCTGCTCTTCTAACTTGGATCTTTGCTAAATTAGTAAATGGTTGCCATTCTTCTAATAATTTTTCTTGGCTACCGTAGGGATAAAACTTTTGTCTAAGCTTAAATAAGTAACTATTAGGAAATGTTTGGAAATATTCAACAACAACATCTTCTATTTTCGGGTATAAATACTCGTCGCAATTAATAGATAAAACATAAGTACCTGACGCATTTAATAACGCAGTAATCCTTTGTAAAACTTCTCCTCTAATGGGACTTGTAATTTGATGAATACGAGGATCATCATTACTCAGTAAGGGAACTTCAGGGGGATAAACTAAAATAAATTCAACATTTCCCTCAACTTTTGCCAATGCTTCTATCCAAACTTGAGGAACATTATCCCGCATGGGAATGATAACTGATAAGGTGGGCTTTGTCATATTATTTAATATTTAGTTCTAGACTAGAATACAATTATTTTTTTAATAGATCGTGCCAAATTTATACATTATAATATTTATTCTGTCAAGTAATTCAACTCTTAATAATTTATGATCGTTGAATTACTTATTGAAAATTCCATATTAAAATATTAAAAATCAAGCAAGTATGATTAGGTTTACTTAATCTTTGACCTTCTGTCTATGGAAAGATCGTGAGATTTTTTCTAGCATGATTGAAAGCACTGAAATTATCACCTGAAGCTTAAACCATGAACAATCTAGTTAAGAATTTCTTCAAGTTTTCTATCTTAATCGCAGCTATGTTATTTTGTTTAGGTTTTTCTTCACCAAGTGTAGGTAAATCAACAATATCCCCGAATTTTTCTCAAGGTATTGACTATTTAAGACAAGAAAAATACCAAGAAGCTATTGTTCAATTTACTCAGGTTATTAATGATAAGAGTCAGTGGATGGCTTTTGCTTATAGTAATCGTTGTTTAGCTCATTTACAATTGAATAATAATCAAGCTGCTAAAAGAGACTGTGAAAAAGCTTTAGAGATGAATTCAGATAATATGGAAGCTTATCTTAATAAAGGATTAGCTGATTATCGAATGGAAAATTATCATCAATCTTTAGCTGCTTATCAAGAGGTTATTAAACGGCAGAAAGGTGATTATCGTGCTTATTATAATCAAGGATTAGTCCATTTTCAATTAGGTAATTATCAGCAAGCTTTAAATAGTTATGATCAAGCTTTAGAAATAGATCAGGACTATTCTTTGGAGCATAAAACCTTGATTTATCATGATCGTGCTTTAGCTCATTTAAAACTAGAAGATTTTTCAAGAGCGATCGCTAATCTTACTCATCTTCTTATTTTAAATCCAAAGAACGAACAAGCCTATTATCAACGAGGTTATGCTTATCAAAAATCAGGGGATCATAAGGCGGCTTTTCAAGATTTTACAGAGGTAATTACTTTAAACCCTCAGTCAACCAATGCCTATATTAACCGAGGAATTTCTGCTGCAATTTTAGGATTTCAGGACTTTGCTTGGCAAAATTTTAAAATTGCTCTTGCTCAGTTTGAAGAACAAAATAACCAGATAGGTTACAAGCAAACTTTGAAATTAATGCTTAAATTTAAACAAGTTACTTCTAATAGCTATCAACCTCCTATTGGTTAGTAGAATTAATAATTAATTCACTAATATGTTCACTAACTAATTGCTCACCCAAAGGACTCAGATGAATATGATCTCGATATAAAGTGTCAATATTTTCCTGTTTGGCAAAGATCGGTAAAAAGTCAATAAACTCTACATGATTTGTATCTACCCAGTCTTGTAAGCGTTTTCTAGCCACTTTTTCATAATCTCTGGGTTCTGGGTTCATTTCTCGTTTAAGAGGGGTTAAAACCATCATAAATTGACTCTCATTTTCAGTGGTGATCGCTTTCATTTTCTCGATCGCTTCTAAATTGAATCCCACTCGATCCCCTCTTTCTCCCATTATTTTATCCATTCCTGGGATGTTAGGATTACGAGAAAACACTTTTTCTAAAATTTCTTCTACGGCTAAAATCGGTTGTTGATCGGGATAATTGATATCTTTTCCCACTCTTAAAGGGGTGGGTTTTGTGGCAAATAAATCATCGGTATTAATTACTAAAAGAATTACTGGAGAATCAAAAGTTCCAAACCTTTTTAAATAGGCTAATTGATTTCTTGGCCCCCAAGAGTTTGCAGAAGCGTTTAAAACTTCTATGGTTTGTGATAGTTTTTTTTCAATGTCTTTTTGTACCAAGGCGGAAATAGTTTCGTTTTGATCTGTCCACCAAGCCCCATTAACAATAGAATCTCCTATGAAAAACAGTCGCATGGTATCATTCAAAGGACTAGGTTCAATCATTTCGTTTCGCATAGAATATTGATTGATAATCGTCAATTTTCCTAAACGACTAACCTTTTGATTAGGGGCTAATAAATAGCCTATTTCATCATCAGCTATATAAAGAGGACGTTTACCTAGTCCAAAAAATAATCTTAAGCTACCTTCAAGAATCAGGAAACTAATGATAATAATACCAAGACTGAGCCAGACAATTTTCATCTGTTTTATAAGAGAGAGAGTAATATAATTTTACAAAGCTTCTTCTAGGGTAGATAAAGGAATTGCCCCTGAAAAAACTTGACCATTGAAAATAAACAAAGGAGTTCCTTGAATTCCAATTTCTTGAGCGAGTTCCATATCTTTTTCAATGGCAAGATCAGCATTTCTACTATTGCGATCGCGTTCAAATTGCTCCATATCAAGATCCAAGTCTTCAGCAAGTTCAATATAGAAATCTTCTCCTAAGTTGTCTTGTTGCTCAAATAAAGCATCATAATAATCCCAAAATTTTCCTTGTTGTTGTGCAGCCCAAGACGCTTTAGCTGCGGGCAAAGCTTGAGGATGAATGGTAAATAAGGGAAAATGTTTATACACTAAAGTAACCTCATCACCGTGCTTATCCATAAATTCTTTAACGGTTTCGTAAGCTTTTTCACAATAAGGACATTGAAAATCAGAAAATTCTAAGAGAATAATCTTCTCACTTAGAGATCCGGTGCTGGGCGAGTCAGCGATAATGGTTTGAGGTTTGCTTTTCAGTTGTGATGCAAAGGACTGTCTGGCTTGTTGTTGTTGTTCTTGTTGTTGTTTTTGATATGCTTGAACCGATTCGATCAGAACTTCGGGGTGTTTACGAATAATCTCTAAAACTGTTTCCTCCAATTCAGGTTCAATAACCGCTTGTGCAGAAGGTACAATGATAGTGGGTGTCCATGTCAGACCCATAATCAGCAATAATGCCATTAAAACATTTAGTGCCTTTTTCATAACAGTCCTCAATGTTTAGTTGATATTATTGACGGTATTATATAAATGCTCTCAAGTCAATTAACAACGGGATTTAAACTAAAATTTATCTCAAAATTCTATGACTCAAACTATTACCGTACAACTGGATCACATAGCTGCTTTAGATATTACTCCTGTCAGAGAAATAATTGAGCCAATATTAGAAAAAAAGGCGATCGCAACCCTAGAACAAACCTTATCCTTTGAAATTCAATACCCTCGTGAACCTAATGATCCTAGAGAACTTTCAGAAATTCCTGAAGTTCGTTTATGGTTTGTTCGTTTAGACACTATTTATCCTTGGTTACCCTTTGTTTTAGACGCAAAACAAGGAGAATTACCCAGATATACAGCTATGTTAGTTCCCCATCAATTTAACCGTGTTGAAGGGATTCAATACAACCCCGAAGCGTTAGAAATTTTTGTTATGAATAAGTTATTTGTTCTTTCTGACTGGTTACAAAAACAAGGTCTTTATTCCCAGTTTCGTTTGAAATCTCTAGCTCAACTTTTTGGCTATGATATCGATGATAGTTTTTTTGCAATGATCAAAAATAATTATTAGCTTTTTGATCATATTTTGGAACAGTTAATTATCAATGGATAATTGATAATTTGTTAAAAACCCTCTCCTTTCAAGAAGAAAAAAAGATACATTTCTTTTTTTTTATCCTCTTCCCTTGACAGAAGAGGTAATTATCCATTATTGAACTTTCATGATGTTTCTTCTAACTATCTGGCTGTTTCTGTTATATTATAATATGAATTAATTGGCTCAATTTGATTAGAAGTTACAGCAATAATAGTATATCCTTGACCATTTTCATTTAACAGTTCTAATAAATAACCTTCTTCTTGTTGATTTTTACAGTGTTCTACAATAATAGCAGAACAACCTTTAGTTAAATTATAGTTAGGTAAATCAGTAGTTAGTCTAACTTCTGAGAATAGTGGTAGTTGCATAATAAGTTCCTTGTTAGTTAGGTAATAAAGTCACAAATTTAGTTTCTTTTGTCTCTCTATCAATAATCCAAAAAGTGGCAATATTAAGATTTATGCCATTAGCTCCTTTTAAAACTCCTTCTATTTTATAAATTGTACCAAAGTTCGTTTCGTGATCTAAAGTTGCAGGTAAGCTTAATTGTTGTCTCAGTTTTTCTTCTAGTTGTTTCCAATTATCTATTGTATAACCTGCTTGAGCTAAATAGCCTGATTTATCGTTTTTAGTTAATTTAACCAGTAGATATTGAGTTAATTTTGCTTGCGGAATCAGTGCATTTTCATCTAGGTAGATCATTGATTAACAGATAAATCTTTAACTTTCTTGTCAGTTTAACAGTGTCGTGGGTTTATAAGTTGAGTATAACTGGGTTTAGGCTTAATAATATTAAGCCCCTACAATTAACCATCAAAACAAAATTGTGATATCATACAATTGATGAATAAATTGCCTATTTTTTACCCAAAATCACCCGTAGGGGTTTAACACTGTTAAACCCACACAAGGTTAAACCCACACAAGGTTAAACCCACACAAGGTTAAACCAACCTAAACCCCATTTTTCCCCAAAAAATCGATCCGCGCTGACGCGCGTCTATAAGGGTAAAGTTGAGAGGGTAAAGGGCAAAAGGGTAAAAGGGTAAAGGGTTAGAGAGTTCTCCCGAACACACATACTAACCGAAAAGCGCCATTGTCGTTGCGGTCTTCGCGCCTATAGTCGTTGACGCGAATCGCGGAACGGCAGTTATTAGGAATGCTGACCCAAGAACCGCCTCGCAGACTCTTACATTGAGAATTATTAGCAAGAAGAATATTGGGTGCAAAAGAGGCTGAAACCAGCATCACTGCGTTTGCAGTTACCTTGTTTGCGTCTTGTTGAAAATTCTTATTATTAGCCTGATAATTTTTTTCATAATCATCTTGACACCATTCCCAGACATTACCGTGCATATCATGCAACCCAAAGCCATTAGCTGGAAAACTACCGACTTCCGTTGTTTCTTGGCGATAAACCCCTTTTTTACTCTCTCCATACACATACTTACCGTTATAGTTAGCAATATCTGTACTCAAGGTTTCCCCATAATAAAAGGGGGTAGTTGTCCCTCCACGACAAGCATACTCCCATTGCGCTTCTGTGGGTAAGGTAAACGTTAACCCCGTTTTTTCTGACAGTTTCTCACAAAACTCTTGACAATCATTCCAAGAAACCTTTTCTACAGGATATTTACCCCCTTTCTTAAAGGATGCAGGGTTATTTCCCATAATAGCTTGCCATTGTTCCTGGGTAACTTCATATTTACCTATATAAAAATCATCTACCGTCACTTGCTGTTGCGCTTCATCATCATCCCTTCCCTCTTCACTTTCAGGGGAACCCATCATAAACGTTCCCCCTGGTATCTGTACCATATCCAAAAAGACATCATTCCCTAAGTCAACAGCAAACTGTGTCCCTTGTTTGGTTTGTCGTTGAATAATGTTTCCTTGGGGATCAACTTTCACCGTCTCAAAACTAAAGGTTTCTAGAGGAAAACCCCCTACAGTTGGAGTCGGAGAAGGAATGGGAGGAATAGGAGAAGGAGTCAATAACTTTCTTATTACAGCAAACACCCCAACGGAAACAACACCTATCCCTCCATATCCCAAATATTGTAAAAACTTTCGTCTATTTTTCTGTTGCGGTTGAGAAGGAGTTTGTATCTGAGTTGGTTGTATAGGTTGACTCTGTTTCTGTTGCGCAATAGTTGGGGAAGTAGAAGAAGATGTTTGACTCTGTTTCTGTTGCGCAATAGTTGGAGATGAAGAAGATGGTGTTTGACTCAACTGTTGTGCAACAGTTGAGGGAGCAGCAGAAGGTGTTTGACTCTGTTTCTGTTGCGCAATAGTTGGAGATGAAGAAGATGGTGTTTGACTCTGTTGCTGTTGCGCAATAGTTTCTAATGCGGTTAAAACCTCCGTTGCTGACTGATAGCGATCGCTTCTATCCTTCTGTAATAACTTATCTAAAACCTGCTTTAACTCATCACTAATAGGTTGCTGTAGATGAGTTGGCCACTGTTTCACCCATTGATAACCCTGCTCTAACAATAACTCGTAAGGATCAACCCTAGTGCAGCTTAGCAAAAATAATCCACCAGTCACTTATGATCTTTAAAGCCCTTAAATTTCCAAACGAACGGCTTAGCAAAATGTTGATTAAAGTAATCAATAAAATTGAGAATTTTTTGGGATAGTTCTTCAGTTGAACGGACAGTAATTCTTTTGAGTAAACGCCTGACTAAGATCTAAAACCAACACTCAATTTGATTAAGCCACGATGTATGTTTGGGAATATAAACAAAGCGAATTCGATGAGATTCATCTGATAAAAAATCTGCTCTGCTGTCCATAGATTGCAAAATCCCCTCCTTTCCTTTTCTCCCCAAATCAATAGTAATTCCACAGCTTTCTGCTACTAATTTGACTAAGCTTTCCGATTTATGAGTGTTGAGTTGATCTACAATAAAAATCCATTCTGCTTTTTCATCAATCTTAATCGTTCTCTGGATATGTTCAGAAAAATCTTGTTCTGTTCTTGTCGGTCCAATAGAGGGACTAACAACTTTTCCTCTTGCCACATCCCAGTTCGCAATCAAGCTTAAAGTTCCGTGTCTTTCACATTCAAATTCGATTTTTTCTACTTGTTTAGGCTTGATTCTTTTGTTCGGAAATAATCTCTCAAGAGCTTGAATCCCTGTCATTTCATCTGTACTAATTAAATGAATTCCTTGTTCTAACAAAGTTTTAGCTTCTTGATGAAGTTCACAGATATATTTGACTTGCTTTTTAAATTTTAAGGGATCATCAATTTTGGCATTTAACCAGTAACGAACGAGATGTGGTTGTAATGTCGCTTCTTTTTAAAAAACGCCCCACACTACGGGGGGCAATCTTTTCGACAATTCCTCTTTTTATGGCTTCATCCGCCAACTCTGAAGCTGTCCAATGGCTCACTGGTCTGTCTGATTTTTCACATTCTTCACAAGCGATCGCTACAATCTGGACTACTTGTTCGACCGTAAAGGATTTTGTTGTTCCAGGTCTTGGGCGATCGCTTAAAATTCCTTTGATCAAGACCATTAATGCTTTCTCCGTTACCTGTTGTTCTTCGGCGGCACTCAGTTTTTCTCTCTCCTCAAACCATCGCGATCGCCACTGACGCACTTGTACTAGGTCTAATTCTAATCTTCGACTAATCGAACTATTGCTCTCTCCTGATGCTGCGGCTAAGATTAGCTTGGCTCGTCTAACAAGGCGATAGGGGTTTGTTGTCCCTCTCACTATTTGTTGGAGTACTGTTTTCTGTAGGTTGGAGAGGTTAATTGGCAATGCTTTTATCATGGACATCAACTTCGAGATTCTTCCGTTAGTTTCATTGAAACACATTGTCGTGGCTAGTCACGAAAGTTTCTGTAAAAATCTGGTGGATTACTTTCGCCAAGCTGCACTAGTCAGTAAAAAGAAACAAGTTGCACCCAAACTAAACAAGTCACTGGAGTTAAATGCTTCCCCTGACAACATTTGTTCATGAGCAGCATAACCTTGAGTCCCTATTTTTGTTCCTCTCGTTGCTACTGTTGCAGCAAAGTCTTTTGATGCGCCAAAATCAATCAATATATACTGTCCATTATCATCCCGTCGCATAATATTGTTTGGTTTAATGTCGCGGTGAATAACTTTCTTACCGTGTATAAACTCAAAAACAGGCAAAATATTGTTCAAAAACTCCCTAACTTCTGTTTCACTCCAACAAAGGTTATGTAACCTATCGATGGTTTTCCCTTCAACATATTGCTGCACCAAATATAAGTAACCATCTTCTTCAAAATAAGCCAATAACTGGGATATTTGAGGATGTTCCCCCAGTTGTTGCAGTTGTTTCGCTTCATCGTCAAATAAATCTTTTACTTTGCCAAAAACTGCCGTTCCCTGTTTCTGGGGACATAGTTGTTTAATAACACATTTTTCATTGAGTCTATCTAAGTCTTCCGCTAGATAAGTTCTTCCAAACCCACCCTCATCCGATAACAAACTCAGGGGACGATAATGGTTGCGCAGAATAGTAAGAGGAGTCCCACAAGTAATACAAAACTTTGTCCCATCAGCGTTTTCTGGTTTCGTACAATCAGGGTTTAAGCAACAAATAGTCATAACCGTAGGGGTTTAATACCATTAAACCCATCATCAATCATTTTCATGAACATGATAACCGTTTTTATCAGCGATCGCCTTCTGTTAATAGTATCGATGGTTCACCCAAATATGTTCATGGGTTTAACCCAAATATGTTTATGGGTTTAACAGTGTTAAACCCCTACGGGATCATAATTTTTGATTTTTGGGGCTGTTTCTTTTCCTTACTTCTTTGACCCCTTCAGGGTAGGTGTCAGGCGCACACTTTTTCCATCATCCTTATAATACCATGTCAAGTCAATAAAAAGCAAGCATTTTTTACATCCAGTTTCCCTTAGGTGATTTCGACTCTTAAATATACCTTCTTTTCCAATTATTCCCCTCTTTTTAAGGGGGGTAGTGGGGGGATCGCAAGGGATCTCCTTTATCAGAAATCACCTTACTGCCAAAACTCCTCTTTTTTGAGTACAAATATATCTAGCACTAGGGTTTTTGGCAAAATATGTTTGGGTAAAACACAGTATTGAGTACCATCCACCATTTGTTGAGTACAAACATATCTAGCACTAGAGTTTTGAGCAAAAAATGTCTGGGTTTAATACTGTTAAAACCCGACGCAATAATAAGAGCGATCGCTTTCCTTTCTATATTAGTTATTAGTTGTCAAAATTTTTGATTTTTGGGACTGTTTCTTGTCCTTACTTCTTTTACCCCTTCAGGGTAGGTGAAAGAAATCAGTTAAATAAATTAATGATTTACCCAAAATTATTGCCCACCTTCTCAGATAATTATAGTTTAGATCAATCATCAATTAGTTCCCGAAAATTGTTGCCTATTCTACTTACTAACCTGAGTTCGGTATCAAGAAAATTCGAGAAACCTGACTCAAATCATAAATTTAAAACCCTCATTCTCTCCGAACTCCTAACTCCGAACTCCTAACTCCTAACTCACATTACGATTTTTTTCTAAAAATAATTTAGCAATGAAAAAACTAGCAATAGTCTTACCATCTATAATTTCTCCTGATATAATACCTTGTTCAAATTCCTCAAAACTCATCAAAATAACCTCAATATCTTCATCATCATCTTGTTGAGGAGGGTGTTCTAATTTCTCTAATTCCTGTGCTAAAAACGCATAAATATATTCATCAGAATAACCAGGTGCTAAAGGAAACTCTCCTAAATAATGCCATTTCTTTGCCTCATAACCTGTCTCTTCTTGTATTTCTCTTTTAATAGTAATTGCTGGTTCTTCGTTAACTTCTAAAGTTCCGGCAGGAAATTCTAAAATTCTTTGTTCTACAGCAAAACGATACTGCTTAACTAATACTAATTTACCGTCTTGAGTAATAGGAACTGCCAAAGCACCTCCAGGATGACGAATACATTCCCAGTTTCCCTCAACCCCATTGGGTAAACGTAATTTATTAACATCAAAATTAAATTTTCTGCCTCGATAAAAAAGCTGTTGTTCTATATAAGTCGGTAATTCTTTTTCTGTTGACATAAACTTAACTAATTAATGGTTGAACACCTTCACAGTTTAACCCCTTAAGGTGTTCTTGGATCATTTTTTTTGTCATAGGATGAACCCAAGTTGCTGCAATGTCAGCTAAAGGAACCAATACAAATGCTCGATCTAACATCAGAGGATGAGGTATGGTTAAATTAGGAGTATCTAAGATTAAATCACCATACAACAATAAATCTAAATCTAGTGTTCTCGGCCCCCATTTTTCCCGACGAATACGCCCAAATTTTTGTTCTATACTCAGTAAAGTTTGTAATAAGTCTTCGGGGGTTAAACTGGTTTCTAAGATAGCACAACCATTCAAATAATTTGGTTGGAGTGGCCCGATAGGAGTAGTTTTATACCAAGGGGAATGGCCTATTAATTCAAGATAAGGATGTTGAGATAACAAGGTGATTGTTGTCTCTAAAATGTTTAACGAGTCCCCTAGATTACTCCCTAATGCGATCGCACATTTTTTGCTCATTATTAATGATACAACCTCAACCCTAATTAATTATCAACTCGTTTCATTTTTGAAAAAAAAGTTTTTCCCCAGCATCTTCTAATAAAGTATAAAGTACAGGAACCACAATTAAACTCAACACAGAAGATGTAATCAAACCACCAATAATAGCAACGGCCATGGGTTGTCTTAATTCTGCACCGGCACCCAAACCAACGGCAATAGGAAGCATCCCTAAAATAGTGGATGCAGTGGTCATAATAATCGGGCGTAACCTAATTTCTCCCGTCTTGAGTATAGCATGATGACGACTCATTCCCTGTTCTCTTAATTGGTTGGTATAATCCATCAAGAGAATTGCATTTTTGTCAAGTAATCCTAACAAAAATATTAACCCAATTAAAGAGATCATGCCAAAATCGCTTTGAGTAATTAAGAGAGCAAACATCGCCCCAACAATAGACAAAGGTAAAGATAAAAGTACCACAAAAGACTCTAAAAAGCGACCAAAAGTTAGATATAAAATTACCATCATAGACAGGATAGCAAAGAATAAAGCAATAGCAAATTCTTTAAAAATACTTTGCACTTGTGCCGATGCGCCTTGAATATCAAAAGTAACATCATTAGGTAACATTTCTTGGGCAATTTCAACAACTTCCTTGGTAACATCTCCTAAGCCAATTCCTTCCGATAAATTAGCTGTTAAGTAGATTACTCTTTGTTGTTCAAAATGCTCAATAGGTGCATTTTTTTTACCAGCAGATAGTTTAATATCCACTAATCCTGGAATACTCTCTAAGCGATTTTTCAAGAGATTAGCTGTTTTAGTTAAACTATCGAAACTGTTACTGAGTAGAGCAATTTTAAAAGGACTATCATCCCCGGTTTCAATAAAAAGAATATCCTCTACACTAATACTTCCTCCTTTCAGCTTTGGTAACTTTTCTCTAATTTTTTCTTGAACTTGGCTAGTGGTTAAACTTCGATTATCCTTGAGTTGAACATAGATTCTGCCCTTAAGAGGGTTGCCTTGATAACCAGCAATAGTATAAGCTGACTCAACATTATTTGTATCTTCTAAAATTAACCCTTCTAATTTACTCCCAACTCGATAATTTCTACCTAATAAAAAGCGTTCAGGAGAGTCCATGAATCCTTGAAACAAAGAAGGATTATTATTGTCACTATCACTTGTTTGAGGAACTTTTAAACGATTAGGAACTTTGGGATTAGGCAAAGTATAAATAACATTAAATTCCCCCCTATCTAACTTAGGAACAAACCCTTGAGGAATAAAAGGAATTAACCCTAAACCCACAACAAAACTCAGTAAAGCGATAGTCATAACTGCTTTACGATGATATAAAGACCAATTTAATATACTTCTATAGATGGGAACTAAAATAAATAATTTTTGTTTATTTTCGGACTTTCTTCTTCTCGGTTTAATCCAATACATAGCTAGAACAGGGGATAAAGTTCTTGCCACTAATAAAGAGATCAAAACCGCAGCGGACACAGTCATACCAAAAGGTTTAAAAAATTGTCCTAAGTTACCCCCAATCAAAGCAATAGGAAGAAATACAGTGGCTAAAGTTAAAGTTGAAGCAGACACAGTTAAGCCAATTTCATCTGTTCCCTTAATAGCTGCTTGTTTGGGACTCATTCCTTCATCAATATGACGGGAAATGTTTTCAACATCTACAATGGCATCATCTACAATAATACCAATTACTAAAGCTAACCCCAATAAGGTAATGGTTTCTAAATTAAACCCTGCCACTGCCATGACAATAAAAGTTCCTAACAAGGACATGGGAATAGCTAAGGCCGTGATTAAAGTAGCTTGAATATTCCCCAAAAAAGGAAAAATAACTAAAATCGCCAGAACAATAGCCCCTAATAAAGCTTCTAAAGTCGCTTGACTTGCTTCCTCTATATAATCTGCTTGGGTTTCTGCTATAACTAAACGAATATTTGGTAAATTTTCTCTTAAATTGGCTATTTGTTCTTCTACAGCAGCAGCCACATCTAAGGTATTCCCCTCAGCTTTTTTGATTACTTGAACCGCTAAAATATCCTCTTGATTTAAGCGAGTTAATGTCGGAGGATTGACTGCTGAACTATTATTATCTGTATCTCTTAAGGAACTATCTCCCAATAAATCAACCCGTCTCACCCCTCGAACTGCTTCGAGAGAGGGTATAATTTGTTCTTGAGTAATAGAGGCTAAAAGGTCTACTGGTTGCGTCTCACTGGAAATAGCATAGGTTACCGCTACCGACTCATTGAGGTTAAACGGTGTGACTTCTATGGTAGCCTCAGGGGGTAAACTTGCTTGCTTGAGGTAGTTTTTGACGGTAGTGGTAGATTGATCTAGGTTTAAACCCCCGGCAAAGGCTACATTGATGATAGTTTGCCCAGGATAAGTCGAGGAAAACAGTTCCGCATTTTCCAGCGATCGCAAAGAGGTTTCTAGGGGGTTGGTTAACTGTTTCTCCGTCTCTAGAGTGGTTTCTAAAGGGGCAGATCCCTGAACAATGACCACCGGAAAGGGAATTTCCGGAAATAAAGCATATTTGAGGGAACTAAAAGCAAATATCCCCGCCACTGCCACTGCGATCGCTATAAAAACAGTCACTCGTGCGTACTTGATGGCCACACGGGATATATTCAACTGTTCTCGCCAAGATGGTTTCATAAACGTTTGCCCTACTCACACCTATCCTACGGTTATAACAAGGTTAGCTGAAAACTAATCTTAAAAAAGTCTTCAGCTTACGGGGATGGATGACGAAATTTCCCTAATTATTGATTCAGAAGATCATCATTTTTGGGTTTATTCCTGCCAGAGAATATCATCGAGAACGCCCTGAGAACAGGTTTCTCCATAACGGGTTAGGGTTCTTCTGGCTGTATTATCCCCGTTTCTATATTGAGCGTAAAGGGTGGCAAACGCTTCAGTAGAGTATTTCTGTTTTAAGTTTGTAACTGTACAGTTACAGATTTGGATTGCTTCTGCTTCAGTTAACCCAATTTTTGTCGCTTCAGGGACACAATTATTATTATAAAATTGTGTAAAGGGGCTTGCTGCATCGGCCTTTTGAGCTAGGGATACAGTGTTTAATCCCAACAATAATATTGTCCCGACCAATAGTTTGTAAGTCTTATTCATAGGATATTTAGGCGTAATGTAAAGAATTTTATTTTCGACACGCCTCACCTCCATTTTTAGTCTACACTCACCCTTGAGGGGATGGTAAGAGTGCTTATGTCAGTTTTTCTAACTGCACAACTGACTTTGCTCCGTAGGATAACTGTTACGCTTCTTCAGAAAAATTTAGGTTTTGTCTTAATTTAGGGTTTGCTGAATAAAAGCAAAACCCTAATTAAAGGGTTACACCCATATTCGCGATCGCAAAAAAGATCAGCTTTGTCGGCTACAAACCGCTATAATTGGTAGAAGCACCTCCCAGTTGTTGGTCAAGAACAAATGTATCGAAAAGAGGAGCAACCTTTACCGCCCCCAGAAAAATTTGAATTACCTTTCGAGGGCAAATTGTCCCCCAATAATCGTTGGGTAATCATGGCAGAGTTGATACCTTGGGATGATTTTGAGGAAGAATATGCTAAACTTTTTTCAGCAGAAAAAGGTGCGCCAGCCAAACTATTTAGAATGGCATTAGGGACATTAATTATTAAGGAAAAATTAGGAACAAGTGATAGAGAAACTATAGAACAGATTAGAGAAAATCCCTATCTACAATACTTTATAGGTTTAAATTGTTATCAACAAGAGCCACCACTGGAATCTTCAATGCTAGTTCATTTTAGGAAAAGAATTGATGGAGAATTGATAAACAAAATCAATAAAAAAATAGTAAAAAGAGAAATAGACAAGAGTGATAAAGAAGTAAAAAAAAAGGATTGTCTCCAAGAAAAAGGAGAAAAAATAAAAAATAAAGGTAAACTAATTTTAGATGCGACTTGTGCGCCAGCAGACATCAAATACCCAACGGATTTAGGCATATTAAATCAAGCCAGAATTGAGACAGAAAGAATAATAGATAATCTTTATAAACCATTAAGAGTAAAATTGAGAAAAAAGCCGAGAACTTCTAGAAAAATTGCTAGAAAGGAATACTTAAAAGTAGCTAAAAAACGAAAAGTATCTTATCAAGAAAGAAGAAAAGCTATCGGGAAACAGTTAAAATACCTTAAGAAAAATTTAGGAAATATAGAAGACTTAATTCAAGCTGGGGCTTCCCTGGAAAATCTGAGTAAAAGACAGAAAAATTGTCTAGAGACTATCAAAAAAGTTTATGAACAACAACAGTCAATGTGGGAGAATAAGACCCAGAGTGTTCCTCAAAGAATTGTAAGTTTAACTCAACGGCATATTCGTCCAATAGTGAGGGGAAAAGCAGGAAAACCAATAGAGTTTGGAGCTAAACTCTCAGTAAGCTGTGTAGATAACTATGTGTTTCTAGAAAAAATAAGTTGGGAAAACTTCAATGAATCTTGTCATTTAAAAGAACAAGTAGAAAAGTATAAAGAAACGTTTGGCTATTATCCCGAATCCGTCCATGTAGATAAAATTTATCGAACTAGGGAAAACAGAAATTGGTGTAAGGAAAGAGGGATAAGAATCAGTGGTCCGAAGTTAGGAAGACCTCTGAAAAATGTCAGTGAAGAAGAAAAGAAACAAGCCCACTCCGATGAATGCTTCCGTAATGCTATTGAGGGAAAGTTTGGACAAGCTAAACGAAGATTTAGCCTAAATCTCGTGATGACAAAACTCCCTGAAACCTCCATTACATCTATTGCTATTATATTTTTAGTTGTCAATCTTTCTAAACTTCTGAGGCAGTTTTTGTCGCTTTTTTTGTCCTTATTTACTAATAATAGAACAGGGGAACTCATCGAACCGCCTTTCATTAATTTTGATTATACTTTAAACAATTTTTATGTACTAAAACTTATTGATTTGTCAGAAAATTCTTGGTCAAAAGTGGCATAAATTTTGGAGAAACTTTTTCAGCAAACCCTAATTTAGCCCTTGTCTTAGTTGAATCATCTTTGTTATAATGGGAGTAGTGTCTAAAATGGCGGCATAGCCAAGTGGTAAGGCAGGGGTCTGCAAAATCCTTATCCCCAGTTCGAATCTGGGTGCCGCCTTAAGTCTTTGAAGATGATAACAAAAATAACTTGTCAAAAGGAGGCAGGAACTGATAGGGTGTTCTGCCCGACATTAGCATAAATTCTTGATCATATAGAAATCAGGAATGATTCATTCCTAATTGCTATAGACAGGGTAGAATTAGTTAATCTTGACTTTTATTACTGTTTATTATTACTGTTGATCTCAGAGTATATACTATTAACCTACACTGAAACAAATCACAGTCAGTGTAGGTTATTTTTTTATCATACAAATTGCTACTTAACCTTTCTCTTAAAATATATCCTACTCTCATGAGTCAAGGTTTAGTTTCATCTGCAAATATATTCTAAATCACAAAAACATTTTAAAAATTTCTGAGAATCATAATCGGTTATGGCAATGTATTTATATCACAAAAGTCTCCATAAAGATAATAGTCTAGGGGAAAAGCAATACATTCAATTCAACAGTAAAATTACGTAATATTGACTTTTGTAACCTATTGATATTAGAATATATACTGAAAATAAAGTCTAAAAAGTAAAGAATGGTTTAGCCTATATATTTAACATATTTATTATAAATAGTCGATGATCAAAATCATATATTAATAGTGATCTCAAACACTCAGAAAAGGAAATTTTAGGAATATTGTGGAGGTATAAACCTAAAATTAATTATTTAACAAGAGCAAAATATGAACATTAAACAAGCTTCTCTAGGAATACTAGGACTAGGTATAGGTGTAGGTACTATTTTAAGTCTAGCCCCCATTAGCCCCGTTCAAGCTGGGTCACTCAACCGTAACATAGTCAATTCTGAAGGTGATGTACTAGTGCAGCTTGGCGAAAGTAATCCACCAGATTTTTACAGAAACTTTCGTGACTAGCCACGACAATGTGTTTCAATGAAACTAACGGAAGAATCTCGAAGTTGATGTCCATGATAAAAGCATTGCCAATTAACCTCTCCAACCTACAGAAAACAGTACTCCAACAAATAGTGAGAGGGACAACAAACCCCTATCGCCTTGTTAGACGAGCCAAGCTAATCTTAGCCGCAGCATCAGGAGAGAGCAATAGTTCGATTAGTCGAAGATTAGAATTAGACCGAGTACAGGTGCGTCAGTGGCGATCGCGATGGTTTGAGGAGAGAGAAAAACTGAGTGCCGCCGAAGAACAACAGGTAACGGAGAAAGCATTAATGGTCTTGATCAAAGGAATTTTAAGCGATCGCCCAAGACCTGGAACAACAAAATCCTTTACGGTCGAACAAGTAGTCCAGATTGTAGCGATCGCTTGTGAAGAATGTGAAAAATCAGACAGACCAGTGAGCCATTGGACACCTTCAGAGTTGGCGGATGAAGCCATAAAAAGAGGAATTGTCGAAAAGATTTCCCCCCGTAGTGTGGGGCGTTTTTTAAAAAGAAGCGACATTACAACCACATCTCGTTCGTTACTGGTTAAATGCCAAAATTGATGATCCCTTAAAATTTAAAAAGCAAGTCAAATATATCTGTGAACTTCATCAAGAAGCTAAAACTTTGTTAGAACAAGGAATTCATTTAATTAGTACAGATGAAATGACAGGGATTCAAGCTCTTGAGAGATTATTTCCGAACAAAAGAATCAAGCCTAAACAAGTAGAAAAAATCGAATTTGAATATGAAAGACACGGAACTTTAAGCTTGATTGCGAACTGGGATGTGGCAAGAGGAAAAGTTGTTAGTCCCTCTATTGGACCGACAAGAACAGAACAAGATTTTTCTGAACATATCCAGAGAACGATTAAGATTGATGAAAAAGCAGAATGGATTTTTATTGTAGATAAACTCAACACTCATAAATCGGAAAGCTTAGTCAAATTAGTAGCAGAAAGCTGTGGAATTACTATTGATTTGGGGAGAAAAGGAAAGGAGGGGATTTTGCAATCTATGGACAGCAGAGCAGATTTTTTATCAGATGAATCTCATCGAATTAGCTTTGTTTATATTCCCAAACATACATCGTGGCTTAATCAAATTGAGTGTTGGTTTTCGATCTTAGTCAGGCGTTTACTCAAAAGAATTACTGTCCGTTCAACTGAAGAACTATCCCAAAAAATTCTCAATTTTATTGATTACTTTAATCAACATTTTGCTAAGCCGTTCGTTTGGAAATTTAAGGGCTTTAAAGATCATAAGTGACTGGTGGATTATTTTTGCTAAGCTACACTAGGTAGTATTGCCTTCACTTGGGATGATGGCATGGTGGTCGACAATACGTTAGAGAAGTTTAACTCCTTAGAAAGTTTCTCTTTAACCGATCATAATACGATGAGCTACGATCTTAACTTTGCCCAAAAAGCACATTTCCGACAGTTTGAATATAAGAAGAGTCACCACAAGATGTCCCTGAAAATAGTTTAACCACTGCCTTATTAATTATTGCTGGATTAATTTTTCTCAAGCCCCACAAAATGTTTTAAAGATAACAGCCATAGTTACTTCTTTTATTAATCATAACCCACACTGAAACTTATCAAAATCAGTGTGGGTTGTTTTTTCTAATTAAAAAAATTTTTACCAATCTTTCTCTTTAAATAGGCCCCGAAACCAAAAAGCACTAATCCTATCCAAGATGTATGTTCAGGTACTTGTGTAACATTGACTAGATAATCCTTTGTGTTGGTTATGAGAGAGTCACCGTCTTGAGTGATCATACCGGAATTCCCTAGTGCAGCTTGGCAAAAATAATCCACCAGTTACTTGTGATCTTTAAAGCCCTTAAATTTCCAAACGAACGGCTTAGCAAAATGTTGATTAAAGTAATCAATAAAATTGAGAATTTTTTGGGATAGTTCTTCAGTTGAACGGACAGTAATTCTTTTGAGTAAACGCCTGACTAAGATCTAAAACCAACACTCAATTTGATTAAGCCACGATGTATGTTTGGGAATATAAACAAAGCGAATTCGATGAGATTCATCTGATAAAAAATCTGCTCTGCTGTCCATAGATTGCAAAATCCCCTCCTTTCCTTTTCTCCCCAAATCAATAGTAATTCCACAGCTTTCTGCTACTAATTTGACTAAGCTTTCCGATTTATGAGTGTTGAGTTGATCTACAATAAAAATCCATTCTGCTTTTTCATCAATCTTAATCGTTCTCTGGATATGTTCAGAAAAATCTTGTTCTGTTCTTGTCGGTCCAATAGAGGGACTAACAACTTTTCCTCTTGCCACATCCCAGTTCGCAATCAAGCTTAAAGTTCCGTGTCTTTCATATTCAAATTCGATTTTTTCTACTTGTTTAGGCTTGATTCTTTTGTTCGGAAATAATCTCTCAAGAGCTTGAATCCCTGTCATTTCATCTGTACTAATTAAATGAATTCCTTGTTCTAACAAAGTTTTAGCTTCTTGATGAAGTTCACAGATATATTTGACTTGCTTTTTAAATTTTAAGGGATCATCAATTTTGGCATTTAACCAGTAACGAGCGAGATGTGGTTGTAATGTCGCTTCTTTTTAAAAAACGCCCCACACTACGGGGGGAAATCTTTTCGACAATTCCTCTTTTTATGGCTTCATCCGCCAACTCTGAAGGTGTCCAATGGCTCACTGGTCTGTCTGATTTTTCACATTCTTCACAAGCGATCTCTACAATCTGGACTACTTGTTCGACCGTAAAGGATTTTGTTGTTCCAGGTCTTGGGCGATCGCTTAAAATTCCTTTGATCAAGACCATTAATGCTTTCTCCGTTACCTGTTGTTCTTCGGCGGCACTCAGTTTTTCTCTCTCCTCAAACCATCGCGATCGCCACTGACGCACTTGTACTCGGTCTAATTCTAATCTTCGACTAATCGAACTATTGCTCTCTCCTGATGCTGCGGCTAAGATTAGCTTGGCTCGTCTAACAAGGCGATAGGGGTTTGTTGTCCCTCTCACTATTTGTTGGAGTACTGTTTTCTGTAGGTTGGAGAGGTTAATTGGCAATGCTTTTATCATGGACATCAACTTCGAGATTCTTCCGTTAGTTTCATTGAAACACATTGTCGTGGCTAGTCACGAAAGTTTCTGTAAAAATCTGGTGGATTACTTTCGCCAAATTTCCCAAACGTCGAGGTTTTTCTTCCGGACGTATTAAAGGTTACAAAAAAGCCCCACGAACTCGTCATGATGTTATCAAGAAAGGGAGCAAAAAATCAACTGAAAACTTAAAAGCTCCTTAGTTTTCCTCAGAATCTATAGATTAGCCCTATTTGTCAGCCAATTTTATTGACTGATACAGAGCCGATATTTTGGAATTTTAGTTTAGCGTAAAATATACGCTAACAAACTTTTTTTGTCCAAAGTCCAATCCCTACCTACAAGCTTTTAAGGGGTTTCGGTGGGGGATAGGAATGGAAGCTTTAACATTAATGAAAGTGTACCCTTTCGAGAAGTTCTTAGTAGATGGATTTCCTGTGGTTGAGTGGATAGAAACTAAGAACAATGGGAGACAAAAGCGCAACCGCAGTTTACAACATTTTCAATCCTACTTAGGATTGTCCCGTCAAGTTGAGCAATCAGGAGATAAAGAGAATATACGGTGGTTTAACTCAAAAATGATGCGGTCACATTATTATATATGGTGTCTATCCAGTATTTGTCCTAAACCACCTAAGCGGTTAAATACAGAGATAGGGAAAAAGTTGGGGAAGAAATGGGACAATTTCAAGGACGCTAAGCAAGCTAAGGGGAAAGATGCTATTATGCGCTTAACGTTCTATGCCACTCGCTTGCTTTTCCAACAACTCAAGGATAATATCTGCTTTTAGCTCTACAGCAATAACCCACCAGCTTGTTATGGTGGGTATAATTTTGACAGAAGTTTTATCTAGAGAGATGATATTCTCGACCGACCAGTATTGAAAAAGCTCCTATCCAAGGGATAGGAGCTATAAGAGTTGAGTTTTTATTAATTTCTAACGAGTTTGTGGATGAATAACTTTCTTGCGATTACCTCGGTTAGAATTGCCATGACGCTTAGAATTATTGGGATTATATTTTCCTTTGCGTTTAATGACGGGTTTAGGTACGGCGGACTCTGGTACTTCCCAATCGGTTTTCATCCACTCGGGACAGTCTTGATCGTAGATCATCTGTAAAGCAGCCGCTGCGATCGCTTGGGGATCGTATTCATCACTCAATTCCCTTACCAAGGGTAAAAATGAGGCCATGCGTTCTCCTGCTAAAGATTCTTTAATCTCATTTTGCAGTTTCTCGATGCGTTTTGCTTCTACTTGAGAACGACTGGGGATCTTGCAGGTTTCTAATTTTTGTCGCAGTTTCCGCTCAATTTGTCTTACCATACGGCGATCAACCGGTTCGATGAGGGAAATAGCTGTCCCTGTCTTTCCTGCACGTCCTGTACGACCAATACGGTGGATATAGGTTTCACTATTATCGGGTAAGTCGTAATTGATAACGTGACTTAAATTTTCTACATCTAAACCCCGAGCCGCAATATCTGTGGCTACCACTAACTTAATTTTTCCGTCCCGAAAGCGATAGACTAATCTTTCTCTTTGGGACTGGGAGAGGTTACCATGATATTCGTCCACACTATGACCGATTTCTTGTAGCCTGGTGGTTAATTCTGAGGCAGTTTGCTTAGTACGGACAAAGATGATGGCCGACTCTGGATCTTCCATCTCTAAGATCGGTTGTAGGGCTTTGCGTTTTGACCATCCCCTGGGAACATAATAGAGATGCTGGTCAATGTGTGTAGGGGCGGCTTGCTTGCGTTCTACAGATACGGTGACGGGAGACTTGAGGAACTGATTAACTAAGTCTCGTATTTCTCGGGGCATGGTGGCAGAGAAACAAGCTGTATTACGAGTTTCAGGGGTTTTTCTCAGGATCGTTTTTACATCATCAATGAAGCCCATACTTAACATTTCGTCTGCTTCATCGAGAACCGCCCAACGCAGACAGTCTAGAACCAATTTTTTCCGTTCTAATAAGTCTATAACTCGTCCTGGTGTTCCGACAACAATCTGTACCCCTCGTTCTAAACTACGGATTTGTCTTTCAATGGATTGACCCCCATAAACCGTTAAAATATATAGACGACGTTCTGTCGAAAAATCTTTTAACGCCTCGGCAACTTGTTGAGCAAGTTCACGAGTTGGGGTTAGTATTAATGTCTGAACATTAGGATTTTTGGTATCAATTTGTTCCAGAATAGGTAAGGAATAGGCCGCAGTTTTTCCCGTTCCTGTTTGGGATTGTCCTAAGATATCGTTGCTTTCTAAAATTAAGGGTATTGCTTTTTCTTGAATCTCGGTAGGACTTTCAAAGCCCAGTCTTTGTAACTTGTTTACACGGGCGTCGGATAGTCCTAAGTTCTCGAAGGAAATGGTCATAAGGTCGCTTTCTTGGTTAAGTTGACTATGGTTTAAACATTCGGCCAGATGCAGCTAAATTTTTTTATAGTGGCTTTTCAAACTGCTTATTATTATTACCTATGTTAGCATAAGTAACTATTAGTTACCACTGGTTTTTCTACAGAATTTTAGTTTTCTGTTTAGATAACTTTTCCATAGAGATCGTAAATATCAGCATGGGTTATTTTGACGGGAATGATCGAGTTTAATGGGGCTTCTCCTTGAACATAAACAACGCCATCAACTTCGGGGGCAAATCTACTTGAACGTCCAATATGTTCTTGGGTTTGAGGGTTTTCTTGTTCAATTAATACCTCGACTGTTTTTCCAACATAATTTTGATTTTTTTGAGCGGAAATAGGTTGTTGTATTTCCATTAGATAGTTGCGTCTTTCTTGAGCAATTTCTGGTAAAACTTGATTCTGCATTTGATAAGCAGGGGTCTCTTCTTCGGGAGAAAAGGTAAAAACACCCACATGATCGAATTCGTGTCGTTTTACAAATTTTATTAAATGCTCGAAATATTCCTCTGTTTCTCCAGGAAATCCCACTATAAACGTGGTTCTAAAAATAGCATTAGGAATTGCTTTTTTTAGCTTGTCGATAATATTATCGTTCACCTGCCCTTGCCAGGGACGATTCATGGATTTTAAAATATTTGGGTGGGAATGTTGCAGAGGTAAATCCAAATAGGGTAATATATTTGGGGTTTCTCTGATAGCATCGATGACTGTTTGGGTTAGTCCTGTGGGATAGGCGTAATGGATACGAATCCAGGGAACATCCACTTGTCCTAATGCTCTTAAGAGTTCAGCTAGTTTGGGTTTTCCATAAAGGTCTAAGCCGTAGTTTGTTGTAATTTGAGAGATGAGGATAATTTCCTGTACTCCTTGCTCTGCTAGTTGTTGTGCTTCCCTAACAATAGATTCTATAGAACGCGATCGCTGATTACCCCGCAAATAAGGGATAATACAAAATGCACAACGATAATCACATCCTTCTGCCACTCTAAGGTAGGCAACTGCTTCGTTGGTGGTACGATAACGGGGAGTGGTTTCGTCAGCGACAAAACTAGGATTTTGAGTAACTTCTGTAACTCTTTCCCCTGTTTCTACCCGTTGAACAACCTCTACGATTTTTTGGTAGTCTCCTGTTCCCACTAAGGCAACAGCTTCGGGTAACTCTTCCAATAACTCCTCTTGGAAATGTTGCGCCATGCAACCAGATATGATGATCTTTTTATTGGCTTCGGCCAGTTCAACTAAAGTGCGGACTGACTCTTCTCTGGCTTCTTGAATAAAGCTACAAGTGTTGACTATAACATAGTCGGCTAACTCCTCATTAGCATCGATATCGTAACCTTTGGCTGCTAGTAAGCCTAGCATATGTTCTGAATCTATACGATTCTTCTCACAACCGAGGTGAGATATAGCAATAGTTGGCTTGTTGCCCATGTATTATTTGGTTTTACCCCTTATCTTCCACTGGGGCTAAAAACCAAGCAAATCCTCCAGTATAGCTTTTTAGCTAAAGATGATGTTTGGGTTACTGGCTTGCCCCTTGTACTCTTAAACAATCTTAACAGATTTTTTCTAATAGGGGAAGTCTTTAACCAAAATTCTTGATCTTTAGGGTGAGTTGGATTAGTCGATTTTTTCGGTCCTTTCTCACACTTTACTTTCTCCGTGTCAAAGAAGTTTACCCAGTAGAATAGATTTAAATAACACCTTTTTATTGATTTGACTATATTTTCAGCAAAAATAAATTAGATGGGGACTGCGCGAAACGATTTTGTTCAACCTGGGACGTTAGGAAAAATTGAGTTACATTAGAACGGTAGCCACTACAATGTGATGTCGATCAACATTGCTTTCTAGGGTTATCCATTAGCACATCGATCAAGATTCATTTAGTTAAAGATATGTTAAGCCGTATCCAAGATAAGATTGGCGGTTTATTTGCAGGAAAGTCGGATGGGGTTGGTTTAGAAATCACACCAGAGAGACTGAACCTAGCTAAACTAGCCAAACAAGGTTAAGGTTATAAAATAGCAAAATTTTGCAGTACGGAAGTGCCTGAAGGCATTTTTGAAGAGGGTAAAATTATCGATTCTCCAGGGTTAGCAGAATTGATTCAGGAATTTTTTGCCGAACATAAGATCAAAGCGAAAAAGATTGCCACTGCTGTTCCCATGCGAGAAGCCATTATCCGCATCATTCCCGTTCCTGCGGAATTAGACGAAGCAGAATTACGAGATATGGTTTTAAACCACGAAGCTGCCTTGTATTTACCCTATCCCAGAGAAGAAGTCGATTTGGACTATCAAAAATTGGGCTTCTTTGAAGACGAAGATGGCATCGAAAAAATACAAGTGTTGTTAGTCGCCACCCGTCGGGAAGTAACAGACTCCTACATGGACACTTTCGGCCAAGGTAATTTCCGAGAAAGCTTTTCCCATAGGGGGTAATCGCTTGGACTAAAGGCTTTCAAGAAATAAAAGGAACAGAGAGTTAGCGGATCTTGGTACACAACTTTAAAATTTCATAATTGGCTTGTCTGAAAAAACAGAAGAAATAGATTAAAATGAAGAGGTAAAAAGATTAGAGAGAGTAAATTGAAGCTAAAACAGACAAATCATCCCTTAACCCCGTCGATGGTCGATGATTTACGTTTAGCAGCCTCAAAAATGACGGGAGCAGAGCGTCGTTCATTTCAAGCTGAAATGTGTCTCAAGTATTGTGGAGGAAGTGCCAGACAAACCGAAATCGTGTTTGGTTGGGGGAGAAAAAATGTTCAACTTGGATTACATGAAAAACGAACTGGGATAGTGTGTTTAGGATTACAATCAGTCAATAGTGGATGTAAAAAATGGGAGGAAAGATACCCAATAGTTGCCCAATCATTGAAAGAAATAGCCGAAGCTCACGCACAACAAAACCCCACATTTAATAACCCCATTGCCTATACAAGATTAACGGCGGCTGAAGCCATTAAACAATTAAGAAATCTAGGATATAATGGAGAGGAGGTTCCTGCTGCTTCGACAATGGCAGATATTTTAAATCGTTTGGGCTATCGATTAAGAAAAGTGGTAAAAGCTAAACCTAAAAAAAAATCTCGGAGACGGACGCTATCTTCGAGAATATAGAGAAAAAAGATAGAAAAAAAGACCCTTCTGTGAAACGTTTAAGTATGGATTGTAAAGCAACTGTGGAAATAGGAGAATATTCACGTGGCGGACAAACCAGAGGTTATAATCAAGCTCAAGATCATGATATGGGAACTAAAGAAAAATACGTTCCTTGTGGGATTGTAGATGAAGATACAGGGCAACTTTATGTAACTTTTGGAAGTTCTTATAAAACGAGTGATTTCATGGTAGATAACTTGGAGCAATGGTGGACAAGTCTGAGTATAAATGAAAAGCAGCAACTAGAGAACATCCAAATTAAAGTTGATAATGGACCAGAAAATAGTGGAATAAGAAGGCAATTTTTGAAGAGAATGGTAGAGTTTGCCGACCAAACTAAGAAATCTATTCAATTACTATATTTTCCTCCTTATCACAGTAAATATAATCCCATAGAAAGATGTTGGGGAATTTTAGAGAGGCATTGGAAAGGAACACTTCTGGGAAATGCTCAAACGATGTTAGCTTGGGTAAAAACTATGACATGGAAAGGCTTAAATCCGATAGTTAAGTTAAGTAAAAAAGTTTATCAAAAAGGAATTTCTTTAACGAAAAAAGAGATGAAGGAAATTGAGAAACGTTTAGAACGTAATCCTCACTTACCTAAATGGGATATTTTGATTAGACCCAGTTAGTCTAAAAAGTTAATAAGAGTGTAAAATTAAGTGAATTTCCTTTTTAAAAATAGTCAAAGCTAATTTAAAAGTTAGCGTATTTCTTTCTTTTAGATAGGGAGGTTTTTGTTCGCGGAAAGTATCCGCGAACAACTTTTTATTTTTCCCTTTTCGCTTATTTGAGATGTTCTACAAACAGATTCTGAGAATGGGTGGGAAACTTTTTCTTGGAAAGCACCCAAGCAGGTTTACAAGTTGATGTACTAGAAATCAACAGTTTTTCCGTCATTCGTACCATTCGCGAACAACTGCGACAGTTTGGTTCCTCAGAAGCTGCCGTGTTGGTGGATGTAGAATTTGATAGCACAGAAATTGCCATTGTAGTCGATGGAGTACCCCAATTTTCTCGAACCGTTCCCATTGGGACCTTTCAGATGCAAAATGCCCTCTCACGGGCTATGAATTTACCGGCCTCTCGTAACCCAGAAATTCTGCAAGGAATGACCATCCCTGTTACCCAGTTCGACAGTTTAACCACCCAAGGAACCGCCGTTAATCCAGGGATGACAGCCTTGATGCGAGTTTTAGGGGAATTAACCGATGAGTTACGTCGTTCCATTAACTTTTATTTAAACCAAAGTGAAGAACTAGAAGTGGTTCAATTATTATTAGCCGGGCCTGGGGGCGGTTTAGTACAATTAGATGAATACTTTACCAATCGTCTCAGTTTGCCGACGATGCAAATTGACCCCATTGCTGATTTATCCTTGGAAATGGATAAGGATATTCCGGCCGTGCAAAGGCCAGCCTTAGGAACCGTCTTAGGTTTAGAATTACGGGAGGTGTAATCTATGTACAGTTTAGATGTTAATTTTCTTAAAGATCGTCATCTCGAGACCAACACAAAAACAACTCTAGCCCCCCAGTCTCGTGGTTCTTCGTTAAAAGAACAAATTCCCCTGGTAATTGGCGGGGCAATCATGGTTATCTTACCAGCAATAACAGGCAGTTCTCTGTTGGTGTTGAATTAGTTATCATCTTCAAAGGAACAAAGTATCCAGGAATTAGAAACTCAACTGGGACAATTAAACGCACAAAACAAAAACATTGAATAGATTAATGCCAAACTCGAGCAAAATGATCAAGAAATTCAATCTTTAGTCACTGTCTTTAATCAAATTCGCCCCTGGTCAGCTATTCTCAAGGAAATTGAAGCTCAAGTTCCCCTCAATGTTCAGGTGGGTTCTATTGTGCAAACAGACAGCGAAGTAACCATTGCTGGTTATGCCCTCAATTATGATGATCTCAATGACTTTTTGTTGACCTTACAAAGTTCCCCCCTGCTAGACGCAGAAAAAACCGTCATTAAAACGGCTAGTGCAGCTTAGCAAAAATAATCCACCAGTCACTTATGATCTTTAAAGCCCTTAAATTTCCAAACGAACGGCTTAGCAAAATGTTGATTAAAGTAATCAATAAAATTGAGAATTTTTTGGGATAGTTCTTCAGTTGAACGGACAGTAATTCTTTTGAGTAAACGCCTGACTAAGATCGAAAACCAACACTCAATTTGATTAAGCCACGATGTATGTTTGGGAATATAAACAAAGCGAATTCGATGAGATTCATCTGATAAAAAATCTGCTCTGCTGTCCATAGATTGCAAAATTCCCTCCTTTCCTTTTCTCCCCAGATCAATAGTAATTCCACAGCTTTCTGCTACTAATTTGACTAAGCTTTCCGATTTATGAGTGTTGAGTTTATCTACAATAAAAATCCATTCTGCTTTTTCATCAATCTTAATCACTCTCTGGATATGTTCAGAAAAATCTTGTTCTGTTCTTGTCGGTCCAATAGAGGGACTAACAACTTTTCCTCTTGCCACATCCCAGTTCGCAATCAAGCTTAAAGTTCCGTGTCTTTCATATTCAAATTCGATTTTTTCTACTTGTTTAGGCTTGATTCTTTTGTTCGGAAATAATCTCTCAAGAGCTTGAATCCCTGTCATTTCATCTGTACTAATTAAATGAATTCCTTGTTCTAACAAAGTTTTAGCTTCTTGATGAAGTTCACAGATATATTTGACTTGCTTTTTAAATTTTAAGGGATCATCAATTTTGGCATTTAACCAGTAACGAACGAGATGTGGTTGTAATGTCGCTTCTTTTAAAAAAACGCCCCACACTACGGGGGGAAATCTTTTCGACAATTCCTCTTTTTATGGCTTCATCCGCCAACTCTGAAGGTGTCCAATGGCTCACTGGTCTGTCTGATTTTTCACATTCTTCACAAGCGATCGCTACAATCTGGACTACTTGTTCGACCGTAAAGGATTTTGTTGTTCCAGGTCTTGGGCGATCGCTTAAAATTCCTTTGATCAAGACCATTAATGCTTTCTCCGTTACCTGTTGTTCTTCGGCGGCACTCAGTTTTTCTCTCTCCTCAAACCATCGCGATCTCCACTGACGCACCTGTACTCGGTCTAATTCTAATCTTCGACTAATCGAACTATTGCTCTCTCCTGATGCTGCGGCTAAGATTAGCTTGGCTCGTCTAACAAGGCGATAGGGGTTTGTTGTCCCTCTCACTATTTGTTGGAGTACTGTTTTCTGTAGGTTGGAGAGGTTAATTGGCAATGCTTTTATCATGGACATCAACTTCGAGATTCTTCCGTTAGTTTCATTGAAACACATTGTCGTGGCTAGTCACGAAAGTTTCTGTAAAAATCTGGTGGATTACTTTCGCCAAGCTGCACTAGTTTACAGGACTTTCCCATAGAAACCGAAAATACCCCCGAAAATCTAGAAATAGAATTTCCTCAAGGGGTTAAATATACTATCACCACTGCTATTAGCGATCGCCCCTCGTCAGAGTTATTACAAGACTTTGCTCGTAGTGGTGCGGCCGGCCTTGTCAATCGTATTAGAACCCTGGAAAATAAAGGAGTGCTTAAACCATGACCTTTTCAGAAGAATTTAATTCAACAGAAACCGATACCGATTTTGAGGAACTTGGTAGTAGTTATCCCACTGCATTCGGCATTACTTTCACCCCACGAATCATTGGGGCTTGTTTAGGAGTATTGGGATTGGTGGGGTCGATATATGTTGGCTTAAGTTTTGTTAAGCCGGCTTACGATAACTATAATGAACTCAAAGCCACCGAAGCTCAAAAACAGGGAGAACTGGCACAGCAAGAATCAGGGGAACTCAGCAAAAAAATGTTAGAAGCTGAGCAAAAATTGAGGCAGTCAGAATCCCTAAGACGTGACGTATTATCCTTGTTTTCTAGCGAGGAAAGCTTGAAAACCATACTACTTGATATTAATCAAGTGGTAGAAAAACACCAAGCAGAATTAGTTAGTTTTAAACCTAATGGAACTATAACAGTGGTGAGAGATAGTTCTTTAGGAGAAGGGGTGAATGATCGCCTAAAACGTCAGAAATTTGACCTAACCATTAGAGGAAACTTTGGTTCAACCCAGAGTATTCTTAGAGACTTAGAGCGACTGCAACCCTTATTAGTGATTACGGGATTAAACTCCAAATTGGTTAAGGAAGGCTTTACCGTTGAGATTCTAGAAATTAGGCAAGAAGGAGGGCAAACAGTTGCTACAGGACAAGATTAGGGGTCGAAAAGGTAATCACTTACCTCTCCTCCCAGTCCGAAGCGTACGTGAGACTTTCACCTCATACGGCTCTCGGCAATTAGTCCCTTGTCATGGGTACTGTTAATACGTCGTCTTTCCATTCATAGCCATTATCTAGCCAATCATAGAGATAATCATTTTTGCTTTTGACATCATGACAGTGACGATGTAGAGCTTGTAGATTGTTGAACTCATCCTTTCCACCTTTCGATTTAGGGATAATTAGAAGTTTCGCATTGACAGAAAATAAAAATTATGCTGTCAAAGAATTAGTGGGAGATAATTGTTCTAAAATAAACTCCCGTGCCACTTTTAAAGAAAGCTCTCTTTGGAGAGAATACCAAGACTCTATAGTTGCTTTAATTCTCATCAGTTCCAATTGACAAAATGCTCTTAAAGAACAGAAAATATGAGTAACAATAGCTTTTGTCGTTCTTACTTGAAACTTAGATAATCCACACAATTGTTTTAAAGCTCTATGATAGCATTCTATTCCCCAATGAATAGTTTGTAACTCTCTAAAATCATCGCGCTTCCAATCCATAAGTTTAGATTCATCATATAGAAAAGTAGCATAATAACGACAACTTCCGTGTTTAAAAGTCCTCTTAAATATTTTTACTTTTCCGAATTTTTTGATAATTACTATCAATCCATTATTAGGAATTTCCAACCCCTCTACTCTTTGATATTTACCTCCTTCTACTTTTACTTGTCTATTTTTGGCTATTCCTACTTGAAAATTCAGTTCTTTGTCTCTAAAAAATCTTAAATTCTCTTTAGAAGAATACCAACAGTCTGTCGTTATAGTAGAAGGTTTTACCCCCCACTTGATTACTTCTACGATCATCTCTCTTAAGTAATCATTTTTTGTTTTATTATCTAGAGGATCATAAAGGCGATAATTAATAGGCATTGATTTTCCATCATAGTCAGTATAATACAAAGTAATTAAGTTAATTCCTTTGATGGCTTTTTGATGTTTTCCTGACCAATAATAGTTGATTAAATGAGCTTTTCCTACTTGAGAGTAGTGTTTTTCAATAACGGTATCATCCCCACTTAACACTCCTCCAATCAAATTAAGGTTTCCTTGAACTTCTCTAAATAAATCTATTGGTTCATATTGCTCTCTTAGTAAGAATCTATTGGTGCTATGACGAGAAATTTCTAAAATCTCAGCTAAACGGCAGCAACCTGTGTATTTTGGCTCTGAGAGCAAGAAGTATGTATATTGATCTAGATTACATTGGGCTGTTGATGGTTTACTCCGAAGTCTTATGATTTTTCTCCTTCATTAGCGATCACCTGAAAACATCATCTGCATATTTACGCTCTTTTGTCAATGCGAAACTCCTAATAATGTGGTCAACTTCTATCAAGTCATCAGGTGTAAAGTGTTGCTTACATTGAGGACATATACCTTTTTGTTTCTTTAAGAGTTTTGCTACTCTAGTTGGTGTCCCAGTATATGTACCCCTTCTTTTACTCCAATAGGTCCAATTTCCGTCATAGGGTGATGCTTCAGGCTTTACCAGTGTATGTCTCTTTATTTCCGTTTCGGCATGATGGTAGAGGATTGCTCCTGTTGTTTGGAAGGTCCAAAATCCGTGTTTTCCGTGTGAGAAATATTTTCTGAGAGCTTTAATCAATGGTGTCTTTTTCTTTTTCCTGCTAACTGTCCGTGCTCTAAGCATCTCCCATAGTAAATAGTCTTCGGATGCGAACGTTACTTTGCTTGTTACAGTTCGGTAGTAGTTACACCATCCTCTTATAATGGGGTTTAATCTTGCGATTAGTGCTGATTGTGGGGCTTTCTTATGGGCTTTGATAACCTCTTTGATTGCCTCATGATGAGCTAGTATTTTCTTTTTGCTAGGTTTGATTAACGTTTTGAATCCAATTGTTGTGGAATTATTTCCCCCTGTTCTACCAGAGTGGTGTTCTCCTACAGGGTATGACCTGACATTGAATCCAAGAAACTCAAAACCTGGTTTAATGGTTTTTCCGTCATGTTCGATACTTTTTAACCCAGATTCCGCACTTCAAAATGTAGTATAAAAAAATACATAGTTTTAAAAAGTCCGAAAATCATACCTGGGCAAGAATATTTCTCTTTTCATTAAATTTTTAGGAAAAATAATCAAATTAAGAAGATTTATACTCATTGAAAACTTAGCAAGACTCAGCACAAACGAAGGAGAGTTTCCTCTTCTCATTTGATATCATTAGACTCTTATTCTTTTATTATTTTTGCTTTATCCAATTCAATTTATAGATAATATCTTTGACAAGATGCAGGTAATAAACTCAATATAAAACGCCTTTCTTCTGTTAAATTGACAATTTGTTTAACTCCGTTTAAAATCACATAATGAATACCTTGAAAACATTGAAATATCCACCTCAAAGTCGGACGCAATGTTACTTTCCCCACTTGATTATTTATTCCTTTTTTGACTCTTTTTAAACAATTTCTTAATTCTCTTTGCCCCAAGTTATAAATCAACAAACACAAAGACATTAAAAATAACATTTTTTCTATTCTTTCTGGTTTTTCAACGAAGAAACTATCAGTAAAAAATAAGGGATCTTTCAAAAATCGAAATCCTCTTTCCGTAGATTGCTGGTTTTTATAAGTTATCAGAATTTCACTAGCTTCTAATTTATTTTCCTCTACTAAGTTAGTTGCTAAAATAAATTTTCCTGCTTCTTTAGTCTTTCTACTTATCTCTTCATCTTTGTTTGATGATCAGACTAATCATTTTATAAATCTTTTCCTTTTTTTTCGAGTAAGTTTCAATCAGTTCAACTTCTTTTATTTCCAACAATCTCAATTTTTTATTAATAGCTTTTAATTTATATCGAGCAGCTTGAGGATGTTCAAATTCTTCAGATTGTATTTCTTTAAGAAATTTTTGGGATTTCTTCTCTTCTTGGGAAAGTTGTTTTTCTAGTTTTTCCAAATCACTTTTCTGTCTTTTTTCACTCAAGACTATTAACCAAGTTTGCTTGATTTCACCATAAGTAACAATTTCTTCTTTCCAGGTATAACTTTCTAAATTTAGGTCACTTCTTTTTTCTTTATCTTCATCTTTTACTTCTTCCACCTCTATATTTTGCACTAATTCTTTTGCTTTTTTTATGGTCATTGGAACTCTCGTTATCCATTTTAAATGTTGGATTAGTTGGAGATTTTCTTGACCATATAAAGCACTATCACAAACCATGATACTATCAAACTTTATTTGCTTTTTGAATTCTACTAAAACTTTTCCAAATACAGCTTTATCAGATTCATTTCCATCTCCTACTCTCACAAATAATGGAATATCTCCATCTTGGCTTGTTATTAAATCCAAGACACATTGTTTTAAGTCTGGTCTATGATCCCGAGAATATCCTTTCTTAATAAAAATTGGTCTTTCTTTAATAATTTTTTCTTCTTCCTGTTTCTCTTTATCTTCTTCCCTTTTATATTCTCCATCTAAATGAAATGATGTGGAATCTAAATGGGAGTATTTAAGGTCTATTTTAATTTTTTTAATTACTTCTAAAACTACTTCAATAAAAATATCATTTAGTCCATATTTATATAATTCATCCATTACTCTCCCAATTTTATCATCATTAAGGTAATCAGGTTTAATTCTTTCTCCTAACAATTTCTCAATGGCTTTATCTTGAAAAAACTGACTGAATAAATATAGAGGTCTTGAAACAAATCCTAGTCCATTGATTAAAATAGACTTAACTACTGTACCTGCTGAGATTTTTTCTCTAACATCTATTCCTAATTTATTATTAATTATTTTGACTATTCCTATTTCATCAATTAAACCAGCTACTATCCCTAAATGGTCTAAATTTTTAACTTGTATTTCTTCTAAATAAGACATTTTTCGCTCTTTTTTTACAGAGGAAACAACTTAAGCAATTATCCCACTTTTTTGTCTTCAAGAGCTTAAGCAATTATACTTAATTATTAAACCCAGGCTTGTAGTATTTAATGCTACTTTTTGAAGTGCGGAATCTGGGTTATTAACTCCCCAAATTCTTCATGATAGTGGTCAATGGGGTTACAATTATCAACCCGGACGAGGAACAGCTGAAGTTCTACGAGACCAAGGGTTTCCGGTTCAGTTAGTTCCCTAATTCTCTTCTTTTACATTTTTTTTGTTACTGTGACCAAATTAATATTTGATCACAGTTTTTTAGTATATTTTCCTGATAAAGTCAACAAAAAATAGAGTTTATTGATAAAAATTAACAACGCTACTCATCAGGAATAGAACTGGTTAAAATAGAATTAAGGAATTAGGGTTAAAAGTTTATGATAACAACGACCTATGAAATAACACCAACGGTGAAAAGAGAAACAGCATTCATCCTTTGGTTTGAAGAAGTCGGTAGCAAAGATGTTGATTTGGTGGGAGGGAAAAACTCGTCTTTAGGGGAAATGATTCAACAATTACAACCTAAAGGGGTTAATGTTCCCACAGGATTTGCTACCACTGCTCATGCCTATCGTTACTATATCGAATCGGCAGGATTGGAGTCAAGATTAAGAGATTTATTTACTGATTTAGATGTTAATGATGTTACCAACTTACAAGAAAGAGGACAATTATCCCGATCTTTAATCTTAAATACTCCTTTCCCAAAAGAATTAGAAGCAGCCATCATTGAAGCTTATAAAATGCTTTGCGATCGCTATAGTCATGAGTGCAGTAAACTCCAGGAAAAATACAGGGAAGAATGTAAAATAGAAACCCAGAATCTTGATGTGGCAGTGCGTTCTAGTGCCACAGCCGAAGATTTACCAGAAGCAAGTTTCGCAGGACAACAAGAAACTTACCTCAATATTCATAGTGTTAAAGGTGTGTTAGAAGCTTGTCATAAATGCTTCGCTTCTTTATTCACAGATCGCGCTATTTCCTATCGTCATCATAACGGTTTTGATCACTTTGCCGTGGCCCTTTCCGTAGGGGTACAAAAGATGGTGAGATCAGATTTAGCTTCAGCCGGTGTGATGTTTTCTATTGACACAGAAACCGGATTTAAAAATGCTGCTTTAATTACCGCAGCTTATGGGTTAGGAGAAAATGTGGTACAAGGTGCCGTTAACCCGGACGAATATTATGTCTTTAAACCCACTTTACAAGACGGTTATCGTCCCATTCTAGAAAAACGGGTTGGCACTAAAGCTATTAAAATGATCTACGATACAGGGGGATCGAAACTGACTAAAAATGTGGACGTTTTGCCTGAAGAGCAAGAACAATTTTGTTTAAATGATGAAGAGATTTTAAAACTAGCAAACTGGGCTTGTATTATCGAAGATCATTACTCCCGAGTCAGGGAGACCTATACCCCCATGGACATCGAATGGGCAAAAGATGGACGCACTGGAGAACTATATATTGTCCAGGCCCGCCCAGAAACCGTACAATCCCAAAAAGCCGCTAATGTCCTGAAAACCTATAAATTACAAGACCATAGTACCGTTGTTGCTGTGGGACGCAGTGTGGGTGCCTCCATTGGTCAAGGAGAAGCCCGTGTTATCCTGGAAGCCAGTAAAATTGACCAATTTAAACCAGGGGAAGTTCTCGTTACCAACCGCACCGATCCCGACTGGGAACCGATCATGAAAAAAGCCAGTGCGATCGTTACTAACCAAGGGGGTCGAACTTGCTTTGATGGTAAGACAAAAATCCTGACTAATCAAGGGTTTATGACGTTGCGTCAAGTGTACGAACAGGGATATGAAGGGTTATCTACTTTATCACTTAATACGAAAACCCATAAAATTGAGTGGAAACCCATTTTAGATACTATGAAACGTCAGTCTGAAATGATTGATATTAGTGTCTCACAAACAGGAAGAATAACCGATAATACTTTACGTCTAACCCCTGACCATAAAATGGTCAATTTACGAGGAGGAAAGTACACAAAAACTGAAATTCAAGACCTATTGAAGCAACAAGAAATGTTGACAGTTGCTCAAACAATTCCCTCGTTAGGTAACAATAAACATCAAGAAGCGGATCTGGCTTATTTCTTAGGGGGAATCATTACAGATGGTTCAATTTATACCAGTTCAACCCGTGGAGAAGTCCAGTTTATTCAAAAAGATGTCCCTGAGAAACAGGCATTCATTAGCAAAATGAATGATTTGGCTAATAGTCTTTATGGTAAGTCTTTTACTGCGCACATAAAGCCTGTTTCTTCTAGTTATATTCGGGGACAAAAAGTTACAGGACAAGCAACTGCTTATCGACTTCATTCTAAAGCGATCGCCTATGATGTCAAAGAAAGGGAAAATAACATCACGCAACTGCTTCTAGAAAATGAAGCTGAACTTTCCTATCATTTCTTAGGAGGGGTTATTGATGGAGATGGTTGTTATCATAAGAACCGCCTTCATATCTATATTTCTGAAGAGAACTTATTACAAGCTGTAATTATTGCTTGTCTGAAAATGAATACCGTTCCTCAAGTTACTAAAAACCGCAATATTTATCATCTGCAAATTGTAGAAAAACTAGAGGTAATTTTACGCTACACCCAAAGAGTTAAAGGGGAAGTTACACCAAGAACTATTCAAACTCGCTTTTTTGCCACTCGTCAATTGTTTGAAAATCAAGAAACAGGACAAATTAAACTCCGTCAGGATAATAATTGTTTGATTTCTGATAAACAACTCCGTGAAATGGGAGAATTTGAGGAACTTATTGACGGCGATACGAGAATGCAGCGTGTCATTCAAGTAGGGGAAAAAAGTGACGGAGATGTTTACAATATTACGGTTGCTGAACACCATAATTATGTCGTTTTTACGGCTAAATATACCCCTGTTGTTGTCTGTAACTGTCACGCGGCAATTATTGCTCGTGAAATGGGAATTCCTGCAATAGTAGGTTGTGGAGATGCGACCGATAAAATCAAAACTCGTCAAGAAATCACCGTTTGTTGTTCAGAAGGAGAAAAGGGCAGGGTATATGATGGTTTATTACCTTTTGAAGTAGAAGAAACTCCTTTAGATAATTTACCTGTCACCAGAACGCAAATTTTGATGAATGTGGGCAACCCTGAAAAAGCCTTTTCTTTAGCTAATATTCCAGCGCAAGGTGTAGGTTTAGCTCGGTTAGAATTCATCATTGCCAACCATATTAAAGCCCATCCTTTGGCTTTGATGAAGTTTGACGAATTAGAGGATGAAGCGGTTAAGGAACAGATTGCAGAATTGACCAAACGCTATGATAATAAACCGCAATTTTTCGTCGACAAATTAGCTCACGGTGTGGCAACAATTGCAGCTTCATTCTATCCGAAACCTGTCATTGTACGGATGTCTGACTTTAAATCTAATGAGTATGCTAACTTATTAGGTGGACAAGGATTTGAACCGAAAGAAGATAACCCCATGATTGGTTGGCGCGGTGCATCTCGTTATTATGATCCTATGTATCGTGAAGCATTTGCTTTAGAATGTCAGGCCATGAAAACGGTACGGGATGATATGGGTTTGGTGAATGTTATCCCCATGATTCCGTTTTGTCGCACCCCAGAAGAAGGCAAAAAAGTAATTGCAGAGATGGCTAAAAATGGACTTAAACAAGGGGTTAATGGGTTGCAAATTTATGTAATGTGTGAGTTACCTAGTAACGTCATTTTAGCTGATCAATTTGCAGATGTATTTGATGGTTTTTCCATCGGTTCTAATGATTTAACTCAGCTTACTTTAGGTTTAGATCGGGACTCTGCCTTAGTTGCACAATTATTTGATGAACGCAACGAAGGGGTGAAACGCATGGTTAAATTAGCCATAGAAACTGCTAAGAAAAAAGGCCGTAAGATTGGCATTTGTGGTCAAGCACCTAGCGACTATCCAGAGTTTGCTAAATTCTTAGTAGAATTGGGAATTGATTCCATGAGTTTAAACCCTGATTCTGTCTTGAAAACCTTGTTAATGGTTGCAGAAGTTGAGAAAGGTTAGGGTGAATTTGGGTTCTCCAGGATATACTATGCTAAAAAACAGTTTTAAATCCGTGAAAGCAAAGAGTGGGCAAGCAATTAAGCTTTGAAAATCTGTAATTGTTGAGTATCAGCGTTAGATTTTTCCATCGAGGGGTATCTTTGTAAAACAAAAAATTACCTAAAACAATAATACTACCGAGTAAAACTACGGATACTTGAATTATATCCGTAGGTAATGCCGTGTTTTTTCGGCTGTACTCACCAAGTTATTAACCTACAATCAAGACTAGAAAATTGAAAAAGACTAAATAATTAATAGTAAGAGAAAAAATCATGGCCAGCGACTTACAGACTCCACTCCTCGAATATTTACGTCATAAACTAGCTATTCCTACTGATGCTTTAAAAATGGCTGTCAAGTTTACAGAAGCTTCTATGGGTTCTCTTCCCATGGTACTTTGGCAATACGGATTAATTGATTTACAACAGTTAGATGAAGTTTTAGATTGGATAGATAAACGAGATATTAACGACGTTGAATTAAGTTATTAACTTTCTTAATTGGTTAATTTTTTCGAGTCTTAGTTAAGACATTAGTTTAATAAATTAGTGAGAATGTTGATTATGACTACACCCTGCTTACCTCCTGATGATTTACCTTCTTTAGACCCTATTTACCGTGAACTTTCTTGGGAGTTAGAAGAAGTTACTGGCGAAATATTTTACAATAATTGTGATCCAATTATACAAGATGTATTAAAGCAATGCGGATGGGATATCACGATTAGAAGAAAAGGATTATTTTTAGTGGTTATTTGTCCTAATAATTCCTTAAATTGGCAAATTTTAAAATCTCTTCCCTTATTAGCTGATAGTTTACAAATGCTAAGTAATACAGCAAAAATTAGAATTTATCCCCCACCAGGAACTGGTACTCCTATGGATGTGATGGTAGAAGATTCTTTTTTGTAACTGAAATTATAACAACAATGATGAAAAAAATAGAGGGAATATAGTATCAAAGTTAGACTAACAATATATACATTTTATCCCCTAATATTACAAAGGTATTATCAAAAATTACAACATTAAACAGTCAGAACAGGTAACTGAGGTGATACTATTTGAAAAGAGTCAACAAAAACTAAATCACTATGTTGATAGCCTCCATTAACCATAGCAATTAAATCATTACTCTGGGTGAAAATATTGGAACCTTGGAATAAGTAGTCACTCTTACTACCTCCTAATTGAATTCTATCGGTTCCTGTTTGGAAATCAGCAATAAAAGCATAGTCAGAAGCACCATTACCCACATAGTAAGATGTAGCATCACCAGTAAGCAATAAACTACCAGCATCTCCTAACCAGAAGGTATCTTGACCAGCATTTCCCAATAAAAAATCAACTTCGTTCAATCCTGGTTGGACACTATTACGATCAACACCAACTAAAATATCGTTACCATCTCCTCCTAAAATAGTATCATTTCCTGTTCCTCCCTCTAGATAATCATTGCCACCTCTTCCATCAATAATGTCACTACCTCCATTACCAAAAAGACGATTTCTTTGATTATAACCAAAAATACTATCACCTTGATCAGTTCCTTCGACGTTATCAAAGTTAATAACCGTTCGACTCAAAGGACCAACAACAGGAATATTATTAACATTTAGGGTATTGGTATTAAGATCAACATTAATAGAGACAGGACTTCCTGCACTAGAAGTATCGATGGTATTATTACTAACAGAAGGCGTCAGCAATAATGGTTTCCACCAACACTAATTGATCGGTTCCCAGACTACCCTTTTCAACGGTTCCTGTGGGTAAAAGAGTAATAGATTGACCCAAAGAACCATAATTAACTGTATCATTACCAGAACCACCGTCAACTAAATCATTTCCTCCTGTTCCAAAAAAGGTATCATTCCCTCCATTAGCAATTAACTGGTTATCCTGACTATCTCCAGTAATGGTATCGCTTTGATTAGTTCCTATGAAATCATCAAAGTTGATAACAGTTCGAGTTAAAGTACCAACAAAGGGAATATTATTAACCGTTAATGCTTGATTTTGTAAATTAACATTGACAGAAACAGGCGCCCCAGCAGTAGAGGTATCAATGGTATTATTACTAGCAGAAGCATCAGCAATGATTCTTTCGACTTCCACTAGGGTATCAGTGCCAAAACCACCACCTTTTTGAATGATTCCTGTGGGAAGAAGAGTGATAGATTGACCTAAAGAACTATAGTTGACTGTATCTTTTCCGGCTTCTCCTTCAAAGATATCATCACCCTCGCTACCATAAAACGTGTCATTGCCGTTACCACCACTGATAGTGTCGTCCCCTCCATCACCATAGAGAAGATCGTTTCCATCCCCTCCACTGATGTAGTCATTTCCGTCACCACCTCTGACGAGATCGTTTCCACCTAAAGCGAAAATATCATCATCACCATCCAAACCACTAATAAAATCATTCTTGGATGTTCCGATGAGAAAGTCATCCCCAGGGGTCCCTGAGATAGGGTGATAGAAAGGAACAAGAATAGGTGTGGTGGGAACCAAAACTAATTCATCCAAGTTAAATATTAATTCATCCATGATTTTTACAAAAGTTTACATTTTATCTGTTTTAACTTTAACATATTTTTACAAACAAGGAGAAAATTCGTCTATGTATATTTCTATACATAGACGAATCAATATTGTAGTCATTAACTAATTTCGATAGTTAGTCCATAAAATAACACCATCTTTCTCATATTTAAGTTTATAATTGTTATTATTTTTCAATTTTTCAAATAAATTAGTAACAGTCTCTTCTGAGTTTTCCCATCCTGGATAACGAGTATTCAGTAAGATATAATCAAACTGTTCTATATCAATTGGTTCTCGATCTTTGATAGCTAATTTAATAACAGTACGATGGGTTAAATGAGGAGATATCTGTGGTGAAGTTAAGACTTTTACCTCGCCAGGGATTAATTTAACTGCTTCTCTCATAGCTGATGTTGTTTCTATTTGTTCTAAGTATCGAGAGGTAAAATAACCATACTTTCCTAACGCTAAAAAGGCAATGAGTGACCAAATAATAATATATCTAGGGTTGCGAATTAATCCTTTCTGTGCTACTAAAGTTGCGATTACTGACAACAACAGAAAAGGTAAAATAGCAATTGAATATTGATGTACTAAATCTTTTTGTGGCTGATAATCTGTTAATATATTTAGAGCTAAAAAAGGAATAGCAGCAACTAAAGGTGTTAAACAACGAATATTTAAGCCCCAAATAACAGGAATAAATAATAAGATAATATATTCTAAATTGGCTAAAGTAAAAACACGGCTCAAGATAATATTAGGTTGTAAAAATAAATTAGTGATGATTTCTGTTACCGAGTCCCCTAAAAAAGAATAACGTCCCACCGCAGCTACTTCATCCCCACTAAAGCGAGGAATAATTAATTGTGTGGTGATAATAAACCAAAATACACCAAGAAATAATGATATCAATCCAGACTTTTTTCTTTTTTCAAAAAATAATAACCAGACTCCCATTGCTGCAACAGTTAAAGATAAAACTGCTTTACAACTTAAAATTAAAACAATAGCAATAATAAACTGTACAAACTTCTTTGCTCTCGCTGCCAATACTGCCCAAAATATTACTGGTAAAGCAATGACTTCTGAATGAAAATCAAATAAATTAACATTAAAAATCAAAGGATAGAGTAAATAAACTCCAACTATAGTTAAAGAGAAATTATCTTTTAAACCTGCTTGCTTTGCCAATAACCATAAAGGTATAATAGCAGAAGATAAAGCCACTGCTTGGACTAAAAATAACCAATGCACATTAGGATAAATAATATAAAATAACGCCAAAGGATAAAAAATAAAAGCAGCATGATCCCCTAAAATATGATCCTCAGAAAAAGAAACAATGGGGGGTTTTCCTTGACTAATTAGATAAAGAGATTGATCAAACCAACCTAAATCTAAGGCATTAGATTGAAATAACCAATGACGTAAACTTGCACAAAAAATAAAACTAAACTACTAATACCAAATATTAGCCAGAGTAAACGAGGAATTTTCATCATTTCCACTTTAAAAGACAGTAGAGACGTTTCATGAAACGTCTCTACATAAAGATAGATTTGATTATATCTAGTTCCTGATTTAAACCAATCTAAGTGTAAGCTCATTTATAAATCATTGATCTCTGAACTCCGAACCCCTAACTCCAAACTCATACTAATTAACGATTTTCCGACCGATAAAAAGGCTTTTTAACTACTTTCGCAGGGTACAATTTTCCTCTGATTTCTACCTCAACAGTTGTTCCTTTTTTGCTTAACTCAGTAGGAAGATAAGCTAAAGAGATCGCCTTTCCCAATGTGGGTCCGATAGTACCGCTTGTCACCTCCCCGACAATTTTGCCCCCAGAAGCCACCGGATAGTCATGACGGGCGATATGTCGTCCTTCCATTTGTAAGCCCACTAAACGCCGTTTAACCCCTTCTGTGGCTTGTTTTTCCAATACCTCTCGCCCGATAAATTGCTCTTTTTTATCCAAATGCACCAGCCATTTTAAACCAGCTTCTAAGGGAGTGGTGCGATCGTCGATATCTTGTCCATAGAGACACATAGCTGCTTCTAAACGTAGGGTATCCCTGGCCCCTAAACCACAAGGAGAGACATTGGCTTCAATTAGCGATCGCCATAACTCTTGTCCACCTTCCGAGGCGATCATCACCTCAAAACCGTCCTCTCCAGTGTATCCCGTGCGAGCGATAAAAGCAGGGTATCCTAATACCTGGGTTTCTATGTGGCCGAAGAAAGATAGTTGCGTTAGATCCGCTTCTACGAAGGGCTGTAATTTTTCCACCGTTTGGGGACCTTGTACGGCTAATAAAACCTTTTCTGGAGATAAGTCGCTAAAATTAACCTTGTGTGTCCCTAAATGCGATAATATCCACTGTTTATCCTTATCTTTAGTGGCTGCATTAGCGATAATCACAGCTTTATCTGGCCCTTGACAGTAAACGATAATATCATCGATAATGCCCCCATCTGGGTTCAATAGTACGGTATATTGAGCTTGACCAGGGTTTAAACGGCTCAAGTCCGAAGGAACAAGAGACTGTAAGAGAGAAAGCCAACCCTCTCCCTCCAAGCTAAACTTAGCCATGTGAGAAATATCAAACATTCCCACCTCGTTCCTTACCGTTTGATGTTCTAACTTTAGCCCAGTAAACTGTACCGGCATTTCCCAACCAGAAAACGCTGTCATTTTCGCTTTCTGTTCTACAATGAGATCGTATAAAGGAGTGCGCAAAAGAGAATTAGCCACGGGAATTTATTAATAATCAGCGAGTTCCATTTTAGCGTAATTTCGGCACAATTTAGCTTTTAAATAAGTTGCTCTTTAGGCTGCTACGACAAAACTTAATTGAGGGATTATTCTTTTAATTATTAAGTATCATGGATCATTTTTTTCGATTTGAACAAGAATTTATCGAGTCTTTACATTGTATTCCGATGATTGTCCGTTTCAAGTTAGATACTTGTGGGGTTAAATTAAAATTAATGCACTGGAATCAGTTTACTTCCCAAGAAAAACAAGTATTAATTAATATGGCTTGTCAAACTCAAGAAGAAGTAAAAATATATCGAGATTTTTTAGAAACATTAGTTACTGAAAAAACAGGAACTCCTGCAAAAAGTTTACCCATTGATGATAATCCCCCTTGGTTTAATAGTGAGCATATTCCTGTAGAAATTCAAGAAAAAGCAACAGAATTTAACAAAAAAATTAGTCTAGAAAAATGGGATAAACTGACCCCATTACAAAGATTTGCTCTAATTAAATTAAGTCGTCCTAGTCATGAAAATAGTAACTTTTTTCCTGCTTTAGAGGAGTTTAATTTATAACTCTGGTTTAACAGTAGATGAATTTATTGAATTACTTTAAGTTAAGGAAATTAAAGCTGACGAAACAATTGAGGAGTGATACCTGTCCAACGTTTAAAGGCACGACTAAAATGGCCTTGTGTTGAATATCCTAACGCTTCGGAAATTTCTCTAAGGGTAAGATTAGATTCTTTAAGTAGGGTTTTTGCTAGTTCAAATTGTATTTGATTAATTATTTCGGTGTAACTTATTTCTGCTTCTTTTAATCGTCTTTGTAAGGTTCGAGAACTCATCCCTGTAATGTCAGCAACTTCCTTAAGATTAGGGTAATTATTGCTTGATAAAGATTGTATGACTTGTCTGAGAGAACCAACAAAATCTCTTGCTGGAGTCGATAAATTTATAGGAGAAGAAAGATCGGGGGAATCTGTTGAGGTTTGAGTTAAACTTAAAAGAGTGGAATCAATTGCGATCGCTGTCAATTTTTGTTTATATTTAATCTCGGTATTTTGTAAAGGTTTAAATTGTTTAATACTAGAATTTTGTTTCATTTGTAAACAAATTTTTGACGGTTGCCAATGTTTTAAACCAGTCGTGTAGCGAACCAAATTAATCATTAACATTAATGTATAAGCTTCTACTGCCTTTTGTCCAACGGCAATTTCTGGAATTCCTTGACGACAAAACCAAATTTCAGAACCTTTTTCAGATAACCATAAATTAGCTTGAGAACTGTGTAATCTGGTGAATAGACAAAGACGATTTAGAGCATCATAAGCGGTTAAACTAGGGTACATTAACCCCAAAACAAAATCAAAATTTCCCTCGTTTCCTGTGTGTAAACCAAATTCAATAGCTGAACCATTTCCTTTTCCTGCTCTCTCAATAAAATCCCAAACTTGATATTCTGGTAATAATTTTTCGGGAGTATTTAAAACATCAACCCTAATTTTAGATTGTTCTAAAAATTTGTTACTATTAGCTCCAATTTTATCCATAAAAGTTAGGTAAGGTTCTAATTGACTGGCACGAATTAAAGGAATGGCTTTCACAGCAGTTTTCAATTTAGTGTATTAATATTTATTATTTTAAGGAATTTTAGCAAATTGGCGTGATCGGGTAAAGACATTTATCTGTGAGTGTGAGATCCTTAATTTTGCTGACCAAAAATTACCAGTCAGGAATGAGTTGAAAGATGAAAAAATCATTAATTTTTGCTTTGACTGCTTCTTTGGTATCAATTTTATGCAATGATTATGCTGTTGCTGACATTTTTTCTGAGGAAGCAAAATTAGGGGCGAATGCAGGGGCCATGAACTATTGTCGAGGGAATTTTATGACAGAAGATGACAATGGACGTTATAACATTTTAGCCCTGAAAACCTTAGAAGATTTTAACCGTTTATCCAGTGGGGACAAAGTGAAAGCTCTTGTCTATAAAAAAGCCGCTGAAAATGGTGATTATTTAGGGGAACCATTAACTCAAGAACGGTGTGAAAACCTACGCCAACTATTATATGTTCAATATGGTAGACCTAGTGTCAGTAATTGATAGATAGTAATCAGGTTTCAGTTGTGAGAATTAATGTTGAAACTTATCCCCCCTAACACCCCTTTGTAAGGGGGGAACTAAAGGGGGGATCATTAATGGGAGTTAGGGGGGATCTCGACAATCTCATAAATCATTACTGATTGCTATAAATTGGATCTAAGTTGTTTAGTTTGAGAGAGGTTATAGAACCATGAAAAATAGTTTGCGTCTTAGCTTTTCTGATAATTTATCTACTCCTGATTTAATTGCACTGGGTATTTCCCTTATTGCAGCTTATTTGGGACTATTTAGTGGTCATAAATCCTTCAGTAAAGAGTTAGTTCTGTTTCTACTCTTTTTAAATAGTTTGGATTTGTCCTTAGTTTTATTAATGGGTAAAAGCTTTGCCCAATACAAAGAGACCATTAGTAGCTTTTTGCGATCGCCTAAATTTATTGGGGTTGATATTTTCCCTGCTTTATTAATTGCAGAATTTATCTATGGACTTTTTCTAAAAGGTTTCTTTTTAGAACTCATGGCCTTTATCGTTACTTATTTAGTCATGAGAGTTCTGAGGTTAAAAATTATTGCCTCTCTTCATTAGGAATTAATTTGACCATCGAAATTTTACTCACAAAATAGTCAAGATCTATTATGACAAGAGCTAGTGATTTTAAAACCTTAAAATGGCGTAATATTGGCCCATTTCTGGGGGGGCCGTGGCACTTGTGTTGTCGGCCATCCCACTGATAAACAAGTTTTCTATCATGGTCATTCTTCCGGGGGACTCTGGAAAACCGAAGATGCTGGTCAATATTGGATACCCGTGGGTGATGGACAATTTAATATGGGTTCAGTGGGTGCGATCGCTATTTCTGAGCAGAACCCCGATATTATGTATGTGGGTTTAGGTGAACCTCAAATCCGTAATAGTGCATCCTGGGGAGATGGGATCTATAAAACCACCGATGGTGGTGCAACTTGGCAACATATTGGTTTAAAAGAAGCTCGTCATATTGCTAAAATTCGACTCCATCCTGATAACCCTGATGTGGTTTATGTTGCTTCCATGGGTCATGGTTTTGGCCCTAACAAAAAAAAGGGGGTTTTTCGGTCCCAAGATGGGGGTCAAACCTGGGAAAATGTCCTCTTTAAGAGTGAAAATACTGGATGTATCGACTTAATTGTTAATCCTAGCGATCCTAACGTTATTTTTGCCGCCATGTATGAGTTTGAACGCAAAACTTGGGGTGCAAAAACAGGGGGTCCAGAAAGTGGACTTTGGCGATCGCTTGATGGTGGCGATACCTGGGAAGATATTAGTGGTAATACAGGAATGCCGGCAGGACAAATGGGACGCATTGGTATTGCTATGTCTCAAGCTGATCCTAATCGTGTTTATGGTTTAATTGACTCAGAAACGAAAGCAGGGTTATATCGTTCCGATGATTTAGGGGTAAATTGGTCTTTTGTCTCTAACCCAGATTCCGCACTTCAAAATGTAGTATAAAAAAATACATAGTTTTAAAAAGTCCGAAAATCATACCTGGGCAAGAATATTTCTCTTTTCATTAAATTTTTAGGAAAAATAATCAAATTAAGAAGATTTATACTCATTGAAAACTTAGCAAGACTCAGCACAAACGAAGGAGAGTTTCCTCTTCTCATTTGATATCATTAGACTCTTATTCTTTTATTATTTTTGCTTTATCCAATTCAATTTATAGATAATATCTTTGACAAGATGCAGGTAATAAACTCAATATAAAACGCCTTTCTTCTGTTAAATTGACAATTTGTTTAACTCCGTTTAAAATCACATAATGAATACCTTGAAAACATTGAAATATCCACCTCAAAGTCGGACGCAATGTTACTTTCCCTACTTGATTATTCATTCCTTTTTTGACTCTTTTTAAACAATTTCTTAATTCTCTTTGCCCCAAGTTATAAATCAACAAACACAAAGACATTAAAAATAACATTGTTTCTATTCTTTCTGGTTTTTCAACGAAGAAACTATCAGTAAAAAATAAGGGATCTTTCAAAAATCGAAATCCTCTTTCCGTAGATTGCTGGTTTTTATAAGTTATCAGAATTTCACTAGCTTCTAATTTATTTTCCTCTACTAAGTTAGTTGCTAAAATAAATTTTCCTGCTTCTTTAGTCTTTCTACTTATCTCTTCATCTTTTTTGATGATCAGACTAATCATTTTATAAATCTTTTCCTTTTTTTTCGAGTAAGTTTCAATCAGTTCAACTTCTTTTATTTCCAACAATCTCAATTTTTTATTAATAGCTTTTAATTTATATCGAGCAGCTTGAGGATGTTCAAATTCTTCAGATTGTATTTCTTTAAGAAATTTTTGGGATTTCTTCTCTTCTTGGGAAAGTTGTTTTTCTAGTTTTTCCAAATCACTTTTCTGTCTTTTTTCACTCAAGACTATTAACCAAGTTTGCTTGATTCCACCATAAGTAACAATTTCTTCTTTCCAGGTATAACTTTCTAAATTTAGGTCACTTCTTTTTTCTTTATCTTCGTCTTTTACTTCTTCCACCTCTATATTTTGCACTAATTCTTTTGCTTTTTTTATGGTCATTGGAACTCTCGTTATCCATTTTAAATGTTGGATTAGTTGGAGATTTTCTTGACCATATAAAGCACTATCACAAACCATGATACTATCAAACTTTATTTGCTTTTTGAATTCTACTAAAACTTTTCCAAATACAGCTTTATCAGATTCATTTCCATCTCCTACTCTCACAAATAATGGAATATCTCCATCTTGGCTTGTTATTAAATCCAAGACACATTGTTTTAAGTCTGGTCTATGATCCCGAGAATATCCTTTCTTAATAAAAATTGGTCTTTCTTTAATAATTTTTTCTTCTTCCTGTTTCTCTTTATCTTCTTCCCTTTTATATTCTCCATCTAAATGAAATGATGTGGAATCTAAATGGGAGTATTTAAGGTCTATTTTGAATTTTTTAATTACTTCTAAAACTACTTCAATAAAAATATCATTTAGTCCATATTTATATAATTCATCCATTACTCTCCCAATTTTATCATCATTAAGGTAATCAGGTTTAATTCTTTCTCCTAACAATTTCTCAATGGCTTTATCTTGAAAAAACTGACTGAATAAATATAGAGGTCTTGAAACAAATCCTAGTCCATTGATTAAAATAGACTTAACTACTGTACCTGCTGAGATTTTTTCTCTAACATCTATTCCTAATTTATTATTAATTATTTTGACTATTCCTATTTCATCAATTAAACCAGCTACTATCCCTAAATGGTCTAAATTTTTAACTTGTATTTCTTCTAAATAAGACATTTTTCGCTCTTTTTTTACAGAGGAAACAACTTAAGCAATTATCCCACTTTTTTGTCTTCAAGAGCTTAAGCAATTATACTTAATTATTAACCCCAGGCTTGTAGTATTTAATGCTACTTTTTGAAGTGCGGAATCTGGGGTATAAAGTTTTGAGGGTGGAATTTTTGAAGCGGGCAAAGATGTCACCACATGGCGCATTTTTAAGCCATCACTTCCATAACAAACTTTTGTCACTACTCTTCTTTGACAACTCCATGACTTTTCTGTTTTATAACGAATAGAGCGATACCAAGTAGAAATTGGTACTAATTTTTTAACTTCTTCTAAATCTTCTTTTTTCTGAAATAAACTATCCATTAATTCAGTTATTGGAGCTAGTTTTTTTTTCATATTCATGTTTGGCTTTTTCAATTACATCATCCGCTCGTAACTTAAGAACGCCATTTGTTCCCATAGCTATAACATAATCAACTAAAGGCTGATTTTCACAAAAATAGAAGATTTCTTCACGGGCATAGGCACTATCACCCCTAACTAGGATATGAGTCTCTGACCATTTTTCTCTAATTAGTCCGATAATTCTTTGTAATTCGTCTAAGGCTCCACCGGCTGGATCTACATTAGATGAACGAAGTTTAGCAACTAATAAATGATGCCCACAGAAAATATATAAAGGAGCATAACATACTCCGTGATAATAACTATTAAAAAATGCCCCTTCTTGATTACCATGTACTTGGTCATCCGTGACATCCATATCTAATATAATACTTAAGGGAGGTTTTTTATAAGACTCTAAAAAAAATTCGACAAAAGATTTTTCAATGGCTTCAAAGTTGGGTTCTATTTTATGATAACGACTCGTTTTTTGGTCGAGAATAGTCTCAGGACAATATTCCAATCTATTAATTGTACTTTTTCCAGCTAACCATCCCTTTTTATCTTCAAGTTCATTAAGCTTTTCTAAAGCGATCTTAAGGGCAGGATCGTGACGTAATTTATCATGGTCATTGACATCTTCATAGCCTAAAATAATTCCATAAAGCCTTTGTGCTAATAACTCATGAACGGAATGATCTACATAAGATTGATGACGATGATCTTGAAAACAGTTACCAAACTTCTCCGTAATTCCCAGTTTTTTATCCAACTCAGCTATCCAGACAATCCCCGCATCTGAAGTGATTAGTCCCCCATCAAAATTAGCGATTATTTCTTTTCCTTTCTGTTTACTAAAGTTGATTACTTGACGAGGGGTTCGGGGATGATTGGGACTCATCAAATCAGTTTAAGGCAAATTGCTTTAATAATTAAATTATAGCATATTTTATTCTAACAATCTAGTACTATTAGAGATTTTATTAATAATTTTTTTGGAAAAATGAGTGATTGATTTATCTTTTCATCTTTGTCTAATTCGGGTTGATTTTAACTTAAAATCTGACAACAGACTGTTGGTTGGGGAAATCTGCGATCGCTCTGTTCAAACCCACTTCCTGTAAGGCTTCTGTGTTTGGCGATCGCAGATTTTGTGAGAAATTCGGGGCGAGGGATTCCCATATAGACTCTTAACTAGACTAGTGCAGCTTGGCGAAAGTAATCCACCAGATTTTTACAGAAACTTTCGTGACTAGCCACGACAATGTGTTTCAATGAAACTAACGGAAGAATCTCGAAGTTGATGTCCATGATAAAAGCATTGCCAATTAACCTCTCCAACCTACAGAAAACAGTACTCCAACAAATAGTGAGAGGGACAACAAACCCCTATCGCCTTGTTAGACGAGCCAAGCTAATCTTAGCCGCAGCATCAGGAGAGAGCAATAGTTCGATTAGTCGAAGATTAGAATTAGACCGAGTACAAGTGCGTCAGTGGCGATCGCGATGGTTTGAGGAGAGAGAAAAACTGAGTGCCGCCGAAGAACAACAGGTAACGGAGAAAGCATTAATGGTCTTGATCAAAGGAATTTTAAGCGATCGCCCAAGACCTGGAACAACAAAATCCTTTACGGTCGAACAAGTAGTCCAGATTGTAGAGATCGCTTGTGAAGAATGTGAAAAATCAGACAGACCAGTGAGCCATTGGACACCTTCAGAGTTGGCGGATGAAGCCATAAAAAGAGGAATTGTCGAAAAGATTTCCCCCCGTAGTGTGGGGCGTTTTTTAAAAAGAAGCGACATTACAACCACATCTCGTTCGTTACTGGTTAAATGCCAAAATTGATGATCCCTTAAAATTTAAAAAGCAAGTCAAATATATCTGTGAACTTCATCAAGAAGCTAAAACTTTGTTAGAACAAGGAATTCATTTAATTAGTACAGATGAAATGACAGGGATTCAAGCTCTTGAGAGATTATTTCCGAACAAAAGAATCAAGCCTAAACAAGTAGAAAAAATCGAATTTGAATATGAAAGACACGGAACTTTAAGCTTGATTGCGAACTGGGATGTGGCAAGAGGAAAAGTTGTTAGTCCCTCTATTGGACCGACAAGAACAGAACAAGATTTTTCTGAACATATCCAGAGAACGATTAAGATTGATGAAAAAGCAGAATGGATTTTTATTGTAGATCAACTCAACACTCATAAATCGGAAAGCTTAGTCAAATTAGTAGCAGAAAGCTGTGAAATTACTATTGATTTGGGGAGAAAAGGAAAGGAGGGGATTTTGCAATCTATGGACAGCAGAGCAGATTTTTTATCAGATGAATCTCATCGAATTCGCTTTGTTTATATTCCCAAACATACATCGTGGCTTAATCAAATTGAGTGTTGGTTTTCGATCTTAGTCAGGCGTTTACTCAAAAGAATTACTGTCCGTTCAACTGAAGAACTATCCCAAAAAATTCTCAATTTTATTGATTACTTTAATCAACATTTTGCTAAGCCGTTCGTTTGGAAATTTAAGGGCTTTAAAGATCATAAGTGACTGGTGGATTATTTTTGCTAAGCTGCAGTAGGGACTTGAGTTCGGAGTTCGGAGTTCGGAGTTCGGAGTTCGGAGTTCGGAGTTTTTTCCATGAGATAATCAGGTTTTAACACTCTTGATGAAAATGGTTTCAACTTCCCAGGCTCAACAACATCAACTCATCGGCCATTTCAAAGTTGGCGGTCACATTTTGTACGTCATCTAAAGATTCTAAGGCTTCGATTAGTTTAATAATGGACTTAGCTTGTTCATTATCCTCAATTTCGATGAGATTATTAGGAATCCATCTTAATTCTGCTTCTGTGACGTTAAAGTGTTGCTCATTTAATGTCTGACTTAATCTATCCAAGTTAGTCATATCTGTAAAAATTTCTGCCCCCTGCTCCCCAACGTCGTCGTACAATTCGTAACTATCTGCTTCTCCTTCCATGGATGCTTCTAAGAGGGCATTTTCATCGATCGCTCCTTCTACTCTCACCACGCCTTTTTGTTCAAACATCCAACCAACACAGCCAGTTTCCCCCAAGTTACCCCCGTTTTTAGTAAATGCTGAACGTAAGTCGGCGGCGGTACGATTTCGGTTATCGGTAAAGGCTTCGATGAGAATGGCAACCCCACCAACCCCATAACCTTCGTAACGAATTTCTTCGTAAATAGTATCATCGTTTTCGTAGGTTCCGGCACCTTTGGCGATCGCCCGTTCAATGTTCTCATTAGGAATACCGGCCGCCTTGGCTTTTTCGATGGCTGTCCGCAGTTGAAAATTCCCTGCTGGATCAGCAATACCGTGTTTAGCGGCCACGATAATAGCACGGGATAATTGAGCAAATGTTTTCCCTTTTTTAGCGTCCACTCTTTCTTTTTGGCGTTTAATATTTGCCCATTTACTATGTCCTGCCATAACAATATTTTTAATAACTATCTCTGTTGCATTATACCTTATTTAGAGTTCATATTGCTCTTGAATCCATAGGAATTTATGACTTGCCTCTTCTGCATTTTGAGCAATTTTAGCAAATTCCATAAATCGCCTCAACTCTTTTCTTAATAAGTTTCGTTCCACTTCCCAGGTAGCTCTATCTAAGTCTGGAGGCATGACTATCATATCATAAATTATCGCTTGTTTTTTCTGAGGAGAAGGTCGTAATACTCGTCCTCTTCTTTGAATAAACTGATGGGGGTTGCCACTACTAGCTAAGATAACAGCTTGTTCAATTTCTGGAATGTCTATTCCTTCATCTAAACAACGAATAGACACTAATCCTTGTAAGTCTCCTGCTTTAAATTGTTGACGAATTGTCTCCCTTTCTTCTAGGGTATTTTCTGCGGTATAAGTATTAACTCTATAACCTAATTCTTTACCTAAAATACGAGTCACTGCTGCGATCTGTTTTTGATAATTTTTTGGCTCATTTTCTAAATAACCATCCCCACAATAAAAAAGAGTATATTTCGTTTCTAAACGTTTTTTCATCAATTCTCTTAGTGCTGTTAATTTATTCTCGGCTACTCCGATTAAACGAGACCTTTGAATTAATAATGATGTTAAGTTATCATTATTTTTAAAATTCTCATTTTTTCCTAACGCTCAACCAATACGTTGAGTTAATTTAGCATAATTAAAGGCTTCTGATTCTGTTAATTTTACAAAAATCGGGTAGTATAAATAAGGAACTAATGCTTGTTTTTTAATTGCATCAGCCAAGGTAAATTCTGGTTTTATTACTTGTCCAAAATAGTCTAATAACGCATCGGTTCCTTCTTCATCAAAATATCTTTCTGGAGTAGCAGATAAAGCTAATCTTAAACCAATGTTACGGTGTAAACTACTTTCTAAACGGGGGGAACCTAAGTGATGTGCCTCATCCCCAACAATTAAGGTTTTCTCAGGGAAAAATCTTATTTGTGCTTGAAATCCTTGATTAATCAGAGTAGAATTCGTAGTGATTATAGTTAGAAAAGGTTGTTGATTAGACTGAATATTATAGAGTTCTGTTGATAGTTCACTTTACCAGTTATAAACACTTTCAAAAGCTAAAATTGGATTCAAATTAAACTTTATACATTCCTTTTGCCACTGTACAACTAAATGACGGTAGGGACAAATAATTAATAATACTTGAAGTTTGATTTTGTCGTATAATTCTGTAGCAATAGCTAAAGCCGTAATAGTTTTTCCGCTTCCTGTTGCCATTTTCAATGTTCCTCTCCCCTTATTTTTAAACCAGTTAATAACTGCTTCTTGTTGATAATCTCGTAGTCTTATAGTTTGGGGCGTTTGCGGGGTAGCTTGAGGAAATAGTTGATAACTCTTGTTCTTTTCTCTTACTCGATTATGAGAAAATTTTTGTTGATAATCTTTAATTAGTTGATGCCAATCAATGGTTAAATTAATTTGATTATATTCATCCATTAGCTTTAATTTTTTCTTATATAAATTATCATAGAGATGCTATTCATAGCGTCTCTATCTATTCCTTATACTAATAGTAACTTAGAAAAGTTATACATCTTTATGGGTAAAAGGTTTGGCATTTTCACCAGCATAAGTGGCTGCAATATGACCATTTCCTATTACTTGATATTTATAGGTAACTAACCCTTCTAACCCCACAGGACCTCTAGGGGGCATTTTTTGGGTGCTAATGCCAACTTCTGCCCCAAAACCGTAGCGAAAACCGTCTGCAAATCTAGTTGAACAGTTATGATAAACTCCGGCAGCATCCACTTGATTCATAAATATTTCTGCGCTATTTTTATCTTCTGTAATAATAGCATCGGTGTGTTTTGACCCATAAGTATTAATATGATTAATGGCTGCTTCTAAGGAGTCTACAACCTTAATAGATAAGATTAAATCACTGTATTCTGTCTTCCAGTCTTCTTCCGTTGCCGCTTCAATATCAAGGTAAGTTTGAGTTAATTGATCCCCTTTTAGTTGAACTTCATGGGAGGTCAAACCTTGAGCAATTTTCGGTAAAAATTCCCTAGCAATATCTTGATGAATTAATAATGTTTCGATAGCATTACAAGCAGCAGGATATTGAGTTTTGGCATCCACGGCAACAGCAATAGCTGTGTCTAATTCCGCTTCTTTATCAACATATAAGTGACAAATTCCATCGGCATGACCCAACACAGGAATATTAGTATTTTGTTGAATAAATCTCACAAATTCATTGGATCCTCTGGGAATAATTAAGTCAATATATTCATCTAATTCTAATAAGTTTCTAATTTCTTCACGGGTAGTTAATAACTGTACTGTATCAGGACTGACTTTAGTTTTACTTAAAGCTTCTCTGATTATTTTAACTAAGGTTTTACAAGAGTTTAATGCTTCTTTCCCTCCTTTTAAAATAACTCCATTTCCGGATTTTATAGCTAAACTTGTAATCTGAATTAAGGCTTCGGGACGGGCTTCAAAAATGATTCCCAATACCCCCAAAGGACAACTAAGCCGTTTTAATATTAAACCTTCGTCTAATTCTCTATGAATGGAAATATGACCTACAGGATCGCTTAAATTAATAACATCTCTAACTCCTTTTATGGTAGCTTCTAGTTTGGTTTTACCTAGTTTTAAACGGTTATATAAAGGTCTAGAAATTCCTTCTTTTTCTGCAATTTCACAATCTATTTCATTGGCTTTAATAATATCGGCTGAAGCGTTTTCTAATGCCGTAGCGATCGCTTCTATTGCTTGGTTGCGATCGCCTGTGGAAAGTCCCCCTAATTTTCTTGCTGCTTGAGAGGTTTTCTCGGCAGTTTCTTTTAATAATAATGATTGAGAAGAATTAACTATCATTGCTAATAACAATCTTAATTTTCTAGAAGATTTATATTATACCAAACTATCTACAAAAAATATTATTCCTCAGATATTCTTAAGATTTTTTCTAGTTTATTGATGCAATTTAACAAAAAATAAGTTCAATCACTTATTTTATTTTCTCATTATAGTTAGGATTGAATATTTTTTTATATTGTAAACTGGTTGCTCCGAAGTTAATTAATAATCCCACAGAAAAATCATAAGCAACCACATAATTTTTAGCTTGGGCAAGATGAACATTTTCTAAATTAATTACAGCTTTGAGTTCAACTATAATTTTATTTTCCACAACAAAATCAGCCCTTCTTGTTCCTACGTGGATACCTTCATAATAGATAGGTTGTTCTTTTTCCCTCTCAAAGGTTAAACCAACTTTTTGCAGTTCAATGGCTAAACATCTCTGATAGATAACTTCTTGAAACCCATTACCTAACGTATTATGAATTTTCATAGAGCAACCAATTACTTTATAGGTTATATCTTCGAGTTTCATTTATTTATTATAAACGTGATGGTGTTGGGAAAAAACCTTATTAATCGTCAGTATCAGGATTATACAAGATTAGGGGATTGTCAGTATTTTTTTCTTTTCAACTTTCTGGGAAAGATAAATGTAATTAATATAGTCATAACCCTATCCTGTAAATCTTATCATCCTCCAAAATCCTGATGCTGACGATGGGGAATGATGAAATAGAGGATATCTGTAACCTACCCACGCATTCCGCTACGCTTCATAAATTTTGTCGGTTTTATTTTTTTATAAAGACTCAAAGTTAGCGGTAAACCCAGGAAACTTAGTACAATCATCTATAAAAGTTTCAACATCACTAATGTCCTCCATTTTATAACCCATGATTCTCGTCCCATCAGGCATTTTCTGAGAACCTATCAATTCCGCTTCATAATTTTCTGTCATGGCTTTAAAATCAGCGCCAGACTTTTTCCAATCATCTCCACTACAACGAATATTAACTCACCACATAATAAAATTAGTCTTAATTAACAACTAAATATTTTATCATATAATTAAACGAATAAATTTTAATATTTCCCTTTATTTCCCTAATTTTCCACTTTATGAAAACAGTTTTCTATTAGTTAATTGGTTAATTTCTCCTTTTTATGGGACTGAAGTATTAGGATTAAGCAGCTAAACTAAGATCAAAGGCAAAACGCAGTCACAAATAGACATCAACCTACTGCCTTTGTCCGACATCTACACTCTGTTTTTGCAAAGCGTTTTCTTAGACAGTTTTAGGTGTGAGGGGTCATTGTTTTCAGGGAGGAGTTGGCGTTGGTGATAGCCATATCACCTCTCCTCTTTTTCTTCTGAAACATGAGCTTAATTATTGACCCAAATTCAAGTAAAAAATGAAAAAAATACCAGGACTTTGTGTTTTTCGTTCTTTGATATTTTATGAAGTTGCTATATCTTTGATCTTGATGGCCTTGTTATAAATTATTTAGACAGTGGATATCCTTTCCGTTTAAACAGCAAACTAGCCACTATAATGCCCATAATAGCGAGGAAAGCCATAAAATAAAAGACAATATTATAGGAGCCAAAGCTATCGCGGATTTGTCCTGTGAATAACGTACCCACTAAACCACCGACTCCATAGGCCGTAAAAACGATACCGTAGTTTTGAGCATATTGATCAGGATTAAAAAAGCGGAGAGTAGTTGTAGGTGCAATGGCTAACCAACCCCCTAAACAAAACCAAAAGAGACAAAAAGCGATTAAATAGGTGGCGACTTGTCCAACCTGTGCATTAATCATCAAAATACAACCAATAAGGGCTAAGGTGTAAGCACCGATGGCAACATGGTGAGGTTTAAAGCGATCGCTCAACCAACCAAAGAGAGGGCGACTAATTCCATTAAATAGGGCAAATAAAGAAACACTACTAGCTGCAACACTGGGTTTTATCTGTATCATTTCTTCCCCCACAGGACTAGAAATACCAATGGCACTTAAGCCAATTAAAGTCCCAATAGCATAACAAATCCATAAGCCATAAAACGACTGACTTTTCCATAAATGGCTAGGATATGCCTGATTAGTTGCCTTATCTGTACTTGTCGTGGTTGTTAAAGGTTGCCAATGGTTGGGGGGAAATTTCATCGGGATGGCCACAATAACAATAACCACGGTTAAAATAATGCCTAAAATGCGTAATGTCGGTCTAACAGTATAGGTTTCGATTAAAAAATTGGCTAAAGGGGCAGTTATCAGGGGAGAAAGCCCAAATCCGATAATTGTTAAGCCAACGGCTAACCCTTTTCGATCAGGGAACCACCGAGCGATGACGGCCATCGGCACACCATAAGCAATACCTACACCAGTACCAGCGATCACACCGTAGGTTAAAATCATGACCACGATATTACTAGCAAAACTAGAGAGAATATAGCCTAAGCCCACGATAATCCCCCCAATAACCTTCATTAAGCGAGTCCCAAGGCGAGGTATAAAATATCCTGCGATCGGCATTAATAACGCATAAAAAACCAGGGCAAAGGTATACGGTAAAAGACTTTCGGTTGCACCAACTTGTAACGCTACTTCTAAGGGAGTTCTAAAAACACTCCAAGAATACACCGTTCCCAGACAGAGTAGGATAGTCATCCCTAGAGGAATTAATAACCATCTTCCTTGTTGAGCAGGAAGCCCTAGCACTCGTAATTGTGCTTGATTATGGGTATTATCGATCCTTGACCCCTTAAATTGTAACCGTTGTCGATTATCCATTATTGCCCCTTATTTTCCTTCATCAAATTAACAAACTTCTCAAATAAATAGTCTGCATCGTGGGGACCGGGACTAGCTTCGGGATGGTATTGTACGGAGAAGAAAGGTAAATTTTTATGGGATAAACCAGCCACTGTGCGATCGTTGAGATTAAGATGGGTAATTTCCACCTCTGCATCTAAGGACTTTTCCGTTACCGCAAAACCATGATTTTGACTGGTAATTTCCACCTTTTCTTTTAGCCCACAGGGTTGATTTAAACCTCGATGGCCAAACTTTAACTTAAAGGTTTCCGCTCCCAAAGATAGCCCTAAAATTTGGTGTCCCATACAAATGCCAAAGGTGGGTTTTCCTTGTTCAATTAAAGCTTTAACCGTACTCACCCCTTCTGTTACGGCAGAAGGATCTCCCGGACCATTGGATAAGAAAATACCATCAGGGTTGTACTTTAAAATGTCTTCAGGAGGAGTATCAGCAGGAACCACAATAATTTTGCAGCCATAACTAGCTAAGCGTCGTAAAATGTTGCGCTTGACCCCAAAATCAATGGCCACTACCGTTAAACCTTCTTGAGAAGTCTCACCGTTGTTAGTATTAAAGTTCCAATGACTATCCGTGGGGGTTGACCATTCATAGATTTCCCTGGTTGTGACTTCCTTAACCAGATTTAATCCTGCCATAGAAGGGGCTGATTGGACTTGACGCAAGAGTTCGCCTTTGTCCAAGGTTTCTGTAGAGATAATCCCATTTATCGCCCCCACAGAACGAATTTTACGGGTTAATGCCCTGGTATCGATGCCATAAATACCGATAATATTATGACGAATTAAATAGTCAGGTAAAGATTCAGTCGATCGCCAATTACTAGGACGATAAGTTATGTTACGAGCGATCACCCCTTTAACCTGGGGTTTTTCAGATTCTTCATCATCGGGGTTAACCCCTGTATTACCCAACTCAGGATAGGTAAAGGTCACAATCTGGCCACAATAACTGGGATCTGTCAAAACTTCTTGATATCCTGTCATTCCTGTGTTAAATACTACCTCTCCCACCGTTGTTCCTTTCGCACCGAAGGATAACCCTTCAAAAGTTGTTCCGTCAGCTAACACTAATAAAGCGGGTTGACCCTTTGCCATTGCCATAATCATTAAGTTTTTGATAATAAGAAGGGATGAAACCTAGCGGTTAAGGATAAACTAGATCAGACAATCAATTAAATCCTGATGTCCTAGCCATCTGTTGAGAATCAATTTAACCCTAAGTTACTGGGGATAATTCTAGCAGATGTATCTGAGGTGTTAAGGTAGATTTAGGCTGCCAAAAAGGTAGGTATAATCCCATGAGTCCCAAGAAATTAACCAGCGACGACAAACAAGAAATTCTTAATCTTTATCGTCAAACTCCAGAAACCACTTCTACCTTAGCTGACCGTTACGGGGTCAGTAGTTCCACCATTAGTCGTTTTTTGAAGAGTACCCTCTCTGATATGGAGTATGAGGATTTAATTCAACAGAAACGCTTAGCTAGAACTAATAAACCTCAAACAGACTCAGAAAATAAGGTAAAACAGACCCCCAAGCAGGTCAAACCAATTATCAAGGAAACTCCTGCTATCTCTGAACCAATTTCAGAAATAACAAAACCTGTGGAGTCTTCTGTTGAAAGTCCCCCCCAGAAATCTGCCTCAAAACCATCACGGGTCAAAGTTCACAAAGAAATTCCTGTTGTGGTTTCTCAAGAAGAGGATGAGGATAGCGAAGTCGAAGAGTTAGAAGAGATTGATGTTGTAGCTGTGGGGGAAATGCTAGGAGAAGAGTTAGAAGATAGTGATGATGATTGGGATGAGGAAGAAGACGAAGACGAAGAGGAAGACGAAGAAGATTATAACGATTCCTTGTCTACTCCCAGGGATATTCAAGTTTTACCCTTATCCGCAGCCACTTTCCCCAAAACCTGCTATCTTGTCATCGATCGCTCTGCTGAATTGATAGCCAAACCATTAAAAGAGTTTGCCCATCTTGGTCAAATTCCTGTAGGTGAAGTGCAACAGAGAACCCTACCCATTTTCGATAATCATCGGGTTGCTCGTCGTTTTTCTAATCGTTCTCAACGGGTGATCAAGGTTCCTGATGGTCGTCTTCTCTATAAAACCTGTTATCATCTACAAGCTAAAGGGATCACTCGTCTCCTCATGGATGGTCAAATTTATTCTTTAGTTCCCAGTTCAGACTGATGCTAGAAAAACCTCGCCATCACAAGTAAATCCATAGAGGAATGGCGACCTTTTCCTCCCTCTCGATGGATTAAAATCTATCTTATCTTTGAGGTAGAAAGGTGAAAAATTAGATGTTAGTACGGAGAATTAGATAAAATACTTTACAAAACCATGTAAGTAAAACTAAATAACATAAATAACAAATAAGTTTTTTAACAAATGGGATTAGGTCACACTAATTCTGTTTTCTGGGGAGTAAAATAAGACATACGAACACTTTTATGCTCTTATCCCAATAGGATAAGTATCTGAGGTTCCATCAATCAAGGCATTACGGTTTACTGCCTTCTTGTAAATTCCCATCTTTGAGTGTGTCTAACCCCATTATGAATATTAGTCACCTACTACGACAGTATGAACAGGGCCACCGAGACTTCCCAGAGCTTAATTTGGCTGGGGTTGATTTATCTAAGGTTATGTTGATTTCCGTAAATTTGACGAAGTCAAACCTAATGGGAATTAACTTTAGTCGTGGATTTCTTACTAAATCTAATTTAAGCCAAGCTAGTTTGAATTGGGGAGATTTAACCTACGCTAAAATGAGTGAATCTCAACTGATTGAAACAGATTTGACGAAAGCCAATTTAACCGGGGCTTTTATGGTTAAATCCGTTTTAAGATCAGCAAAATTGAGCGGGGCTAATTTATCTTATAGTAATTTACGGGGTGCTAATTTATCTGATGCCAATTGTTGTGGGGCTAATCTTCAGGAAATTAACCTCAGAGAAGCCAATCTAACAGGGGTTAATTTTAATTGGGCTAATCTATCTAAAGCTCGTCTTAGTTGTGCGGTGTTAAAGCAAGCATCATTTTTTGGTAGTAATTTAACTGACGCGTTTATTAAAGAGGCCGATCTAAGTCATACAAATTTAGAACAAGTTAATTTTCAAAATTCTCGCCTCAGCTACAGTAACCTACAAGGGGCAAATCTTCAAGGGGCAAATCTTCAAGGGGCAAAATTACGTTATATTGATTTGCGTGAAGCAAATTTACAAGGGGCTAATTTAAGAGATGCCGACTTAGAAGGTGCTGATTTAACCAATGCGATCGTTGATAATGCTGATTTCACTAACGCCACACTTAGGGATACTAAGGTAATTGGAACTCAATTAAAACCCCAAACCATCCAAAAGAATTTATCAGAATTACAACTAAAAAGAAATCCAAACTATGCAGGATCTTTTGAACTCTTATCAACAAGTTATGCTGTTGCAGTATTTAATAAGGATAATTCTCTTTCTTGTTGACGTTTTTTTCTTGATATTCATCCTGTTCAACTTTTCTTAATCGTTGAGTATCATATTGATAATTAGCTGCCTCTTGTTCCCTTTGTTTATTTATTAATTCAGATTCTTCCTCAATCTTTAACAACCCATAGCACCACGTATTATCATGAGGATACTAATAAGATCCTTTGTATACTGGGAATGACAAAGAAAAATATAAATAACCCCACAACTAATTTTTGTAATCCTATATTGGATGTGGTTTTCCTAGAGTTTTTCTGTCTGACTTAAATGTTGATTTGTTGCCAGATACTTATACAATACATACGTATTCAAAAAAAAGTCAAGGGCAATCAAAAAAAAATTATCACCGAGAAACTGTCCCGTTACAACGTGGGTAACGGGTAAATGTTAGTTAAGCAGGGCTAATTCTCCTTTGTTAATACGCCAACATCGATCAGCGATCGCCAGTAATTCATCAGGATCATGGGAAACAATTAATAAAGTCCAATGTTGCTTTAATTTAGACAAAAGCTTAGCCAACTGTTGTCGCATAGACCAATCCAAGCCTGCGGTAGGTTCATCTAGTAATAATAAATTAGGTTGACGAATTAATTGAACTGCTAAGGCTAAACGTCTTTGTTGTCCCCCACTTAAGCGATGGGGAGAGGTATTAAGAGCGATGTCTTCTAAGCCCACTTCTGTCAAGGAATTTCTAATATTTTCTGTAGTTATTTCTGGATGACCTAAGCGTAATTCTTCTAAGACATTACTACCGCAAAAATGCCGTTCAGGAAACTGAAAAACTAAGCCACAGAGTTGTTGTAACTCTAGAAAAGTTAATTCTTGATCACGCCAAAAAATACGTCCTTTAGTTTGCTGTGCTAACCCAGCTAAAATTTCCAATAAGGTAGTTTTTCCCGAACCACTAGGACCGACAACTAATCCTAATTCTTGTGATCCTAATTCTAAGTTTGTAGCCTTTAAAATAGGCTCGACGGTTGCAGGAGGATGATAGATAACATTTTTGAGATATAGCATTAATCCAGCAATTATTCCTAATAGTTTATTGTTAATTGTACATTGTTGAACCTGTTCAAGTTATCAGGTAAGTTATTATAGATGATGAACAGAACTGTTAAACTCTAAGTTTTATGTCCAAAGACAATTTATCTCCTGCTATTTCTCAAGAACCACGATATGAACCAGCCGCAGTGATTCCTGTGAAACAGGACTCCTCTATTATCAACTGGTTAGAGAGAGAAAATCGCTTAATTTATCGTGAACAGGAAGAGACAAAAGTATCCCTCGAAGAAGATGCAGAAATCTCAGATTTAATTGATGTGGATGACAACTACGATGATGATGACGATGATCTTAGTATAGAGGATGAAGATTAAGTGAGTATGGGGAACAATTTTGATAGTTCCCCTTTCAACCAATCTAGTTGACGTTGAGCTTGTAATGGTAATTTGACTGCTGTGGTAGACGCAAAATTTTCTCCTGAAATCTCCCTAAAAAAACCATCAGGAAATGGCCTGCTGGGTTTACTAACTGTTTTATTATTGCTTCTTATTCTAGGTTTTGCTCAATTCTTCGATCAATTAGCTAATTTTAGCCAGATATTGTTACTTCCTTTGGTAATTTCTGCTGTTGTCACTGGTGCCATCGGTTATGGCGTTGTACCTTTCTTACGAAGGTTGAAAGCAGGGCAAGTGATCCAAGAAGACGGGCCACAAACCCACCTTACTAAAGCAGGAACCCCAACCATGGGGGGAATCTTTTTTGTTCCCGTGGTGGTGAGCATTGCTTTAATTGGCTCAAAACTGGCACCGATGGCCATAGCTGTTTCTCTAGTAACCTTAGCTTATATGGTTATTGGTTGGGTGGATGACTGGCAGATTTTGCGACAACAATCAAATAAAGGGTTGACACCCCGGATGAAACTGATTTTACAAATTGCGATCGCCTCTGCTTTTTGTCTCTGGATGGCTTTAACCCAACCTTCTAACATCACCAATGTTGTCCTACCATTTGGCTTAATTTTACCTTTAGGGGTTTTATTTTGGGGTTTAGCAGGATTTGTTTTGGTAGCTGAAAGTAACGCCACTAACCTCACCGATGGTGTGGATGGGTTAGCAGGTGGGACCGCAGCTTTAGGCTTTCTGGGTTTAGGTATTTTGGTTGCTAGGGAAACACCAGAGTTAGGAATTTTCTGTGCTTGTATGGGTGGCGGTTGTCTAGGATTTGTACTTCATAACCGTAACCCAGCCACTGTATTTATGGGTGATACAGGCTCTTTAGCTTTGGGAGGGTCCTTAGCTGCAGTAGGAATTATTAGTGGTAATCTTTGGGCATTATTTGTGGTTAGTGGTATTTTCTTTATTGAATCCCTATCCGTCATTGCTCAAGTCAGTTACTATAAAGCAACGAAAGGACCCGATGGCATAGGTAAGAGATTGCTGAAAATGGCACCTTTGCACCATCATTTAGAATTAAGCGGTTGGGCTGAAACCCAAATTGTGGGAGTTTTTTACTTAGTGAATGCAGGGTTGACGATCTTGGCTATTATTTCATCTTTGTGACCTCGAAAAAAGGATAAAACAGATAAAACCCGTCGTTAACGACGGGTTTTAAAATCAGTAATCAAAGATTACACAAAAACAAACTGGTTAGAGTTTAAATCTAAGTTATTGTTATCTTTAACAATGGCCACCAGTTCATCTTGCATACCAGCAACTTTCAAAAAGATGCCTTGATCATTACTATCAAAAGGAGAAGCACCGAGGGAGTAGTTATCAGCTATTCCATTTAATTGAATGACATCTTCGGATTGATCAAACCCTAAGATTTCCAGATAATCGTGTTTTCCGTAGGTATCGTACAATGGTTCTTGAGCATTACCCACAACAAAAATATCTTGACTGGCTGTTGCTGTCTGCTCAGTAGCTAAACCAGTTAAGGGGTCGTTATTGCCAGTATTTGCCGATCCAGTTAGGGTTCCGGTTCCTTCAATAGCCAAGAAATGGACATTTTCTGTGATGTGAATGATTTCCTCATCTATACTGGTATCTTCCTCAATCTTGATTTCAACGTTGCCATTATTGAGATTTTGATAGCGTAACCCTGAAGGGTCCGATCCATAATAACTAGCAATATTACCCAAAAATTTAGGAGCCTTGTTAAAGGCGTTACCAAAGTTAAGAGTGTAGAAAGCTTCAGTAACATAATCCCCAGTCTCACCTGCCATAAAGGTGTTGCCATCCCAGTCACCCGTCCCCGAAGAAATGGCTACCCGAGCAACGGTTTCTGTTCCATGTCCACTATTAAGATTAGCTTCATCATTTTCTAAAGCAAGATCAAATCCATCCTGAGTGATGTTGTTTTGGCGAGTTTTCACAAAACTAGCATCATTATCCGTTTGCACTTGGGTTAAGACTATTGGAGCATTAGTAAAATCGTAATCAAAGGTAATGTTCTCCCAATAAGAGCCAGCGATCGCATTGGTATCAATAGTACCCACTTCGATAACAGTCCCGTCTGAAAGTGTCCAAACCCCTTTCTCAAGTGCTAAGAAACTAAAGGTTTCTTCTGCATGAGTACCATCTTCGTTACTGGGTTCTTGAAGTTCTACGGAAAAGCGATCGCTTTGAATATCGGTGATTCTAGCGATGGAGGGGGCAGGACCATTATAGGATAGGGGGTTAGCAAAGATTACTGGGTTATCGAAATCATGGTCCAGAACAATGGTTTGATTGTTCTCGTCTAAATTCGTGATTTGTCCTACTTGAGCTATAGTGCTGACAGGATCGGGATCGTTATCAGGATCTATATAAGTTGATCCAGTTAGGGTTCCGGTTCCTTCAATAGCCAGGAAATGGACATCTTCTGTGATGTGAGTAACTTCCTCATCTATACTGATATCTTCCTCAATCTTGATTTCAACGTTGCCATTATTGAGATTTTGATAGCGTAATCCTGAAGGGTCCGGTCCATAATAACTAGCAATATTACCCAAAAATTTGGGGGTGTTATTAAAGGCGTTACCGAAGTCTATGGTATGCCAATCATGGGTAACTTGGTCTCCGGTATTACCGGCCATAAAGGTGTTGCCATCCCAGCTACCTGTCCCCGAAGAGATGGCCATCCAAGCAACGGTTTCATTGCCATGGCCACTATTCATATTAGCTTCATCATTTTCTAAAAGAACCTCAAATCCATCCTGAGTTATGTTGTTGTGACGAGTTTTGACAAAGCTACTGTCGTTATTGGTTTGTATTTGGGTTAAAACCACAGGGCCGTCTACAAAATCGTAACTGAAATTAATGTTGTGCCAATCTGAGTGAGTGGTATCAATGGTACCGACTTCGATAATTGTGCCATCAGACAGTTCCCAGATACCTTCCTCAAGGGCTAAGAAACTAACGGTTTCTTCTGCATGAGTACCATCTTCGTTACTGGGTTCTTGAAGTTCTACGGAAAAGCGATCGCCTTGAATATCGGTGATTCTAGCGATGGAGGGGGCAGGACCATTATAGGATAGGGGGTTAGCAAAGATTACTGGGTTATCGAAATCATGGTCGAGAACAATGGTTTGATTATTATGGTCTAAATTAGTAACTTGACCTAGTTGAGCAATAATCGGATCATTACTGGTTGGGGGAATAAGCCCATAAGTTGAGCCTATTAGGGTTCCTGTTGCTTCAATAGCCAAGTAATCCACATCTTCTGTAGTGTGACCAATTTCGCTATCAGCACTGGTATCTTCCTCAATCTTGATTTGAACATTGCCATTGTTGAGATTTTGATAGCGTAATCCTGAAGGGTCCGGTCCATAATAACTGGCAATATTACCCAAAAATTTGGGGGTGTTATTAAAGGCGTTACCGAAGTCTATGGTATGCCAATCATGGGTAACTTGGTCTCCGGTATTACCGGCCATAAAGGTGTTGCCATCCCAGCTACCTGTCCCCGAAGAGATGGCCATCCAAGCAACGGTTTCAATGCCATAGCTAGTACCATTATTAGCTTCGTCTTTTTCTAAAAGAACCTCAAATCCATCCTGAGTTATGTTGTTGTGACGAGTTTTGACAAAGTTACTGTCGTTATTGGTTTGTATTTGGGTTAAAACCACAGGGTCGTCTACAAAATCGTAACTGAAATTAATGTTGCTCCAACTTGAGTTGGTAGCATTAATAATACCTACTTCGATAATCGTCCCATCAGACAGTTCCCAAATCCCTTCCTCAAGTACCAAATAACTGAAGGTTTCTACTGTATGAATGCCATCTTCATTGCTGGCCTCTTGAATTTCTACTGAGAAGCGATCGCTTTGAATATCGGTGATTCTCGCAATGGCCACGCCACCATCATTAAAGGATAAGGGTTGAGCCAGGATTACTGGGTTAACAAAGTCATGGTCCAGAACAATGGTTTGATTGTTATGGTCTAAATTGCTAATTTGACCTATTTCAGCGATAACAATATCAATCCCTTCAGGAGGTTCAGGACGAGGAGTAGGAGGGATAGCATAAGAAATTTGGATTTGATTATTTGGATCTGCGTAATAATCAACTAACTCAACGGAGCCATTACCCCCCAGATTAATAATCAGGTTTTGACCACTTTGGCTTTCGGTGACTTCATAATGAGCATAATCTAGTATTAGGGTGTCTTGAGAGGTTCCATAATAGATTTTATCCTGCCCTGTAGAACGATTAGGATTATAACCCATAATCTCATTAGCAGCGTTGTTGAGATAAATCTTGTCACTACTGCTAGAGTTAATCAGATTTTCTACCTCAAAACCATAGGCTATGGAGGAAGAATAAGAGGTTGTGCCGCTAAATGTCGTGCTGAGCATCCCTCCTCCTCTTAAATCCAGATGAAATCCACTATTTTGATGGTTCAATCCCCGAAAATCCAAGGTATCAACCCCACCAGAGTCCCAAAGGAGTTGTTTGGTCCGGTGAGAGGTGTCCACAAGGGAAACCCCATTAGGTTGAGTCGAGGGGAGCTATTATGCTCCGCCCCTCTCGTTTAGATCCGGACGTGCGTATTTCTACGCATCCGGCTCCCGACAAATTAGACTTTTCCAGTCTTGCCCATGTGGATATATTGGTGACAGCTATGATGGACTGCCATTAAGTTTTTGGGTTTCCAATTATCGTGGTTTCCGTCTATGTGATGTAGGTGAACCCTCTCATCGTCCATAAACTTTAATCCACAATGTCCACATGAATGGTCTTGTCTTTTCAGACATTTAGAGGTTATTCCGTCATAGAGCTTGTTTTTACGCTTACTCCAGTAAACGGTGTCTCCGTCGTAGGGTGATTTATTTCCTTTGACGTTGACATGACGGTTTTCACTATAAGGTACTGTTGGAAAAGCCTTCTTGATAAGTTCTGTTGCCGTGTGTCGGTTCAGTTTCTTTTCTTTGTTGAAGACTTTGAAGGCTTTATGTGATGTTCCCCATAAGGAGAAGCGAGAGCCGTCCAATTTACAATACCTGTGATAATTTCGCCATCCTCTTACTAGGGGGGCTAATTTCTTAGCTTTAACCCTAGCCCCATAATTCGAGCAGTTGACTATGTTTTTAACTTTCTTACGGAATGCTTTGTAATTGTCCTCTGATGGGACGCATCTGAACTTTCCGTTGGAATGTACTTTGAAGTGCCATCCTAGAAAGTCAAATCCATCTGTCGATTTGACTAACTTGGTTTTCTTTTCACTCACCTTTAGCCCTCTGTCCGCCAGGAATTCTTGAATGTCTTTGAGTATCTTGTCTGCATCGTCTTTAGGCTTTAGAATAACAACCATGTCATCCGCATAACGGATGCTGCTGTGGATGTCTTCTATACCGTCCAATGCGACGTTAGCTAATAGTGGACTTACCACCCCCCCTTGGGGGGTTCCTTGTTCTGGAAAGTGAGGGTTAACCCCTGCTTTCAGGCATCTCCATATACCTGTTTTTATTGTTTGTGGGGCAATTATCCTTTCCATAATAGAGGTGTGGTTTATCCTGTCGAAGCACTTTTCTATATCTAGCTCAAGTATCCTCTTATTTACTCCTTTTGCGTGGGAGTTTAGATTGATTTGTAGAATCTTTTGAGCGTCGTGCGTTGAGCGTCCAGGTCTGAACCCGTAGCTTCTGGCGTGAAATAGTGCTTCATGGGCTGGTTCTAGGGCGTATTTAACGAGGCATTGCCACGCTCTGTCAGCCATAGTTGGAACCTTTAGCATTCTGGTTGTTCCGTCCTTTTTGGGGATGGGTATTTCTCTCAGCTTTGAGTGTTTCCAGTCATGTGTTTTGAGTAACCTTTCTGCTAAGTCGAACCGTTGTTTGAGGTTGAGGGATTTTACCCCATCAATTCCTGCGGTCTTCTTACCAGTATTTAGCTGTGATACTTGTCGGACAGCGAGTAGTCTAGCTGCCTTGGATTTCAAGATAAGTTTCTGAAGATTCCTAGCTCGTCTAGTGTCTTCTGCTTGAATGGCTTTAAACAATCTTCTTTGGAGACGAAAAAGATTTCTGCGAAATTTCTTCCACGGAAGGCTTTTCCAGAGTTCACTAAAATCTTTGATTTTGTGTCTAACCATGTTCACCTCTGTTAATCGTTTTCTTTTTGCCTCGAAGCAATTACGCTTCGTCCTACCCGAATCTAGAGAGTTCCGCATCTCGTCTTGCCTACTCAGGGTTCGACTATCTCCTGAGACTCTAGATTCGTTTTTATTCGTTCCGTCCGATGATTGATTGTCCCTTTAGATGGAACCACTTTGACTATCGGAAACCCAAGGTTATGTCAGTCATAAGGGTAAGTGCTGACGGGTTACATTGCTCCGATGGGGTCAGGGGGTGCTATTCTTTCTGCTTTCCTGCCCTCAAGTAAGTCACTTTTCTAGGTTCTGTTTCATCATGGGGACTCCTGTAACGCCAGTGTCACCAGCAGTCGGTGTCTGATTGCATCCTATTCCCAGCTTCAGCCTCCAAAATTCCGAGTTTGGTCACTGTGGGTAGGTCTTGAGTCAGCCGTAACCTTCGGCGGTGGGACTTGCACCCACATCATTCGGACAGTTACTCAGAACCCCTTCTAGGGTATCTGAGCGAGTCACACGCTGTACCTTTGTCTAGGACTGGGTATCAGTTTTCTGACTCATCGAATCGCACACACTCACTTGATCGATGTAATTACCAAAGGTGTATGTGGTATTTCCATTATTATGGGTCTTGGCTCCGTATAGACTTTGTAAAGCTGCAACATCCAGAGCCATAAAAGTTCCGGCGGAGTGCCCAGTAAAGTTGTAGGTCATTACTGAGTTATCTGTATTATCTAACCCAGGATCTAAGACTGTTCCACTAAATGTATGGGCTAATCCCAGTGCATGACCTAGTTCATGAACAATGGTCATGTAACCATGTTTTCCGGCATCATGTTGAAAGCCATTGGTATCTCCCAGGCGATCGTAACCAGTTTTGAAATGAATATCTCCTGATCTACTTGTAAAACCGGGATAATAAGCATAGGCGTAACCTGGATTATTAGAATTTTGAACACGGATTTGACCAAAAGTACTTGGATCAGTTTCATCAACTTCTACAAAGTCAATATCAATAACATTTTCTAACCAAGCAACAATTTTTCTAAAATTACTTTTTATACCTTCACTAACTTCTTGAACTCCCGATTCAGATCCATAGTAAGAGTTAGCAAAATCATCGTCTTCAAAGAAACTATAGGTAACAACCCTATCTGTATTAGGATACCATTGACGACCAGATAATAAAGTATTAATAGGGGGAGAAGTTCCTTGAGAATTAGGAGAACCGGAAGACCCAGAACCACTGCCACTGCTGTTATTATTGGCAGTATCGTTATCTTCACTGCTTTCTTTAGAGGCACAAGGAGGGCAAATGCAGTCTAACTCCTCACTAGCAAAAAGGTTATGCTGATTGTCAACAATATTGTTAAAAGTGTAACCCATAATTTTTATAGTGTTATTTAGTGGTTAATAATTATTGAGATATGAGAACTTATAAGGCATAAAAATCTTGTGTTCTTTTTCAATTTAGTATTTCTAATATCCAATATTATAATTATTATTATCTAAAAGAGAATCGAGAAGCTACTTATTTTTACATTTTTTTTGTTCTAAACAATTGATTCTTTACTGACAGAAAAAATACTGAATTGATAACACGCACAAAAATAACTTTCACCTTAAAAATACTGAACTTATTTCCAGATACTTCCTTGAAATAGAATATTAGTATCTCATAAAAGTAGTTTTACGTAAGTAAAATATCAAGTTACTAACTTTGTTCTAATGTTTATTACTTTATATAATTTTTATAAAAACGAAATGCTAAAAGAAAATATACTTAACTGAAATTTTACTGAGAATATGAATAAATTAAGCCCAATTATGCAACTAATTCCGAGAGATTACCCGTAGTTAATTGAGTAATAATATCTAAAGAATAGTCTTGGCAACCACGATCGCAACGTAACCATGCGAGATATTCCTTATTACCAGCAGGCCCTGTGATGGGAGAAACGGTTAAACCACAACACAACCAACCGAGACTATAGGTAGTTTGTAAAACTTGATAAATAGCTTGACTGTGATCTTGCGGATCACGAACCACCCCCTTTTTGCCAACCCGCGATCGCCCTACTTCAAATTGGGGTTTGATCAATAAAATCACTTCTCTCGGTTCTAATAACAAATTCCATAAGGGGCCTAAAACTTTGGTTAGGGAGATAAAGGAAAGATCCATTACTCCTAAATCTGCTCTAGGATTATCTTGATATAAATCTTCTGGGCTAAGATAGCGAAAGTTGGTTCTTTCTTTTAAGATCACCCGGGGATCTTGACGTAGGGACCAAGCGACTTGTCCATAACCCACATCTACCCCATAAACCTGTCTCGCCCCTGCTTGCAATAAACAATCAGTGAACCCCCCAGTAGAAATGCCCCCATCGAGGCATATACGGTCTTTTACAGCAATATTGAAGCTTTTTAGGGCTTTTTCGACCTTCAGACCCCCACGAGAAACATAGGGTGGTTTTGCTTTGAGTTCAATGTCTGCTGTGATCTCGACTTCTGTTCCTGGTTTATCAATGATTCTTTGATTAACTTTTACTTCCCCGGCCCGAATACAACGTTGCGCTTGTTGGCGGGAGGAACAAAGATCACGTTTCACTAAAAGGAGATCCAGACGTAGTTTAGACAAGGAATATACAAAAAATAGAGCAAGTTAATTATAAATTTACTCAATCTCAAAGGCAACAGTCAATCAGGATGGGCGAATTTAGGGTGTAGAATTACTGACATTTTTTTTGGTATCATAAACATTCAACAGAAATATAGTCATATATAGTCAAACAACAACAAATCTTCTCAGTTTTCCTGTACTTACCCGACTCAGATTTAACAAAAGTTAATAACTCAAACGAGTTATTAAATGGTACAATTAAACCTAACTGGAAATATGAAACTACAGATTGATACCACAAAATACGATCGTCACGCCTTCAAAGACATTAAACTTTCATTTTAACTCCTTTATTTATGATTGGACTTTGGACAAAAAAAGTTTGTTAGCGTATATTTTACGCTAAACTAAAATCCCAAAATATCGGCTCTGTATCAGTCAATAAAATTGGCTGACAAATAGGGCTAATCTATAGATTCTGAGGAAAACTAAGGAGCTTTTAAGTTTTCAGTTGATTTTTTGCTCCCTTTCTTGATAACATCATGACGAGTTCGTGGGGCTTTTTTGTAACCTTTAATACGTCCGGAAGAAAAACCTCGACGTTTGGGAAATTTGGCGAAAGTCCCCAAAGTCGTAATTATTCTTGAAAAGTCTCTTTGAACTAGACTAGGGGTGATTTTGATGGATTTATTAGTCTTCAAATACTGTTCCCAATCACGGGGTAAAACCACAGCTAATTTTCTGGCAGCCCACAAATTTACATAAGAAAGAAGTGTTAGTTTAAACCAATTTTCTTCATGATGTACATCGGGAGTTAAATAAGATGTCATCAATAATCTTTGTTTACCAAATCGAAAAAGATGTTCCATGTCATAACGTTGTCGATAACACTGATAACAATCAACTAAACTTAACTCATCGCGCCGAGAACCAATAACAATAAGCCACATAGGTTTCCAAATACTATTTCTTTCTTGATCTCTGACAACAATCTGGAGTAAAGTAAAGGGGTGATTGTTCATTTTATAGTTTTTAGTTCCTCTCATTAACATCTGTTTCCATCCCGAAATAGTCACTGTTAATTGACGACCTTTTTTCGTTGTAAAGGGAACATGATGAACTTCATCAGGTTCAGTCCAAGTTTGGTCATCTTTAAGGTCAAATTTATCCCCATACCAACGGGGATGTCCCGAAGTTTTGGCTTGATTTGGGTCCCGAATAAATTGACGATAAAAAACTCGGTCACTTCTAACTCTTGTAATAGTAACTACGTCTTCATGCTTAACTTGTTCCCCAATAAAATCCTTTTGGCTGTAGTCACTATCAGCCACTAAGACAGATAATTTATCAGAAAATAAAGAACTTTGCCAGATTTTTTTTAGTTGTTGATTGCCTTGATTTACTCCTTTATGTTTAGAGGAGACTCGCTCTCCTGATAAGGGGACAGCCCAAGGGACTTTTTCTGTGTCTATTTGGTCAGGTAAAGCGCAGACAACGGAATAACAATGTCCAATATTAATGGGTTTATTTCCCTTAATTGGATTGGGGTAATGAATAAAGGTTTTATCCGCTAACGTTTCGCCAAACCGTCGTGGACAGGGAGTTGTGTCAATACCAAATAAGTTATAATGTTTTGAAGTGGGAGGAATTGTTCTCGATACCGCTGAAAATAAAGTCTCAATTCTCTGTTCATAATTAGGGTCAGTTTGAGTGGGTAAAAACTCTTGAATTCCTCTATATAAACTGTTATAATCTCTTCTAAATAAAGGATTGAGAGACAATTCAACGACTGAGTGAGCTTGTTGGTTACTGGAGAGGGCATCGAGTAATTCTATAATAGTTTCTTTTCTAGCTTTTAGTCCTTGGAAGAGGTTAGACCTCCACACCAGGAATTCCTCGACAGACGTAGCCGTTTCATTTTTGGTCATTTTTAAAATTTATTACCTTATAAATTAGCTGAATATATACGCTAACATCAAAAGAGGTTGTTTGTTACAGTTAAGGCTAATGTCATCACATTCCGAACTTAAGACCAGTCAAGATGTCCACCTGAGAGCCAAACAAATTAAGAGTCTAATTCGCTCTCTTAAACAGAAAATAAAGAAAATTGAACGGGAAGGGGAAGTAGCACCAGCTAATTGTCATATTATTCGTTATCAGGTTAATGGAAAGGGAACAATCTACTGGTATTATAAACTACAGGCTGCTGAATCAATTTTTCCTATGGCCACTAATAATGAGAAAAAAACCAAATATAAATATTTAGGACGAGCCGGAAGTTCTGCTCATATTGATGCTGTAGAAAAACTCACTAGAAGAAATCTCATTGATGAATTAGAACGAGTCATTCAATCTCTAACTGAAAGCTACTTAGATATCTATATTGGAACCGAAACTGAATGAAGCTATTTAATATTTAAAATCCCCTAAAAAGATGGAAAGAGAGTTTTTAAAATCACCTTAATTCTCTATTTTAGCTCTGGAGATATGTTTAGCGTAAAATTTACGCTAACAATTGTTTTTTATCCAAAGTCCAATTATGAGATTAGTTGAGAGACATGTTATCAAAAAGAATCATCGGTTTTATGCTGAAATTGACCGACTATGTTTCTTATCCAAAAATCTCTACAACTATGCTAATTATTTAGTTCGTCAGTCTTTTATCTTTGAAAACACTTACCGTAACTATCATGACATTCAGAAAACCCTGCAATCTCAACAGGACTATCAAGCTATGCCAGCTAAAGTTTCTCAACAAGTTTTGATGATACTTGACAGAAACTGGATAAGTTTTAAAGAGTCTAATTTAGCTTACAAAGAAAGCCCATCAAAATTTAAAGCACGTCCTCGTCTTCCTGGATATAAACATAAAATCAAGGGCAGAAATGTGGTGGTTTATACAGCCCAAGCTATCAGAAAAAAACAGCTTAAGCGAGGTATTATTAATCCCAGTAAGACGGCAATTTACCTAAAAACCAAGGTAGATACTTCAAAAATCAAACAAGTTCGTCTTGTACCCAGACTTAACCATTATGTCATTGAGGTCATTTATGAAGCAGATAAACAACAATACGAGTTAGAGGAAAATCGCTACGCTAGTATTGATATTGGCTTAAATAATTTAGCTACATTAACTTTCAATCAAGCCGGAATAAAACCGCTCTTGATAAATGGCAAACCGTTAAAATCAATTAATCAATACTATAATAAAGTAAAAAGTGACTTACAATCTCTTTTAGGGGAAAATAAATCAAGTCAGAAACTAAAAAAACTTTGTAATAAAAGAGAATTCAAGATTAATGATTATCTCCACAAAGCATCTCGTTTGATTATTGATACTCTCATTAATCAGAAAATAGGAACTCTGATTATTGGTCACAATACTGACTGGAAACAGAAAATTAACTTAGGGAAAAGAAATAACCAAAATTTTGTCTCTATTCCCTATAATAAGTTCATAGAAATGTTGTCTTATAAAGCAGAAATGGTGGGTATAAAGGTAATTATTACCGAAGAATCTTATACATAAAAAGCTTCATTTCTGGATAATGATCCTGTTCCTGTTTATCAGAAAGGTCAGAAAAATCAAGTAACTTTTTCTGGGAAAAGAGTAAATAGAGGTTTGTATTGCACTGGCAAAAGAAAATTAATCAATGCCGATGTTAACGGTTCGTTGAACATCATGAGAAAAGCAGTCCCAAATGCCTTTGGCCATGGGATAGAGGGTGTTGTAGTTCACCCAGTCAGGGTAATACCTGCAAAATAAGGATATGTCATATTTGACTATATTTTTATGAACTATATTATGCAACCTGTTCTAAATATTGCCCTAAATCTTCGATAATGCGAGTTAATTCTGCTTCTGTGGTCAATCTTATCTTATCATCTCGAACGGTTAATAAGACTTTAGCGGCAAACGGACTAGGATAGATATTCGGATTACAAAAAACTTCTAAAAATACCTCTCCTGTATAGCGATATTCCATCGGTTTTTCTGGTTGTGGCCTCCCTCCACTTCCTGAATTATTGGCCACTGTTTTCAAGCGTTGCATTAATTGATCAATTTCTGATTTAAGGGACATGGCAGCTTGAGCAGAAAAATTAAATCTAACCGATCCTTGTACTAAATTAAGAGTAAGCTGAGTCATGGCTAAACATTATAATAAAACTAAGATCCTTATTATCTCAATCATTGGTTAACCTTGTACGGTTTATGTCAATATTGTGACAAAAGATAATAGTTCTCAAGTGCGTTGAGTGTTGTTAACAATTCTTGATGTTTTAACTTGATATAATGATTAAGTTGGATAAAATAAGGGATAAAAACATGAGTAGCTTTACCATACAAGACTTAGAAACTGTACAATCACAGTATCCTGACTATCAAATAGAATTAATAGAAGGAGACATTGTTGTTATGAGTCCCTCCGGTTTAGAATCTGAAGAAGTTGGCACAGAAATCGCCAGATTGTTAGGTAACTGGGTACGTCCCAGAAAGTTAGGCCGAGTGATCGGGTCAAGTGCTGGTTTTATCTTACCTAATTCTGATTTGCGCGCTCCAGATGCTTCTTTTATTAAAGCAGAAAAATTAAAACGCACCACAGAAAATTATGCCGAAGTTGTTCCTGATTTAATCTTTGAAGTAAAATCAAAAAATGATAGCTTAAAAAAGCTTCGAGAAAAAATAGAAGAGTTTTTAAGTTTAGGGACAATGGTAGGGGTTTTAGTTGATCCTAGACAACGTATTATGGAAGTGTATAGTCTGCAAAAAGAGACAATAACCCTTCATGATGGGGACCTTTTTATTGTCCCGGAAATACTCCCAGGTTGGGAGTTTCCTGTAGAAGAAATATGGGCCCCAGAGTTTGATTAATCTGTCTACATGAATACAAACAATATAACAATGAGTAATGATATGTGAGAAGCAACAATATATCAGGAAATAATGGTATTATGTCCCTACGAATGCTTCCTTGTCGGGGTTTAACACTTTGTTTTACCCAGAAACCTGATTGCTATAGTTAGGATATTTTTGTTTAACTGTCATTAGAAAGTGACGAGGAATCTCAACAATTTAAGATTTTTGTAAAGGGAAATTTAACCGTTCCCGTTGTTGTAAATATAAGTTAGCAACTTCTCGCGCTAAATTACGAATACGACCAATATAACGGGTTCTTTCTGCTACTGCAATCACTCCTCTTGCATCTAATAAATTGAAAGAATGAGAACATTTTAAAACATAATCTAAGCCAGGAAAAACTAAACCACGATCAATTAATTGTTTAGCTTCTTGTTCGTATAAAGAAAACAATTTAAACAATAAATCTGCATCAGATGCCTCAAAATTATAGGTGCATTGTTCTACCTCACTTTGTAAGAAAATATCCCCATAATTTATGTTATCATTCCACTGAATTTTAGTGATAGCTTCCACTTCTTGCAGATACATTGCTAAGCGTTCTAAACCATAGGTAATTTCAATAGAAACGGGACGACAATCAATACCACCACATTGCTGAAAGTAAGTAAATTGGGTTATTTCCATTCCATCTAACCATACTTCCCAACCCACACCCCAAGCACCCAAAGTGGGAGATTCCCAGTTATCTTCTACAAAACGGATGTCATGATCTTCTGGTTTAATTCCCAATGCTCTTAAAGAGTCTAGATAAATTTCTTGAATGTCATTAGGCGAAGGTTTAATTAATACCTGATATTGATAATAATGCTGAAATCGGTTAGGATTTTCTCCATAGCGACCATCTGTGGGACGACGACAAGGTTCCACATAAGCCACTGACCAAGGTTCCGGACCGATCGCCCTGAGAAACGTATGGGGATTCATAGTACCCGCCCCTTTTTCCGTATCGTAGGGCTGAACAATTAAACAACTGCGATTGCCCCAAAATTCGTTCAGTTTCGCAATAATTTCCTGAAAATTAATTGACACTTTTCGTCTGACTTCCCTATATTAATCGTTTGCTCTAACAGGCTTTATTATAACAAAAAATATTTGCAATCTAGATTTTTTTAAGAATATTTAACACTAATTGTTGATAAAGCGCAGGGAGTAAAAATAAAGTTTCACCAAAGTTTTAAGATTGAGGAGAGATATTTAAGTTAACCTAAAAAGCATAGGGACTGATTAAACATAGAACTAAATGAAATTTTTTAGTCGATTAAGTATTCAATCAAAACTGATGTTAATGTTACTAGCTGTCAGCATTGCATCTATTTTAGTCATTAGTTACGTTGGTTATACCAGTGGCAAAGAAGTTATCTTAGACAATATACACGGTCAAATTACAGAATTAAGAAACTCTCGAGCAAGACAAGTTCAATCTTACTTTAACTATGTTAAAAACCATGCAATTACTTTAGCAGAAGATCCTACTGTTATTGAGGCTATGAAATCTTTTACCGATAGTTTTAATCAACTGGAAAACGAGGAAGTTACTACCAATATGACTTCTGAAATTTGGCTATTCTATCAAAAATACTTTATCCCCCGTTTGCAGATAAATGTAGATGGAAATCCCACGATTTCAAGATATTTTCCAGAAGATAAAATTTCTCGTTATTTACAATATTACTATCTGGTTAAAAATCCTTATGATTTGGAAAATAAAAAACTTTTAGACATGGCTAAAGATGGAAGTGAATATAGCAAAATACATCAGAAGTTTAATAGCTTTTTTCGTTCAATAACCACAAGATTTGATTATAATAATTTATTTTTGGTAGATAGTGAAACAGGAAATATTGTCTACAGTGTACATAAAGACACGGGGTTTGCTACTAGCTTAAAAAGTGGGCATTACTCTAATAGTGGGGCAGCAGATTTATTTGAAACCCTGCAAAATAATCGGGAAAGGGGAGCATTTGATGTCATAGATTTTCGTGCTTTTCGTCCTAGTTACGGTCAACCAGTAGCCTTCATTGGTAGTCCAATATTCCAAAAATCTAATTTAATTGGAATTCTTTTACTTCAATTACCAGTGGATGAAATTAATCGTATTATGACCGGTAATTTTCAATGGAAAAAAGATGGACTGGGAAAAACAGGAGAAACTATTTTAGTGGGTTCAGATTATTTCATGCGCTCTCAATCCCGTTTCTTAGTTGAAAAGCCTGAGCAATATTTTAAAGAACTAGAGAAGCAAAACATAATCTGAGAGAACTATTGAAAGAATCAAAGCTAATAATAGCCCTATTTTATTACAAAAAATCACCACAAATTCCATTAAAAAAGCACTTGATGGAGAAGAAGGACTGGATATTTTAGACGATTATCGTGGTGTTCCTTCTTTAGTTGCCTATGCTCCTTTAAAATTAGCTGATAGTTTAGATTGGATGATTTTATCAAAAATTTATGTGAGTGAAGCTTTTGAACCCATACAAATTTTTGGCAAACGAGTCTTAGTAACCAGTGCTATTTTAGTTCCTATCGTAACTATTTTTTCCCTAGTTCTTTCCCGTCGTTTAGTAATGCCTATTTATCGCTTAATTTCTGGAGCAAAAAAAATAACATCAGGAGAAACGAATGTTGTTGTAACAGTGCCATCTGATGACGAATTCTATCAGCTTGCTACTGCATTTAATAAGATGGCAAGAACTATTGATGAAGAAAAAGAAGCCCTAGAAGAACAAATTAGACAAAATGATTCCCTCCTCTTAAAAACCTTACCAGCACCCATCGTTAAAAGATTGAAAGAAGGAGAAAAACAAATTGCTGATAAATTTCCTCATGTAACAGTATTATCAGCAAATATTGTCGGATTTGATGAGGAATGTGAGCTTATGAGTGCTGAAAAAGCAGTAGGAATTCTAAACGATATTATTACTGCCTTTGATGATGCACCCCAACGTCATGATGTAGAAAAAATTAGCACAGTTGGGACTTCTTATTTAGCTGCCAGTGGTTTATTTGTGCCGAGATTAGATCGGGATAAAGCCGTGATAGAATTAGCCCTAGAAATGTTAAGAATTGTACGGGCTTTTAGTCAAGAAAGACACCATTATTTTGAGATTAGGATTGGAATTTACTCTGGTGAAGTGATCGGAGGATTGTTAGGTAAACAAAAATTTATTTATAATTTGATGGGAAATACCGCAAAAATTGCCCGTTTTCTGATGATCGTTAACTCTGTAGAAGGTAAACCTAATTCTATTTTAGTTAGTCAAAACTTGTACGAACCCTTGCAGGAATTTTATCAATTTTCTAAAATGGGGGAGATAGATGTTCCCGGACAGGGCAAGATGGCAGTGTGGTTATTAAGCGATGGTGGCCACAAAAATAAACCATTGTAGGAGCTTAATGCCATTAAGCCCCAGTCATCAACCATTCGCAATTATCCTGTCAATCTGTTACAATTTCGGCACAATAGAAGCACACTCGTCAATTGCTTTAAGCAATCAACACTATTCATATTATTAGTTTGTCTCATGAGAAAACGCGCATTTTGGGTAACTCTTCTGGTTATTTTTTCCCTCTTGTTCAACTGTTTTGCTTGGACTCCCAATGCTGATGCTTTCACAGAAAACCAAAAGCTACTCTTGCAGTCGTGGCGGTTGGTTAATCAATCCTATTTAGATGATACCTTCAACCACCAAAACTGGTGGTTATTAAGACAAGATTTGCTGAAACGTTCTTTAGATAATCGTGAAGAAACCTACGATACTATCGAAGAAATGTTAGCAACCCTTGATGAACCTTTTACCCGTTTATTAAGACCCGAACAGTATCATAATTTACAAGTTAGTACCGCAGGGCAGTTGTCAGGTGTGGGCTTACAAATTAATATCAATCCCGATACAGGGAACCTAGAAGTTGTCTCTCCCATCGAAGGATCTCCCGCTGACGCAGCCGGAATTAAAGCCCGCGATCGCATTTTAAAAATCGATGATGTGGATACCACCACATTAACCTTAGACGAAGCAGCCACCAGAATGCGTGGTCCTAGAGGTACTAAGGTATATTTAACCATATTACCTCATAAAGAAACCTCTGATATTCGTGAAGTAGAAATCACCCGTAACCGCATTTCTTTGAGTCCGGTTACTGCTAGTTTAAATCAGCCCACTCCCAACCTTCCCATTGGTTATATTCGTCTAAATCAATTCAGTGCTAATGCTGCTGAGGAAATGGCAAACGCTATCAATAACCTCGAAAAAGAAGGAGCCGAAGGTTACATTTTAGACCTCAGAAATAACCCTGGTGGACTATTGCAAGCAGGTATCGAAATTGCCCGTCTATGGATGGATCAAGGTACCATTGTTTACACAGTCAATCGTCAAGGGGTGCAAGATAGTTTTAGCGCATTAGGAACCGCCTTAACCGATGATCCCTTAGTCTTATTAGTTAATCAAGGAACTGCCAGTGCTAGTGAAATTTTAGCCGGTGCTTTAAAAGATAATCGCAGGGCGACATTAGTAGGGGAAAAAACCTTTGGTAAAGGATTAATTCAATCCTTATTTGAGTTACCTGATGGTGCTGGTTTAGCCGTTACCGTTGCTAAGTACGAAACCCCTAATCATAACGACATCCATAAATTAGGAATTGAACCGGATAAAGTGGTTAATCAAGAGCCTATTTCCTACAGGCAAATTGCTACAAAAGATGACGTACAATATGAGGCTGCTGTTGAACTTTTAACAGGAAACTCTGTATTAGCTAATGCAGGTTAACTTCCCTCATAAATGAACAGTTACCAGTAAAATATTATTTATTGGTAACTATTCTTAATCAAGCTTTGAGTTACTATTAACTGTTTAAATTTATTCAGAGAATATGAAAATTGCAACTTGGAATGTCAATTCAATTCGTACCAGACAACCTCATGTTATTGACTGGTTAACTAATAATTCTATTGATGTTCTCTGTTTACAAGAAACAAAAGTAATCGATAAAGACTTTCCTAGACAACCCTTTGAAGAATTGGGTTATCACACTTATATTTATGGACAAAAAGCTTATAATGGTGTCGCTATTTTTAGCCGTCAACCAATGACAGATATTATTACAGGATTTACTGATATTGTTGGAGAAGAAAAAGCCCAATCTTTTGACGAACAAAAACGAATTATATCAGGGGTGATTGATGATATTCGTATTATTAATGTATACGTTCCCAATGGAGCCTCCTTGGGGAGTGAAAAATATGAATATAAGTTACAATGGTTTCAAGTTTTAAAAGCTTATTTGGATGATTTAATCTTAAAAGAAGCTCGTGAAGTGTGTATTTGTGGTGATTTTAATATTGCTTTAGACGATAAAGATATTTACAATTCTAAGGGTAAAGAAAAACATATTATGTCTTCTCCTGTAGAACGAGAAACCTTACAAAATATATTGACAATTGGGTTAAAAGATGCTTTTAGAAAATTCACAACAGAAGGGGGGCATTTTAGTTGGTGGGACTATCGATCGGGGGGATTTCAACGTAATAGAGGTTGGCGCATTGATCATCTTTATCTTACCCATAAATTGTATGAAAAAGCAATTAATTGTACAATTGATATAGAACCAAGAAAACAAGAAAAACCCAGCGATCATACCCCAGTTATTCTGGAAATATAACCTAAATTTACTAGCAAAAATATGAACAACAAACGTCCCATCGCTGTTGATTTATTCGCCGGGGTTGGGGGAATGACATTAGGGTTTGAACAAGCTGGTTTCGATGTTTTAGCCTCGGTGGAAATTGATCCCATTCACTGCAGTATTCACCGTTATAATTTTCCCTTCTGGACAACTATTTGTGCTTCAGTAACCTCAATAAAAGCTAGTGAGATTAGAGAGTTATCAACTATTAAAAATAAACCCATTGACGTTGTATTTGGGGGTCCTCCTTGTCAGGGTTTTTCTTTAATGGGTAAACGAAGTTTAGAGGATGATCGTAATACTTTGGTTAAACATTTTATTCGCTTAGTTTTGGAGTTACAACCGAACTATTTCGTCATAGAAAATGTACCAGGTATGGTGATTGGCAAACAGCAAATGTTTTTAGAAGAAATATTTGCTGAATTTGCTCAAAATAACTATCAAGTAAAACCAGACTATAAAATTTTAAACTCTGCTAATTATGGGGTTCCTCAACTAAGAGAAAGACTATTTTTACTGGGAAGTAAAAAAGGATTAAATTTACCTAATTACCCTAGTTTTATTACTGATTACACCCACATAAATGACTCAAATTTACCTTCAACTCCAACGGTAAAAGAAGCAATTCAAGACTTACCAGAAGTTAATCAATATCCAGAATTAAACCGACGAGACTGGGTAATTACTGATTATGGAAAACCGAGTAATTATATTAAAAATCTTAGAATTGTGTCTAATGCAATTGATGATTATTCATACCCAAGACACTATAATAAAAAACTTTTAACCTCTAGTTTAAGAACCAAACATCAACAAAAATCTATAGAGAGATTTAAGGAAACTCATCAAGGAAAAATTGAACCCATTAGTCGCTTTTTCAGGTTGCATCCTGATGGTTTTTGTAATACCTTAAGAGCAGGGACACCGATTAATCGTGGGGCCCATACTTCCCCTCGTCCCATTCATCCTTTTACCCCTAGATGTATCACTGTCAGAGAAGCAGCAAGACTACATTCATACCCTGATTGGTTTCGATTTCATGTCACAAAATGGCATGGTTTTCGACAAATTGGTAATTCAGTTCCTCCCTTATTAGCAAAAGCGGTTGCTCAAGAAATTCTTAAAGTTATTGAGATTTCACCCGTTAAACCAATGACTATATATCAATTAGAAAGGGAAGAATTATTAAGCTTTAATATGACTCAAGCAGCTAAATATTATAATGTAAGCCCCGATGTTATTGGGAAGAGAATTAGAAAAGAAGATACTAGAAAAAATAAGGAAACAATCGGCAGTTTTATTTAGGTAGTGAAAGTTAATCTAAGTTGATAGCATTGCCTCTTAATTTTTTCGGAGAGAATGATTTTTTAGGTGATTATGATTAATGTAAAGATACTTGTCTTTAATTAACTTTGTCTGGTATTATATGGATGATAAATGAACGTAGACAAAATTGATATTCCTTATTATATGGGATCAGGAGGATTGTTCATCCCTTAAAAAATGTATATTATGAGTCCATAATTTATAGAAGATACATAAATATGAAAAAAGAAAAAGCCCTTGAACTTCTTGTCCAAAATAAAGCTCTACTTCGAGAAAAATATGGAGTTAAAGAAATTGCTCTCTTCGGTTCCACTGCTAGGGATACTGCTACTCAAACAAGCGATATTGATATATTAATTAGTTTTGCAGAAAAAGCTGACTCAAAAAAATACTTTGGCGTATTGTTTTATCTTGAAAACCTCTTTCAATGTCCTATTGACTTGATTACAGAAAATGCCTTACGTCCCGAACTAAAACCCTATATTGACGCAGAAAAAATCTATGTCTAGCAATACACCAAAAAGAGAATGGCGATTGTACGTTGATGACATGATTCTTTTTGCCGAGAAAGTTCAGCGATATACGCAAAATCTTGACCAAGTAACCTTTATCAATAGTGAACCTTACTATTATGATGTTTTTGTGGGTAAGAATTTTTTAGTTAATTAATGTAAAAACCGCTTGCTTTTGGTTGACTTGACATGGTATTATATACACAATGGAAAAGGTGTGCGCTTATAACCACCTTATAATGGTTAAAAAAGTGCCATCTAGAAACAGTCTTTAACAACCAAAAAATAGAAGCATTTGAGAACAATATTTTGGCTCAAAACCCTAGTGAAGCGAGTTTTCTTGTACTAAAAGAAGGGTTTAATGGTATTAAACCCCCACAGTATTATGATGATTTTTTAGGTAAGAATTTTTCAGTGGTCATTTTAATCACAATATAAAGAATAGGGACCACAAATAAACTCAAGAAAGAAGCGACTAACATTCCCCCAAACACTGCTGTACCCAAAGACTGACGACTCCCCGAACCTGCACCGGTTGCTACTACTAAAGGAAATATCCCCAGTAATGTAGAAACTGCGGTCATTAAAATTGGTCTTAACCTTTCTTGTGATGCTTCTATAGCTGCTTTAACTAAAGGTAAACCCTCATCCCGTAACTGGTTAGCAAACTCTACAATCAAAATAGCATTTTTGCTGGCTAAACCGATCAACATTACTAACCCTATCTGACAATAAACATCGTTAGCAAACCCTCTTAATAATTGTGCAGATAATGCTCCTAAAATAGCCAAAGGAACCGCCAAAATAATAATTAAGGGGTCGATGTAATTTTCGTATTGTGCAGCCAATACTAAGAAGACAAACAGTAACCCCAAACCAAAAATAATCGGTGCTAAACCTGCTGAATTTAGTTCTTCTAAGGAAGTGCCGGACCATTCGTAACCAAAACCTGGGGGAAGCAACTGTTTAGAGAGAGTTTCCATCGTTTCTATGACAGTACCGGAACCCACCCCCGGCGCAGGGCTACCATTAACTTCCACAGAACGGTATAAATTATAGTGGTTAATGGTTTGGGCGCCAGTAGTAGCAGTCAAGCTAACGAGGTTAGATAAGGGAACCATTTGATCGGTTTGCGATCGCACATATAACTTATTGATATCTTGGGGGTTAGAGCGAAACTGTTTATCCGCTTGTACATAAACCCGATAGGTACGCTGTTGTAGGGTAAAATCATTGACATAACGAGAACCTAAAGCGGTTTGTAGGGTGCTAAAAATATCGTCGATGGAGACTTGTAACGCTTGGGCCTTATTACGGTTCACCTCGATGATATATTGAGGGGTATTAGCGGAAAAGCGACTAAATGCCCGACCAATAGCAGGGTTTTGGTTAGCTGCACCCACTAACGGCTCCATAACCTCTACTAACTTGTTAATATCCTCGTTGCCCTGTTGATCTTGCAGTTGATAAACAAAACCACCAAAACTCCCTAAACCTCGAATAGAAGGGGGGTTAACGGGAAAAATATTAGCTTCTGGTATTTGACTAAACTTACCCCATAGTTTACCGATGATTGCTTGTGCGGAATGTTGGGGGCCCCGACGCTCTTTAAAGGGTTTCAGGGGGCTAAAAATCACCCCTTGACTGGCACTACTCCCCCCAAAAGCGAACCCTCCCACAGCAAAGGTTGCTCTCACGTCTGGCTCTTCTAAAATAGCGTTTTCTACCTGTCTCATCACCTTGCTAGTGTATTGTAAGGAAACCCCTTGAGGAGCTTGAATAATAGTGATGAAATAGCCTTGATCTTCTTCTGGGGTAAAAGCGGTGGGAACTAAGTTATATAACCAGACTGTGACTAATAATAGGGCCACGAAGACACCGACAACTGCTAAGCGCAGGTTAGCTAGGGTATGGAGCGATCGCTGATATTGTCTTCCTAAACAGTCCAAAAGGTGATTAAATTGGTTGAAAATTGTTCCTAAAATTCCAGGTAACTTTTGTCCCTTCTTTAAAAGTAAAGCGCATAAAGAAGGAGTTAAAGTTAAGGCTAAAAAGGTAGAAATAACAATAGAAAAAGCAATAGTTAAGGCAAACTGTCGGTATAAAGCCCCGGTAGTTCCCGGAAAAAATGCCACTGGAACAAACACCGCCATTAACACCAATGAAGTAGCCACAACTGCTGATGATAATTCCCCCATAGCTTTACTAGCAGCAGCTTGGGGAGACATATCATTATCTTCGATATAACGGTTAATTTGTTCAACGACAATGATGGCATCATCCACCACCATTCCGGTAGCTAGGGTTAAACCAAATAGAGTTAAACTATTAATTGAAAAATCGAATACTTTAATAAAAGCAAAGGTTCCAATCAGGGCTAAAGGAATAGTTAAAGCCGGAATTAAAGTAGTTCTCCAATTTTGTAAAAAGATTAAAATAACCACAATAACTAAGCCCACGGCGACGAGCAAAGTTTTCACTACTTCCGATAAAGATTCCTCTACAAATTCAGTAGTATCAAAAGCAACAATATATTTTAAACCAGGGGGAAAAAATACCGACAATCTCTCCATTTCTGCCTTAACTTTTTGGGCAACTTCTAAGGCATTTGATCCCGTTCTTTGATAAATACCCATTCCCACTGCTTCTTGTCCCCGAAACCGTAGAAAAGTGTTATAGTCTTGCGCCCCTAACTCTGCCCTACCAACATCTTTGAAGTAAACTAAACCGCCATTTTCATCGGTTTTTAATAATAAATTCTCAAAATCTTTAGGATCTTTTAATTGACTAATTGCCCGTAAATCGAACTGAAATTGTTGTCCTTCGGGGGCGGGTTCTGCGCCTATTTTTCCGGCTCCTACCTGTAAATTTTGTTCTGACAAAGCATTAACAACATCTTGGGTAGTTAAGCCTCTACTTGCTAACTTATTGGGGTCTAACCAGAGACGCATTGCATAACGACGTTCTCCAAAAATGCGGACATTTCCCACGCCATCAAGACGTTTGATAGCATCTAATAAATATTGATCTGTATAGTTACTTAAAAAGACAGGATCATAACGATCATCATCACTAAATAAACCAATTCCCAACAGTAAATTATCCCCTTGTCTTCTTACTTGAACCCCAGTTCTTTGTACTACATCTGGCAACTGTGATTGCACCACAGAAACTTGATTTTGCACGTCAACGGCAGCTAAATCAGGGTTTCTCGAAGAGTCGAAAGTAACGGTAATGCTGCTGGTTCCACTATTACTACTGCTAGAACTAATATATCTTAGTCCTTCAATTCCATTAATTTGTCGTTCTAAAACATTGGTAACAGCATTTTCTACAACTTCAGCACTAGCCCCATCATAGGTAGATTGAACTTGAACCCTGGTGGGACTAATTTCAGGAAATCTATCCAGAGGTAGATTAAATAAACTAACTAATCCTACTAATAAAATTAGAAAAGAGCAAACAGAAGAAAAAACTGGACGTTTAATAAAAAAGTCAACAAAATTCATTACTTAAACCTTCTAATAATTGATAAATTCTATGGAAATTAATAATATTAAGTAACTATGGAGTTTTGACTTCTGCAATAGGCGCACCGTCTCTTACTTGTAGAATACCAGCAGTAACAATTTTTTCACCTGGTTTTAAGCCACTAATGACTTGATAGTTATTGTCTTGAATTTCTCCTAATTCAACTTGTCTCTGTTCTGCAATAAAAGGGGCTGCTTCTTCTTCTTGTGAATCATTGGGTTTAGCTACAAAAACAAAAGTTTGTCCTCCTAATCGAGATATAGCAGTGGTAGGAATTAATAACCCTGGTTGCTGTCGCCAGATGATTCTCGCTTGAGTAAATTGACGGTTTAATAAGGTTCTATTATCCCCTTGAAAGTCTGCTTTAGCTAACACTAATTGAGAGTCAGCAGTCACGTCAGGAGAGATAAAACTAATGTTCCCCCTGGCCAGGGTTGCACCTTGCTTATCCATAATTTCTACAGGTAAACCCAAACGTAAACGGGGGGCATCTTCCAAAGGGACGGATAAATTGAGTTCGAGGAGGTTATTAGCGGTTAAACTGGTCAAAGTATCTCCTTGATCCACAAAATCCCCTGCATCTACGGGAATATCTCCCACAACACCAGAAATAGGGGCAACAATGCGAGTTTTACCCACATTAACCTCTGCCCGACGCACTTGAGCAAGGGACTCTGCTACATCGGCCTTAGCTTGAGCAATCACTTCTTGACGCGGGCCTGTTTCTAACCTACGCAAGTTTTGTGCTTCTCGATCAACTACCGCTTGTAACTCATCTATATCGATGAGACGACGTGTTTCCAGTTGAGATAAACGGCGTTGGGCCTGTTCGAGTTCGGCGATCGCACTACGGGATTCTGTCACGAATTCTTGATATTCGTCGGCAGAAATAGCTCCTTGCTCCTGCAAACCTTCATAACGCCCAACCCGTTGCTCTGCCAACTCGGCACGGGCCTCGGCAGCCTTAACTTGGGCCTTAGCTTGGGCAATTTCTTCGAGACTACTCCCGGTTTGAGCGTTGCGTAAACGGGCCTTAGCCTCCCGTAAACGGGCTTTAGCTTCTTCGATATCTTCTATACGGTTGCCCGCCTCTCGTTCCGCTAAACGGGCTTGAGCGTTGGCTAGTTGGGCCTGAGCTTCTAATAATTCCGTCTGCCAATCGCTATTATCCAACTCCATAATTAATTGGCCTTTGGAGATGCGATCGCCTTCTTGGACTAAAATTCGATTGATACGGCCTGTAATTTCCGGCTTGAGGATAACGGCAGAGTCAGCTTCTAAGGTTCCTACCACATCCGAGACACTTTTAACTACTCCGGTGGTGATTGTTGCTAATTTTACCGAAGTCGGAGGGGTTTTTTGCGCAAAAGCCCCCAAAGATGTGTTATTGTTCTGTTGGCTTAACCACCAAGTCACCCCTGAGCCAGTTCCTATTAGGACGACTAGGATGCCGATAACAATAGGCCAACGTTTCCTTCGGGGCGGTAATGGTTCCAGTAGAGACATTTCTTTCAATTCCTGATTAGATGGTGAGGCACTAGAAGGGGGTCGATGGTTATCAAACATGAGTCCTGTCTCTAATTGTCTCTTTTTTCATAGTCTGTTGTCTTTACATTCCTTAATATAACAGTTATGAAATTATGATTGACCCCGAAAGTTAACGAAGTCAGAAGTCAGAAGTCAGAAGTTGTTTTTGAAACAGAGATTTATGCTCCGCTTCAAAAACTATGCGCCTTAAAAGGCGGGGTTTTAGACCCAACTATTTTCGATAAGTTCTTTTGTTCTTGAGTTGACCTGTCACTTAGATTCCCTATTACCTATAATATGGATTAAGTATTAACCTTTAATATCAATGGCTAAAACAACCACTAAAGTCCCAGTTTCTGTCCTCATTCCCGCTTTGAATGAAGAACTTAATTTACCAGCTTGTTTAGAAAGTGTTGCTCGAGCGGATGAAGTCTTTGTGGTTGACTCCCAAGGTGATTTCCGAGAAAGCTTTTCCCATAGGGGGTAATCGCTTGGACTAAAGGCTTTCAAGAAATAAAAGGAACAGAGAGTTAGCGGATCTTGGTACACAACTTTAAAATTTCATAATTGGCTTGTCTGAAAAAACAGAAGAAATAGATTAAAATGAAGAGGTAAAAAGATTAGAGAGAGTAAATTGAAGCTAAAACAGACAAATCATCCCTTAACCCCGTCGATGGTCGATGATTTACGTTTAGCAGCCTCAAAAATGACGGGAGCAGAGCGTCGTTCATTTCAAGCTGAAATGTGTCTCAAGTATTGTGGAGGAAGTGCCAGACAAACCGAAATCGTGTTTGGTTGGGGGAGAAAAAATGTTCAACTTGGATTACATGAAAAACGAACTGGGATAGTGTGTTTAGGATTACAATCAGTCAATAGTGGATGTAAAAAATGGGAGGAAAGATACCCAATAGTTGCCCAATCATTGAAAGAAATAGCCGAAGCTCACGCACAACAAAACCCCACATTTAATAACCCCATTGCCTATACAAGATTAACGGCGGCTGAAGCCATTAAACAATTAAGAAATCTAGGATATAATGGAGAGGAGGTTCCTGCTGCTTCGACAATGGCAGATATTTTAAATCGTTTGGGCTATCGATTAAGAAAAGTGGTAAAAGCTAAACCTAAAAAAAATCTCGGAGACGGACGCTATCTTCGAGAATATAGAGAAAAAAGATAGAAAAAAAGACCCTTCTGTGAAACGTTTAAGTATGGATTGTAAAGCAACTGTGGAAATAGGAGAATATTCACGTGGCGGACAAACCAGAGGTTATAATCAAGCTCAAGATCATGATATGGGAACTAAAGAAAAATACGTTCCTTGTGGGATTGTAGATGAAGAGACAGGGCAACTTTATGTAACTTTTGGAAGTTCTTATAAAACGAGTGATTTCATGGTAGATAACTTGGAGCAATGGTGGACAAGTCTGAGTATAACTGAAAAGCAGCAACTAGAGAACATCCAAATTAAAGTTGATAATGGACCAGAAAATAGTGGAATAAGAAAGCAATTTTTGAAGAGAATGGTAGAGTTTGCCGACCAAACTAAGAAATCTATTCAATTACTATATTTTCCTCCTTATCACAGTAAATATAATCCCATAGAAAGATGTTGGGGAATTTTAGAGAGGCATTGGAACGGAACACTTCTGAGAAATGCTCAAACGATGTTAGCTTGGGTAAAAACTATGACATGGAAAGGCTTAAATCCGATAGTTAAGTTAAGTAAAAAAGTTTATCAAAAAGGCATTTCTTTAACGAAAAAAGAGATGAAGGAAATTGAGAAACGTTTAGAACGTAATCCTCACTTACCTAAATGGGATATTTTGATTAGACCCAGTTAGTCTAAAAAGTTAATAAGAGTGTAAAATTAAGTGAATTTCCTTTTTAAAAATAGTCAAAGCTAATTTAAAAGTTAGCGTATTTCTTTCTTTTAGATAGGGAGGTTTTTGTTCGCGGAAAGTATCCGCGAACAACTTTTTATTTTTCCCTTTTCGCTTATTTGAGATGTTCTACAAACAGATTCTGAGAATGGGTGGGAAACTTTTTCTTGGAAATCACCCAAAGTAGCGATCGCTCTGTAGAAATTAGTCAAGAGTATGGAGCTAACGTAGTCCAGTTTAATTTTAACGGACGTTGGCCAAAAAAGAAAAATTGGTCTTTAGAGAATTTACCTTTTCGCAACGAATGGGTTTTAATTGTTGATTGTGATGAAAGAATTACCCCTGAATTATGGGACGAGATAGAAACGAATATTAAGGATGATAATTACAATGGATATTATCTGAATCGTAAAGTATTTTTCTTAGAAAAATGGATTCGTTATGGAGGAAAATACCCTGACTGGAATTTACGATTATTTCGTCATCAAGTAGGACGTTATGAGAACTTAAACACAGAAGATATTCCCAACACGGGGGATAATGAAGTTCACGAACACGTTATTTTACAAGGTAATGTGGGCTATCTAAAAGAGGATATGCTACATATTGATTTCCGTGATATTTATCACTGGTTACAAAGACATAATCGTTATTCTAATTGGGAGGACAGAGTTTATTATAATTTATTAACAGGACAAGATGACAGTGGCACCATTGGTGCTAACTTGTTTGGAGATGCAGTTCAAAGAAAAAGATTTCTCAAAAAAATCTGGATTCGACTACCGTTTAAACCTTTACTAAGATTTGTTTTATTTTATTTTATTCGCTTAGGATTTTTAGACGGCCATGCTGGATACACTTATGCACGTTTATTGAGTCAATATGAATATCAAATTGGAGTAAAACTTTATGAATTACGACAATTTGGATGACAACTAAATGTTAATACAAACGACCTAAATGATGATTCTAAAACTTCTTCAGAACCCATACAGGTAAAATTGTAAATGGAAATAGAACCAAATGGTGTCCCAATTGTCGATAATAATCCTTGGGTAGATTTACGTGAATATGATCAGTCTTGGTACGATCGTGGTCGCCCTGGATGGTATGTATTATTATGGTGGTTAATACAATCCATTGCTTTTCCCTTAGGTAATTTCTGATCAAGAAGATACCTAATGATCCCCCCTAACCCCCCTTTTTAAGGGGGGAAATAACTGGAAAAGCAGGTATATTTTATTCTGGAAATCACCTTAAGTTTACACAATGCTAATGGCTTTCGTTGTTGGTTATTACGTCGTTTTGGGGCTAAGATCGGGAAACAAGTAATTATTCGTCCTACTGCCCGTTTTACCTACCCTTGGAAAGTTGAGATTGGGGACTATAGTTGGGTTGGAGATGATGTGGTTTTTTATAGTTTAGAAATCATAAAAATTGGTTCTCAAAGTGTAATTTCTCAGAAGAGTTATTTGTGTACAGGAAGCCATGATTTTCGAGATCCAACGTTTAATTTAATCGTTAAACCGATCACCATTGGTAACGGTGTTTGGGTAGCTACAGACTGCTTTATTGCCCCGGGGGTTAAAATTGCTTCAAATGCCGTTATTGGTGCTAGAAGTAGTGTTTTTAAGCATATTCCTGCTGCTATGGTAGCCTGGGGAAGTCCTTGTAAACCTCATTATTTAAGGAAAATGAATAGTGAGGGGAGTTCGGAGTTCGGAGTTCGGAGTTCGGAGTTATGATTTTTACCAGTTTGTGTAGATTAACATTGTTTAAGGGATCCTAAATTCATGACAATTTTATCAATAATTTGTCTTAATTGTGAGGATTTTAAGTCAGATTTATTGACAAGAATACTAAAAGCTAGGGGAGCATAATTTGGAGGATTTATATAACCAGATAAGGAAGAAGTACCTGATAATGTTCCTGTTTTAGCTTGTACTTTTCCTTCAATGATTGTCTTTTTAAAACGATTTGTTATGGTTCCATTGACACCACCAATGGGGAGAGAATCACGATAATTTATCCCTTCTGGAGTTTCTGCCATTAGGGTTAGTAAATTGACTAATGTTTCTGGGGTAACTAAATTATGACGAGATAATCCTGAAGCGTCTTTTAAGTGATATGAATTAGTATCTAATCCTAATTCAGTAAGAATTTCTTTTAGGTTATCAAGAGAACTATTTTCTGGTGTACCATTGACTAAAAGATTTAGTAAGCTTTCTGCATATAAGTTATTACTGTCTTGGTTTGTTTTCGTAATAATTTCTTGCAAAGGATCTGAATTAATTTCAATTATCTTCACTAAGTTTTCTGTTGCACTATCTCCATAAACCACCTGAGACTTAATAATATTTATTCCTTCTTTTTCTAAGTAAAATTGCACTGAGTTTAAAAAATATTCTCCTGGGTTAACCACTGTCATTCCCAAAATTCTAGGATCAGAATTAATTGCTAAACTCCCTGTAATTGTTAACAATGGTTTTGCAAAGTTTCTATTAATTGAAACAGAATAAGAGCTATCTTCTTCCCCTGTTACAGTTTTATTATCAATAATCCATTGATTTGCAGCAATAGAATCAGACCAATCCATTGCTAATTTTTCTCCTATTTCTTGAGTATTTAAGGTTAAAATAACAGTATTTTCATTAAGAATTAACTTGTTAACTGCTGGTGCATAATAAAATTGTATATCTTCCCATTCCCAAGTAGGATTAATAGATGGTTTTTCTAGAGGACTATCTTGAACAATTAAATTATCAATACTATTAATTCCTCTTGCCTTTAATTCTTTAGCTAATGTTTCTAACTGTTTACTATTAAAAGTTGGATCACCTTGTCCTACTATTTTTAAAACACTTAGATTAGGATAGGAACCAGAAACGTAAACAGGAGTTTTAATTTGATAATTAGCTCCAAACTTAATTAATGTCGCTGCTGTTGTTAGTAATTTAACGTTAGAAGCAGGGATAAAATATTTCTGGGAATTTAACTCATATAATGTGGTTTGATTATCTAAATTTTTAACTAATATTCCCCAATGCGATCGCTTTAATTCTTCTTGGTCTAAGATAGTATCTATTTTACTTTTTAAATCAGCTTGACAAACTGATATATCTTTTTTATTAAGAGTAGAACTAATTTCCTTAGCTTGCAAAGGGATAGAAAACATAAAGATAAAGGAAAGAATAAACCAACCTATTCTAACCCCTCTTAACCTTAGATAATAAAGATTCATTAGCTCCTCTTAAGATTTTCAACTTAGTTTATATATAGCAATCAGTAATGATTTATGAGATTATCGAGATCCCCCCTTTAGTTCCCCATATTCTTAATTTATCTCCAATCACTCCAATCATCATTGAAAATAGAAGTATTGGGGAAAGTAGTCGGATTGTTATTAGCATCTAATTTTTGACGTAATTCTTGTAACTTTTTCGAGCGAAAAATAGGTTCTTCTACTAACTGATAGGGTAAAATTTGTCGATCAATAGCAAAAGCAGCAGTAGTTCCGGCCGCAGCACCAGATGACCATTCAAAGGAGTGTACCCGATAAGCAGCAGCAGCAATATGACTAACAGCGATACTCTTACCCGTCACCAGCAAATTATCGATGTTTTGGGGAATCATCGACCTTAGAGGCACTTGGAAAGGATAAGCTTGACTTTGACCCTCTCTTTCCCCTTTACGCTCCGTGTTACCTGGTTTTTCCGCCGGATATTCCGTCATACAGGGATGAAAATCAATAGCATAATGACCAATACCCACAGAGTCAGGGTAAATAGTCGATCGCTCACGTCGGGTAACTTGTTCTGGGGAAGCATCCCCACGGAGAACCTTAAACCCTTCTAACCCGGCTAAAGCAGCGTGTAAACGACGATAGGTACTAGGAGAAAGGTTTTGTTTATAAAAATCATCTTGATAGTTACGACGAGAAATATCGATTTCGTTGATCATAAATCCATTTTCATAAAGAAAAGACTCACGACCAATAATGCGCCTTGCTTCACGCATATAAGGGTATTTAGATAACCCGTGAACCGTTCCCATAGGAGACTCTAACCCCTTCATATAAACATGATAGGGATCGGGGGTTTTGACCCCATCTCCTAACTGGGAGTCCGTAGTTCCTACCACTAACCAATAGAAATAACCGATAGAATGTTCTTCCCCTTTTCGTAGGGTTTCTGTGCGTAAACCACCCATCCACTGTCCGGGATCTAGTTGCCCCATTTCTTCTAGTTGTCGACGACTATAGATGAGGTTATCTCGAGAGGTTCCCGGGCGATAATCATTACCCCAAGTCCAGTTTTGCATAGAAATATCCCCAGGAGTCGGTGTGGTAAAACCGATCCCTCCAAACTCGCTTTGTTCCCCCTGTTGAGGACTCCAAATACGTCGGTAAGTATAGACTAAATCAAAATCCGCTAACCTCTCCAACTCGTAGCTATAATAAGGGGCGTATTGAGCATAAAAATCCGGTATATCGTATTCTTGGGGATCTTCGGTAGTTTCCATAGCAAAGGTATAAGTAAACCCTTGAGTACAATAGGGATCACCACTGACACTAGCGGAAGAGGGTTCTAGATAAGAACGGGGATCGATACCTAAACGGTAGGGAACATCAGCTAGACCGACTATTTCCCCTGTTTCTGTGGCTTCGATCACATACCAGTCTGCTGGTACCCCTTGATCGTGGGGCTTAGGAATAAACTTAATAATAGTCTTGTCAAATAACTTAGAATCTTCGTAGGTATAAGCATCCTCGATGGTTTGGGAGAGGGGATAAGTATTTAAAGGGGGTGCGCCCTCTTTGGGGGTGTGTTGAATAGCGATCGCACTCATGATCTGTTTTCCCTTTCCCCCGTTAGGATTTCTTTCGATGCTTAAATCTTTAACCACAGTGGAAGGGAACCAGTTAAGTTGTCCGCCGCCTTTTCTGGCTGCATCATCCAACATTCCCTTGAGGATTTTATGACCATCTTCCGGGAGAAAACAAGAATAACTTACCCAACAGTCTCCAGGGTTGAGTTCCCCGTAATAGTCTTCGATGCGTTCTCGTAACTCTAGATAACCCCGTGGATAGATCAACTCCGCTCGCTGGGTTGGACGTTCATCTAAAGCAGAGGTTCCCTGAGAAGAAAGTTGTCCCCCAACCCAGTCGGTTATCTCCGTCATACAGACAGTTTTTCCTGCTAATAACCCCTCATAAGCGCCTCCGGTTCCTGCCAGTCCACCACCGACTATTAATAATTCACATTCTACCGTTTTATCGGGGTTACGAGGTGGTGTAGCAAGGGTTAAGGGAGTCATCCCTTGCAACATTACTAAAGTCAAAGGAAGAGAAGCAAAATAGGGACGGATACGATTAAGCATAGTTGATGAGGAGAGGTTATCTAAATTATTATGTAGGTCTCTTTTTGCTTATAGAATGAGTTGACTTATGGGGGGTTCCCTAATCTTTGCCAATGATTTCTATATGTTACGAGACATTAAAAAGACCTATAGAGAGAATATGGGAACCTTATCCTTCAAAAGTATTACTGGAGAGCAAAAAACCATCTAATAATCCCTCCCTTTTCTTAGGTTTTACTATGATCTCCACAACCTAACCGAATAGAAGTATGATAGTGTGTATTGTTTTAACACTCACGTCATTTTATAGACATCAATCACTATGGATATTTTAGCTCTCGGTTGGGTTAGCGTATTAGCTTTATTCACTTGGTCTATCGCTATGGTCGTTTGGGGACGTAACGGTTTCTAGCACTGTGGAAACATCATCTCTTCTCAATGTACTCTTTCTCACTGCTTTAGTATTACTCGTTTTGGTCAGTGGGGGGATACTCTATTTAACAACCATAGAATGGCGCGATCGTCGTCGCCAAGACCGAGATAAAAAAAGCGGACGCTAAACCCTGGAGAGGACAATCTTTGTCCTCTCTCATTTTTTTAGTAGTTACTGTAATTTCACCCAAATGGGTGAGCAATAACCCTTAAGATGGATGAAGCCATGACCCAAAGTTAAGGAGTATCCTAGTACCCGTAAGGTATATGAATACTAATTCCTTTCAGGAGTGTGACACCATGTCTATCAAAAAAATAACCTTTGACACCGTTGTTATTCTTGCTTTCTTGATTGGGACAGGTTTACTTTTTGACTATATCTTAGAAACTCCTTTGTCCAATCCTCTTGTGGGTGATGGTGTTACTACAGAAGAAGAAGCTTAATTCCTGTCAGGAACTCATGATTAAAAAGGACAAATCACTTCAGATAAACCTATTTAATTCACCCAACTAGATGAAGACTTGAACGAGGAAATGATGGGATATTAATAACAGCAAGAAACAAGTTTTCCCTACATTGAGATTTCCTCCTCAGATGTACCAGATGACCTCCTCCACCCTAGAAATAGGGTGGTTTTTATTTGGGATGGAATCAGCCATCAAGATAGAAAAGAAAAGTCAGAAAAACAAAAAGAACAGCCTAACCAATGCTCAAAACTACTGAGAATTAATTGGGTTCTGTGGATAACCGTTTCTTGTTGCCAAGGAGCATCATTCATCATTTTAATGAACATTAAAGCACAAATAACCATCAAAGAAATACTTCCTCTACTCAAATAATGTAAAGTAATGTAAAGAGCAGTCATAATGAAATAACCGATGCAAAGCAATCAATTATCCGTGAGAAACATTCAACTCCCTAACTTGGGTATTGGTACCTGGGCTTGGGGAGACAGTTTATTTTGGGGTTACGGGTCCAACTATGGGGAAACAGAGGTACAAGCAGCCTTTGATGCAGCCGTGGCAGCAGGTGCCACCTTTTTTGATACTGCAGAGGTTTATGGGTTAGGAGAGTCAGAAAAACTGATCGGTAAATTTCTCAAACAAACCAGCCAACCCGTACAAATAGCCACCAAATATTTTCCCTTACCCTGGCGTTTTAATCGGGATGCAGTAGCGGAGGCATTAACCGCTAGTTTAGATAGATTAGACGTTGAACAAGTGGCTTTATATCAAGTGCATATGCCTTTTGACTTTTTCATGGGGCAAGAAACCTTAATGACAGCCTTGGCTACAGAAGTTAAAAAAGGCCGTATTCTTACCGTTGGGGTCAGTAATTATTCCGCTAAACAAATGCAGCAAGCTTATGATTATTTAGCCACTTATGATGTTCCTTTAGCGGTGAACCAAGTACGTTATTCTTTGTTAACTCGAACTATTGAAAAGAATGGTATTCTAGACAAAGCCCGTGAATTGGGAGTAACAATTTTAGCTTATAGTCCTTTAGATCAAGGATTATTAACAGGAAAATATACTCCAGAAAAACAAGAACAAGTTACAGGTGCCAGAAAAATAGATCCTAAATTCTCTGCGTCTGGATTAAAAAAAATTGAACCGATTCTTAATCAACTAACAGCACTGGGAGAAAAATACGACAAAACTCCTGCTCAAATTGCTTTAAACTGGTTAATTGCCCAAGGTGATGTAATTCCTATTCCTGGGGCAAAAAATGCCAAGCAAGCACAAGAAAATGCAGGGGCAATGGGTTGGTTACTCAGTAATGAAGATGTTAAACAACTGAGTTTATTAAGCTGTCAATAATTATGAAAACTTTGAACTTATTTTTGGGTTTATGTGTTCTATTGTCAAGGGTAAAAGTAAATTAGCTAAAGCTAAGAAAAAATAGAACAATTAGTTCATTAGATTAACCCCTCAGCTATGAGTAGTCTGGGGGATTTTTACAGAAGCATTGAATTCAATAAATCCCATTGGGTTTGTTCTGATTTTCTATTTCTGAGATAACTGATAAACTTTTAGCGATCGCAAACGATTAATAGCAGCGGCTAATTCAAAGCGACGAAATATAACTAAGTCTCCTTGGGGAAAATGACTTAAAATATCCAACCCTTTACTATCAATATCCTCCATCACTTGATCTAAAATATCAGGTAAGCTTGTTTGCTCATTCATATAATATTGTTTGGCGTAAATTATAGCAGCAGAAATTGACCTTAACTGCCCTGGTTCAATTAATTGTTCAACAGAGGTTAAATCAATGTCTTCTGTTCCAAAAACTACTTGATCTACGTCTCTCACTTTAACTTTAACGTCCCGTCTTCCTCGACTGGGATCAATACTTTGGGCTAAGGGTATTCTGGGGGTTATATTACCGAAATTATTGCCCCCTTCTATCATACGCTCATTGGGGTTTTCTTGTGCAATTTTTTGGGCTTTTTCTGTAACATTATAGGGTTCAAAGTTATCCATAGCAATTACTTGATCTGCTACATCAAAATAGTCTCCACTTCCTCCCATTACTAAGATAGTTGATACACCATAGTCTATATATAATTGTTTAATTTTATCGATAAATGGGGTGATGGGTTCTTTATTTTTTGCTATTAATTGTTGCATCCTGCGATCGCGGATCATAAAGTTAGTTGCTGCGGTATCTTCATCCACTAATAATACTTTACTTCCTGCTTCTAATGCTTCGATAATATTGGCTGCTTGAGAGGTACTTCCACTTGCATTGGTGGTGGTAAAATCATTAGTTGAGCGTTGTTGTGGTAATTGATTAATAAAGGGAGAAATATCAACCCCTACAATACTTCTACCATCTTCTGCCCTAATTTTTACCGCTGATGGATCACTAATTACAAATTCTCTACCATCCCCAGGAATATGATTGTAAATACCTAATTCTATTGCTTTTAATAAGGTCGATTTTCCGTGATAACCTCCCCCAACAATTAAGGTAATTCCTTGGGTAATACCTAAACCTTTGATTAACCCTTGATTGGGTGTTTCAAAAGCAATTTCTAATGATTCTGGGGACTTAAAAGGGATAGCATCTGTTTCCAGGGGACGAGGATCAATACCACTTTTTCGGGGTAAAATAGACCCATTAGCTATAAAAGTAACTAAGTTATTTTTTGATAATTGCTGACGGATAAAATCTGCATCTTCTGCTGTCTCAACTTGTGTTTTAATCCCCTGAGAATCTAAAGCTTGATATAGTAATGTTTGTTCAACAATATCGGGTACATCTTCACATAACATTTGTGCTGCTTGATGACCTAAAATAGTCCTTCCCCTTGCAGGAAGTCCCACCGAAAAACGTATTTCTATATCATTTTTATTAATATTTGCTGCTGTTCTTTTTAAGATTTCTTGACCAATTTTTATAATAGTAATTTTTCCGCTTTTTCCTGTTCCTCTGTGACGACTTATTTGTTGACAAGCTTGACTAAATTGACGAATTAAATAGTCTTCTAAAGCAATTTTTCTACTTTCATTTTCATATAACTCAGTGGGGAATTCAGCAACATTATGGGGAATTTTAATAATCAGTTTACTGGGGGAGGCAAAGGGATCACCCTGGATATGTTCGATAATTAAATCAAATTTAGGAAATTGATAGTTTGCCTTGATATCTTTATACGCTTTGTAATTTTTTCCGTCTAGTCGGATTAGGGTATTATATAAGTCTTGATTATCCATTATTTTCTGTTACAGCTAGAAGACTGTGTTAACCTGAGTTCGACATAAGGAAATTTGGAGACAACTGATTTACATCAAGAGTATTAAACCCTGATTATCTCATGGAAAAAACTCGCGCCTCCTAACTCCTAACTCCTAACTCCTAACTCAGTTTATTACTTTTTTTTTGTAGTTATAGACAACCCTAAATCCATTGTAACGACTTCGGCTACTACGTTGAACTTTATTGCGGGTTGCACAACGACAATAAAATGGAAAAGCTGCCCAAGATCCTCCACGCATAGGAGAATATTGATCGTATCCATCTATCCAAATACTACCATCTTTTGGCGCATTATGATATGTTTCGTGCCAATCATCAGCACACCATTCCCAGATATTTCCGTGCAGATCGTATAAACCAAAATTATTGGCAGAAAAGTAACCAACTTCGGTGGTTTGTTGCCGATGTATTCCAATGTTTTCTTGTTGATAATTTCGTGTACTATTATAATTTGCTAATGTCTGGGTGATAGTATCTCCAAAATTAAAGGGGGGATAAATATATATCCCGTCTAACTGTCTATATTGACTAGGATCAATAATACCTCTACAAGCATATTCCCATTGTGCTTAACTGGGTAAATTAAATTCAATACCAACTGCTTCGGATAACTTCTGACAAAATTCTAAACTATCATAAAATGATACACTATCTACGGGTTTATTTTGACCTTTGAATTCAGAAGTATTATTCCCCATTGTCCTTGTGTAATGGGATATTTACTCATACAAAATGATGACAAACTTACTTCGTGCTGTGGTCTTTCTTGTGAGGAATTTTTACCTTCTTTTTCAGGAGTTCCCATCCAAAATATTCCCTTGGGAATGACAACCATCTCTAAGTAAATATTTGCTGCTAACTCAACCGCAAAATATTGACTTTTCTTGTTTTCTTGTTCTATGATTTCGCCTTTATGATTAACTTTAATAACTTTAAAATTAAAATCTTTTAGAGAACTAACTATCTTTTTATTATATTTACTTATAGTAGTTGTGGGTTTAATTGTTGAATGATTATTTGATAAGTTAGAAGGAGTTGCCGGAATCTGAGAATTTGTTTTTTGAGTTTTTAAAGGATTAGAAGAGGTTGGGGTAATTTGAGTGTTTTTTAGAGAATGATTGGGAGATGCTAAAAAAGTTCTTTTAATGGTTGTGGGTAATTTATTTTTATTTTTAATCAGGAAAATAAGATAACTTAGGAAAGAAAATAAGATAATAAATACACTGAGTAAGGTTACATAATTGATAATTTTTTCCCACAGCAATAAAGGTTTAGAGGATGAGGGATAGAGAAAATATTTTATCAGCCAAGCTATAATTATACTGCCATTAAAACAAGTTACTAAGAGAAATATTTGGGGTTTTGCAATTACACTAATTAAATCATAAGCACTAGATTTTTGTGGTTCTGAGATTGGTAAATTAGTAGAAGTTTCTACTGGTTGTATATAAGTAGGTGATTCTTGTAAATTCTCTAAGATTTCTTTAACATTGTGATAACGATTTGGGGCTAAATGTTCTAACATTTTATTTAAAATATGACTTAATTGATCACTAATTTTAATTTCTTCTTTTTCTAAATATTCTTGCCATAACCAAGTCGCTTGACTACTATCATAAATCGGATCATTTTCATTATCATCACCTGGAAAACATCCTGTTAGCAAGCGAATGCAAGTAACCCCTAAACTGTAAATATCACTAGCAGGTTGTGGATGTCCTGTCATTTGTTCTATAGCAGCATAACCAGGAGTATAAATTAAAATTCCGCGAGTATTCGAAACCTCTTTAACCCCCCCAAAATCAATTAATATTAATTTGCCATCATAACGACGACGCATAATATTATCCGGTTTAATATCTCGGTGCAATAAGTTTTTTTGATGGAGATAATCTAAAACAGGTAATAAATCTTTTAACAGGGATTTTATTTTATCTTCACTAAATATTCCTTGTTGCTCAAATTCTGTAACTAAGTCATCTCCATCGATATATTCTTCAACTAGATAGAGAGAATTATTCTCTTCAAAATGATCATAAATAGCAGGAATTTGTTCATGTTTTAGAGTGTCTAATATATTAGCTTCTCGTTTAAATAATTCTTTAGCGGTTTCTAAACCTTTTCCTTGAAGATTAGCAATAAATTTTTTTAATACTCGTTTTCTATTGTGAAAATTTTGATCTTCAACTAAATAAGTTTGGCCAAAGTTTCCCTCCCCTAATACTTGTTTAATAATATAGCGATCGCCGAATAAATAACCTTGGGTGGTTTTGGATAATTCTTGACCACATCCTTGACAATAATTATGAGTATTGGGATTATTAGGATCAGGACAAGCAGGATTAAGACAGTAAAGAGTCATAATAGTCTTAGTAGTGGCCTAATATTATTAAGCACACACCGGAGTAGTTAACATGATAAAATGAAGCTTTATCAACTATTTTGACATAAATATGATAGGATCGTCTCAGAAGCTAAATCCCCTTAATTTAACAGAACCTGTTATTACACGATATTTTGAAACTCTAAACAAGGGTGATTTTCCAGAAACAGCTAAATTATTCGCTATTGATGGTGTTTTACAACCTCCCTTTGAGTCTCCCATAAGCGGACCAGAAGCGATCGCTAATTATTTACAGCAAGAAGCAAGGGAGATGATACTTTCCCCCCTCTCCGAAGCTTTAGAAACAACAGAAACAGGCCACACTCAAGCTAGGATCAAAGGTAAAGTAAAAACCACCTTATTCACTGTCAATGTAGCCTGGATCTTCATTCTTAACAATCAAAAAGAAATTATTTCAGTAGAGGTGAAATTATTAGCTTCTTTGGAGGAATTGGTTAGTTTGAGGCGTTAAACTGCATAAGCAGGTTGCTCAAAGGCTAATTCCAAGAGTTTACGACCTAATTCTGTATCTCTTGGTGAGGGAACCCATTTGGGATGGCCTGTTAACAAAAGGCTTTCGATAGTTTCCTTATCAAAGAGATGCCAAGTTAAAGCTCCTTCAACCCTTCCCTCTATAGCGTAACAGTTATTGCTGAGACAATGAATGATTAACTTACCAAAAGGACGCTTGATGACCATTTTTTCTTGAGGTTGCAACCCACGTAACCCCAAAATAGCATCTTTTAATTCTTGAGAAGAAGTCACACACAACCCAGGAATAACGACTTTTGACTGGCGATCGCCGTTAACAGCTAACCAGTAACGTCGTGAGGGATCGATACCTTCTAACCAGTTTATTTCATCGTCTAAACGATAGCGGGGTGCGATAATCAAGGGTTTGCTCATCATTAATATCTTGTAATCGTAGTTTACTATAAATCTAAAAATTGATAATTATCATCCTAGTTGCTTCAAATTCTAAAGGTTTATTAGTATTCTGTCAGAAATGTTTACAAAACTTAACTACTTGCTGCCTTAGATGAGTATCATTGCTTAACGGCTTTGATACCATTTATTTTGTATGAAAAAGGTGGGCAATGCCCACCCTACGGAATTTAACGTTTGGCTAATTTTTTCGTCTTCATCTTCCGTAACCGAATAGACTCTGGTGTAACTTCTACTAACTCATCGGAACCAATATATTCTAAGGCCCTTTCTAAACTCATTTCCTGGGGGGCCTGGAGTTGAACTAATTCCTCTCCACTAGCTGCACGATGGTTGGTTAACTGTTTCGTCTTACACACATTTAATTCTAAGTCTTGGGGACGGTTATTTTCACCAATAATCATCCCTTTATAAACTTTGGTTCCGGGAATAATAAAGAAGACACCGCGATCTTCTGCGTTTTTCATAGCGTAGAAAGTAGATGTCCCTTCCTCAAAGGCAATAATCACCCCATTGTAACGGGTTTCCAACTCACCAGATAAAGGACGATATTCCAAGAAACTATGGTTCATGATCCCTTCACCCCGTGTAATGCGGATAAAGTCACCACGGAAACCCAGTAAACCCCTGGCCGGGACAACAAACTCTAACTGAGTCCGTCCATTGACCCCGGTTTGCATATCCTGCATTTCCCCTTTTCGTTGGCCTAAACGTTCGATGCAAGATCCTACTGCTTCTTCGGGAACGTCTAACACTAAATATTCAAAGGGTTCATAGGGTTGGCCATTAACCTCACGATAAATAACTTGGGGTTGGGCCACCTGAAACTCGTATCCTTCCCGACGCATGGTTTCGATTAAAATACCTAAATGGAGTTCACCCCTACCGGAAACGGAAAACTGGTCCGGAGAGTCTCCTGGTTCAACCCTTAACGCTACGTTGGTTTCTAACTCACGCATGAGGCGATCGCGTATTTGTCGGGAGGTGACAAACTTACCTTCTTGACCGGCAAAAGGAGAGTCATTTACCGAGAAAGTCATCTGTAAAGTTGGTTCATCTACCTTAATTAAAGGTAACGCTTGGGGTTCATCGGGACAAGTTAAAGTCTCCCCGATGTTAGCATCAGCAAACCCGGCCACAGCAACGATATTCCCTGCGTTAGACTCTTCTAATTCTACCCGTTGCAGTCCTTCAAACCCTAACAGTTTACTAATTTTACCTCGAACAATTGTACCATCTTCTTTCATCAAAGCTGCTTGTTGTCCTGCTTTGAGAGTTCCGTTATGGATACGACCAATCATAATACGGCCTAAATATTCGGAATAATCTAAGGTAGTTACTTGTAGTTGTAGGGGTTTGCTTACGTCCCCTGCTGGTGGGGGAACATGGTGTAAAATTGCTTCAAATAGAGGTTTCATGTCTTCTGACTCATCCTCTAGGTTATCTTTTGCAAACCCCGATAAACCCGACGCATATAAGGTGGTAAAGTCGCACTGATCGTCATCGGCCCCTAGTTCTATGAAGAGGTCAAAAACCTTATCCACTGCTTGATCCGGTTCAGCTTGAGGGCGATCGATCTTGTTAACAACTACAATGGGACGTAACCCTTTTTCTAAAGCTTTTTTGAGAACAAAACGAGTTTGTGGCATGGGACCTTCGTTAGCATCTACAATCAAGATGCAACCATCTACCATCCCTAACACTCGTTCTACTTCTCCCCCAAAGTCCGCGTGTCCAGGGGTATCAACGATGTTAATTAGGGTGTCATTGTAGCGAACTGCTGTATTTTTGGAGAGGATAGTAATACCCCGTTCTCGTTCGAGGGTATTGGAGTCCATCACACAGTCAGGGATCTCTTCCCCTTCACGAAAGATACCAGACTGTTTGAGAAGGGAGTCCACCAGGGTGGTTTTACCGTGATCGACGTGGGCGATAATAGCAACGTTACGAATGGGAAGAGACATAGGTTACGGTAATGAGAAGTATATAGTTACATTACTACAGATTTCTTCACAATTCTAACCTAGTTTCGACAAGGTTTGATAAAAAAATTATAAATGATAGGAGTTAGGAGTTCGGAGTTAGGAGTTCGGAGTTCGGAGTTCGGAGTTGGATGTTAGGTGTACTTAATGAGTCCGAGAAAAGCTATAAATAGTTATTTCAAGTTATACTAATCTCTGAAAAATTTGCACACCTTTTAGTATTAAGTTTTCATTTTTGTTAAATTATATGATAAGAGATTTTCGGAGAAAAATTATGACTCATTGGAAAGATCCGATTCATCCTGGTGAAATTCTAGCTGATGAAATTGAAGAAATTGGCTTAAATATCTATGGAATTGCTAAAAAAATTGATATTTCAGAAGAACAACTAAAGTTAATTATTGAAGGAAAATCCAACCTTAATGCAGAAGTTGCTTTAAGATTAGGAAAATTCTTTAATACTGGGGCTAATTTTTGGATGAATTTACAACAAGCTTATGATTTAGAAATAGCAGAAGTGCAACTAGGAGATAAATTAAATATGATTACTCCTTATGAAAACATCAAATAAAATAGATATATGAAACTTAGAATCAAACAAAATATTATACAAATAAGCAGCTTATTGATTATTGTCTTTGTTGTCTATAGCTGTGAACCTCATCTTTTTAATATGGATGACGGACCATATTATTCAGAAGACTATGGGGGAGATATTGAATTATTAACCTTAGAGTCTCAAGTTAAATTATCTCGTTTAGGAATCCCTACTTATATTCTTGAATCATACTTATTAACCCCCACTGAAAGTGTTATTGTTCTTAAAAATACTCAGGGTGAAATTATCTGGCAAAAAATTCCTATTAAGTTTGATGTTGGCAAAAAAAGACTTTTGGGAACAGTAAAATTAAGACAGAGATATACTGATTTAAGGTTAGATGGAGGTTGGGAGGTTAGTATTAAACCCAGTTGTCAAGAACCTGGTATATTATATATTAGTCCTTGGGGAGAGTTTCTTTTCTTTTATCATAGTTGGTAGGTTATTATAGTGTTTAGTTTTTCTCATGATTATTAGAGGTAAAATTGATTATGAAATTACTTAAAGTCTCTGTTCCAAATTTTCGTAACCTTAAGAATGTTGAGTTAACCTTTGAACCCAGTTTAAAACCTGCTGTTTTTCCTATTGGTAGCGAAAATGGTGGAGGAAAAAGTACCTTATTACAATTAATTTTTGTGTTGCTGACTTGTTCATTGGATGATAATAAGAATATTTACTTGAGTAATTTTTTAATTTCTGTCATAGATAACTTTCAAGATACTGATGAAATAGCTCAATTTGAGTTGAATTATCAAGGAGAAATAATTAATTTTACATTCACTTATTTAGACGAAAATGACAGTGATAATCAAAAAATAATAAAATTTACAAAAGAGATTTTGAATTTCAAGAAAGATTTACAAGATAAATCAAAGGAGATAACAAATATAGATCAAATTATATCCGAGAAGAGGAGGGAATATATGGGAGAATCATCAGGATTAGTAGAAAAAAAGTCAAAAGATATAGAAAAGCTAGAAGAGGGCAAACAGACATTAATTTTACAACAAGAAGAAATTAAACAGTATATAAAATCAACAAATTCTAGACTCTTAATTTATCAAAAAGAGCTAAAAATCC
>Ga0064013_1026_pt1 | contig 106650 bp, 87 predicted proteins | sample CrowatWCoCulture_FD_61583 | JGI IMG/M metagenome (GOLD analysis project Ga0064013, IMG submission 61583) | Marine cyanobacteria communities from the University of California, Santa Cruz, USA, analyzing cyanobacterial DNA methylation -... | ecosystem: Host-associated > Microbial > Bacteria >...
GTTTTATGCGTTTCCCAATTATAGCGTTTTTGGGGCTTACCTTCTACTACCTAGTTCAGATTCGGCCAACCCCCCTTACAAAGGGGGGCTAAAAAAGGTGATTAACCAGCAGCAAATTTGTCCATAACTTCAGCATTATCGCTCCAAACCGCAGCAATATTAATGCTTCCATTCAAGAAGTTTTGGCGACAAGCACGACGTTGAATTTTCCCACTGGCGGTTTTTAACACGGTTCCTGACTTGGCTAAAACGATCGCATAAGTTTGGATTTCGTGTTCTTCGGCAATTTCTTGGCGAATATCTCCCAATAATTGCTCAAAATCCAATTCCCCACTGCGTCTTTCTAACTCCTGGACAACCACTAATTGTTCTTCTCCATCCACCTCAACGGAAAAAGCCGCCCCATAGTCAGAACGAAAAACAGGGTTAAGATGTTGTACAGTCCACTCAAGATCCTGGGGATAATGGTTGGTTCCTCGGATAATAATTAAATCTTTCATCCGCCCGGTAATATAGAGTTCTCCGTCTTTGAAAAACCCTAAATCCCCTGTTCTTAAAAAGGGACCTTCCTGAGTATCCTTGATATAAGCTTGAAAGGTTTCTTTTGTAGCATCTTCCCTTTGCCAATACCCTTGGGCCATACTGGGGTCAGATACCCATATTTCTCCTACTTCATCCTCAGCGCAACGGGTTAAGGTATCGGGGTTGACGATCGCTAGATTTGTTTCACATACCAACCGTCCACAACTGGCCATGACACGGGTTCCTTTTTCCTGTTGGGGATCGGCTTCAACAACTTTATCTTGTTCCATGGCCGAAGCATCGACACAGGTAAACACTGGATGGGTTCCTTTGGGTTTACTGGATACCAGTAGGGTATATTCGGCTAACCCGTAAGCAGGGGCAAAGGTTTCCCAACGAAACCCACAAGGGGAAAAAGTTTCCACAAAATTCATCATCACCTTGGGGTTAATGGGTTCAGCAGCGTTTCCTGCCCCTTCCCAGCTACTCAAGTCTAGTTGTCCTACATCTTTACTTTTGAGGCGACGTAAACAGAGATCGTAGGCGAAGTTGGGGGCCTGGGAATGGGTGACTTTATATTTAGTGATGTTCTTTAACCATTGAATGGGACGCTTAATAAAGGAAAAAGGAGACATCAAATAACAAGGGGTTGCGTTGTACAAAGGAACCATCATCCCTTCTACTAACCCATAATCATGAAAATAGGGCATCCAAGTATGGGTAATACTATTTTCATCGTAGCCACAAGCTCGTTGTAAATAGCTGGCGTGGTGCATTAAGTTAAAGTGGGATAACATAACCCCTTTGGGGGTAGAAGTGGACCCAGAGGTGTATTGTAAGTAGGCTAATTCGTCCTTATCCACCTGGGGATCTTGCCAACCCTCAGCCAAGGATAAATCCACTGTAGCGGTGTCTATCCACTTCATTTGGTCAAATTCTGGAAATTCTCCTTTTACCCCTTCTACAAGGGATAAAATAGCCTCTGTAGTTAAGGCAAAAGTAGCGTTAGCATCCTTAACAATAGCCCTGAGTCGGGGTAAGGTTCTTTTTAATCTTCCTGACTCTGGTGGGGGAACGGGAATAGCGATGACACCAGCATATAAACAACCACAGAAGGCTGCTATTACTTCTAACCCTTGGGGATATAAGAGTAAACCCGAATTTCTCACAAAATCTGCGATCGCCAAACACAGAAGCCTTACAGGAAGTGGGTTTGAACAGAGCGATCGCAGATTTCCCCAACCAACAGTCTGTTGTCAGATTTTAAGTTAAAATCAACCCGAATTAGACAAAGATGAAAAGATAAATCAATCACTCATTTTTCCAAAAAAATTATTAATAAAATCTCTAATAGTACTAGATTGTTAGAATAAAATATGCTATAATTTAATTATTAAAGCAATTTACCTTAAACTGATTTAATGAGTCCCAGTCATCCCCGAACCCCTCGTCAAGTAATCAACTTTAGTAAACAGAAAGGAAAAGAAATAATCACTAATTTTGATGGGGGACTAATCACTTCAGATGCGGGGATTGTCTGGATAGCTGAGTTGGATAAAAAACTGGGAATTACCGAGAAGTTTGGTAACTGTTTTCAAGATCATCGTCATCAATCTTATGTAGATCATTCCGTTCATGAGTTATTAGCACAAAGGCTTTATGGAATTATTTTAGGCTATGAAGATGTCAATGACCATGATAAATTACGTCACGATCCTGCCCTTAAGATCGCTTTAGAAAAGCTTAATGAACTTGAAGATAAAAGGGGATGGTTAGCTGGAAAAAGTACAATTAATAGATTGGAATATTGTCCTGAGACTATTCTCGACCAAAAAACGAGTCGTTATCATAAAATAGAACCCAACTTTGAAGCCATTGAAAAATCTTTTGTCGAATTTTGTTTAGAGTCTTATAAAAAACCTCCCTTAAGTATTATATTAGATATGGATGTCACGGATGACCAAGTACATGGTAATCAAGAAGGGGCATTTTTTAATAGTTATTATCACGGAGTATGTTATGCTCCTTTATATATTTTCTGTGGGCATCATTTATTAGTTGCTAAACTTCGTTCATCTAATGTAGATCCAGCCGATGGAGCCTTAGACGAATTACAAAGAATTATCGGACTAATTAGAGAAAAATGGTCAGAGACTCATATCCTAGTTAGGGGTGATAGTGCCTATGCCCGTGAAGAAATCTTCTATTTTTGTGAAAATCAGCCTTTAGTTGATTATGTTATAGCTATGGGAACAAATGGCGTTCTTAAGTTACGAGCGGATGATGTAATTGAAAAAGCCAAACATGAATATGAAAAAAAAACTAGCTCCAATAACTGAATTAATGGATAGTTTATTTCAGAAAAAAGAAGATTTAGAAGAAGTTAAAAAATTAGTACCAATTTCTACTTGGTATCGCTCTATTCGTTATAAAACAGAAAAGTCATGGAGTTGTCAAAGAAGAGTAGTGACAAAAGTTTGTTATGGAAGTGATGGCTTAAAAATGCGCCAGGTGGTGACATCTTTGCCCGCTTCAAAAATTCCACCCTCAAAACTTTATACAAAAAAATACTGTCCGAGAGGCGAGATGGAAAATCGGATTAAAGAACAACAATTAGACTTGTTAGCTGATAGAACTTCAATTCAAACATTTCAAAGTAATCAACTAAGATTATGGATACATTCCTGGGCTTATGTTCTCATAAATGCTTTTCGTCAACACTGTTTAAAAAAAACTTCATTGGCTAAAGCAACTGTGGGAAGAATACGTCTAAATCTTCTTAAGTTGGGAGCCAGAATAAAGATTAGTTGTAGAAGAATTATTCTCGCTATAGCTAGTGCTTGTCCTTATCAAGATATTTTGTCTATTGCTAACAAAAGAATTAAAACTATTCCTAATACTGGATAAGTAGAATAAGTTGTTTTTTAAAAAAGATATCTATCATAAGTTGTTGACTGACTGATACTTTCATTTAGTCTTATTTATCGTGGAGAAAATCAAAAGTTAATATAATTATTCCCTCTTAAACTCAATTTTTGGATAATCAAAGTCAATTTTTTTTATTCATCTATATTCAAAATTTCTATTAGTCCTAAAAATTATCATTTTTCATCTCTGGATTGGGCTTTCAAATTAATTTGTGAGAAATCCGGGTAAAGCCCTTTCTCCTCTAGCTTGGTATTTTTGTAATAAAGCAGCGATCGCCTTAGCCTGTTGATCTAATTCTGCGTAGGTTAAAGGTGGGGTTTCTTTTTTTCCGTCTATTAAAAATGTATAGGCGTGACTGTCGGGAGTTTGTTGGGCCCTCAGACACAATAACTCGATCACAGTGCTGGGAGTGGTTAAAGATTTTTCTACGCTTTGAGTCATGGTTATCTTTTAAGAAGGAGTTCGAGAGGATTAAATATATCAAGAAACTGTATCAATTTTAAAGGAAATCTTGATATTCGCAAGTCCCAGAAACCTCTGTTTGGAATCAAGTAATTAGAATGGGAGACGAGGTAAACCGTCGAGAAACCCTTCAATATTTTGGTAAACTTCTACTAGGCGATCTCCGTCTACATGAATTTCTTCCGTGGGATAGTTCTCAAAAATTTCAATTAAGCGTATATTATTATCGGATAAAGCAGAGGTCACTAACGCCCCTCTTAAGGATTCTTTGTTGGCACGTTTTGATGGGGTATGAATCACTTCCCCGATGGGATTAAGTACCATTCCTCCGGCAAAACTATTAAGAACTTTGGATAAAAAAACGGGATCAACATCGACATTCCTATTTAATAGCGATCTTAATTCTTCTGGCTTTCTATTAGCTAATTTAAGATAGGTTTTTAGACTTCTCGATGTTTCTCCTGTCTTGGCTAACTTACTTAATTCTTCAACAGAGACAGATTCCCGTAAAACACTGTATTTTAAGACCACTCTTTCAGCAGCTTGAACTGACTGTTTAGTAAAAAGTAGCCCGAAGACAGCTAAGACAAAAATAAGCATATATTTTCTTAATAGCTTTTTGTTCTGTGTCATTATAAATACTATCCTTCGCAATATTTCCACTTTTACCATTTTAGCTAGGATAAAATAATTTGACCGCAGTTTCCAGACAGTAAGAGAAAGTGTCACAATTTAAGAAGTCACCAGGTTTTAGATTCTATAGTCTTAAACAACTTCTAATTATTGCCCCTTGTCTGTAATATTTTGCCTTGAATATAATGGATATGGTAGCTCATTAAATTAGGAGGGTACTATATGACACTTCAGCCTGAAATTATGCAATCTGTTGAACAATTAGGCTATCGTGTTACTGTGGGAGACGTGGCCGCTAAGTCGGGGTTAGATATTAATTTAGCGCAACGAGGATTACTGGCTTTAGCTTCTGATGTTTCGGGACATTTACAAGTTGCAGAGTCGGGAGATATTATTTATCTTTTTCCTGACAATTTTAGAACGATTCTTCGTAATAAATACTGGAAACTACAGTTAAAAGAAACCTGGGAGAAAATTTGGAAGGTTTTATTTTATATTATTCGGATTTCTTTTGGTATTATTTTGGTTGCTTCTATTATTTTAATATTGATTGCTATTACGGTTATTATTATTGGCCTTAATTCCAGTCGTGATGGTAATAGTAATAATTCTGGAAGTCGTGGAGGAAGTTATCGAGGTGGGGGCTTCTTTTTCTTTCCTAACTTTGGTGATTTATTTTGGATCTTTTATCCCAATTATGGTTACAACCGTTACGATCATAGTTCTTCTAGAAGATCCCAAAGTAGAGATGCTAATGAGATGAATTTTCTAGAAGCAGTTTTTTCCTTTCTATTCGGAGACGGTAACCCTAATTATAACTTAGAAGAACGTCGCTGGAAAGCAATAGGAACCGTTATCAAAAATAATAAGGGTTCAATCATTGCGGAACAAGTTGCTCCATATCTAGATAACATTGATCGCTATAATAAAGAAAACGAAGATTATATATTACCTGTTTTAACTCGTTTTAATGGCAACCCCGAAGTTTCTCCTAATGGAGAACTAATTTATCATTTTCCTGAGTTACAAGTCACTGTTCAAGAATCAACTCAAAAATCCATTTCTACTTATTTAAGAGAAAGATTGTATAAATTCAGTGAAGCTGGTAGCAACAAAATCATGTTAGCTATTGGCTTAGGGGCATTAAATTTTATTTTGGCATTGATTTTAGGATCATTTTTGAAAGATCCGAGTATCGTAGCACAGTTTGGGGGTTTTATTGCCTTTATTAATTCGATTTACTGGTTACTATTAGGATACGCCATGGCCTTTTTAGGGGTTCCTCTGATTCGTTACTTTGTTGTTCAAATGAGGAATGGTAAGATTGAGTCAAGGAATAGTGAAAGAAAAGGAAGAACCGAACTTTTACAGGATAAAACCGAAACCATACAACATAAGTTAGAGTATGCAAGTCAATTTGCTAATCAAGCTATCATACAACAGTCTGACATTGCTTATACCACAGAAAAAGATGTCCTAGAACAAGAAATTGAACAAGCAGATAAAATTGATCAAGAATGGCAAAAACGTCTAGATGCTTTGGATAATTAATAATCAATTTCCTCTTTCTAGTCTATTTTGTTAGATCACATTCTATCAAACGCATGAAGCAAAAAGTTGCCATTTTAAACCCATAAGGAGACTTCCACCAAATAGCAGGAAAAGATCCTTCTGGAGCAGATAAGCTAAAATCCCAATTAGGATAGTTATCCCCCTGCCATTTTCCATTTTTACGCCATCCCACCCGATCGCCGTATTTCTCTAGGATACCCATATTTTGAGCGCGCAAGGTGTCTAAACTGCCTCCTACTTCTGTATAAAGACGCAACTGGATACTAAACCCAAAGCGATCGCTGCTATAGTCTCGCCAAAGTTTATCAATCACTTGCAAAATGGTGCAAGGTAGTTGTTTCATGTCGTTAGGAGTAAGATCGTCTCGACTACGGTTAACTGCATCGAGGATCACTCTACTGGTTTCTTGATCTGCTTCTTTAAAATTTCCTGCTTTCAAAAATTCTTGTAATTGACTATATCTATTGATATCTGAGACTAATTTCAGTTTTTCTTCTAAATTAGTAACTTTATTCCTTAATGAGTGTAGTTCACTTAGTATTTCTGCTAAATCAGGGGTATTCTCTTGGGTTAAAGACTCAGACATAATAAATTATGGGTAACAAATAGATGATATCTTAGGAAAGTTAAGACAAATCTCAGTGAATTCTCATTACTTTCCTTTTTAATGATATTACATTCCTGAAAAAATGGTCTATTTTGTTTTTCTTTTGTAATTAATCCAAGGTAGTTTACGGATAAATATGGTAACCTCTCACACTTCAAATTCTATTAGTTATGATATCGAAAAAACTGTCCTAGATCGTTATCAAGAAGGGGCAAAAGTTCAACAACCTAGTTTATGTTGTCCCACTGAATACGAGGGAAACTATTTAGAAATTTTACCCCAAGAAATTATCGAGAAAGACTACGGTTGTGGTGATCCAACTCGTTATGTTAACGAGGGAGAAACTGTTTTAGATTTGGGTTCAGGAACGGGCAAAAATTGTTATATCTTATCTCAAAAAGTAGGTGAATCTGGTCAAATTATTGGGGTTGATTTTAACGATGAGATGTTAAAAATTGCTCGTAAATATCAACAAAATATTGCTGACAAAATTGGGACGTATAATACAAAATTTGTCAAGGGTAAAATACAAGATTTAACCTTGAATTTAGACTTAGTTCAAAGTTGGTTAAAGGATCATCCTATTCAATCGGTAGATGATTTAACTAAGTTTGAAAATGAATGCGATCGCCTTCGTAAAGATGATCCTTTGATTGCAGACAATAGCATCGATGTGGTCATCTCTAACTGTGTTTTAAACTTGGTTCAACCGAAGGATAAGAAACAGTTATTTGAGGAACTATATCGTGTCCTAAAACAAGGGGGAAGGGCAGTTATTTCTGATATTGTTTGTGATGAAGATCCTACACCTAATATTCTTAATGATCCTGATTTATGGAGTGGTTGTATTGCAGGAGCATTTAGAGAAGATCAATTCTTAAAAATGTTTGAAAATGTGGGATTTTATGGTGTTGAAATACTAAAACGAGAGGAAAAACCTTGGCAAGTTATTGACGGTGTTGAATTTCGTTCCATGACTATTCGTGCTTATAAAAGGAAGGAAGGCCCTTGTTTAGAAAGAAAACAATCCATTATTTATAAAGGCCCTTGGAAACAAGTACAGGATGATGATGGACATACTTTTTGTCGGGGAGAAAGAATGGCAGTTTGTGATAAAACCTATCAGATTTTAACCCGTCCAGAAAGTCCTTATCAAGAGGATATTATTGGACTTCTTCCCTCTCAAGAAATACCTTTAGAAGAAGCAACAGAATTTAGTTGTAAAAATAAAGCAATTCGTCATCCAAAAGAAACAAAAGGCAGTAACTATCATCTCACAGAAATAAAAGATGATATAGACTGTTGTACCCCTGGAGAGTGTTGTTAATTATTCAGTTAACAGCGATCAGTTACCAGTGACTGATCGCTGTTAATTTATATCATGGAGGAAAATAAATGATTGCTTTAAATACTAATAAAATAACCCCATTTTTTCAGAAAATAAAAACCTCTTTAAGTAAACAACAAATAACCATTTTACAAATCAATTTAGGGAGACGTTGTAACCTTGCTTGTACCCATTGTCATGTGGAAGCAAGTCCCAAAAGAACAGAAGAATTATCCTCCAAAATCTGTCAACAACTAATCCAATTAATTAACCTCTTTCCACAACTTGAAACCGTTGATTTAACTGGGGGCGCACCAGAGATGAACTATGGTTTTCAACCCATAGTTGAAGCAGCTAGGAAAGCCAAAAAAGAAGTTATTGTTCGCTCAAACTTAACTATATTCTTCGAGGAAGGGTTTAAACACTTACCTGAATATTTTGCAAAAAATGAGTTAAGAGTCGTCGCTTCTTTACCTTGTTATCTAGAAGACAATGTAGATAGACAAAGAGGGAAAGGGGTTTATGATGCTTCTATTCGTGCTATTGAAAAACTTAATCAATTGGGTTATGGACATGATCCTAATTTAGTTCTAGATTTAGTCTATAATCCCCCCATTCCTAGCAATAAAAAATTCTCTTTAACTCCAGAACAAATAAAATTAGAAAAAGATTATAAAAACTTTTTAAAAGATAATTTTAATATTTGCTTTAATCAACTTTTTACTATTACAAACTTACCCATTGGTAGAGTAAAAAATTACCTACAAAATAAAGAATTGTATGTTCCCTATTTAGAATTTTTAGAGTCTCATTATAATGAGCAAACTCTCGATCATGTTATGTGTCGTAACCAGCTATCAATTGATTATTTAGGTAACATTTATGACTGTGATTTTAATCAAATGGAAAACATACCAGCAACCTTACCTAATGGGGAAGCATTAACTATAGAAAACCTATTAAAAATTGGTAATTTAGATGTTATTAACGATATCAAAACTGCTGATTATTGTTATGGTTGTACTGCTGGCAGTGGTTCCAGTTGTGGGGGGTCATTAATTTAATTTATTTAAGTATTTAATTCAGGAGATTTATTATGCAACAAAAAACAAAATCCAAACAACTATTCTTAAAATTAGGAGGAATTACTGTGTTGACTGCTGCTACCATAATTATTATCAAACAGCTAGGAATTTTAGATACTTTTAGCATTACTGAAAGTTTACAAAATTTATTGCAATGGATACAAGACTTAGGAACCATTGGTTATCTAATCTTTATTTTTGTTTATATGTTATCAGCAGTTTTTTTGATTCCTGCTTCTATTTTAACCTTGGGTGCAGGAGTTATTTTTGATGTAATTGAAGGTTCAATATTAGTTTCTATTGCTTCGATCGCAGGGGCAATTTTAGCCTTTTTAATCGGACGTTATTTTGCTAGAGGATGGGTTGCTAAACAAATAGAAAACTATCCAAAATTTAAAGCAGTTGATGAAGCAGTGGCCAAAGAAGGATGGAAAATTGTGGGATTAACTCGCTTATCACCTATCTTTCCTTTTGTAGTGTTAAACTATGCTTTTGCCATTACTCAAGTATCATTAAAAGATTATGCGATCGCTTCTTGGATTGGGATGTTACCTGGTACAGTTATGTATGTTTATATTGGTTCTCTCATTGGTAATATTGCCACTTTAGGTGCCGGAGGAAGGGAAAAAACACCCTTAGAATGGGCTTTATATATTGTGGGATTAATTGCTACTGTATTAGTCAGTGTTTATGTTACTAAAATTTCTCGACAAGCGTTAGATAGTCAAATTGAAAAAACATAAAATGTATAAAAAAAATTAATATACTTCATCTTTCAATCTTAGAACTAATCAATTTCTGTAAAGAAAATTATATCCTTGATGTTTTTGTCTATTTAAACGGTACTCAACTTTATGCAGACTTTTTATCGGGTACGTTTGATAGTGGTTCTTTTAATACTGATTTATCCCTTGAAGAAGGGGATATTTTAGATTTTGTATTAGGTTCACCTAATATTCATAATGATGATACTACAGGACTCGATCTTTCTATTACAACAACCCTGAGTGTTCCTGAACCTTCAACTATGATTGGATTAGGTGTATTAGCAACCTTTGCTTTAGGAAAAGGTGTAAAACGTAAATTAAATCAAGCTAAGAAAAAATAACCAAAAATCAAAAGGTTAATATCTAATAATTTTAAGCAGTAGGGTGGGTTAGACGGCTATCATAATGGTTCTAACTAGAATATAAAAATCCGTCGTAACCCACCATTTTAGTAAACTATGTTTTTTCCAGGTTTTTTGGTGTATTAGCGTAGCGTAATACACCCTACTGGACTAAGGGCAAAAAACAAGGTTAATCTTCGATAATTTTAACCGTTAGGCCGATGCACTGCCCAGCTTTTTTATTTGGTTGAAATTAGATTAAAGTTTTAACATTAGGATAAGCCAAAATTTTCTTATCTGCTGTCAGTAAAGAACAGTTATAAACTTGAGAAGTTGCAACAATTAATTGATCGGCTGGATCTCGATGAAATCCGATGAGTTGAGTTGAGGCTACAATAATGTCTAGGTTTAAATTAATTAATTGAACACCAGGATAGGTAATTGCTCCATTTAACCATTCATCCACTGAACAAGATAGAATAAGCCTATTATTTTCTACTAATTTAGCAACTTCCCAACAAGAAATAATACTAACACCTAATCCACTAGATTGATAAGTATTAATTAATTCTCGTTGTCTCTGAGTTAATCTAGAATTGTTATCAACCCACCAAATCCAAATATGGGTATCTAAAATAATCATTTTAAACTGTCCCAATCTTCAATATCAGTCGCAGATTCTAATGGGTTTTCGTATTTTATAACCTTCCCGGCTAGGGGATATTGATTAACATCAGAATGATTTTCAGACTGTTTAATAATAATAACTTCTACTGATTCCCCTTTATTGAATGGAATATTATCGATCAATAATTTTCCATTTTCTGTGAGAGTGGTCTCTATTTTGTGAGTATTCATCGTAGGTTTATGTTTAGTGAAAAATATCTTATCAATACAACTCATTGACATTGTATCACTTTTGTTTGCTATCCTGTTCAATCTCTGCTTTTAAATCTTTCTAATCCTAATAATAGGAGAAAAAAAAGCCCACCATAAAGTAGGCTTTTCAATTATCAATTTGAAGATTAATTCCTATTTGATTATAGGGGCTTTAACTGGCAAATCATAGCGAGAAGCAACCTCTACTTCTTCCACTAAACTAGGCACAGACTGACGTAACAAAGCGGTTAATTGAGTAGTGGTTGAATCGTAAATCTGAGTAACAATTTTCGGATACAAACCAATGCCAATAATGGGAATTAACAGACAGGCAATAATAAACACCTCTCTGGGTTCTGCATCAATCAGTTTGGTATGAGAAACTAATTCTTTATTTTCTGGTCCATATAACATTTCTCGTAACATGGACAGTAAATAAATGGGGGTTAAAATTACACCAATGGCAGCTAAAAAGACGATAATAACTTTGAAAGTAGAGTTATAAGCATCGCTAGTAGCAAAGCCTACAAACACCATTAATTCTGCCACAAAGCCACTCATTCCAGGTAATGCTAAAGAAGCCATTGAACAAGTAGTCCACATAGCAAATACCTTCTTCATTTTCTGACCAACACCACCCATTTCGTCTAACATTAGGGTATGGGTACGGTCGTAGGTTGCCCCCACCATAAAGAAGAGACTGGCCCCAATTAAACCGTGGGAAATCATCTGTAACATTGCCCCACTCATGCCAATATCGGTAAACGAAGCAATACCTATCAAGACAAACCCCATGTGAGAGATGGAAGAATAGGCAATTTTCCGCTTTAGGTTACGTTGGGCAAACGAGGTTAAAGCCGCATAAACAATATTCACCACCCCTAAAATGACCAATATCGGGGCAAAATAGGCGTGGGCATCGGATAACATTTGTGCATTCATCCGTATCAGGGCATAACCTCCCATTTTTAAGAGAATACCAGCCAGTAACATATGCGCCGGCGCTGTAGCTTCCCCGTGGGCATCCGGTAACCAAGTATGAAGAGGAAAGATCGGTAATTTTACCCCATAGGCGATCAGGAAACCAGCATATAAGAATAACTGTAACTTCAACGGGATATCTTTAGCTGCGATCGTCGCCATATCAAAGGTGACAGTATCCCCGAAAAAGGCCATGGTTAAAGCCCCAAGGAGGATAAACAGAGAACCACCTGCCGTGTAGAGGATAAACTTAGTGGCTGCGTATAAACGACGTTTTCCGCCCCAAATGGAGAGAATTAAGTAAACCGGGACTAATTCTAATTCCCAAACTAGGAAAAACAGTAACATATCCTGTACAGCAAACACGGCTATTTGTCCGCCGTACATCGCTAACATCAGGAAATAGAAGAGTTTGGGCTTAAACGTCACCGGCCAAGCGGCCATGGTTGCTAAAGTGGTGATAAAGCCGGTTAATAAAATCAGAGGCATGGCTAACCCATCAGCCCCCACAGACCATTTTAGGTCTAATTGAGGAACCCAAGCGTAGCTTTCTACTAGCTGTAAGTCGGGGTTGCTGAGGTCGTAGCCGGTATAAAAAGCGTATACAATAATAGCAAAATCGATTAAACCCACTGTTAAAGCGTACCAACGGACGGTTTTACCGTCTTTGTCGGGAATAATGGGTATTAACAAGGCTGCTGCTATGGGAAAGAGAATAATGGTGGTTAACCAAGGAAAATTAGCAAGGTTCATTGACATTTTCTAAGCGTTCATCAAAATTTCGGGTTTTGCTAGGAGTCAGGAGTGATATAACCATCTATGAAAGTTCCCTGTTGCCTGACACCAAACCCGTTCGGTATGATCATGGTGAGAGCCTAAACTGTGAGGATAAATGACAATCTGGACTATCACCATTACACCCATCAATTTAACAAGATTTTTCTAGGGATAATATTGTAAAAATCTTAAATTTTTTGAAAACTTTAATTGCTTAACAATTTATATAGCGTTTCTCGGACTCAATATGTACACCTAATATCGCGCCTCCGAACTCCGAACTCCGAACACTAGAAAACTCTGTACCTCACAAGTATGAGAAGTGCTATAATTCTAATTTCTACACTCTAAATATGACTTTATCTTCTATTCGCCCTGCTAAAATTACGGCTATTTTATCGGATTCTATCGCCGAAGACATTGGCTTTGAAGTCGGGGATGCTATTGTTTCTATTAATGGCAGCAAACCTCGTGATTTAATCGATTACAATTTTTTGTGCGCCGATGAATTTTTAGATTTGGAAGTATTAGATAGTCAAGGAAAAGTCCATCAAGTAGAAATAGAAAAAGACTATGATGATAATTTAGGTTTGGAGTTTGAAACTGCTTTATTTGATGGCTTGCTTCAATGTAATAATCGTTGTCCTTTTTGTTTTATCGATCAACAACCCCCTGGAAAACGAGATAGTTTATACTTGAAAGATGATGATTATCGTTTAAGTTTTCTCTACGGCAGTTATTTAACATTAACTAATTTGACCGAAAAAGAATGGCAAAGAATTGAAGCCATGCGCTTATCTCCTTTGTTTGTTTCGGTTCATGCAACGGAACCAGATGTTAGAATTAAACTATTAAAAAACGAACGAGCAGGATTAATTAAAGAACATTTTAAATGGTTTCAAGAAAGACGTTTACAAATTCACGCCCAAGTTGTTGTCTGTCCTGGAATTAATGACGGTGTACATTTAGAAAAAACTTTGCAAGATTTAGCAGAGTTTTCTTTAGGAGAAATTCCTACTGTTTTATCAGCAGCAGTTGTTCCTGTTGGTTTAACAAAGTTTCGCCCTCAAGAAGATAAATTAATTCCTGTTAGTCAAGAAAAGGCCAAAGAAGTCATTAAACAAGTACAAACCTTACAACAAGAATTTTATGAAAAGTTTAATAGTAATTTTGCTTGGTTAGCCGATGAATGGTTTTTAATTGCCCAAGAAGAATTACCCCCAGAATCTCATTATGAAGACTATCCCCAAATAGGGAATGGAGTAGGTTCTATCCGTCAATTTATTAAAGAGTTTCAAGAAACAGCTAAACAATTATTACCCCAAAAAATAGAAGAGAAAAAAAACTTAACTTGGGTGGTAGGTAATGCCGTAGAGAAAGCCTTTCAACCCTTAGTTAGACAGCTAAATAGTGTAGAAAATTTAACTATCAATTTAACCCCATTGAATAGTGACTATTGGGGACAAGAAATTACTGTAACAGGTTTATTAACAGGGGAGGATATTGTTGCCAAACTAAAGAATAGAGATTTAGGAGATGGTGTTTTATTACCTTCTATTATGCTTAAAGATCACGATACATTTTTTTTAGATGATATGAGTGTTGAGAACGTTTCTGAGGAATTAAAAAGTCCCATTTTCATTGTAAGTAGTATTTATGATTTAATAGAAAATTGTTCTTAAAGTTTGAGTAAAGTATTTTTTGCACATTTTTACTAACCCGTAATTATCCCATCAGCTACAATACTGTGTTTTCAGGAATATGGCCTGAATTTTTAGTGATTTTTACAGAGGTATCTGGTGATACATTTTAGGTATCATAAGGGCATATTAAAAGTGTCAACCATATAATTTGACTCCACTGTTGGTATTTGTCAGTGAAATAAACAGGTAAAGAAGCTTACAAGAAAATAACTTTTTACACAATGTTTATAATTCTATGCTTAAACATCTCATCTCAATACAAAAATTGCTAGATTTTCTAGGTACAAGTAACTATGATGTTCAAATATTTAGCCCTATTACTCTTCTCTCTCAACACTAAAAAAAACACTTCTGATAGAGGTTTTGCAATCTTGATGGTTATGGCACTGGGAACCATTGGAACCCTTGCTACAGCAGCTATGCTTGCACAAAGCAGCACTCTAGGCCGTAATTTGGAAACTTCTGTGACTATTAGTCAACAAAATTTAAGCGTGGCTCAAACCGCAAAAGTGAATCTTCAAGCTCTATTAATTGAACATAATCAATTACTTGAATACGAGGTTGAGGATTGGGTAAAATACTTAAAATCCCCTAATTCCTCCCAAGAATCCCGTAATTTTAATCATAATTTAAGTCTGTGTCGTGAGGACAGCGACTGGAAAAAAACAAAACAAAGAATTTTAAATCTCGCTCAACAGAAGATGATTGATATCCCAGTTGGAAAATTTTCCCTAGTCGATTTACAAAAAGTTGACAGTAGTCAGATCATAGCTACTATTAAAACAGAAAATAGAAGAAAAAATTCTGCACAATATCAGGTAGATATTAATTTGAGTGATAATTATTTGACCAACTCTGTCCCTGTTTTATTGTTAACGGGAAAAGAACAAAGAGGTGGCATAGGAGAAGTTAATGTTAAGGGAAATGTTTGGGCAAATGACTGTAGTTTTCCCATTGAAAAAGTTAATTTAATAGACATAGATGAACATTGGGCTAACTATACAGGAATCAAAATTCCTGAATTACCGGAGTTAGAACTTATTAAACAGAGATTACCAGAACATCATTATTTTCCATCAATAACAGAAGAAGAAAGAGATGATAATGATGACGATCAAGAAGAAACAATTTCTTTAGAATTACCGAGAGAAGAAGATGAAGCAACAGAAAAGCAAGGAATCAAAAATGTCTATGAATATTTAATTGATGATATTGAGCAGATTGATTCATTAACTATCAATTCTGATTCTCACGGTGAATCTGTTATTATTTTACATATTGTTGGAGACACTAATATTTCCGAGATTGTTCATCAATGTCAATCATCTAATGATTGTTCCCCTGAAAACTTAATTATTGTTGGCTATGAAGGCTCTAAAATGTGCCTAAACTTCGATAATTTAGGGGCTTTGATCGTTGCCCCTCAGCATCAATTAGGAATTAAAAATAAAAATTCTGATCAAGAATTAGCTCAATTTACTGGTAGTATTTGGGTTGATAAATTGTCAACTGATGGAGATTGTGGTAGCGATCAAGTTGAGTTTCAGGAAGCTTGGAAATGGGGTGATTTACCTACCCAGTTTCAGTCCATTAACCCTATTCCTAAACTGATTCAAGTTCATTTAAGGGATTCTATCACACCTGATTCTTAAAGAGTGCTTACCTGAGTTCGGAGTTATTATTTTTTCATCAGAGAATGAGGGTTTGAGATTTCTTATTTGAGTCAGTTTTCTACAAAATTCCTTATATCGAACTCAGGTTGGTGGGTTACGGAGCAGATAAAAATTTATGATGTTTTCCTCAAAACTAACCTTACGCCTAACCCACCCTACGACGGTTAAATTGACTTACAAAGTTCAATCCCTGAATCAACGGGTTCTTTAAACTCCTCCAATAATTGACGAAACTCTTCCCCTTCAATGGTTTCTTTATCAATCAAAATTTCTACTAAATGATCCATTACCACTCTGTTTTCACGAACAATAGTTTTTGCTTGCTCATGACACTTTTCAACAATACAACGAATTTGATTGTCAATCTTTGCGGCCATTTTATCAAATGCAGCATAATTATCTTGATTATCGTCTTCTAAAGCCAATAATCCTAATTCTGACATTCCAAAACGAGTCACCATGCCTCTAGCATAGTCTGTTACCATCTCAATATCACGGGTGGCTCCATTGGTGACTTCATCTTCTCCAAAGATAACTTCTTCGGCAGCTCTCCCTCCTAATGTTGAGGAAATTTTAGCTAATATGTAATTGCGGGATTCTAAACCGAATTCTTCCCCTGGAAGAAACCAAGTTAAACCCAAAGCTTGTCCTCTAGGAATTAGAGTAACTTTTTCTACAGGATCGTGATCTTGAAGCATAGTAGCTACGATCGCATGACCAAGTTCATGATAGGCAATGAGTCGCTTATTTTTGCCATCTAGTAAGGGCGTTCCCTCCATACCTACTCGCACTCGATCTATAGCATCATTAATTTCAGCCATCGTAATGGCTTCTTTGCGTCGTCTAGCGGTAAAAATGGCAGCTTCATTAAGTAAATTAGAGAGATCGGCTCCAGTAAAGCCAGTGGTTCGTTTAGCAACCATTTCCAAAGATACCTGAGTATCCATCTTTTTATCCTTAGCATGAACTTCTAATATCCGTTGTCTGCCTTTAATATCGGGGTAATCTACGTTAACTTGGCGATCGAAGCGTCCAGGACGCATTAAAGCCTTATCCAAGACATCGGGACGGTTAGTTGCAGCAATAACAATAATACCTGTATTACCCTCAAATCCGTCCATTTCCGTTAATAATTGGTTGAGGGTTTGTTCCCGTTCATCGTTACCTCCACCGTAACCAACCCCACGCTGGCGGCCAACTGCGTCGATCTCATCGATAAAGATCAGACAAGGGGCGTTTTCTTTGGCTTTTTTGAATAAATCTCTGACCCGTGAAGCACCCACACCGACAAACATTTCCACGAACTCTGAACCGGAAATACTAAAGAAGGGAACTCCTGCTTCTCCTGCCACTGCTTTAGCGAGAAGGGTTTTTCCCGTTCCAGGGGGGCCGATCAAAAGCACACCTTTGGGTATTTTCGCGCCGATCGCCGTAAATTTTTCGGGTTCTTTAAGGAAGGTAACAACTTCTTCTAGTTCTTCTTTGGCTTCGTCAATACCGGCTACATCTCCAAAAGAAATCCCCGTTTTAGCTTCCATTTGAAACCTAGCACGGGATTTACTAAAGTTCATAGCTTGACCAGACATACTGGCTGAACGACGAATAACAGCTATAACGATGATCAAAATGAGCAATATTGGGGGGAGTTGTAGCATTAACCTCACCATAGCCGAGTTGTCGGGAGAGGGATTATAGTCAATCTTGACATCGTTAGCTTTGAGACTGTTAATGAGTTCGGGATTTTGTTGTAATAAGCGAACTTCTCGGGGTTCTTCTTGACCTCTTAAGGTAACTTTAGCTCTTTGTAGTCTGGGATCGATTTCCACTAGGGTAACTTTCCCTGCATCGATATCATTTAACAGTTGGCCATAACTATATTCCTCTTCTTTATCTTGTCCCCAACTTGGACCGGCCATCAACAATAATTGTAGGAAAAGGGTGCTGGTTATTAATTTTCCCCACCCCTTGAAACGACGTTGTCGACTATGTTGGGGACGGGTTAAGTCCCGTTGTTTTTCCTGAATGGTTGTTTGAGTTTGATTTTGTCGTGAGGTCAAGGAGCAGATATCTTTCATAACCAGTCTGTTGTTAAAAAATTACTCTTTAATTCTTATTATGAACCATTAAGCAGCATCTAGGGGAGTCTCCCAGCCTTGATTTAGTATTTAGATTTTTGTTTTGCTGGTTTCTTCTGGTAATCTCTTTCTGAAAAACTATTGCCAATTCCTTGTAAAATACCTTTACCTACTAATCCAATTCCTCGCCCGATTACCTGGGTTAAAACATAAACTAATGCTTTGCCCACTGTTCCTACTAAAGATCGCAATAATGGGGAGGTTGCGTCTCTAATTTCTAATAATATAGTTACGCTCCATTTTATCCCTCTTAAGCTATTTAGTTCTTTTTGACGGGGACTATAAATGACTGAGGAATCAATACCTTTTTCGTTGAAAAAGAAGAGTCGATACTGACTTTCAAAAATATCTTTTGGTTCTCCCCAATATTGTTGTTTTCTATATTCCCAGGCTAAACGGTTTCTAAATTTGGCAATCTCTCTCGATGATACTGTTTCTAAATTATACAATCTTTCTTTAATTTTTTCATTGTTAGAAAAATAGTTCAATATCAAAGATATAATGGCGTTTGCAACCTGTATAAGAAGGTTATGCAGTATTTTTTTCTCTTCTTCTTTTCCCTGGCTCATTTCCTGAATACTACCTTCACTTCCTGATAATAAAAAATCAAACAATTCTGGAAACCGAGGTATCTTTCTTAATATTTCTTGAGAAACTATATCTTCATTTTCTTCTATAATTGTTTCTATATCTTCTAGAAAAAATTTCTCTTGATCGTTGCAGTATTTACTAAGAAAAATTAAAGCTGATTCTCTCCATAATCTAGCCAAGATAGATAAGCTATGTCTTGTTTTTGATAATTTAACACCATCCCTCTCGATAAACTTAATATCACTGATGATTCGATAAAGTTGTTTCAAAACAATCTCTAATATCTCTTTTCTTTTCTCAAACTTTAAAATATCAATCTCTAAGGAATAATTAGTTAAGTTATCAAGATTATTACTCAGTGTATACATAGTTTCATCAAAAATTTTTAAGCCTTTTTCCTCTGCTGCTAATGTTACTGTTGACGCAAAATTTTCCCTACTGCTTGCTGGAGGAGATAAAAGGATTACTTCCATTGGTAGCAACTGTTTTACTAACCACCTTGCTGTCAACAATTCCCTTTTTCTTCCTTTCCAGAATATTTTATCTAACTTAGATGTGGGACGGTTTTTAATATTTTCATTAAGACCTTGCAAGTTATTATTAATTTGTTCTAGTCCTGATTTTCGTACTTTGGATAACCAATTTTCCTGCGTTGTTTCTGTCTTTACTTGAGATAATTGACCAGCAGTAATGGTCGGCCAAATCAACTCACCTTGGATGATTCTCTGCCAATTTTCCAGTAAGTTCTCTATAAAGGTTCCTTTATTGAGATAGCCTTCGATGCCTATTTTTTTAAATTCTTCTTGTTGTTGCAAGCTCAGATCATAACTTAGTAAACATAGTTTAATTTCAGGTTGACTTGTTTGTGCTTGCTGATAGAAAGTTTCAATAGTTAATGTCTCATTGATTAAATTAGGATCTAATATAATTAAGTCAAAAGTGTTACTTGATAACTGGTTTAAAGCATCTTTTAAATTATCAGTTTGACTAGAAATTTCCCATTGAGAATTACTACTTAAGCTCGTTGCCAGTCCTAAGCGAAAAATGGGATCTTTATCTACAATGAGAAGGGATATAGGGCGATCGCTCACAAGGTTTATACCGGTGAAGGCTTGGTTAAGGCTTCATCTAGTTTAGACTGTTCTGGTTGTTGATGGCCATAAAAATCGACACGATAGTCAGTTATAGTGATTCCTGTTTGTGCTTCTATCTGCTGAATCAAGTCAGAAGGTAGCTGAACATGAACATCAATAATTTGCTGAGTATCTAAACAATTGACATGACTATGGGAGTCGGTTATGGTTCCATAAAGTCGTCCATCACATCGCTCTAAGCATTCTATAATCCCTTGACTGGATAAAGCTTCTAGATTTTGATAAACTGATGTGTGACCGACATTTTTGCCGTTTTGACTCAGTCGATTATAAATTTCTCTAGCTGAGAGATGTTCTTTAGTTTTCCAAAGTAATTCTAAGATATAGCGACGTTGACGGCTAATACGCATTCCTAGACATTGACAACGGTTTAAAGCATCTTCTAAAGAGCGAATTTGCGTGTTTTCTTCGACCATTTTTTCCTAAAATTGACTTAAACATACTCGTTACCAATTTAGCTTAAATCAGTCCCAACTGTCCACACTAGCTAACTTCACTGCGACTGTTCCGTCTAGGTGGCAAAAACCTATCGATATCTGCTAATATATTATAAGCTTTAGGAGATTATAGGATTTAGTAATTGAATGCTAGATACAAACCAGGTGTTACTTATAACTTCTAAATTATGACCGTTACCACTCCCGTCGACTTCCAAGATAGCTTTGATATCATCGTTGTGGGTGCTGGCCATTCCGGGTGCGAAGCAGCCCTAGCCGCCGCCCGTTTGGGGTGTTGCACCATGATGTTAACCCTTAACCTCGATCGCATCGCTTGGCAACCCTGTAACCCGGCAGTAGGAGGCCCTGCCAAGTCCCAGTTAACCCACGAAGTAGACGCTTTGGGAGGGGAGATCGGCAAAATGGCTGATCGCACTTATTTGCAAAAACGGGTTCTCAACTCTTCACGGGGTCCTGCTGTTTGGGCGTTACGGGCGCAGACGGATAAACGGGAATATTCAGCAGTGATGAAGGAAATTGTCGAAAATCAAAAGAATTTAAGTATCCGTGAAGGAATGGTGACGGATCTGGTATTGGGGAAAAACGATGAGGTGATCGGTATCCAAACCTATTTTGGTACTTGTTTTCAGGCCAAAGCCGTTATTTTGACCACAGGAACCTTTTTAGGGGGTCGCATTTGGATCGGGAATAAGTCCATGGAAGCAGGAAGATCCGGGGAGTTTGCGGCCGTTGGGTTGACGGAAACCCTGAATAACTTGGGGTTTGAAACAGGAAGACTGAAAACAGGAACCCCGGCCAGAGTAGATAAGCGATCGGTTGACTATTCTCGGTTAGAACCCCAACCTCCTGATGAGGAAGTACGTTGGTTTAGTTTTGATCCGGCGGTTTGGGTGCAAAAAGAACAGATGAATTGTTATTTAACCCGAACCACTATTAAGACTCATCAGTTAATCAAAGATAACTTACATTTGTCCCCTATTTATGGGGGGTTTATTGACTCTAAAGGACCCCGTTATTGTCCTTCTATCGAGGATAAAATAGTTAGGTTTGCGGATAAAGAAAGCCATCAAATTTTTATCGAACCGGAAGGACGAGAAATCCCAGAATTGTATATTCAAGGGTTTTCTACGGGTCTCCCAGAAAAGATACAATTAGCTATGTTAAGAACCCTGCCAGGGTTAGAAGATTGTGTGATGTTGCGTCCTGCTTATGCAGTAGAATATGACTTTTTGCCAGCAACCCAATGTTATCCTACCTTGATGACTAAGAAAATTGAAGGGTTATTTTCTGCTGGACAAGTGAACGGGACAACTGGTTACGAAGAAGCAGCAGCACAAGGAATTGTTGCTGGCATAAATGCGGTTAAATTTGTTAAAAATGAGGAGATGATTATTTTCCCCAGAGAAGAGAGTTATCTGGGAACATTAATCGATGATTTATGTACCAAAGATTTAAGAGAACCCTACAGAATGTTAACTTCTCGCTCCGAATATCGCTTGATTTTACGGTCGGATAATGCGGATCAAAGAATGACTCCTTTAGGTCGAGAAATAGGGCTAATTGATGACCGTCGTTGGAATTTATTTGAAGAAAAACAAGCTAATATTGTAGCGGAAAAAGAACGACTTTATGAAACAAGAATTAAAGAAAGAGATGAAGTAGGAATTAAGATTGTTAATGATACCCAACAGAAGATAAAAGGATCTGTTACCTTAGCTGACTTATTACGTCGTCCTAAGTTTCATTATGAACATTTAGAACAGTATGGTTTAGGTAATACAGAGTTAAAAACTGTTGAAAAAGAAGGGGCAGAAATTGACATTAAATACTCAGGTTATTTGAAACGTCAACAAATTCAAATCGAACAAATTAGCCGACATAGTAACAAAAAATTGCCCTCAGACATTGATTATATGTCCATAGACACCCTTTCTATGGAAGCGAGGGAAAAATTAACAAAAGTTCGTCCTTTGACCCTTGGACAAGCTTCTCGTATTGGTGGGGTAAACCCTGCTGATATTAACGCTTTATTAGTGTATTTAGAACTGCGCTCCCGTTATCAATCTGTGTAACTTTTCTAGATTTTACTCAATTGAGAGGTAAGAAAAGGATTAAACGGTGAAAGTTATTTTTGTATTTTGTTGAGTGTATTTGAGGATTTTTTATGGCTATATGTTATATTTGCGAGAATGAAATTACTAAAGAAAATAAATATAAGGAGCATATTATTCCTAATGCCATAGGAGGAAAGTTAAAGTCTGGAGACTTAATTTGTTCAAATTGTAGTCCACATTTCGATTCTATGTTATTTATTTGATGTTATAACTCGCAAAAAAATTTCTGATGATTATCCAATTAATAATATATTAACAAAAGCAGAATTACAAAAAACTCTGAAAGAGCCTTTAGTTCCTGAGTCTAGTGCAGCTTGGCGAAAGTAATCCACCAGATTTTTACAGAAACTTTCGTGACTAGCCACGACAATGTGTTTCAATGAAACTAACGGAAGAATCTCGAAGTTGATGTCCATGATAAAAGCATTGCCAATTAACCTCTCCAACCTACAGAAAACAGTACTCCAACAAATAGTGAGAGGGACAACAAACCCCTATCGCCTTGTTAGACGAGCCAAGCTAATCTTAGCCGCAGCATCAGGAGAGAGCAATAGTTCGATTAGTCGAAGATTAGAATTAGACCGAGTACAAGTGCGTCAGTGGCGATCGCGATGGTTTGAGGAGAGAGAAAAACTGAGTGCCGCCGAAGAACAACAGGTAACGGAGAAAGCATTAATGGTCTTGATCAAAGGAATTTTAAGCGATCGCCCAAGACCTGGAACAACAAAATCCTTTACGGTCGAACAAGTAGTCCAGATTGTAGCGATCGCTTGTGAAGAATGTGAAAAATCAGACAGACCAGTGAGCCATTGGACACCTTCAGAGTTGGCGGATGAAGCCATAAAAAGAGGAATTGTCGAAAAGATTTCCCCCCGTAGTGTGGGGCGTTTTTTAAAAAGAAGCGACATTACAACCACATCTCGTTCGTTACTGGTTAAATGCCAAAATTGATGATCCCTTAAAATTTAAAAAGCAAGTCAAATATATCTGTGAACTTCATCAAGAAGCTAAAACTTTGTTAGAACAAGGAATTCATTTAATTAGTACAGATGAAATGACAGGGATTCAAGCTCTTGAGAGATTATTTCCGAACAAAAGAATCAAGCCTAAACAAGTAGAAAAAATCGAATTTGAATATGAAAGACACGGAACTTTAAGCTTGATTGCGAACTGGGATGTGGCAAGAGGAAAAGTTGTTAGTCCCTCTATTGGACCGACAAGAACAGAACAAGATTTTTCTGAACATATCCAGAGAACGATTAAGATTGATGAAAAAGCAGAATGGATTTTTATTGTAGATCAACTCAACACTCATAAATCGGAAAGCTTAGTCAAATTAGTAGCAGAAAGCTGTGGAATTACTATTGATTTGGGGAGAAAAGGAAAGGAGGGGATTTTGCAATCTATGGACAGCAGAGCAGATTTTTTATCAGATGAATCTCATCGAATTCGCTTTGTTTATATTCCCAAATATACATCGTGGCTTAATCAAATTGAGTGTTGGTTTTCGATCTTAGTCAGGCGTTTACTCAAAAGAATTACTGTCCGTTCAACTGAAGAACTATCCCAAAAAATTCTCAATTTTATTGATTACTTTAATCAACATTTTGCTAAGCCGTTCGTTTGGAAATTTAAGGGCTTTAAAGATCATAAGTGACTGGTGGATTATTTTTGCTAAGCTGCACTAGATATTTAGAAAAAGTAAATAAACTATTTGATTTTATTCGTAAAAAGCAACTTTGTGACTATATCAGAGAGTTAAGTAAACAAATCGTCAAGGATATTTTGAGTAGATTTCCAGAAGGAGAAATAATTGCAGAAGAAGATAAGAAGATTCTCGAGAATCATGTTATAGATTATCTTCTAATATTATTGAAACACTAATTATTCAGAGACAAAGGAGACTACATCAATGGTAAAACAACTAGACAGAATCACTTTTGAACCTAAAATTATGATGGGTAAAGCCTGTATTAGAGGAATGCGAATTCCTGTGTCTTTGATTCTTAATTTAATTGCTAATGGGAAACCCAATGAAGAAATTTTAGACGAATATCCTGATTTAGAATTAGAAGATATTAAACAATGTTTATTATATGCTGCTTGGTTGGCTGATGAAAGAATTATCCCCATTGAACAAAATCAGAAACTAGAGTCAGTAAAATGAAGTTTTTAGCAGATATGGGAATCTCTCAAAAAACGATAGAATGGCTACGAAACCAAGGGTATAATATTGTTCATTTAAGGGAAGAAGGTTTACAAAAACTTAGTGATGAAGCTATCTTAGTTAAAGCCAAAAATGAGGAAAGAATTATTTTAACAATGAACTTAGATTTTACAAATTTATTGGCATGGAGTAGAGAGACATTACCCAGTGTAATTATCTTTAGATTGGGTAACGAGAATTATGACAAAATCAATCCTCAATTAGAGAAAGTTATCAGTCAATGTGAAAATGAGTTGTTAACAGGGGCAATTATTTCAGTTAGTGATGATGCTTTTCGAGTACGTAATTTACCGATTTAGTAGAGATAATGAGTCCATTATCTCTACCTAGTTAATAACCTATATTTAATCGATCCATTCAGGAACACGAACCCTAAGATTTCCATCAGAATCAAAGTAAACCTCACCTCCTAGAGCTTGAATTTGTGCTAATACTTGCTCAATCATTTCTTGGCTATTAGCATTACTTAAAATCTGGGACCAAGCTCCAATTTGGGCAGCGCGACTGTCGGGATTTTCTTCTAAAAATTTAACCGTTTGTCGTCTTCTTTGAGCTACAGCTTTACTATTAAATCGATCATTTTCAGGATAAGTATCAGCCCAGTTAGCAGCCATGGTATTTGAGTTTTTTGCTGCTTCTACATCCCCTAAAAAAAGTAATTCATCTACACCTTTATAAATCCATAAATAATAAGGAGGATATACAGGAGATGTTACCTTAGGTGGTGTATGCTTTAAACTTTCTTCTAAGAATTCGACACTTTTATGAGGTAAACCTGCGAAAAGAGAAGTGGATACCGCTATTCTCAAGACCTCTTGCAAAAGTTTTTCGTGGTATAATAAAAGATTATTCATTTTTTGCATAGCCACCATTGGTAAAGCGATCGCACTCTCATAGTGGCGATCGCCTGAACCCCAAAAATCAATTAAGTTTTAAAACAAGAATCGTTGTATAATTATTAAAGATAACTATTCAGCTAATAAAATTGATTTGATAATGAAATATTGGCAAGTTAAAAAGTTAAAAGAGACCGAATTCAAGCGTTTGACAGGAGTAAAAAAAAACTTTCAGAGTGATGGTTCGCACTGTCAAAGCTTATCTAAAAAGAAAAAAGAAACCCGGACGTAAACCAAAATTAATAGTTGAAGACCACATTCTCATAATGCTTGAGTATTTAAGAGAATATAGGACTTATTACCATATTAGTCTAACGTGGAAAATGTCCGAATCTAACGTTTGTCGCATTGTCCATAAAATCGAAAATATATTAATAAAATCTCGTCAATTTCGACTACCTGGAAAGAAAGAATTATGGAAAACGAATTATCAAGAGGAAATGGTAGTAATGGATGTCATGGAAAGTCAAATTGAAAGGCCGAAAAAACGACAAAAACAGTTTTATAGTGGAAAACAAAGAGAACATACTTTAAAAACACAAATAGTCATTCAACAGAAAACTGGTCAAATTGTATGCCTAGTCAACGGAAAAGGAAAAACTCATGATTTTAAACTATTTAAAAACAGTGGGGTCAAATTTGGGACATCAATAAAAGTTCTTGCTGATGAAGGCTATCAAGGAATAGGAAAAATTCATCAATTAAGTGAAACCCCCATCAAGAAAAAGAAAGGGAAGAAGTTAAGCCAAGAGGAGAAAAAATATAATCGGCAACTAAATCGATTAAGAATCACAGTCGAACATATAAATCGTAGCTTAAAAATCTTTAAAATCCTTTCTTATCCTTATCGAAATCGTGGTAAGAGATTCGGATTAAGAGCCAACTTAATAGCTGGACTTCATAACTACGATTTGGCTAATTAATTTGTAAAAAAAATCTATTTAATCTCTAGTGGTTTGAGCTTTTTATCATTAGCTTAACTGTTTTAAGCAGCCTATTTTTAATGATTTTGTGTAGAAGCGATCGCTTTTATCTCAATTATTCAAAAATTATCAGATATTTTGTACATCTGAACAAGTTAAATTGGCAAAAAAATAGCCTTTAATTATAGCATAAAATATTTTTGCAAGAGGTTTTCAGATTAGCATCAACAAAACGGGGATCGTTGTCCACCACTAATTGAAAATAATCGGGACTTAGGGGATATCCAGTGTATTGACGTGCTTCCCCATCGCCAAAATATTGAACAAACTTTAAGTAAAACCAATCTGCTAGTAAGTTACCATATCCTAAACTCGGTAAACTTTTGTAAACGTTTAACTGTATTTGTTCTAGTTGTTGTTGTTTCTCATATTCCTTTGGGGTTAAGGCTTTTTTTTCAGGAGAAATTAGAGATTTTTGTAGCCAAATTACCCCGGTTAAGCTGAGGGCAATAATAGCTATGGTTCCTATCATTTTTCCTAACTGTTGTTGTGGTAATGTGCTATTCATTGATGATTTAAGGGACTATTTTCTTGAGGTCATACTATTTATATTATTCCCTTAAATCCCTGTTTTGTTATCATTGCTCAATATTTTGTTAATATAAATTTTCTAAACTAGGGGTTAACGCCTGTTAAACCCCTACAAAGTCCACATCCATAGTTAAATTTGTTAATTTCCTCCACTCCCTAATAAGAAAAGACTGATTAAAGTGCCACTATTCCAAAGACTGTGTAATAGCATGGAAGAAAGAAGATTACGAGAGCGTGTGTAAACAATTCCTAAAACCATCCCTAAAACGGTTAAAGGAAGCACCTCTGAAAGATTAAGATGAGCAACGGCAAAAATTAAACTACTGATTGCAATGGCTCCCCATAGGGGAAAATACCGAGTTAAAGAAGGTAATAAAAAGCCACGAAACATAATTTCTTCGTAAAAAGGGGCTGCGATCGCTGCTGTGAAATAAAAGATGGCTAAAACCACTATATCTTGTCCTTCTAGTGCGAGGGAAAGTAAGGGGTTACTTCCCCCTTGCCCATCCCAAATATTTTGGTTGATTAATGAAATAATAACCACTAAAGGTAAAGCTACTAAATAGCCTCCTACTCCCCAAATAATCCAGTTACTTGACCAACTAAAATTAAACCAATCTTTCGGTAAGGGAAAAAAGGATTTAATGGATAAATATAGCACCCCTATTCCTCCTAGAGATAGGGCAACATAGGTTCCTAGTATATAAAATGCTGTTCCTCGCAAGCCTAATGCGGTTAAATTAAGACTGAGAAAACTAGCCAAAATAGGGATGATTATTTGCCCAAAAAAGAGAAATCCAACTACTAAAACTTGCCAAGGAATTTCTATGGTCCAGGGAGTTTCCCACTTAAATCTTTCATCTATCACTAAAATAGCTGATTCTTTTTTAATGCCTAATTGAATTAAACAAAATATAATAATCGCCACTCCTATTAATCCACCTACCGCAGGAATCATAGCAATAACAGTTAGCTTAATAATAGCTTGCTTAGCTACTTCTTGTTGGCTTTTTTGTAATTTAATTAAATCATCTTGTCTTTCTTGAATTTGATAAAGTTTGTTAAGGTAGTAATAGCGAAACCATCCCTTTAATTCTTGTTTGATGATTTTTTCTGATTCTACTAAAATAGGCTCGTTATTATCAGATAAATGACTTATGGTATTTGCTATCTTTTTTAAAGAAGGTGAAAAAGATGATGCTTGTAGTTCATTTAATATTTCTAAACTTTCGATTGTGTTTCCTTGTGCAACTTCTAAGACTCCTATGTTGAGTGTTATTTTGTCTATTTCTTCCTGCTGTTTATTAATTTCTATTTCTAGTTTATTTTGTTCATTATTTTCTGAAAAAATAGGCAGAATCTTATTACTATCTGCTTGGTTAAGCTCATTTTTTGGCTCATTAAATAGTTTTAGACTATTTTCTAAACGGTTTAAATTTTTCTCAGAGATTTGACGCGCATCTTGATATTGTTTCAATGCTGCTTCGTAAGGATTTTTTCCTAATACTGATTCACGAATTTGGTCAAATTCACTAAGATTTTCAGAAGAAGATTCTGCCGCTTGTAATACTAAGTTGGTTTGATAAAGTTGTAGATTTGATTGTACTTGGGGCTGATTTATACTAGCAATTAACGATAAAATGACAGGTATAAGTGAAACGATAGTTAAAACAATTAATATTGCTCTTTTAGTTGTCATTAAACTCTCTCTAAGTATTTTGACTACTGATTATTTGTAGAAATCAAAATAAATTCCTTGACCTCTCCTAGTATTTTAACATCGGTTAACTTTAAATTGTCAAAAGTTTCCTGATCCAATAACAAATAAGATCCAGTTGAAGCAAGTTTTTCTAATGTTGCGTTATTCTCAGCTAGTATCTGGCGATGGCTATAAAAATCTAAACTAGGACGACTATACTCAAATGAGGTATAAATAATAGTTTTTGGAGGAGTATTTTCTTTAATGAGGTTGGCAACAGGTTTAACGGCAAATGCTTCGTTTAGCTCCCATACCCAAACACTGGATGTTATCAATAATATTAGGCTACTGTATAAACCAATCACAAGAATATTAATAAAATTAGGAGAATTCTGTTTTAGTTTTTGACTGGTTAAGAAAAAGGTAATAAAAAGAAGACAGGCCATAATAACAAGTATTATTTCTTGTGTATCTTTCCATAAATAAATGCCACCAGCTACAATCATAATACTTAGAGAGAAGAAACAGAATGTATATAGTTTAGGATATTGTTTGTCTCCTCCATATAAATAACTTAAATAATAGCCAACAGCTAAAGCAAAAAAAGGATAGATAGGCATAATATACCAAGGAAGTTTAGTACCCATAATAGTGATAATTCCTAAAAATAGAAAAAACCCGACTAAGACTAATTTACCCCAACTTTTCTGCCGTTTTTTCCATGCTAAAAATAAGCCATTGGGTAAAAATAGTAACCAAGGTAAACTATATTTAATTAATTCTACAATATAATACCAAGGGGAACCACTATTTCCCTCAACAGCAGTAGATAAACGGTCAAAATTTTGTTGTAAAAAATGAACTTGTATAAACTGTTCACCATAATACTTTATTTGTAGATAATACCAGATTATTACAGGTAAAAATCCTAACAACAAACCTATCCATAGGAAGTAATTATTAAGCAAACTTTTGTCACTATTTTTTAAAGCAATTAAAATAGGTTTAAATATAGCTTTTAATCCGAGTAGTTGTGTTATCTTTGTCAAGAGAATTTTAAAAGCCTCTTGTTCCCTATCCCAAAGTATATAAACCCCTAAAATACCTCCTAAAGCTAAAGCTAAAATTCCTTTACTTAAAGCAATTAATCCTATCCCAAAACCAAACCCTATGGCCCATAATGGTTGTTTTTTTGACTTGAGTAAAGATAAGATAGCAAAGATAAAAAATGTGTTTATAATACCATCTATCATGGCTAAGCGGCCATGACGTACCATAGGTAATAAAGTTAGGTAAACTAAACTACTAAAAATTGCTGGCTCTTGCTTTAAAAATAAATTTCTTCCGACTAAATATAATAAAGGAACTCCAAAAGAAGTGATTAAAGCACAGAGAAAACGGGTAGTAAATTCATTGATACCTGCTAAATTATAACTTATATTTATCAACCAAATAATCAAAGGAGGTTTTAATAAAAAAGGCTGATCTGAGTATGTTAAATAAAGCCAGTTTCCTGATTGAAACATATCTTGCGCTACAGTAGCATAGTATCCTTCATCCCAGTCTCTTAAAGGAAGATTACCTAAATTCAAAAGCCATAACAGTAGGGCTAATATTAATAGAAATACGAACCAGAAACTATCACTTTTTATGTTTGTTATCTTCATATTTATTAACTTAAACTAGGTACTGATTTTACTAAATAAAGATAATACTTTTCATTATAGATAAAAGATTTGGTGAACTTTTCGATAAATTCAATGTCTAAATTAGGCGATCGCTCCATAAACTCTCTATTCATAATTAACAAAATATCTTGATTTTCCTCAGCTATAATGTTAATCATTTGCTTCATGATATCGCCATCATTTACGATTTTTCGTTCATTATTGAAAAGAACATAACTGCCCAATTTTTGACTTTCAGGATAGTATATTTTCTGATTTAGATAACCACTAATGGGGGCAATAGTAAAATCTTCGCTACCCATGATAAGATGATTTGATAACTCATTATCTTTAATAAAGTTTGCCGTTACTTGACTACTGGAATAAGGGGTGATTAAATCACGACTAAAAGCAACAATACCAGCAATAAGCTGTAACCATAATATCATTAACAATAAAGATTTTTTATTGTGATAAACAAAATTGTAACCATTTAAAGTTATTTTTGATAGTCGATGATTAATCCTATCTATAAACTTAATAATAATTGGAGAATTATCATAATAATGAGCTAGCCATAAAGCAGCAATAAGGATTATATATAAATGTCCATAGTGTCTTTGAGAACCCAAAAATTTAGCATAAGTAAAAGCAAGAATTTCTAAATTTACCGCAATATAAAATAGTAAAGCTATAGGTTTTTTGAGCAATATTAGTAGAGAAAAGGTAAATAAACCAAGAGATAAAAACGAAAAAATAAATAAATCTATTGGTTTAGAATCACTGGGAATAATTACTAAAACGTAACTACGCCAAATTCTCGTAATTGTTTGAGTCAAACGATTAAAATCAAACTGAAAAAACCACTGACTTGCTCCTCCTTGTAAGGTACTATCAGCAGGAGGTAATAACATAAATACTGATATAAATATTCCCAAGAAAAAGATGAGTGAAGCACCAAGAATATTATATTTATTTGCCTTGGTTTGATAGTGAAAATAACCTCTAAAAATATATTCAATAGTTAAAGTAAATCCTAATGCTAAGGATATAAGTAAACAATAAGCATTTGTATTAGCCATAATAGCTAAGATCAATGCTAAAGGAAGATAAGAGTTATGGCGAGTTTTAAAACAGGCACAAAAAATAAAAATTGATAAAACACCAATACCATAATTACGACTAATTACAGAATATTCATACAAAGGTAAATAACCAAAAATAAATAATATTTTCTGTGTTTTAGTGAAGGGAGAAAAAATAACAAAAATAGAGACACTGGCAATAGCAATAAACCAATGAAAAAACTGCATAGCTAGAGGATTACCTGTTATTTGATTTAAAAACCATAAACAAACGTACCAAATAAGAGGATGCCCTTCGTACTTAATATTATCAAAAAAATTAATAAAAGAATAACTATCCCTAGCAATTAACCAACCATTTAGCTCATCACGCCACATGGCATGGTTCAGTATACCAATCAAGGTTATGACGGCAAAAATAATTATTAAAACTATTTCAAAAACGTTATTTTTATGATATGATTTATCATAGAGTTCAGATAAGTTTTTTTGCTTTAAAATCATAGATTATGAAAAGACTTGAGAAAATATTGATAAGAAATCTGACAAATAGCAAAATAAGTTGAGGATAAAGTGGCAAGAACCTGTAATCTAGAAAATGATAATTTTGAGAGAGGATAGGAAGATTGACTACTCGCGTTATTATAGTGCGTCATGGACAAAGCAGCTACAATGCTCAAAAATTAATTCAAGGGCGTAATGATGAATCTGTGCTAACAGAAAAAGGTCGCCAAGACGCTGAAAAAGTCGGTAATACCTTAAGTTCTTTAGCCATTGATGCTATTTATTGTAGTCCTTTGCAACGGGCAAAAACCACCGCAGAAATTATCCAAAACTGTTTCCAAGAACCTCCCAGTTTATCCCCTGATGAACAACTAAGAGAAGTAGACCTTCCTTTGTGGGAAAAGTTGCATAAAGACGAAGTTGCCCAGAAATTTTCCGAAGACTATAAATGCTGGAAACAACGTCCCCATGAATTTAAAATGGTCTTATCCACTCCTGAAGGACAAAAAGAGCATTTTCCCGTACTTTCTCTTTACGAACAAGCAAAAGAATTTTGGCAAAAATTACTTAAGGAGCATAAAAACAAGACTATTTTAATTGTGGCTCATAATGGAATAAATCGCTGTTTAATCATGAGTGCGATCGGCGTTCCTCCCTCCCATTATCACCATATACAGCAGTCAAATTGTTGTATTAATATCTTGAATTTTACAGGAAGTTGGGGAGAAACAGTGCAACTAGAATCCCTAAACCAAACCTCTCATTTAGGCATCCCTATTCCTCCGCCTCGTTCCCAAGATAATGTCTTAAGATTACTATTTATTCGTCACGGAGAAACCCAATGGAACCGTGAATCTAGATTCCAAGGAATTCGGGATATTCCCCTGAATGAAAACGGGAAAAAACAAGGACAAAAAGCTGCCGATTTTCTCAAAGAAATTAACATCAATTTTGGTGTAAGTAGTCCTTTATTACGACCCAAAGAAACCGCCGAAATTATCCTACAATATCATTCCGATATTACCCTAGATCTGCGCCAACCCCTAGAAGAAATTTGTCATGGACTCTGGGAAGGGAAACTAGAAAGCGAGATCGAAGCGGACTTTCCTGGGATGCTACAACAGTGGAAAGATGCTCCAGAAACCGTACAAATGCCAGAAGGAGAAACCTTACAACAGGTTTGGGATCGTGCCGTTGCTTGTTGGCAAGACATTGTTAAAGATTATAGCCAAGATGGCAACCCCAAAACTGGCATTGTTGTCGCCCACGATGCCATTAATAAAGCGATTTTATGTCAACTATTGGGACTGCAACCGGCTAATTTTTGGAATATTAAACAGGGTAATGGCTGTGTTAGCGTCATTGACTATCCTAAAGGAGTGGATGGACATCCCGTACTGCAAGCCATCAATATTACCACCCATTTAGGGGGAGTTCTTGATAAAACGGCAGCCGGAGCCTTGTAATACTGGGAGATAGGGAGACTGGGAGAGGGGGAGACTGGGGGACTGGGGGACTGGGAGACTCGGGGACTGGGAGACTGGGGGACTGGGAGATAGGGAAGCAGAATATTAATATTGTTTTTAGTCTTCCCTGTTGCTGAGCTTGTCGAAGTACACTTCCCAGCCTTCCCACACTCCTTATTTAATCAACTTTTCAAGCTTATCCGAACAGTATTGAGCGAGAGGGGGAGATTTTCGAGAAATGATCTCTATATTTTCACCCCGTCACCCGGTCACCCCGTCACCCCGTCACCCCATCACCCTCCCCCCAGGGCAATCGCATTAAAATCTGAGATGCGTGATCCAGTAAAGATTTTAGAGTTTCAGTACAAATGAACGGCGATCGCGAAACCTCTTATGCAGTCAGCTTTTCAAAAATTAAATGCGATTGCCCTGACCCTCCCCCCATTTCCCAAAAAAAATCGCCATAATGAACTTAAGGGATTGACTCTGAGCAAAATTCTAGTAAGCTACTATATCAATACACAAAAAAACCATAAACTTGTAAATCCCTGTTTATATTTATCTATACTGTACTTTCGGAGTGAGGAAATTAAACATCGTGTCGTCTAGCACTATTAGACAGCAACAAAACTCTAAGAACTCCCCTAATAACGACCCTTCGTTTATTAAGGGAGTTCTTCGCACTGCTGGAGGGACAGCCCTGGGGATGAGTCTCTTAGCAAGTTCCGTCGTCGCCGGAGGGCTAGTGGGTTTAGCCATAAGCTTCCGTAAACTTCCTGATGTCCGGAGCCTTAATAACTATTCCCCATCAGAAACCAGTTACGTCTACGATATCAAAGGAAGGCTCCTAACTCGACTACACGGAGAAGCCAACCGAGAAGCAGTAACACTGGACAAAATTTCCCCTGAGTTGAAACGGGCTGTCTTAGCCATTGAAGACAGCCATTTTTATTTGCACCAAGGCATTAACCCCAACAGTATCGGACGGGCTTTGTGGGTTAACTGGAAAAGTGGGGGTGTGGTAGAAGGGGCTTCAACCATCACCATGCAGTTAGTGAAAAATATTTTTCTAACTAAGGATCGAACCTTTACCCGTAAACTCTCAGAAGCTGTTCTCGCCGTTCGTGTCGAACAAGTCTTTGAAAAAGACAAAATTATGGAAATGTACCTCAATAACATCTATTGGGGTCACAATAACTACGGGGTTGAAACCGCAGCCCAAAGTTACTTCTATAAATCAGCCTCCGAATTAACGCTACCCGAAGCCGCCATGATGGCCGGGTTAATACAGGCTCCTGAAACCTATAGTCCTTTTAACAACTACGCCAACGCTAAACAACGTCAGAAGGTAGTTCTTGACCGTATGGCCGATGTAGGTTGGATCACCCCAGAAGAAGCCCAAGCAGCCCATAAAGCGCCTTTAGAGGTGGGAAAACCTACTTCCTGGCAAGCTAGTAAACTACCCTACGTCACCGATACGGTGAAGCAAGAGTTACAAGAAACCTTCAGCAAAGAGGTGATCACTAAAGGAGGAATGCGTATTCAAACCTCCGTAGATTACTTCATGCAGCAAAGAGCAGAAGAAACCGTTAAAAAAGGGTATAAGCAACTAAGGGGTCGAGGTTTAAGGACCAAAGATTTACAGATTGCTCTAGTGGCTGTTGATCCCCGAACCCACTTTATCAAAGCCATTGTTGGGGGAGTAGATTACGAAAAAAGTCAATTAAACCGCGCTACTCAGTCCCTTCGTCAACCCGGTTCTTCTTTTAAACCCTTTGTTTACTACGCCGCCTTTGCCAGTGGCAAATATGGCCCCGGTTCCGTGGTTAACGATAGCCCTGTCAGTTATCGTGACGGTAGCGGTGGTAGCGGTGTCTATAGCCCCAGAAACTACGGGGGAGGCTTTGCCGGTCCTGTGACCATCCAATCTGCTTTGATTAGTTCTCGTAACGTCCCGGCGGTGGTTATTGGGCAAAAAATCGGCGTTAGCAAGGTGATTGAAGTCTGTCGTCGTTTGGGTATAAATAGTCCCATGCAACCAGTAATATCTCTTCCTTTGGGTGCTGGTGACATGACTCCTCTAGAAATGGCCAACGCCTACGCTACCTTTGCCAGCAACGGTTGGTATTCTGAGCCGACTATTATTGTCCGCATTACAGACAGTCGGGGCAATGTTTTAAGAGATAATACCCCAAAACCTCAATTAGTGCTTGATCCTTGGTCAACCGCTTCCTTAACCACCGTCTTACGAGGGGTGATCACCAGTGGAACCGGACGGGCTGCTGACATTGGCCGTCCCGCAGCTGGTAAAACTGGAACCACAGATAATGAACGAAATGTCTGGTTTGTGGGTTATGTTCCCCAGTTATCTACGGCTGTATGGATCGGAGATGACGCTAACCGCCCTCTGGGTGCAAGAACCACAGGGGGGGGTCATGCTGCACCGATATGGCGTAGTTTTATGAGCGAAGTCCTGAAAAATCAACCGGTTCTACAATTCCATGCTGCGTCTAAGTTCCCTCGTCCCAAGGTTAAAGAAAAAAAATAGGCAATGAACAGGGGAAAATTATTACCAAACTCTAATCACCGCCCCTGGTTTCGTTTCATCTGGCAATGGCAAGGTTCCGTTATCCCCGCCATTTTGCCCAGAGTTTCAGCCTGCGCTTTTTTTGCTCTTGGTGTTACCTGTTTGTATTATTTTGGGATTAATGTCGCTTTGCCCTTAAAAAGTGGCTTGGTTCCTAGTATTGTTTTGGGGTTACTGTTAGTATTTCGTACTAATACTGCCTACGAAAGATATTGGGAAGGGCGAAAACTTTGGGGAACTTTAATTAACACGGTTCGTAATTTATCCCGTACTATTTGGGTGATAATTAAGGAAAATGATAGTAGCGATCGCACAGAAAAAATCACCACTCTCAAACTATTAATTGCTTTTGCGATCGCCACTAAATTACAATTACGTTCTGAACCAGTTAATGAGGAACTAGAGCGATTTTTACCTCAAGAGGGGTACAATAAATTATGCACCATGAGTCATCCTCCCTTAGAGATCGCTTTCTGGATTGGTGATTATTTACAGCAACAATATGAAAAACAAGCTATCGATTCTTATCAACTCACTGCCATGTTTAAATTATTAGATACTATGGTAGATGTTTTAGGAGCTTGTGAGAGAATCCTTAAAAACCCCATCCCTTTAGCTTATACCATCCATTTGAAACAGTTAGTTTTACTTTATTGTTTAACATTACCGTTTCAATTTGTGGATGAGTTGGGATGGATGACAGCACCCATTGTTGCCTTAATTAGCTTTACTATACTAGGCATAGAAGCCATTGGCATAGAAATTGAAGATCCCTTCGGTTACGATGCCAACGATCTACCGTTGGATCAGATTTGTTATACTATGGATAGAAATATAGAAGACTTAATTACCCTAGACCCTTCTGTTAGCTATTTCCAAGAAAATCAACCTCAATAATTATAAAAGATTACAAACTAAAATGAATTGGCATATTCCTAAGGATCTCACCTTTGAAGACGCATTACAGTTAACCAGAACCCTCACCGAAGCAATGGTTAACAAAAAATTAAAAGACTCTGAAATTGAAGAAATAGTCACTACCCTAGTCAATAGCGAAAATGGTGCTAGAGGATTTTTTGTTGTTTATTTAACCAGTGATCTCCCTTTGGCAGATAATCCCAGTGAAGGGGTTGTTAATGCTTTGAAAACATCCCCAGAAATTGTTAGTGAACTATTAGTAAAAAATCTGGCTATGTCTTCAGCTATGTCCGTCACCCATCGTCGAAATAACGATGAGAATATGGCTAAAAGTTCTGAAAAAGTTGCCGTAAGAAATGGCAATTTAATTAAGCTAACTGACTTGGAATTAAGTTCCCAAAAATTAGCAGCATTAACGCAAACTATTATTAATAATAGTGGCATCTATCAAGCATTTTTAGATAAATGGGAATACGACGAAGAACAAAAACAAACTATTCAGAAGTATATAGAAAGTATCTAATTGAAAAACAGTTTAATTTTGTTAATTTCACTTTAGACCTAAAAATAATGAGAGGAACTTTATAACAATTAATCTGTCTAGGGTGTTATATATATAGTTAAATAATGATGAGATGAAAAGTAAAGCTTCAATTTCTGTCCTGATAACTCTGATTTTATGTTGTTTTTTTCCCCGTTTTGTCTTAGCTGAAACCGTCTTAGAGAAAATAAAAAGGACAGGAGAGTTAAACGCAGGAGTCAGAAAAGATGCTATTCCTTTTTGTTATGTGAATAACAAAGGAAAATGGACAGGATACTCTGTTGATCTCATCTATTTAATTCATAAAAGTTAATTCATAAAAGACTGGAAAAAGAACTCAATCAACCCATAAAATTAAACTTGAGAGAAGGGACTATTGACAGTCGTTTTCGTATTGTCCAACGGGGAGATGTGGATATTATGTGTGGTGCCACAACTATCACCCAAACTCGTTCAACAAGAGTTGATTTTCTCACGGGGTGACAAGTAGGTTGAAAAGTAAGTCCAGAGAGGTTTTTCTCTGTTACCCGACCCTAAACAATTGTCGGCAACCAGAGAGCTTATTGAGAATGAACGATAATGATAATCATTTGCAAATGGGGGGGGAAGACGTGGCAAATGCCACGTCTTCCCCCCCCAAACAGGGCAATCGCATTAAAATCTGAGATGCGTGATCCAGTAAAGATTTTAGAGTTTCAGTACAAATGAACGGCGATCGCGAAACCTCTTATGCAGTCAGCTTTTCAAAAATTAAATGCGATTGCCCTGCCCCCCCAAACTGTTTTGATGCGCGAGCGTCAACTCCTAAAAGAGAGAAAACAATCCGATTTTATGCTAATAATAATCAGATTGTCCTTAATCGTTTTATAACTTAAATCATGAGCTTTTTAGCAGTTTATGAATCTCATTTTACCAAACATTTAACACAAACACAGTTCGAGGCTTTTAGAATTTTACTGTGGTTGCTGACAGTACATAAACAGGTTAGAATAGAAAGGTTAGCAGCTTGTTTTCCTTTACCAATACTTTATCAAAGTCGTCGTAAACATATCCAGAGATTCCTAGTTTTGTCAGCTTTAGCCATTCCCATATTCCGGTTTCCTGTGATTAAAGCTATTATTTGTAAAGAATTTAAGACTGGCTCTCGTCTGATTATAACAATTGACCGAACCCAATGGAAAGATAAAAATGTTTTCATGGTTGCTGTTATCTGGAAAAAGCTGGCTTTACCCATCTATTGGACACTTTTAGGGAAAAGAGGAGCCAGCAGATTATCTGAACAACAGGCATTAATTCAACCTGTTCTTTGTCTTCTAAAAAACTATGAGTTAGTCATTCTTGGAGACCGAGAATTCCACAGTGTTAAATTAGCCTATTGGTTGAAACAAAAAAGTAAAAAACAAAAGTTATTCTTCGCTTTTCGTCAGAAACAAGGTACAAACCAGAAAAAAGATGATGAAGATTATCAAACTTTTTCGCAGTTAGGAATGAAACCTGGGATGAAGATGTTTTTAACTGGGGTTTCAGTCACTAAAAATAAAGGGTTTGGAAACTTTAATGTGGGAGCATATTGGAAAAGAAAATACAAGGGCAAACAGGAAAAAGAGCCTTGGTTTATTCTTACCAACTTAGACAGTTTATCAGAGGTCTTGAAAGTCTATCGAGCCAGGGCAGGTATTGAAGCTATGTTCAAGGATTGTAAGACAGGGGGTTATAATTTGGAGGGAAGTAAAGCCAATAATAAACGACTAAATTCCTTGATTTTATTAATAGCGATCGCTTACACTGCTACTTCTTTAAAAGGCAAAACATTTCGACAAACCAATCAAGGAAAATATATTGCTCGTCTAACTGAAAAATCAAGACGTGACCGAAGACATAGTAATTTTTGGATAGGACTTTATGGCTCTCTTTGGATTCACGCTTGGGAATTTTGCTCTGATTTTATTTCAATTATGATGAGCAATAATCCCCAGAAACTCAACAATTATAAAAAAGGGTTACAAGCCATGTCCATAATAGATAAGACGGCTTAATTCCCCTATTTTATCTTAACATAAAATAACCAGTGGAAGATGATTTATTTTAGATGTAACTATCCAAAATAAACCAATTTTTATTATTTAATAAAAACTAATATTGCCCAAGGGGTTGATTTTGAGCATCAACCCTGTGGGGGGGAGGACGGTTACACCGTCCTCCCCCCCACACACACGGCAAGAATGATTATCATTATTGTTTATTCTCAATAAGCCCTCTAGTTTTTGACAATTTATAGAGCGATCGCTACGGCTGAAACCCTCTTTCAATCAGGGTTTTAACGGGCTTGTCACCCCGTGAGGTTGATTTTTCTGTTCCCTTTTTTATGACAGGGGCGCAGTTTTTAGTAAAATTAGAAGATGCACCTAAGTTTGATTATAACGGCAACTTAACGGATATTCCCATCGCTTTTTTACCAGGAACTACTACTCAAGAAATTATTCCTCAAATCTATCCCTTAGCCAAGTGGAAAGATATTAAAAGCAGAGAAGAAGGGGTAAAAAAACTCAAACAAGATGAAGTGAAAGCCGTTGTTAGTGATGGTATTTTGCTATTAGGAGAAATTGTTCAACAGGTTGGTAGTGTAGGAGACTTCGTTTTATTACCCTCTCAACCCATTACTAGAGAATTGTATGGGTGTATTTTACCCCAAGAAAATACCGAATTTAAAAAATTAGTTAATTTAACTATTCTTAGCCCAGAAAATCGTATTTTACAAAAGGAATGGTTTAGTATTAATACAGGAGAATTTCCCTATATTATTGAACAAAAGGACTAGCATCAGGGGCAAAATATTATCAATTAACAATTAATAATTAACAATTAACAATTAATTAAGGAGAGGTCATTATATATTGTCCATTGTCCATTATTGAAATCAAAAATCAAGGTCATCCTCATTAGTGACAATAGGGCGACCAATGATTTTCGGAGAAGGAGGAACAGTAAATTGGACATGAATAGGATGTTGAAAAACATGAGTCAAAGCGGATTCAATTTGGTCTCTTTTATGCTCGCAAACCCTCAACAAAACAGGCTTTTTAACTTCGATGGTAGCCCAGTGGGTATGGAGTGCTTTAAAATGACCATGAGTTTTCAGTAAAGCTTGAGTCAACATAGGTAATTCTTGAAGAACTTGCAGCCAGATTTGTTGAAGTATTTCAGGAGAAAGGGGTGAAGGGGGGTTAAGAGACTCAAATTGATGATTAGCCCATTTTGGATGATAACTCCGAAGATGTCCGTATTTTTGCCAGATAGATAGGGGAGGATTGAGTTCTTTAAGTTGATAGTAAATCCAACCAACAGAGTAGTTATTATAACGTTGTTGCTGGAGTAAGTCAGAATAAATCTGCTCCCAGTGAGAAAGTTTGGGAGAGGGAGAAGAATCGGGCTTATCTTCCTGCATTATCGCAAAAAGATCTAGCTGTTTGGGAGGGATAGATTGTTGTGGGGGAGTGGTAGAAGGAGGAGGCGTTTGATCTTCAAGGGTTTCATCTTCAAGGGTTTCATCTAGGAGTTACGCATTGACAGATGGTTTACAATGTGCATAGTCCAAACAGAGAAAGCGATCGCTGTTAACAAAAAGCAAAAAACTGATAAAATAGAGAGGATTATAAGAACTGGAGGTAGATATCCGAACTATAACGAAGAAATCAACGGCTAAATGTCATTTAGAACTCTATACTTACTATTTAATTGCTGAATCCAAATATTCGGGTTGTAATCGTTTATCCGAGATATTTGAGGATTTATCTCATGATAGTGTTAACCGTTTTTTATTAAGAGAAAGCTATAAACCTGTTGATTTATTCAATGAATTTAAACAGCACATTGAACTGATGTGGGGGAACCTTAAGTATTGATGATACAGTCATTGAAAAACTTTATAGTAATCCTAAATTAAGTAAATTTATTGGTTATTTCTGGTCAGGAAATAAACATAAAACTATCAAAGGAATTAATTTAGTTACTTTATTATATACTGACCCTAATGGAATTTCAGTCCCTCTAAATTATCGACTTTATGATAAAGAAGATAATCTGTCTAAAAATGATTATTTTCGGATGATGCTATCGGAAGTTTTAGCTTGGGGACTGAGGCCAATTTATGTAACTGGTGATAGTTGGTATTCATCTAAAGAGAACCTTAAATTTTTGAAAAAACAAGAATTAGGTTTCATGATAGGAATAGCTAAAAATCGACAAGTATCAATCGTTAAAGGACAATATCAATCCGTTGAAAGCTTAGAAATAGGGGAAAATGGGACAATTGTTTACTTAAAAGAGTTTGGCGAAGTTAAAGTATTTAAGAAACATTTCAAAAACGGGATGCTTCGTTTTTATATTTTATTTGACAAAGAAAATAAAGACTTAAGAGAAACAGATAAAACTCTATTTACTTTGTTGAAAACAACTCATTGGATTATTGAATGTTACCATCGTGCGCTCAAACAATTATGTGGTATCAATAAATTTATAGTCAGAAAATCAGAAGCTATATTGACCCATTTCTTTATTTCTTTACGGGCTTTTATTAAACTTGAAATTAATGAGAGCTAATGAGTTAATTGATAATTGGTATCAACTCCAAAGAGAATTGTCTATTGAAGTTAATCGGAATTTTATTTTAGAGCAAATAAATTTGAAATTATCAGCCTAATTTATAGATTAGTTATTGTTATTATTACGTCAATTTTAATGACTCTAATAATTAGCGATCGTTGTCTCTCTTTAAAGCTACTCATATTTAAGTTAATTTGTCAATGCGTAACTCCTATCATCTTCAAGGGTTTCATCTTCAACGGTTTTATCTTCAAGGGTTTGATCTTCAAGGGTTTCATCTTCAACAGTTTTATCTTCAACGGTTTCATCAATATGAGTCAGAGGAGTATCAGTTTCAGCAACGGTGATCTCTTCTTCAGTGACAACCCCATGAGAATGACGTTTAGTTTTAGTTTTTTTGGTATCTTCAACCCCATCAAGAGTCCAAATACGCTCACGAGTAGGCAGACCATGAATAGCCCAATTTTTAGTATGGTCTAAAATAACAGCATAATCCTTATCTTCTGTTGGTCTTAAAACCCTGCCAACCATTTGTAACCATTTAGTTAAAGATTTAGTGGGTTTAGCCACCTGTACTGCTTCAAGTGCGGGAATATCTAACCCCTCATCAAATAACTGGCAATTAGTAAGAACTAAAATTTTTCCCTGTCTAAATTGCTCAAGAATCTCTTGACGTTCTTGGCTGGGGGTAGTGCCATCAAGATGACGTGCCGGAATACCAGCTTGATTATAACGAGCAGCAATCATCATTGAATGGTCAACATTAATAGCAAAAACGAGACAGCGTTTCCCCTTAGCCTGTTCTAAATAGGATTCAATTAACTGACCGGATAACTGAATCAAATTATTAGCATTTTCCAAACCCTTAACAGAAAAATCCCCTTGTGCCATTCGTACCCCTTTAGTAGACATAGGGTTAGGGTCAGCATAAAGACGAAAACGGCTTAAATATTTCTGTTTAATTAGGGTTTGCTGAAAAAGTTTCTCCAAAATTTATGCCACTTTTGACCAAGAATTTTCTGACAAATCAATAAGTTTTAGTACATAAAAATTGTTTAAAGTATAATCAAAATTAATGAAAGGCGGTTTGATGAGTTCCCTTGTTCTATTATTAGTAAATAAGGACAAAAAAAGCGACAAAAACTGCCTCGGAAGTTTAGAAAGATTGACAACTAAAAATGTAATAGCAATAGATGTAATGGAGGTTTCAGGGAGTTTTGTCATCACGAGATTTAGGCTAAATCTTCGTTTAGCTTGTCCAAACTTTCCCTCAATAGCATTACGGAAGCATTCATCGGAGTGGGCTTGTTTCTTTTCTTCTTCACTGACATTTTTCGGAGGTCTTCCTAACTTCGGACCACTGATTCTTATCCCTCTTTCCTTACACCAATTTCTGTTTTCCCTAGTTCGATAAATTTTATCTACATGGACGGATTCGGGATAATAGCCAAACGTTTCTTTATACTTTTCTACTTGTTCTTTTAAATGACAAGATTCATTGAAGTTTTCCCAAATTATTTTGTCTAGAAACACATAGTTATCTACACAGCTTACTGAGAGTTTAGCTCCAAACTCTATTGGTTTTCCTGCTTTTCCCCTCACTATTGGACGAATATGCGGTTGAGTTAAACTTACAATTCTTTGAGGAACACTCTGGGTCTTATTCTCCCACATTGACTGTTGTTGTTCATAAACTTTTTTGATAGTCTCTAGACAATTTTTCTGTCTTTTACTCAGATTTTCCAGGGAAGCCCCAGCTTGAATTAAGTCTTCTATATTTCCTAAATTTTTCTTAAGGTATTTTAACTGTTTCCCGATAGCTTTTCTTCTTTCTTGATAAGATACTTTTCGTTTTTTAGCTACTTTTAAGTATTCCTTTCTAGCAATTTTTCTAGAAGTTCTCGGCTTTTTTCTCAATTTTACTCTTAATGGTTTATAAAGATTATCTATTATTCTTTCTGTCTCAATTCTGGCTTGATTTAATATGCCTAAATCCGTTGGGTATTTGATGTCTGCTGGCGCACAAGTCGCATCTAAAATTAGTTTACCTTTATTTTTTATTTTTTCTCCTTTTTCTTGGAGACAATCCTTTTTTTTTACTTCTTTATCACTCTTGTCTATTTCTCTTTTTACTATTTTTTTATTGATTTTGTTTATCAATTCTCCATCAATTCTTTTCCTAAAATGAACTAGCATTGAAGATTCCAGTGGTGGCTCTTGTTGATAACAATTTAAACCTATAAAGTATTGTAGATAGGGATTTTCTCTAATCTGTTCTATAGTTTCTCTATCACTTGTTCCTAATTTTTCCTTAATAATTAATGTCCCTAATGCCATTCTAAATAGTTTGGCTGGCGCACCTTTTTCTGCTGAAAAAAGTTTAGCATATTCTTCCTCAAAATCATCCCAAGGTATCAACTCTGCCATGATTACCCAACGATTATTGGGGGACAATTTGCCCTCGAAAGGTAATTCAAATTTTTCTGGGGGCGGTAAAGGTTGCTCCTCTTTTCGATACATTTGTTCTTGACCAACAACTGGGAGGTGTTTCTACCAATTATAGCGGTTTGTAGCCGACAAAGCTGATCTTTTTTGCGATCGCGAATATGGGTGTAACCTTTTAAAGAATAGGGTTTTGCTTTTATTCAGCAAACCCTATTTAACTTTAATACTATCAAAAAAGCAAGCTTTCTTTGAAAATCTCATCATCTGAAGTTTAAAAACCCGACTTTTTAAAAGTCGGGTTTGTTCATATTCAAAATTTTCTCTAACTCACCTTTAAGGAACTTTCAACTCCACTAATTGGTTTTCGGGTAAAAAGCTACGGAACTTACCGTGATCAGCGAATACAGCCACTAAATGCAACCAAGCATCCGGTTCACGGTGTAGATCACTCCAAGGAACCGCAATTTCTAAACATTGATTAAACGCCACCTCAATACGGTGATTTTTCGGGTGCCAGTCATTACTATGCCAAGCTTGTTGTAACCAGGCTGACTGAGAAACCAAATTAATCCCTACATGATGGTGGAAAGTATAATTAAGCGGTGCTTCGTCAGGAACATCCGCCAAAGGAACCGAACTGGTAAACACATCGGTATCGGCGTAATACCAGAGTAAATGTAACTCATTGGGTAAGTCTCGACCGGGTTGTGACCCCATTTTGACATCAAAACGTAGATATAAATTCAGGTGATCCGCACCGTAGTAGATGCGTTGCACCGTACTCGCTTTGTGCATAGTTCCCGTTGAGCCGCCAATTTCGATGCGTCCGGCTTTTTCCCAGTCTTCCTCATCAACATCACCATTGATCACAGGTTGAATAAAGCCTTCTGGGGGGCGATCGCCTTTCTTGGTATGATCGTCGAGAGCTTCATATAAGTTATCAGGAATAGGTTCACCCAGAGCCGAATAAACTCCCCGTAAATGCTCCCTATACAATTCATCAAATAAAGCCCCATGACTGGAAGAATGACCTTCTCCAAACCACCAACACCAGTCCGAGCCTTCGGCTGCGTATAACGCTTCCCAGGCTTCGGGGTTACTTTGTTCCGTGGCTTCGGGGTGTTTTGCCATAATCTTACGAGCATCGGTTAAGAGGTCCCAAGCCTTATTTTTGACTGGATCACCGATCCAGGTGCTAAAGCTACCATCTACCCAGGAACCACTGTGTAAATTCTTGGCTGGAATTTCTTCTTTGGGGGGAAACTTCTCAATAAATTCGGAAACGGTGACTAATTCTATATCATCAACCTCGCTTAACTGAGAATATAACGCTCTGAGGAAGTGTAAGCCGTCATCGTGATAGTATTCCCAACAATTTTCCCCATCTAGGGCAATGGTAACTAACCAGGGATCTTCCAGGGTGGTAACTTTGCTTTCTTGACGTTCCACCAAAGAACGAGAAATGGCTTGTAAATGTCCCAGAAAATCAGAAGCAGCGTGACGGGGTTCCATACCACTATAACTAAAGCCGATTAAGTCGGATAAACGGTGATCACGGAAGACAATGGCTAAATCTCCGTATTCAGTTTCGAGGCGATAGGGAAGGTACATTCTGTGGGGATCACAAACGTTTCCGGTTTCATCCCGATAGAAATAATGTTCCACACTCCAACCCAAAACCGATTCATCGGAACACAACCAATTAAACTTTTCTTGAGCTACATAGGGTAGAATGGCAGGGCTAACGGACTGTTCTGACGGCCAGAGTCCTTTCGGTTGGCAGCCAAAGCGATCGACGTACATTTGTTTCGCTTTACGCAGATGACAAGGAATATCTTGAGGATACTGGAACCGTTTTTCAGGTAACTGCATCTCAGGAATGGCTACCTGTCCCGAATCTGTATCCGCTAGTAAGGGTAAAATGGGGTGAGTATAGGGCGTTGTAATTAGTTCTAACTGCCCAGAATCCTGCATTTTTTTGTGTTGCGGGATAATTTGTCCGATAATTTCCCGATGTTTAGCAATAATTTTTTTGCGATCTTCCAAAGAAAAGCCTTTTCCTTGTTCAAACCAAGCAGCTATTTCGGGATCTTTTTCTCGGAAAATGGGGTCGATCCAAGCTAGGTTATGCCAAGCCAAGAGATCGCTATAATCATGGACACTCCAATTTTCAAAGCACCATTCTCGGCCTTTATCGTGCTTTTGCATATTCAATTCAGAATAGCGATAATAGGGATCGATTAAGGTGCGGTGATGAGCATCAAAAAAGTGGTCAAAAATGAATCCTTTATCTTCATCTGTGAGATCGATAGCAGAAGTTAAAGTTAAAGCCATGTAGCGATCGAGTGCAGTTCCTCGGCTATAATCTTCTAACTGTAGAATCAAAGAAGGGACTAAGTTAACCGTTTGATGCAGCTTGGGAAACTCTTCTAATACAAGAATTAGGTCTAAATAATCTTTGACACCGTGTAAACGGGCCCAAGGCATACGATACTGTCCATTGGGATCATTAATCGCTTCACGGGATTTATACAAGGGTTGGTGTTGATGCCAAATAAATGCAACGTATAGAGGATGAGCCATTATATTTTTTAATCTCTGTGGTTGTGATGAGTAATAGCAACAGTGAGTGATTAATGAAGGTATATTTACCTAAAATGTGAGAAACGGCCTTGTTTAAACACCCAAACTTGAACTGCCATACCTTCTAGATTACCTGAAATCTCCCCTTCTTTGTGGAAAATACGGTAACGTTTGCAGCTACCATAGTAAGTTAATAATGTCAATATAAAAGATCACATAACCTTAGTAATTTTTTTTCTTGAGTTTGAGAGCGATCGCATCAATAATTAATGAAAGTTAGGTGAATTGTAATTAGTAATATGGTGATAACTCAAGGCTCATTTGGTACATTAGAATCTATATCTACAAAAACTGTGACTACCGATAACAGTCTCTATCAATATTTTCTCACATTGATAGAAACTAAGCCCAGTTCTGAGGTATTAGATAAACTACATTTACTATTAGCAGAGACTGAGTATTACCCCGATGTGGAAGTTCAGAAAATGGTCAAGAATATAGTATGCTCACCAAATACTAAAGGTAATTGTCTATCATTTTTAAATAATATTTGTCAAATTTGTATTGCCTATTGGATAGTTGAAGAAGATGCAAAAAGTATTATTTATCGTTTACTTAATTTATTTAAAGAACTAAATTTGTCTGAGAAAAAGCCAGAAAATTTTATTGAAAGGTGGCAAGAAGAAAGTCAAGCTTTTTCGGGAAGCTCTGAATATTTAAAATTACAAAGATTAAGTCATATTATCAATCCTCTTCTTAGTTCCGATGCAGCAAAACCACAAGTTTTAGGGGATTTATTAGGACGTTACCCCTTCTTATATAAAGGGTGTTTAGCAGACCATTATAGTCTACCAGAGTATATTAATTTTTTAGCTGGTTTCAAACGACATCAACAAAACTCCTTTCAAGAAAAATTCAACAGAACAATTGTGCTGCAAAAACAAAAAATTGAAGTTGCTCGTCTTCGCAGCATGACAAGCAAAATTCCTCAACCTATACAAGTTGTTCCTAACCCTACCTTATTGAATCATCAAGCTTTTAGGACAGCAGTAGAAACTTTTATTCAATTAACTCCAAGTCGAATAAAGAATCAAACAATATTCAAACTTTTTTTTCAAATTAAGTCCTCCCCATTCAAAATTTTTAAGATTTGGTTGATCAACTATCTAACAGAGGGTTTAAAGGAAGAATCAAAACAACAACTCAACCCATATCTACAGGCCAATATTCCCACAATTCTCACTGATTGTGATGCACAACCCCTGAATGGATTTCTCATTATACGAACCTGTAACCAATTATTAAATCAACTAATCCTTAATCCCGAATTTCTCACAAAATCTGCGATCGCCAAACACAGAAGCCTTACAGGAAGTGGGTTTGAACAGAGCGATCGCAGATTTCCCCAACCAACAGTCTGTTGTCAGATTTTAAGTTAAAATCAACCCGAATTAGACAAAGATGAAAAGATAAATCAATTACTCATTTTTCCAAAAAAATTATTAATAAAATCTCTAATAGTACTAGATTGTTAGAATAAAATATGCTATAATTTAATTATTAAAGCAATTTACCTTAAACTGATTTAATGAGTCCCAGTCATCCCCGAAACCCTCGTCAAGTAATCAACTTTAGTAAACAGAAAGGAAAAGAAATAATCGCTAATTTTGATGGGGGACTAATCACTTCAGATGCGGGGATTGTCTGGATAGCTGAGTTGGATAAAAAACTGGGAATTACCGAGAAGTTTGGTAACTGTTTTCAAGATCATCGTCATCAATCTTATGTAGGGTTTGCTGAATAAAAGCAAAAGCCTATTCTTTAAAAGGTTACACCCATATTCGCGATCGCAAAAAAGATCAGCTTTGTCGGCTACAAACCGCTATAATTGGTAGAAACACCTCCCAGTTGTTGGTCAAGAACAAATGTATCGAAAAGAGGAGCAACCTTTACCGCCCCCAGAAAAATTTGAATTACCTTTCGAGGGCAAATTGTCCCCCAATAATCGTTGGGTAATCATGGCAGAGTTGATACCTTGGGATGATTTTGAGGAAGAATATGCTAAACTTTTTTCAGCAGAAAAAGGTGCGCCAGCCAAACTATTTAGAATGGCATTAGGGACATTAATTATTAAGGAAAAATTAGGAACAAGTGATAGAAAAACTATAGAACAGATTAGAGAAAATCCCTATCTACAATACTTTATAGGTTTAAATTGTTATCAACAAGAGCCACCACTGGAATCTTCAATGCTAGTTTATTTTAGGAAAAGAATTGATGGAGAATTGATAAACAAAATCAATAAAAAAATAGTAAAAAGAGAAATAGACAAGAGTGATAAAGAAGTAAAAAAAAAGGATTGTCTCCAAGAAAAAGGAGAAAAAATAAAAAATAAAGGTAAACTAATTTTAGATGCGACTTGTGCGCCAGCAGACATCAAATACCCAACGGATTTAGGCATATTAAATCAAGCCAGAATTGAGACAGAAAGAATAATAGATAATCTTTATAAACCATTAAGAGTAAAATTGAGAAAAAAGCCGAGAACTTCTAGAAAAATTGCTAGAAAGGAATACTTAAAAGTAGCTAAAAAACGAAAAGTATCTTATCAAGAAAGAAGAAAAGCTATCGGGAAACAGTTAAAATACCTTAAGAAAAATTTAGGAAATATAGAAGACTTAATTCAAGCTGGGGCTTCCCTGGAAAATCTGAGTAAAAGACAGAAAAATTGTCTAGAGACTATCAAAAAAGTTTATGAACAACAACAGTCAATGTGGGAGAATAAGACCCAGAGTGTTCCTCAAAGAATTGTAAGTTTAACTCAACCGCATATTCGTCCAATAGTGAGGGGAAAAGCAGGAAAACCAATAGAGTTTGGAGCTAAACTCTCAGTAAGCTGTGTAGATAACTATGTGTTTCTAGACAAAATAAGTTGGGAAAACTTCAATGAATCTTGTCATTTAAAAGAACAAGTAGAAAAGTATAAAGAAACGTTTGGCTATTATCCCGAATCCGTCCATGTAGATAAAATTTATCGAACTAGGGAAAACAGAAATTGGTGTAAGGAAAGAGGGATAAGAATCAGTGGTCCGAAGTTAGGAAGACCTCCGAAAAATGTCAGTGAAGAAGAAAAGAAACAATCCCACTCCGATGAATGCTTCCGTAATGCTATTGAGGGAAAGTTTGGACAAGCTAAACGAAGATTTAGCCTAAATCTCGTGATGACAAAACTCCCTGAAACCTCCATTACATCTATTGCTATTACATTTTTAGTTGTCAATCTTTGTAAACTTCTGAGGCAGTTTTTGTCGCTTTTTTTGTCCTTATTTACTAATAATAGAACAGGGGAACTCATCAAACCGCCTTTCATTAATTTTGATTATACTTTAAACAATTTTTATGTACTAAAACTTATTGATTTGTCAGAAAATTCTTGGTCAAAAGTGGCATAAATTTTGGAGAAACTTTTTCAGCAAACCCTAAGTATTATATTAGATATGGATGTCACGGATGACCAAGTACATGGTAATCAAGAAGGGGCATTTTTTAATAGTTATTATCACGGAGTATGTTATGCTCCTTTATATATTTTCTGTGGGCATCATTTATTAGTTGCTAAACTTCGTTCATCTAATGTAGATTCAGCCGATGGAGCCTTAGACGAATTACAAAGAATTATCGGACTAATTAGAGAAAAATGGTCAGAGACTCATATCCTAGTTAGGGGTGATAGTGCCTATGCCCGTGAAGAAATCTTCTATTTTTGTGAAAATCAGCCTTTAGTTGATTATGTTATAGCTATGGGAACAAATGGCGTTCTTAAGTTACGAGCGGATGATGTAATTGAAAAAGCCAAACATGAATATGAAAAAAAACTAGCTCCAATAACTGAATTAATGGATAGTTTATTTCAGAAAAAAGAAGATTTAGAAGAAGTTAAAAAATTAGTACTAATTTCTACTTGGTATCGCTCTATTCGTTATAAAACAGAAAAGTCATGGAGTTGTCAAAGAAGAGTAGTGACAAAAGTTTGTTATGGAAGTGATGGCTTAAAAATGCGCCATGTGGTGACATCTTTGCCCGCTTCAAAAATTCCACCCTCAAAACTTTATACAAAAAAATACTGTCCGAGAGGCGAGATGGAAAATCGGATTAAAGAACAACAATTAGACTTGTTAGCTCATAGAACTTCAACTCAAACATTTCAAAGTAATCAACTAAGATTATGGATACATTCCTGGGCTTATGTTCTCATAAATGCTTTTCGTCAACACTGTTTAAAAAAAACTTCATTGGCTAAAGCAACTGTGGGAAGAATACGTCTAAATCTTCTTAAGTTGGGAGCCAGAATAAAGATTAGTTGTAGAAGAATTATTATCGCTATAGCTAGTGCTTGTCCTTATCAAGATATTTTGTCTATTGCTAACAAAAGAATTAAAACTATTCCTAATATTGGATAAGTAGAATAAGTTGTTTTTTAAAAAAGATATCTATCATAAGTTGTTGACTGACTGATACTTTCATTTAGTCTTATTTATAGTGGAGAAAATCAAAAGTTAATATAATTATTCCCTCTTAAACTCAATTTTTGGATAATCAAAGTCAATTTTTTTATTCATCTATATTCAAAATTTCTATTAGTCCTAAAAATTATCATTTTTCATCTCTGGATTGGGCTTTCAAATTAATTTGTGAGAAATCTGGGTTAATCCAACTAACCCCTCAAGTCATCTTTCTTTTATTAATCTACAACGGTATTTAGGCTCTACTGAGTTAACTGCTTTACTATTAAAATTGACTGTTTTAAATTCTAAGTTAAAAGATTCCTTACGACAAAGATTAGCTCATATATTTGACTACTATGAGTCAACTTCTATAGAAGAGTCCCTCTGGTTAATCCAAGTTTTAGAAAATTGTTTGCTTGCTTTTACTATTTCTCAAGAAGATAGTAGAATTCTTTAGAATCTAGAATAATATCTTGAGACTAAGATAAATTTTTACCTGAATATACGTAGTATCACTTACTGCTTTTTAATATTTTCTGGCTCATCCTATTTTTCCACAAATCAAGTAGAAAAATAGGATAATGCTATTGGGTTTAGTTTGCATATCATATTTTTAATTGAATGTCGATAGAATATATCACACAAACCTGTTGATTTTTATTATTGAGTTTACCAGTAATTTCCGTAATAATTGGGTGAACTTATATGAATTGGAGTGATGAATATGGTGATGAGTCAAGGAGGGTTTGATACATTAGGCTCTATATCTGAAGCAACTATCATGATGGATGATAGTCTCTATCAATATTTTCTCAAGTTGATACAGACTAAGCCTAGCCCTGAGGTATTGTCTAAGATACGTTTACTATTAGTAGAAGTCGCAAACTATCCTGATAAAAAGTTCAAGAAATGGTCAAAAACCTAGTTTATGCACCAACAGCTAAAAGTAACTGCTCATCATTTTTTAATCGTCTTTGTCAAGTATGTATCGCTCATTGGATAATTAACGAAGAAACAAGACCAGCTATTTTTGAGTTATTAGATTTATTTAAGCAAACAAATATTTATCAAATAGAGCAGCACAAAATTATCACAAGATGGCAAGAATAGAGTCAATATTTTTCAGAAACTACTGAATATTTAAAACTACAAAGATTAATCCGTATTACCAATCACGGTAAAAATAGTCATCAACACAAACCCCAATTTTTGGGAGATTTATTGGGTCGTTATCCATTTTTGTATAAAGATTGTTTACTAAATAATTATAGTGTTCAGCAATACATTGATTTTATAGGTGCTTTCAAACGAAGTCAACAAAAGTCTTTCAATAAAAAATTACATAAGACTATTGTACTTCAAAAACAAAAAATTGAAGTAGCTCGTCTTCGAGCCTTAGCAAACAAAGTACCACAAATAATTGAGTCTATACCTAATCCTACCTTATTAAATAATCAAGCTTTCAACAAAGCGACAGAAACCTTTAGAGAAGTAACTAAAAATCACATTAATAATGGTAAGTCAAAGATTTTTTTAAGTCAAATCGCATCCTCATCCTATCAAGACTTCAAAATAGAGTTTATAAATTATTTAACAGAAGATATTGAAGAAGAAAGAAAGCGACTTCAATTACAGCAGTATTTAATGAAAAATATCGAGGTAAATCTTACTAATTCTCATAAACATTCAATTAATGAGTTTCTAATTTTACGAATTTCTAATAACTTGGACTTTGGACAAAAAAGTTTGTTGGCGTATATTTTACGCTAAACTAAAATCCCAAAATATCGGCTCTGTATCAGTCAATAAAATTGGCTGACAAATAGGGCTAATCTATAGATTCTGAGGAAAACTAAGGAGCTTTTAAGTTTTCAGTTGATTTTTTGCTCCCTTTCTTGATAACATCATGACGAGTTCGTGGGGCTTTTTTGTAACCTTTAATACGTCCGGAAGAAAAACCTCGACGTTTGGGAAATTTGGCGAAAGTCCCCAAGGTCGTAATTATTCTTGAAAAGTCTCTTTGAACTAGACTAGTGCAGCTTGGCGAAAGTAATCCACCAGATTTTTACAGAAACTTTCGTGACTAGCCACGACAATGTGTTTCAATGAAACTAACGGAAGAATCTCGAAGTTGATGTCCATGATAAAAGCATTGCCAATTAACCTCTCCAGCCTACAGAAAACAGTACTCCAACAAATAGTGAGAGGGACAACAAACCCCTATCGCCTTGTTAGACGAGCCAAGCTAATCTTAGCCGCAGCATCAGGAGAGAGCAATAGTTCGATTAGTCGAAGATTAGAATTAGACCGAGTACAAGTGCGTCAGTGGCGATCGCGATGGTTTGAGGAGAGAGAAAAACTGAGTGCCGCCGAAGAACAACAGGTAACGGAGAAAGCATTAATGGTCTTGATCAAAGGAATTTTAAGCGATCGCCCAAGACCTGGAACAACAAAATCCTTTACGGTCGAACAAGTAGTCCAGATTGTAGAGATCGCTTGTGAAGAATGTGAAAAATCAGACAGACCAGTGAGCCATTGGACACCTTCAGAGTTGGCGGATGAAGCCATAAAAAGAGGAATTGTCGAAAAGATTTCCCCCCGTAGTGTGGGGCGTTTTTTAAAAAGAAGCGACATTACAACCACATCTCGTTCGTTACTGGTTAAATGCCAAAATTGATGATCCCTTAAAATTTAAAAAGCAAGTCAAATATATCTGTGAACTTCATCAAGAAGCTAAAACTTTTTTAGAACAAGGAATTCATTTAATTAGTACAGATGAAATGACAGGGATTCAAGCTCTTGAGAGATTATTTCCGAACAAAAGAATCAAGCCTAAACAAGTAGAAAAAATCGAATTTGAATATGAAAGACACGGAACTTTAAGCTTGATTGCGAACTGGGATGTGGCAAGAGGAAAAGTTGTTAGTCCCTCTATTGGACCGACAAGAACAGAACAAGATTTTTCTGAACATATCCAGAGAACGATTAAGATTGATGAAAAAGCAGAATGGATTTTTATTGTAGATCAACTCAACACTCATAAATCGGAAAGCTTAGTCAAATTAGTAGCAGAAAGCTGTGGAATTACTATTGATTTGGGGAGAAAAGGAAAGGAGGGGATTTTGCAATCTATGGACAGCAGAGCAGATTTTTTATCAGATGAATCTCATCGAATTCGCTTTGTTTATATTCCCAAACATACATCGTGGCTTAATCAAATTGAGTGTTGGTTTTCGATCTTAGTCAGGCGTTTACTCAAAAGAATTACTGTCCGTTCAACTGAAGAACTATCCCAAAAAATTCTCAATTTTATTGATTACTTTAATCAACATTTTGCTAAGCCGTTCGTTTGGAAATTTAAGGGCTTTAAAGATCATAAGTGACTGGTGGATTATTTTTGCTAAGCTGCACTAGGGGTGATTTTGATGGATTTATTAGTCTTCAAATACTGTTCCCAATCACGGGGTAAAACCACAGCTAATTTTCTGGCAGCCCACAAATTTACATAAGAAAGAAGTGTTAGTTTAAACCAATTTTCTTCATGATGTACATCGGGAGTTAAATAAGATGTCATCAATAATCTTTGTTTACCAAATCGAAAAAGATGTTCCATGTCATAACGTTGTCGATAACACTGATAACAATCAACTAAACTTAACTCATCGCGCCGAGAACCAATAACAATAAGCCACATAGGTTTCCAAATACTATTTCTTTCTTGATCTCTGACAACAATCTGGAGTAAAGTAAAGGGGTGATTGTTCATTTTATAGTTTTTAGTTCCTCTCATTAACATCTGTTTCCATCCCGAAATAGTCACTGTTAATTGACGACCTTTTTTCGTTGTAAAGGGAACATGATGAACTTCATCAGGTTCAGTCCAAGTTTGGTCATCTTTAAGGTCAAATTTATCCCCATACCAACGGGGATGTCCCGAAGTTTTGGCTTGATTTGGGTCCCGAATAAATTGACGATAAAAAACTCGGTCACTTCTAACTCTTGTAATAGTAACTACGTCTTCATGCTTAACTTGTTCCCCAATAAAATCCTTTTGGCTGTAGTCACTATCAGCCACTAAGACAGATAATTTATCAGAAAATAAAGAACTTTGCCAGATTTTTTTTAGTTGTTGATTGCCTTGATTTACTCCTTTATGTTTAGAGGGGACTCGCTCTCCTGATAAGGGGACAGCCCAAGGGACTTTTTCTGTGTCTATTTGGTCAGGTAAAGCGCAGACAACGGAATAACAATGTCCAATATTAATGGGTTTATTTCCCTTAATTGGATTGGGGTAATGAATAAAGGTTTTATCCGCTAACGTTTCGGCAAATGGTCGTGGACAGGGAGTTGTGTCAATACCAAATAAGTTATAATGTTTTGAAGTGGGAGGAATTGTTCTCGATACCGCTGAAAATAAAGTCTCAATTCTCTGTTCATAATTAGGGTCAGTTTGAGTGGGTAAAAACTATTGAATTCCTCTATATAAACTGTTATAATCTCTTCTAAATAAAGGATTGAGAGACAATTCAACGACTGAGTGAGCTTGTTGGTTACTGGAGAGGGCATCGAGTAATTCTATAATAGTTTCTTTTCTAGCTTTTAGTCCTTGGAAGAGGTTAGACCTCCACACCAGGAATTCCTCGACAGACGTAGCCGTTTCATTTTTGGTCATTTTTAAAATTTATTACCTTATAAATTAGCGGAATATATACGCTAACATCAAAAGAGGTTGTTTGTTACAGTTAAGGCTAATGTCATCACATTCCGAACTTAAGACCAGTCAAGATGTCCACCTGAGAGCCAAACAAATTAAGAGTCTAATTCGCTCTCTTAAACAGAAAATAAAGAAAATTGAACGGGAAGGGGAAGTAGCACCAGCTAATTGTCATATTATTCGTTATCAGGTTAATGGAAAGGGAACAATCTACTGGTATTATAAACTACAGGCTGCTGAATCAATTTTTCCTATGGCCACTAATAATGAGAAAAAAACCAAATATAAATATTTAGGACGAGCCGGAAGTTCTGCTCATATTGATGCTGTAGAAAAACTCACTAGAAGAAATCTCATTGATGAATTAGAACGAGTCATTCAATCTCTAACTGAAAGCTACTTAGATATCTATATTGGAACCGAAACTGAATGAAGCTATTTAATATTTAAAATCCCCTAAAAAGATGGAAAGGGAGTTTTTAAAATCACCTTAATTCTCTATTTTAGCTCTGGAGATATGTTTAGCGTAAAATTTACGCTAACAATTGTTTTTTATCCAAAGTCCAATCGTTTAGGATGAGTCAAAAAAGTTATTTCTAAACGCTTCCTGAACAGAAATTTTGACCTTAATATATAGCGTTTCTCGGACTCATGAGGCTTCGCCGTGAGCGCGGCTCCGAACGGTACACCTAATATCGAGCCTCCGAACTCCGAACTCCGAACTCCGAACTCTGAACTCCGAACCCAGACTTAATAGTTCAACTGTGTCATCATTAAAGAAGAACCCACAGAGTTAAAACTATCAAAGTTTTCACCATCAGATTATGAGTAAAAACTACGAAATTTCTCGACCCCTCCCTCCCCTTCCCCCCAATGTCAAACGTGCTGCGAGAATTCTGCAATGGTCCGGAAATATTGGTTTCTGGGGACAGTTAGTGTTAGGGGTACTAGCTGCTGCTCTGTTATTCTTGGCCTTAGCTGGTTTAGTAGCTCAAGAAACCTCAACAGAAGGGACTTCTTTTAGTGTATTTTGTTCTATTGCTGGCGTTATCGCACTGGTGATAAGTATTTTAATTTGTTTTCGTTATAAAAAAATTGCCCAATTGATGCGAAACCCCGAAGCAAAATCACGGCCGAAAAAGTCATCTACACTACAATTAATTCGGGTCGGTTTACTATCAAATTTAGTAGGGATTTTCCTCTCAATTATTGGTGCAGAAGGTTTTGTTGGTATTTTGTGGCGCAAACTTTCTAATATTCCTCAAGGTGCAGCGGTTTATGATACCAGTAAGTTACCGACTCCTAGCGAAATTTTATTGCTTCTTGCTAATACTCACACCATTCTCTGTCACTTTGCTGGTATTGTTGTGGGTTTATATTTATTAGACCGTTTGGATAGATAGTCACAAAAAAACATGAGGAGAATTAACCTATGCAAAGAACGAGATTAAACACTTTAGTAGAAGTTACTCAAACTAAGTTTAACGAAACTTTTAGTAATCCTTGGCGACGGATTTCTTTAAGTTTAATTAGTGTTCTTTTAGGCTTTTTTGTTGGCCAAGCTGTTTCTATTACAGCAGGACAACAGACTTATTGGGATATTACTGTAGGAATTTTTCTGTTAATTTTTACTGAAGGAATTAGCAGAATCACCTATAGTAGAAGTAAAAAGGAAGGGCGATCACTAAGTCTCGATATTCTCAATCTTTTTAAAATTGGGGTAACTTATAGTTTATATGTTGAAGCCCTCAAACTGGGTTCATAAAATAGCATGGAATCTCTTAAGTTACTAGAAAAAATCAATCAATCTTCTGCTTTGTCTCCTTCTGAAATCGAAACTTTATTACAGGAAGAATTACAAGATAAATCTTTCTGTAATATATTTAATATAAATCCAGAAAATGGTAGAGAAAAAATAAATAACCGTCTTGATTTATTGGGTAAAAGTTATCATTTAATTGCTCAATATTGTCATGATTTAGGCTTTAATACTCTTGACATAATGTCATTTATGTGGAAACTATTGCTCCCTTTAGCTGTTCAATTAAGTCAAGAAAAAAGTCAACAAAAATCACCGTTAATACAAGGAATTTTAGGAGGACAAGGAACAGGAAAAACAACTTTATCAAAAGTTCTTTGTTTAATTTTAAAACAACTAGAATATACAACCATTACTATCTCCATTGATGACTTCTATAAAACCTATAGTGAACGTCAAAAATTACGAGAAATTGACCCCCGTTTGATTTGGCGTGGACCTCCAGGAACCCATGATATAGAATTAGGAATTAAGATTTTAAATCAGTTAAAATATCCTAATCATTTATCACCTATTTCTATTCCTCGTTTTGATAAATCTTTATGGAATGGTCAGGGGGATAGAAAAGAACCAGAAATGATTAATAAGAAGCCTGATATTATCCTATTTGAAGGCTGTTTTCTGGGAGTTCAACCCATCAATGAAACTCAATTTCATGATGCACCATTACCTATTAAGACAGAAGAAGATAGACAGTTTGCTAAAGATATCAATGAAAAGTTAAAAGCTTATTTACCTTTATGGGAAAAATTAGATCGCCTGATTATTCTCTATCCTAAAGATTATCGTTTTAGTAAACAATGGCGCAAAGAAGCAGAACAAAAAATGATTTTATCAGGTAAAACAGGGATGGATGATCAAGAAGTAGAAGACTTTGTTAACTATTTTTGGAAAGCTTTACATCCTGAACTATTTATAACACCTTTAGCCCAAAACCCAACTTTAGTCGATTTAGTGATTACTATCGATAATAACCACCATCCTCAACAGGTAGATAGTCATTTAAAATTAACAAAAGACTAGAATAGCTTTCAGTCTATTCTAGTAAAATTATCTAATTAAAGAGATTAATTAAATTGTATGGAAAAACCCTCAGTCATTGGCCTTGATCTCGGTGGGACTGCCATTAAACTCGGACAGTTTCTCGCAGATGGTACCTGCATCAACTCCTTAACCGTTGCTACCCCCCAACCGGCAACCCCCGAAGCTGTGGTAAAAAGTATGGTGGAGGCGATCGCCCAACTTACCCCCACTGGAAACTGTCTCGCTTTAGGGGTAGGAACCCCTGGCCCGGCTGATAAAAGTGGTAGGATTGCTAAGGCAGCTATTAACTTGTCTGGGTGGCAAGATGTTCCTCTGGCAGACTGGTTAGAGGCACAAACCGGACTACCCACAACCGTCGCTAATGATGCTAACTGTGCCGGTTTAGGGGAAGCTTGGTTAGGTGCAGGGAAAGACTATCAAAACCTGATTATGTTGACCTTGGGAACGGGGGTTGGTGGTGCTATTATCCTCAATGGCCATCTATTTACCGGTCATTTGGGGGCGGCCGCAGAATTAGGGTTAATTACGCTGAATTTTGATGGTCCGGTGTGTAACAGTGGTAATAATGGCTCTCTAGAACAGTATGGTTCTATTCAAGCGATACGCCGTATGACGGGGAAAGAACCAGCAGAATTGGGAGAATTGGCGGAAAGAGGTGATAAACCAACCCTGGAATTTTGGGAAAGCTACGGTTGTTTATTGGGTGCAGGTTTAGCTAGTTTGATCTATGTTTTGACCCCAGAAGCGATCGTTATTGGAGGAGGTATTAGCGGCAGTACAAAGTTTTTCTTTCCGGCGACTCTAGAAGAGATAGAGAGACGGGTTTTGCTCAGTTCTCGCGAAAATTTACAGCTATTAACGGCAAAATTAGGTAATCAAGCAGGAATGGTGGGTGCAGCTAAACTAGCTTGGGAATTATTAGAAAAGTGAAAATTCTGGAGCGTTACAGCATTAGTTTAATTCTAGTTTATCATTAGAAAATAGAGGTTTAAGCATTTGAATTTTCATTATCAGTCAGCATTTTGATAATATGTTTAGCAAGTTGTTCTTTAATTTCTCGATGTCTAGGAATAGGTTGCGAAATTTTCGTTTTAGGGTTTTGATACCAATCATGTTTCCATCCATGACGAACAAAAATACAACCCATTTTCTCTAAATTTTTAATTAAATCCCTTCGCTTCATAATACTTCAAGTTCTGCAACTTTACGAATATGGCTAAGATTATTACTGGTTAATTCATGATAAATATCAAGGAGGTTTTCTTTCAATTCTTCTTCTGTTTCTCCTTGTGTCCAGTAATCAGGATATTCTTCAAAATATCCTAACCACATATCGTCATTTTGCCAATAAACATATTTCTTTTTCATTGGTTCATTCTCTATTGTTATGTATATTATTTAATTTTAGCCAAAATATTAAAGGTTGGGTTAAATCTTCATAGGTTTCTATTAATGCTGCTAATGCGTCAGATACATTGGGGATGACTTCTTCTAAGTTATCTGCTTCTGTAATTAAGTTAGGAATTAAAGGACAGGTGATCGTATAACCACCTTCAGGTTGAGGTTCCAAAATTAAAGGTAATTTATAAATATCTTTCATTTCTCTTGTCAAAATATTTGATACTTTCTATTATAAGAATGTTGCTATCAATGTTTAATACTCTTAAAACCAACAAACTCGTAAAAAAGAGCGAATATTCATGGTTTTACAAAAGATTGTAAAGTTTATACGCTACAGTTGACAAGTATTTTCGCGAAAGAATAACCGCCCTACACTTGACAAACGAATAAACAAAAAAGTTGGGATATGTCCTACTGGTGTAGTATCCCCTAATTTAAAAGTCATGTCCAAGTAATCTAGATATTCTTCTCTTATTCTCCACCCAACAACATCACAAAACTTGTCCCATATTTATTCATTATACATTTTTGTCCCTCCTAGTTCATCCATATAGATTTGCTTTTGGACAGAAAAACCAAATTGTCCGTTACTATACTTCACCCAAAGTTGATCAATAATACGTAAATCTTCACAAGGAAAGTTATCGATATCCTTAAAATCTAACCATCCTTGTTTAACTCGGTTAGCAACTTGAAGTATGACTTGAACAGTTTCTTCATCTGCGTCTTTCCAACGTCCAGAAGACAAGTAATTAATTAAGGTTTGGTAGTAAGAAGGAATAGTAACTCGTACCACTCTTAAAAAGTCTCCTATCCCTTCATAATCTTCCGTTATCCCCTTTCTTGCTGATTGCAACATTTCATCAGCAGTAGGTAAACGATAATCATAAACTTCCTCTGATGATTGTAGGTCTTTTCGAGTCGCTAACCAAGCACAAAACCAACGTGCATCCTGCCATTTTATACCAATAACAGGGCTATTAAAAATCTTATCAGAAATATCAATCACTTCAGCAGTAGAATGAAACTGTCCCGATATTTGTGCGTCCAAAAATAGTTTATATTCTACCCAAGTTATGGGTTCAGAAATAGCGTTTTTTCATCGATAGCTGTTAAGTTATTAAAGTGTTTTTCCAAGGTTGTCAAAGCAAGAATTTGGTCATAAAAAATAAGGGGATGATCTTCATGACTAGCATAATAAGATTTATTGCAATCATTTATTTTTTCTCTAATTGAAGCTGTTACGAGTGACCAAGATTTATACTGATTTGCTATATATAAAGTATTGTAATTAGGATTATTTAAAATTGCAGTAATAATAGGGTTTGCATCGGCTAAACTCATATAAAAATAAATCACTTCTTCCCATGTTTTATCTCCTAATCTTTCAATAACTTTTGCTTGTCCTTCATTTCCTAGATCCTTAAGATATAAAGCAGCAAAATATTCTTGAAAAGTTAAGTGACTAAATTCATAAGTGTCTAATTCTCTTTCTTGTAATAACCCTGTGATTTCTAACATTTCTCTTAAAAATTGTTTTCCTGTTAAAGACTAATTTTCTTGACAACAATCTTTTAAAGTTGATTCAATCCATTGAATTCCTTCTTCTGGGGTAAAAGTTGTTTCTTCTGCTTCCATTAAATGCCAAGCTAAAACCTGTAAAATAATCTTATTATTTTACAGGTTTTAACGTTAGTAAAGTATTCTTATGATGGGGACGAGTTGATAGTAATAAATCTGTGATTTTGCGATATAACTCTTCTCGTTCTGTGGGTAAAGTTCTTTCAGCACGATGGGTTGTAGTAATCATTGTAATTAATAAAGGATTACGAGCTAAATCTTTTAGTGCAAGATTAGCAAACAATTGTTTTCTCAAATCTTCAGCATTTTCTCGTGCTTCTTGATCACTTCTAATTCTCGTTACCTTTTTCGTTAATTGTTCATTGGGTGGATTATTTAAACTATTTTCATAGAGTTTTTTCCATTTCATTTCCCACATAACGGTACGATACCATTTATTAATAAACTGCTCTTTTTGATCATTAGTAAATTCTCGAATGCGTAACTTTAAATCAATTTTAATAGGATAGCTAGGTTGATCAGCATTTAATTCAAAACCGTGAGGACGAGAAGTTAAAATAAATTGAGTATTTTGATATTCTTTCATAACGCTATCTGTCCAACGTCTTATATTCTCTCGTTGTTCTTTTGGTACTTCATCTAACCCATCAAAAATAACTAAACAGTTACCATTATCTAGATTATTTTTTAACCAGATACGATCAGGTTTAAGTTCTTTAAATTCTGGTTGTCTTTCTAAATGAGTAATAATCAAACTAATTAAATCAACAAAATTATTCTTTTCTGACTCAGATTCAGAATTCATTAAAAGAATAAAGGAATAAATATCTCGAAACCGTAGCAAGATAGGAATAAAATATTTTGTATTTCTATAATTTCCTGTACTATAAGAATAAGCTAAATGACGCATTAAAGTTGTTTTACCGAAACCTGGATCAGCAATAACAATAATCCGTCTATGGGGTAAATTTTCAGCTTGTTGACTTGGTAAAAAATCCCAAATTTCTTTAAATCCTTGTTCTATTATTCCCTCCTTTGAGTAAACATTGAGGGGAACAAAAACATCCTTTAACGCCAAACCTGGCAAGTCCTGAAATCCCTCGACTTCTAAAGCATAACAATAGGTTTTCAAGGATTCTAGGTACAACTCGGAAAAATTAGACAATTGAGAACTAAAACCACTTAAACCTTTTTCTATGGCTTTTCCAGCTTGCTCTCCTAAACTTTTTGAACGGGGTTGCAGCACACCGATAACCCCTTGCCAAAAACCAGTTAATAAACTTGTCCCTGTAGCGATCGCCCCTGCAATTATTGCTTTAGGAATACTATCAGTAAACAAAAAATAAAGAGAAGATCCGCCACTTCCTGCCACCAATAGTTTAATTAAAGCATCCGTTAACTGTTCAGATAATTTAGGATCTTTTTTAGGTTCTTCTGCCATAAGCTAATCTATGGGAATCAGGACATAATAATATTATGCCTATAAATTAATTTCCTGTTCTAATCATGTTAGTCTGAGAACAAGTAGATTTAATATTGGAAAATATAGCTTAATTACTGACTGCCAATGTCTCAAGAATACCATTGTCGCATATATGTCACCCTCAGACCGTCGGTTTTAGATCCGGCTGGTGTTGCAGTACAATCAGGACTACATCAGCTAGGATACGAAGGTGTAGAAAAAGTAAGAATAGGGAAGTACATTGAGCTTACCATGACCGCAGAAGATCAAACCCAGGCCGAAACCCAACTGGATGAAATGTGCGATCGCCTTTTGGCCAACCCTGTGATCGAAAATTATAGTTATGAAATCACTGCACTAACAACCAGTGGGAGTCACTAATGAAGTTTGGAGTTATTGTTTTTCCTGGATCAAACTGCGATCGCGATCTAGTAACCGTTATAGAAGGATTACTCGATCAACCCACCCGCATGATCTGGCATCAAGACACGGATATCAGCGATATTGATGTTATGGTCATCCCTGGAGGGTTTAGTTATGGCGACTATCTTCGCTGTGGGGCGATCGCTCGTTTTTCCCCTGTGATGCGATCGGTCATAGAACACGCTAACCAAGGTAAATTAGTGTTAGGGATCTGTAACGGTTTTCAAGTGTTAACAGAAGTAGGTTTATTACCAGGGGCCCTCATCCGTAACCGAGATTTACATTTTATCTGCGATCGCATTCCAGTCAGGGTAGAAAATAATCAATTACCTTGGACAAAAAAATACACCCCTCAACAAGTCATTACCCTCCCAGTTGCCCACGGAGAGGGGCGTTATTATGGGGATGAAGAGACAATCAAAGGGTTAGAAGATAACCAACAAATTATTTTTCGCTACTGCAACTTATCGGGAGAAATAAGCGAAGATACAAACCCCAATGGTTCCCTTTCTAATATTGCAGGAATTAGCAATAAACAGGGTAATGTCTTGGGAATGATGCCCCACCCGGAAAGGGCTTCTGATCCCCTTACAAGGGCAACAGAAGGGCGGATCTTATTTGAAGGATTACTTGTAAGCTGAGTTCGGTGTTAGGAGTTCGGAGTTCGGAGTTCGAGTTTTTTCCATCAGATAATCAGGGTTTAAGACTCTTAATTTTGACCAGTTGTCTATAAATTTCCTTATATCGAACTCAGGTTTGTAAGTTTATCAAGTAGTAGTGTGGGCAATGCCCACACTACAGAAAATTATGGGTTAATGCTAGGAGAAGGAGTTTCCACTTGAGAAATACGAGTATTAACCACCGATGATTGTAAAATCGGGGTAGTGGTCACAGAATTGTTGGCTAAAGTAAAGAGAGGATTAGATAAAATCCCTGCCAGAGAGGTGGCTATGACCGATAACACTAATCCCACTTGTAAAGGACGCATTCCCTGTAAATTCCATTGAATTTCGGGATAGTTTTTAACTGCATCGGACATCTCCTGGGGTTCTTTTACTACCATCATTTTCACCACACGGATGTAATAGTAAATAGATACCACACTAGCTACTAAAGCCAGTATAACTAGGCCATAAAGTCCTGCTTGCCAACCAGCCCAAAAAATATAAATCTTGCCAAAAAATCCAGCCAGGGGAGGAATACCCCCTAAAGACAGTAAACAAAGACTTAACCCTAAAGTTAAAAGGGGATCTTTTTGATAAAGTCCTGCGTATTCACTAATTTGATCAGTTCCGGTGCGTAGGGAGAACAAAATCACCCCACTAAAGGCTCCTAAGTTCATGAACAGATAAACTAATAAGTAAAACACCATGCTAGAGTATCCAGCATCGGTTCCGGCCGTTAAACCAATCATCACAAACCCAGCTTGGCCTATGGAAGAATAGGCTAACATCCGTTTCATGCTAGTTTGGGTCAAAGCTACCACATTACCCAAAACCATACTGAGGATAGCCAAGGCGGTGAAAATTAAATGCCATTGATCCACAATAGAAGCAAAAGCCGTTACAAGTAAGCGAATAGCTAAGGCGAACCCTGCTGCTTTCGATCCCACCGAGAGAAACGCCACCACCGGAGTTGGGGAACCCTCATAGACATCGGGGGTCCATTGGTGGAAAGGAACAGCAGAAATTTTAAAGGCAATACCTGCAACAATGAATACTAAAGCGATCGCCAGTCCCAAAGAAGAACTACTATCGTTGGTCAAAATTTTCTCTGAAATTGCGTTTAGAGTGGTTTCCCCTCCCGATAAACCGTATAACAAGGAACTACCGTAGAGAAAAATAGCCGAACTCGAAGCTCCGATCAACAGATATTTTAAAGCAGCTTCATTAGAACGAGGATCTCGCTTCATGTATCCCGTCATCAGATAAGAAGAGATACTCAACATCTCCAAAGAGATAAAAATCATCACCAACTCATTAGCCCCGGAGAGAAACATTCCCCCCAAAGTAGCTGTTAACATGATGGCGATGAATTCCGCCAGGGAGGTTCCCGTCTGTTCCACGTAGCGAATAGACATGAGAAGGGTGACAATAGTGCATAAGGCGATAATCCCGCGGAAGACAATACTTAAATTATCCCCATCAAACGCCCCGAGAAACCCCAAGGTATCAGGGCTATCCCAAGCTCGGTAAAGGGCAAATAAAGCCGCTAATAAACCAGCGATAGCGAAGTAGGGTAGCCATGTTCTGGCATTACGACCCCCAATCAGATCACCAATGAGAACCAGCATCAAGGTAATGATAACAATTCCTTCCGGTAGAATTGTCACCGCATTTAGTTGACTGGCAACGTTACTAGAAAAGTCCATAGGTTAGTTAATAACAAAGTTTTGGCAAAAAGACACCATTACATTAACAAAAATGTTACAAGAAGTCCCCATCTAAAAATACTATCAAATCTAACTACATTTTAGGCTTCTTCCTGCCATTCTCAACTTCAGCCCATGGGAAATATGGGTTGATATATCATATGCTTGACACCTAGTTCTTTTGTTTCAATAACAAAAAACACGCTTTTTTGAGGACGAAAAGCGCGAGTAATTAAGGAAACTATAGATACTTTTTAGTCGGATCTTACTAAGAAAAACTTTTCTGCTTAGGAAAACTTCCACCTTTGTTCTCACGAGGTTTTGCTTTGTTGACTCTCATCTGTCTTCCTAGCCATTCAGCACCGTCTAGCTCTTCGATGGCGGCCGTTTCTTCGTCATCGTTGTCCATTTCTACAAAACCAAATCCTCTAGGTTTTCCTGTTTCACGATCTGTGGGCAGGGAAACTCGTTTAACCGTACCATAATCGCCGAAAACCTCTGTTAAATCCTCAGGGGTTACATCATAAGATATATTGCCTACATAGATTGTCATGGGATATCTCCAAAATTAGTTATAGGGTTACGAGAGAATCAACTAAAATTTCGGAAACCCACCAGGCGATGTAGACAGGAAAGAACCAATTACTAATCATAACCAATGCTGAAACCGAACTCGAAAAACTCTCAATCATTTATACCCTAACATAGCCTGGTCAACTTGGGCAGTGTAAACCCCTATATTTTGTAACAAAATGAAATATTAATATTGAGTTAAGGGTTTTTTGGCATCATTTGAATGAGGACAACTGGATAATTTAGGCTGCTCAGAGGGATGGCTAATTAAATAATCTTTTAACCAATGACATCCCTGCTCTAAAAGTGAACTTAAGCGAACAAATTCTGATTCTAGAGGCCACATTTTTACTGTACCATCTCTAGCCACTGTCAGTATGGTTTGATTATCGGGGGTAAATTTGACACTTTCCAGGGATTCTTGATAACCTTTCATCTTTGTATGTAGTTTTCCTTCTCGATCCCATAATCTTACTGTTCCATCTTGAGAAGCGGTGACAAAATACTCTCCATCAGAACTAAAATTCACACGGGAAATAGGAAATAAATCGCTTTTTAATGTGGTAATCAATTCTCCTTTTGAGTCCCATAACTTGATAGTGCTATCTTCCGATGCTGTGGCTAAATAGTTGCTATTTGGAGCAAAACTCAACCAATTAACCCTCTCTTGGTGTCCAGATAATAATCGTTCTAAATTCCCTTGCTTATCCCAGACTTTGACGGTTTTATCGGCGGATGCAGTGGCTATTTTGGTACTGTTTTGATTAAAAACAATATGGTTGATGGTATCTTCATGAGCTTGAAATTTTTTAATTAATTGATAGGGCTGCTTTTCTAAATCCCATAGTTCCACTTCTCCCGAACGATTTGCCAGGACTAACTTTTTGCTATCAGAACTAAAATCAAGGCTATAAATTCTCACCTTATTATCCCTCAAATTTCCCAATAAATTCCCTTGTAAATCCCATATTTTTACCACCCCATTATTAGCAGTTGTAGCCATTATTTGCCCATTGGGAGCGATACGAATGGCATTAATTCCACTACCATGCGCCTCAAATTTTTCTAGATTTTTTCCCTGTAAATTCCAGGTATAAACCTGACCCCTTTCATCGGCGATCGCTAAGAATTTACCATCCTCAGAAAAGTCAGCACTGGTAACATAACTATCTAAGGTATTAAACCCATTATTTAGAGTTTGTTTAACAGCCCACAATTTAACCTTGCCATCACTGGAAGCGGTAGCTAATTCTGTGCTTTGATAATTCAAAGCCACATCATAAATAGGATCTTGGTGACCTTTTAAAACTGTTATCTCTTCTCCCTCTGTACTCCAAAGTCTAGCGGTTCCATCACTCGAACCACTGGCTATTAAGTTGCCGTCTTGACTAAAGACAACACTATTGACCAATTCTTGATGACCGTTCAAATTTAAGGTCAAATTTCCCTGTTTATCCCAAATGTAAATGGTTCCATCCCTAGCCCCTGCGGCGATACGTTGACTATCGAGACTAAAACTAATACTAAACAAAGGTGTTGCCTTTTCCTGTAAAGTTTTCCTTAAATTTCCTTGACTATCCCATAACTTGGCGGTTCCATCCCGTGAGGCCGTAGCAATATATTGACCATCGGGACTAAAAGCAACGTCATCCACGGATTTCTTATGACCTTTCAACACTAAGAGGGAATTTCCTTGTTTATCCCAAACTCTGGCAGTATTATCCCGTGAAGTGGTGGCAAGACGTTGACCATCTGGACTAAAGGTAACACTATAAACCGAAGCATCATGACCCTTAAGCAAGGCCAGTTGTTTCCCTTGTAGGTTCCACACCCTAGCAGTATCATCCTGGGCCGCAGTGGCCAGGGTTTGGCTATCGGGACTAAAAGCTACCCCATAAATATTACCTTCGTGGCCCCTTAAAACAGCTTTTTGTTGCCCTTGTCGGTTCCATAAACGAATGGTTCCATCACTGGAAGCGGTGGCTATCCATTGACCATCACGACTAAAGGTAACACTATTAACCGCATCTTGATGGCCGATTAATTTATTTTTTTCTTGGATACGGTTAAGAATTTGTTCTAGAGCAGAAATAGGGCTAGTGGCGGGATAATCTTCTAAAAGTCGTTGATCTTTGACAATAGTTTTTAATTCTTGATTAGCTTCTATTGCTGATACTAAGCCGTCTAATTGTTCAAATTCAAATTGTCGCCAAGCACTATCTCCACTTCGCTCTAGTTGAGTACCTATTTGGGCTTCTCTTTGCTTCTGAAAGGCTATCCTAGCTTGAGTAAATGCAAAAGTTGCACCTACTACAGAAACCCCTAAAATTGTCATGCCTAAGCGGATCATTCGTTGAGCTTTTTGGTTCGCTCTGGTTAAAATCTCATTAGCTTTTTGTTGAGCTTTGAGATTAATTTCTGCTTCCCGTTTATCTAAGTTTTGACTTTCGGTTAAAAATCGATAATCAAGATCACTCAAGCTTTTATCCATTGCCCAACTTAGAGCATCTTTGAGAAGTTTACCTCTTAATAAGCGAGAATCGTCTTCATAATTAGAATTCATCCAACCTGTTAACATTTCAGAATAAGGTCTAATCTTTTCTAATTCTTTTTTTACCCATTCTTCATTAAATACAGATTGATATATTTTATTATAAGCAACTAAGTTGCCATCTTTTTTAACCACCAAACCAGATAATCTTAATTCTGTTTGTTCCGAACTCTCATCACTTTTTAAGAAACCCTCTTGCAAGATTTGTTGATACATACCTAACAGTCTTCCTGCTCTTTTTTCCTGCCTAAAAATTCGCTCTCTAATGGTTTTTAGATGCACGGGTTCATCGTGGGATTCCCAATTTTCAACAATAAACTCTCTGATGAGTTTATTGACCCATTCTTTTTCTTGACCAGCAGGAATAATCTTACCTTGAGTTAACAGTAAATCACAAACTTTTTGGGTTAAAAAAGGTTGCCCCCCTGTCCAGTCTAAAATTGTCTCAAGAACCTTTTGAGGATGGTCAGTAATAGAAGTTAAACCGGGGGCTAAGGGTTCTATTTCTTTTGAAGTAAATCCAGTTAATTCAATAGGAAAGCCAATATTAAAAGGGGTTTGGGTTTTATCTTGAATTAAATCTGTTGGGGTAGCAACTCCAAATAAAGAGAATACTAATCTATTAAATTTAGGGTTTTCTGCCCTTTGATTATAAAAGAAACGGATCACGGAAAAAAAATCATCTAGAGAAAAATTCAAGCTGAGAATCTTATCAATTTCATCGATAAAAATATAAACCTTTTCTCCGAGACAATGAACCAGTAATACCTCTTCTAAAAACTCACTAAATTTTTGAATACCTGATAATTCTTCTCGTTCTCTGAGCCAAACTTTTAAGTTAACTTTGCCAATTAAATTAAACCCTAAAAATAATTGGGTGATGATACCGCTATACCATTGTTTTTGACTAATATCACTGCCTAAACTGGTAATATCAACAGAAGCACAACTCATTCCTTTTGCTTGTAGTTGGTGCATTGCACGTACTCTTAAACTTGATTTTCCCATTTGACGACAGTTAAAAACATAGCAAAATTTACCTGCTGTTAAAGCGGTTAAAAGGGTTTGATCTGCTTGTCTTTCTACATAAGTAGGATGAGCAAAACCTAGACTTCCACCCACTTTATAGCTATAGGATTTTTGAATATTTGCAGTCATTCTTAATATTGAGTTAGTGACAGAGTATGAGAACTAAGATGAAGAAATAGCTAACTTATCATCTCAGTCAGATATCTCTTACTATAGTAATAAAAGTCTAGACTTCCTAGACAAATGAGAAAGTTCCTTTATAATAACTTTAGTAAAATTTTTATAGGTGGTGTGATTTCTCTATGACAATAACAAAAGTGTCTCCAGGATCTCAAACAAAATTCTTGCGCCCCCGTCTTTGGTTTGAGAAAATTATGGCCTCGATAGTCTTAGCCAATTATATATTAGTAATTTTTGATTTAAGTTATATTCCTTTGCGAGATTTTTTGATACAGGAGAGAATTACCTGGTCCATAAAAATTGGTACATTTGAAAGAGAAATTACTCTACTACCTATACCTAGTCGTTTATCACAATTAATTACTCAGTACGATATTATCAAAGGCATTGAGCCTTATCGAGATACTGATCAATATTTACGAAGAGTAGAAGATTTGAATGAAGCTGTTAATCAGCTTATCAGTCAACAAGCATTTACGGATTCTAATTTAACAGAAACAAAAGAAACTCAGCAAAATATTGATGAAATCCTAGTTGATCTCCGTCAAAGAAGTGTGGAAATGGTCAAACAAAATCCCTTTCAAATAGCTAATAAAACAGGGACATTAGAACGCATTAAAAATAAGATTCGAAGACACGTCTTTGATAACCCAGAAAGTTCGGCAAAAGATTCTTTTAGGAAGTTTTGGAGTGCTAAAAATTTCCAGCAAAATGGTTGGCGAAATGAACTAGATTTTTTTGACCAAGAGATTGCCCCTTTAATTGCAACTAACTACTTTCGTCCTGTGGGAGAAAGTGGGGAACCTTTTGATAATTTTGGTTTAATTGATACCCCTTTCTTTCTGTTATTTTTGACAGGATTTTTAGCAAGAACATGGTTCATTAGCCGTCGTCATGCTGGGGTTAGTTGGTTCGATGCTACCTTATGGCGTTGGTACGATATTTTCTTGCTTATCCCTATATTTCGTTTCCTAAGAATTATTCCTTTAACTATTCGTTTAGACCAGGCAAAGTTAATTGATTTCAAAGCAATTAAAAAACAAGCAAGTCAAGGATTTGTAGCAGGAATTGCCCAAGATATTACAGAAGTTGTTATTATTCAAGTTGTGGATCAAGTTCAAGGAACTATTAATAATGGAACCATTCGTGAAGTTCTAATTAAACAAAATACCACGCAATATATTGATATTAACGATGTTAATGAGACTTCAGAATTAGTGAAACTCATGGCTAATTTAATTATTAATAAAGTTATTCCTGAAATTCGTACCGAGGCAGAGGAATTTTTACGCTATAATGTAGACAAGGCGTTAACCCAAACCCCTGCTTATCAAGGCTTAGAAAACGTGCCAGGGGTTAAAGTAATGCAAAGCCAACTAACAGAAAGATTAGTGTCTCAACTGTATCAAGGGTTATCCGTTGGACTGCAAGGACTATTAATAGAAGATCCAGACTTTGATCGACTATTAGAAAAGTTGGTTGAGAAATTTAGTAAATCTTTAGGAAGCGAATTACAAGCAGAACATAGTATTGAACAAATTGAATCTTTACTCAATGATCTATTGGAAGAAATTAAGATAAACTATATTCAAAATCTCTCCCAAGAAAATATTGAGAACATTCTAGAACAAACTCGCGCCCTTCGCCAAGAGAAACCTCTGACTCAGTACAAATAAAAGTTATTGCAACTGGTAATAACCCAGTAATCCTAAAGTAAACCCACCTAAACAAATGATGATTAAGAGAAACATAACTAGCCATTGAGGATACCCTAGTTTTTGTAACTCTAGTTTAGCTAAAATAGCAGCAGAAAGTAACAAAAGAATGCGGGAAAAATCCCCAATCCAACGCAGCATGACGACTGCCACAAACGACCATAATAACACTGCGATAATAGCTTTATTATCCGATTTAAAGCTACTACCAAAAACAATGGTGATGATAGCGACAGGAGCGGCTAAACTAGCGGTTATTAGTAAAACGACTCCTGCTGCTAGAAGATGAAGCAGCAAGAAGATTACTTCATCCTTTAAAACCCATCCCCAAGCTTCCCCTTGGTTAGCTAACCAATGACTCCAGGCGATCGCAGAACTACCTACATACCAGCCAAAAGTGCTATAAGTCACCATAACAATGGCTAAACAAAAGAAAGTAAAGCCGATGAACTTTCCTCTGCTCTCCTTGTCATCAACAGAGCGTTCAGGTGAAAAACCCATAGATAGACCGATCCTGTCTCTTTACTGCTATTACATTCTAGACATTAAGAAGGAAGTCTTCCGTATAATTGGGTCATTTGATGCAAATATTCTGTTAATTTTGGGGTCAACATTTCCTGACGATATCGCCATTCCCAGTTACCAGCAGCTAAACCTGGGGTATTCATACGACAATCACTTTCTGAACCCAAAATGTCCTGTAAAGGGAACACCGCTTGATTCGCTACCGAACTCATAGCGCAAGCAACTAAGCTCCAGTGTATCCCTTGAGGAGAAATACCATCCAAATAATTTGTTACCCTCGTTCGTTGTTCAAAATTTCGTTCAGCAAACCAGCCAACGGTTGTGTCATTGTCATGGGTTCCTGTATAAACCACACAATTACGATTGTAATAATTGTAGGGCAAGAAAGGATTAGACCGATCCGAATCAAAAGCGAAGTGTAATATCTTCATCCCTGGAAACTCATACCTATCCCGCAAAGCTTCCACTTCGGCGGTGATCACCCCTAAATCTTCGGCGACGATGGGTAAGGTTCCCAATGTTTCCTTGAGACAGGCAAAAAGGTCATTTCCTGGAGCTGGTAACCATTGGCCATTTATAGCAGTCTTTTCCCCTTTAGGAACGGCCCAATAGCCTTCAAACCCTCGGAAATGGTCAACCCTAACCACGTCATAGTATTCTAAAGTCCCTCTAAACCGTTCAATCCACCAACTGAAACCCGTTTCCTTAAGTCTTTGCCAGTTATAAACGGGATTGCCCCATAATTGACCAGTTTCACTAAAATAATCCGGGGGAACACCTGCCATTAAGTTCACTTCTAAAGTTTCCGAGTCAACACAGAAAATATCAGGATGAGACCAAACATCTGCGCCATCGTAGGCCACATAGATAGGAATATCCCCAAAAATCTTGATGTTGCGGTCATTGGCGTATTTTTTTACCCGTTTCCACTCACGCACAAATTCAAACTGTAAAAACTTGTGATAAAAAATTGCCTCTGCATACTTAGTCCCATAAGCTTGTAAGGCGTGATGTTCCCGTTTAGCAATGTCTCGATCCCATTCGGACCATGCTTTTTCAGGGTTATCGTCATGAATAGCCATAAATAAGGAATAATCATCTAACCAATAGGTATTACTCTGGCAAAATTGGTCAAACTGTCCTCTTAGTTCGTGGAAATTGCCATTTTTAAAGGTATCACTTGCTTTTTTTAGTAAGGGTAACTTATGCTTAATGACTAAATCGTAATCAACTCGATCATCTGGTAGAGTTGGATAAGCATCTAAGTCAGCTTTGGTAAGTAAACCATCTCCACAGAGAATATCTGGACTAATTAATAGAGGGTTGCCAGCAAAAGCCGAATAGGATAGATAAGGAGAATTGCCAAATCCTGTGGGTCCCAAGGGTAAGACTTGCCATAAATTTTGCCCACTAGCTGCTAAAAATTCAATGAAGCGATAGGAACTTTCACCTAAGTCACCAATACCAAAGCGACTGGGTAAAGAGGTTGGGTGCAACAAAATCCCACTGGCTCTTTGATAAAATGTCATGAATGCTTATGCCTTGTATGAGGTGTAACGATACTCTGCAGATAGTATTATAAGGCATTGGTGAATAGTGAATAGTTAAGGATTTGAGCCTTTGTAATACTTCTTAATAAATAGAAGTAAATGGGTTTTAAACCCAAAGCTTGGTGAAGGTTAACTGGTGAGAAATAACTTAATTAGTTATTCAAAACAATGATACAATGGGGCGGATACTATCTAGGAAAATTGAACAAAAGCAGCGGCCATGACAAGCGATCGCCTCATTTTTCGTCAAGACGTTCTCGGTTCTCGTCGCTTCAGTAATTACTGGTGGGCGGCAGTTTCCTCCATTGGCGGTATTGGTTTCCTTTTAGCAGGAATTTCGAGTTATTTACAAACCAACCTACTCATTGTTAGCGACACCTCCTCCCTACAATTCATACCTCAAGGAGTTGCCTTACTGTTCTATGGAATAGCCGGATCTCTTTTGGCACTTTATCAATGGTTTACGGTCATTTTGAATATTGGGGGTGGTTACAACGAATTCAATAAACAAACCAACAAACTAACAATTTTTCGCTGGGGGTTTCCTGGCAAGAATCGTCGAGTTGAATTTACTTGTCCCCTAGAAGATGTACAAGCAGTTAAAGCGGACATCCAAGAAGGGTTAAATACCAAGAGAAAACTTTATCTACGGGTTAAACAAAAACGAGACGTTCCCCTAACCCGTGTAGGCGTACCCATGTCCCTCTCTGAACTGGAAAACGAAGGAGCGGAGTTAGCTAGTTTCTTAGGAGTTCCCCTGGAAGGGTTATAAGACTTGAGAAACAGAAAAACTGATAATTGATAACTGAGAAAATATCCATGAGAAACCCCAAAAAACGCTGGTTAAACATTTTAGTCTGTCTGCTCCTAGTTTCTGGGTTGATGATAACTGGGTGTTCTGATGCTCCTAGCAACTCCGAAACCATATCCAGTGCTAATACAACGGACAATGAACAAATCTCTTTTCCCAGATTAGAGGGTAATGCTGTGGTACAAATGACTATTAAGGGTTCCCCTGTTACCATCGAAATTAAAGGAGAAGATGCTCCTATTACCGCCGGAAACTTTGTGGATCTAGTTGAAAGAGGCTTTTATGATGGGTTGATCTTCCATCGTGTGGTTACAGATCCAAAACCCTTTGTGGCCCAAGGAGGAGATCCCAAAGGAAACGGAACGGGGGGGTTTATTGACCCTGACACCCAACAAGAACGACGTATTCCTTTAGAAATTAAGCTAAAAGGAGACGAAACACCCACCTACAGCAAAGCATTGGGTCAACAGGGAAGCGGTACAGTGGCCTCTCAACCAGTAGTCCTCAAGCACGAACGGGGAGCAGTGGCCATGGCTCGTTCAGGAATGCCCGACTCAGCTTCCTCTCAATTCTATTTTGCCTTATCAGATTTAGAATTTCTTAATGGAGACTATGCTGTATTTGGAAAAGTGACTCAAGGAATGGATGTGGTAGATGCCATTAAACAAGGCGATCGCATTGACTCGGCTAAAGTGGTATCAGGGTTAGAAAATTTGAAGAAAGAATAACATTTTTTTCTTAACCTCATAATAAAGCTCTCGATGATAATTTAAGCTAAAATCGAGAGCAATTACTATTATATCTAGCTGCATAAATACTTGGAACTATGGCACAGGCAAAAGTTAAAGAAGACAATATCAATCTTAAAGATCCCCAATACTATTTTAATCGTGAATTGAGTTGGTTAGAATTCAATCATCGTGTTTTAAACGAAGCGTTAGATAGTCGGACTCCTTTGTTAGAAAGACTGAAGTTTGCCGCCATTTTTAGTTCTAACCTAGACGAATTTTTCATGGTTAGGGTTGCTGTATTAAAGCAACAACTTAAAGCAGGTGTAAGAAAGTTAAGCGCCGATGGAAGAAGCCCTTTAGAACAATTAAAAGCTATTAGCGATCGCCTTCGTCCTTTAGTGAAAGATCAAGATCATCTTTTTGAATATACCCTGAGAAATTTATTAATTAATCAAGGCATTTATTTAATTAATTATGTAGACTTAGATCAAGAACAAAGGACTTATTTACATCAGTATTTTGAAGATAATATTTTTCCTGCTTTAACCCCCTTAGCAGTTGATCCTTCTCACCCTTTCCCCTACATTTCTAATCTTAGTTTAAACTTGGGGGTGGTGGTTCGTGATCCTGATACAGAAGAAGAACATTTTGCAAGGGTAAAAGTACCTGGAGTTTTGCCTCGTTTTGTGGCACTCCCCCCAGAATTAAGACATCAAGAAGACGAGCAAACAGCTATTTGGACGGGGGTTCCTTTAGAACAAGTTATTGCCCACAATCTTGAGGCATTATTTCCTGGGATGATTGTGCAAGAGTGTCATGGTTTTCGAGTGACAAGAAATGCAGATTTCTCCGTGGAAGAAGACGAAGCAGATGACCTACTTTTGGCCATTGAACAAGAGTTAAGAAAAAGACATATTGGTAAGTCTGCGGTAAGATTAGAAATTCATGCAGCGACCCCTGAACCCATCAGAAAACAACTGATAGAAGATTTAGGCTTAGAGGAAATTGATGTCTATGATATCGAGGGTTTATTAGGATTAAAAGACCTATTTTATTTTATGTCTCTTCCTTGTCCAGACTTGAAAGATAAATCCTGGAGCGCAGTAGTTCCCCCTAAATTACAACGTATAAAAGAGATTATAGATGGTAACGATGACGGGAAAATTCAACAGGATGGAGAGGATATTTTTTCTCTAATTCGTCAGGAGGATATTTTAGTTCATCATCCCTATCAATCTTTTAGTGCTTCTGTGCAACAATTTATTACTCAAGCTGCTTATGATCCCGATGTTTTAACTATTAAAATGACTCTCTATAGAACGTCAGGAGATTCACCCATTGTTAATGCTTTAATTGCTGCTGCTGCTAATGGGAAACAAGTGGCTGCTTTGGTGGAATTAAAAGCTAGATTTGATGAAGAAAATAACATTATTTGGGCCCGTCGTTTAGAACAATCAGGGGTTCACGTTGTTTATGGATTGGTGGGATTAAAAACCCACACAAAAATTATTTTAGTTGTGCGTAAAGAAGGAGAGAAAATACGTCGTTATGTTCATATTGGCACGGGTAATTATAATCCTAAAACTGCTAAATTGTATACGGATTTAGGTCTATTAAGTTGTCGAGAGAAATTAGGGGCAGATTTAACGGATTTATTCAACTTTTTAACTGGTTATTCTCGACAAAAATCCTATCGTAAATTGTTAGTTGCTCCTGTTAATATGCGCGAGCGCATGGTTTCTATGATTAATCGAGAAGCAGAACATTGTCGCAATGGAGGGAGTGGTCGTATTGTGGCAAAAATGAATTCTTTAGTAGATCCACAAATCATTGCAACCCTTTATAAAGCTAGTCAAGCAGGGGTTAATATCGATTTAGTTATACGGGGAATTTGTTGTTTAAAACCCGGTATCAAGGGGGTGAGTGATAATATTAATGTTATTAGTATTGTTGGCCGTTTCTTGGAACATTCACGAATTTTTTACTTCCATAATGGGGGAGAAGAAGAGATTTATATTGGTAGTGCAGACTGGATGACTCGTAATCTTTCTCGTCGAGTTGAAGCGATCACCCCTGTAGAAGATCCGAAAATTGCTCAACAATTACAAGAAATTTTAGGGGTTATGTTAGCAGATAACCGTCAAGGGTGGGAATTACAATCCGATGGTAGTTATATTCAACGTCAACCTCAAAGCAAAGAGTATGAACAAAGTTCTCAAAAAACCTTTATGGAAATGGCGTTGCAATCTAGTGACATCCTCCCCAACTAACTGTAAGCACCTACTAAAAACCTATTAATATCTAACAATGTGTTGTCAGACTAACAGTTTTGGGGTAATTGCTCACCGCAATAAAGAATCTGTCTTGACAACATAAAGGTAAAATCGGGGATTTTTATGTATAGTGGGGGTTATGACCACAAATGCTACCATTGATTCAAAGCTAGTTAGAGCTATCGCCGATGAACAGTTGGCGAACAATGTCTTCATGATTGAGTGGCTAGTGCAGCTTAGCAAAAATAATCCACCAGTCACTTATGATCTTTAAAGCCCTTAAATTTCCAAACGAACGGCTTAGCAAAATGTTGATTAAAGTAATCAATAAAATTGAGAATTTTTTGGGATAGTTCTTCAGTTGAACGGACAGTAATTCTTTTGAGTAAACGCCTGACTAAGATCGAAAAACAACACTCAATTTGATTAAGCCACGATGTATGTTTGGGAATATAAACAAAGCGAATTCGATGAGATTCATCTGATAAAAAATCTGCTCTGCTGTCCATAGATTGCAAAATCCCCTCCTTTCCTTTTCTCCCCAAATCAATAGTAATTCCACAGCTTTCTGCTACTAATTTGACTAAGCTTTCCGATTTATGAGTGTTGAGTTGATCTACAATAAAAATCCATTCTGCTTTTTCATCAATCTTAATCGTTCTTTGGATATGTTCAGAAAAATCTTGTTCTGTTCTTGTCGGTCCAATAGAGGGACTAACAACTTTTCCTCTTGCCACATCCCAGTTCGCAATCAAGCTTAAAGTTCCGTGTCTTTCATATTCAAATTCGATTTTTTCTACTTGTTTAGGCTTGATTCTTTTGTTCGGAAATAATCTCTCAAGAGCTTGAATCCCTGTCATTTCATCTGTACTAATTAAATGAATTCCTTGTTCTAACAAAGTTTTAGCTTCTTGATGAAGTTCACAGATATATTTGACTTGCTTTTTAAATTTTAAGGGATCATCAATTTTGGCATTTAACCAGTAACGAACGAGATGTGGTTGTAATGTCGCTTCTTTTTAAAAAACGCCCCACACTACGGGGGGAAATCTTTTCGACAATTCCTCTTTTTATGGCTTCATCCGCCAACTCTGAAGGTGTCCAATGGCTCACTGGCCTGTCTGATTTTTCACATTCTTCACAAGCGATCTCTACAATCTGGACTACTTGTTCGACCGTAAAGGATTTTGTTGTTCCAGGTCTTGGGCGATCGCTTAAAATTCCTTTGATCAAGACCATTAATGCTTTCTCCGTTACCTGTTGTTCTTCGGCGGCACTCAGTTTTTCTCTCTCCTCAAACCATCGCGATCGCCACTGACGCACTTGTACTCGGTCTAATTCTAATCTTCGACTAATCGAACTATTGCTCTCTCCTGATGCTGCGGCTAAGATTAGCTTGGCTCGTCTAACAAGGCGATAGGGGTTTGTTGTCCCTCTCACTATTTGTTGGAGTACTGTTTTCTGTAGGTTGGAGAGGTTAATTGGCAATGCTTTTATCATGGACATCAACTTCGAGATTCTTCCGTTAGTTTCATTGAAACACATTGTCGTGGCTAGTCACGAAAGTTTCTGTAAAAATCTGGTGGATTACTTTCGCCAAGCTGCAGTAGTAACATTACTTTAGGAGATAATCAAGGATTAGGAACAATTAATAACGATGATAATGCCACTATAAACATTAACAATGTAACCATAGTTGAAGGAGACAACGGCACAACCAACGCCGTATTTACAGTTAGTCTTTCCAACCCAGTTAATGAAGTAGTTACTGTAGATTACACCACAGCAGATGGCACTGCTACTGTAGCTGATAATGATTATGTCCCCATTCCAACTACTACTTTAACCTTCAATCCCAACGAAACCACTCAACAAATTACAGTGGAAGTAAATGGAGATAAGATAGTAGAAAATGATGAAACCTTCTTCCTTAACCTAAGTAACTTACAAACTAATAGTAGTAACGTTACGTTAGGAGATAATCAAGGAATCGGTACTATCAATAATGATGATGATGCTACTATTGACATTGAAGATGTAACCATAACAGAAGGAGATAAAGGCACAACTAATTTTGTATTTACAGTTAGTCTTTCCAACCTAGTTGATGAAGTAGTTACTGTAGATTACACCACAGCAGATGTCACTGCTACTGTAGCTGATAATGATTATGTCCCCATTCCAACTACTACTTTAACCTTCAATCCCGAAGAAACCACTAAAGAAATTATCGTGGAAGTAACTGGAGATAAGATAGTAGAAAATGATGAAACCTTCTTCCTTAACCTAAGTAACTTACAAACTAATAGCAGTAACGTTACTTTAGAGGATAATCAAGGAGTCGGTACTATCGAGAATGACGATGAGGCTAAGATTTCCATTGAAGATGTAACCATAACAGAAGGAGACAACGGTATAACTAATTTTGTATTTACAGTTAGTCTTTCCAACCTAGTTGATGAAGTAGTTACTGTAGATTACGCCACAGCAGATGGCACTGCTACTGTAGCTGATAATGATTATGTCCCCATTCCAACTACTACTTTAACCTTCAATCCCAACCAAACCACTCAACAAATTACAGTGGAAGTAACTGGAGATAATATAGTAGAAGATAATGAAACCTTCTTCCGTAACTTAAGTAACTTACAAACTAATAGCAGTAACGTTACTTTAGAGGATAATCAAGGAGTCGGTACTATTAGTAACGATGATAATGATGAAAATAATTCAGCACCTACAGAGATAAGTTTAATCAATGGTTTTGTCCTCAATGGTATTGATCAATATGACTTCTCAGGCAGATCAGTAAGTAGTGCGGGAGATGTCAATGGGGATGGTTTCTCTGATATTCTTATTGGGACATATCATGCCGACCCCAATGGCAATTCTAGAGCAGGTGAGAGTTATGTGGTCTTTGGGCGCAGTAATTTTGTGGCTGTGGTTGAACTGTCAAACCTCAATACTGCCAACGTTGATGAAAACAGTGCCAATGGCACTGTTATTGCCCAATTAAACACCTCAGACCCCGATGCAGGAGACACCCACACTTATAATCTTCTTGATGATGCGGGGGGACGTTTTGCCATTAATGAAAATAACCATTTAATTGTGGCTAATGGCAGTTTACTGGACTTTGAAACCGATAACAGCCACACCATTGAAGTTCAAACCACGGATAGTGGAGGAATGAGTTTCAGCCAATTCCTCACAATTGACCTCAAGAACTCGCAGGAGATAGGTAATGACCAACCTTCAAGCATTAGTTTGATTAATGGCTTTGGCTTTGTTCTCAATGGAATTGATGCTGGTGACAGATCAGGCTATTCAGGTGTGATTCGTTGGGCTAGAAAGCTTGTACCAAGTATAAGTGTGTAGCCCGTTCTACACCTTTATAACAGAATAACTGTTGGTTTGTTGGCTAAAGGAGCCAAACTCGGAATCAAAGGAGTAAAATCCTAAGAGTAACGACATAACCCTCCGTTTTGGACTTAGTAAAACCAGGATGGAAGCAGGGTTAGGTGATTTCCAAGAAAAAGTTTCCCACCCATTCTCAGAATCTGTTTGTAGAACATCTCAAATAAGCGAAAAGGGAAAAATAAAAAGTTGTTCGCGGATACTTTCCGCGAACAAAAACCTCCCTATCTAAAAGAAAGAAATACGCTAACTTTTAAATTAGCTTTGACTATTTTTAAAAAGGAAATTCACTTAATTTTACACTCTTATTAACTTTTTAGACTAACTGGGTCTAATCAAAATATCCCATTTAGGTAAGTGAGGATTACGTTCTAAACGTTTCTCAATTTCCTTCATCTCTTTTTTCGTTAAAGAAATGCCTTTTTGATAAACTTTTTTACTTAACTTAACTATCGGATTTAAGCCTTTCCATGTCATAGTTTTTACCCAAGCTAACATCGTTTGAGCATTTCTCAGAAGTGTTCCGTTCCAATGCCTCTCTAAAATTCCCCAACATCTTTCTATGGGATTATATTTACTGTGATAAGGAGGAAAATATAGTAATTGAATAGATTTCTTAGTTTGGTCGGCAAACTCTACCATTCTCTTCAAAAATTGCCTTCTTATTCCACTATTTTCTGGTCCATTATCAACTTTAATTTGGATGTTCTCTAGTTGCTGCTTTTCAGTTATACTCAGACTTGTCCACCATTGCTCCAAGTTATCTACCATGAAATCACTCGTTTTATAAGAACTTCCAAAAGTTACATAAAGTTGCCCTGTATCTTCATCTACAATCCCACAAGGAGCGTATTTTTCTTTAGTTCCCATATCATGATCTTGAGCTTGATTATAACCTCTGGTTTGTCCGCCACGTGAATATTCTCCTATTTCCACAGTTGCTTTACAATCCATACTTAAACGTTTCACAGAAGGGTCTTTTTTTCTATCTTTTTTCTCTATATTCTCGAAGATAGCGTCCGTCTCCGAGATTTTTTTTTAGGTTTAGCTTTTACCACTTTTCTTAATCGATAGCCCAAACGATTTAAAATATCTGCCATTGTCGAAGCAGCAGGAACCTCCTCTCCATTATATCCTAGATTTCTTAATTGTTTAATGGCTTCAGCCGCCGTTAATCTTGTATAGGCAATGGGGTTATTAAATGTGGGGTTTTGTTGTGCGTGAGCTTCGGCTATTTCTTTCAATGATTGGGCAACTATTGGGTATCTTTCCTCCCATTTTTTACATCCACTATTGACTGATTGTAATCCTAAACACACTATCCCAGTTCGTTTTTCATGTAATCCAAGTTGAACATTTTTTCTCCCCCAACCAAACACGATTTCGGTTTGTCTGGCACTTCCTCCACAATACTTGAGACACATTTCAGCTTGAAATGAACGACGCTCTGCTCCCGTCATTTTTGAGGCTGCTAAACGTAAATCATCGACCATCGACGGGGTTAAGGGATTATTTGTCTGTTTTAGCTTCAATTTACTCTCTCTAATCTTTTTACCTCTTCATTTTAATCTATTTCTTCTATTTTTTCAGACAAGCCAATTATGAAATTTTAAAGTTGTGTACCAAGATCCGCTAACTCTCTGTTTCTTTTATTTCTTGAAAGCCTTTAGTCCAAGCTATTACCCCCTATGGGAAAAGCTTTCTCGGAAATCACCTTAAAAGGGGATAACCACTATGAAACAGCACAAGAAATCCTCAAGTCAATCGGTCATGGTTAAACATTATGTTGAATCATTGACTTGAACCCTCAAGACCTGGAAGTAGCCAAAACTGTTTGATAGGCTGCGTTCAAAAAGAACATGGTGAAAAGTGGAGTTTTCTGAGTGACATCCACACCGATTCCTGAAAAGTAACCTGGGGGAGAGATGAAACCTAAAACCGATATACCCAAGCCAACGGAATGAATTAAGTCCATGACTGCTCTTATCACTGGTCGAGTAGATAAGTAGGAACAAACTTAAGCGCAAGGGTCATGGATGTGAGAAGTAAAAAGTCACTACGACCTAACCAAAGATTAAAGTTAGTCAAAGAACTGACTATAAAAGGTTACAAAGCAAAGGCACTCAGACGGGTTTGGATTCCCAACCACAGAAGAGATGAAAAACGTGGATTGGGAATACCCACCATGAAAGATAGAGCAATGCAAGCCTTGGTTAAATCAGCCTTAGAGCCATATTGGGAAGCCCAATTTGAGGGAACATCCTATGGTTTTCGTCCAGGCAGAAGCGCACATGACGCTATCGAAAGAATATTTTCCAATATTCATAAAGGCTCCAAATATGTCCTTGATGCGGATATCGCCAAGTGCTTCGACAAGATTAACCATGATTACCTACTGTCTAAAGTAGATTGTCCACATAACATCAAAAGAATCATTAAACAATGGTTAGAATGTGGTGTTATGGACAAAGGCATCTTTGAGGAAACCGACTCAGGTACACCTCAAGGCGGTGTAATAAGCCCATTACTGGCAAACATTGCACTACACGGAATGATAAAAGACGTAGAAAACCACTTCCCTCGCACAAAACGCCAAGGAAATGGAACTGTCGTATGGGACTATAAACCTAGAATCATTCGCTATGCCGATGATTTCGTAGTTCTTCATAAGGACTACGACGTTATTCTACAATGTAAAAAACTGATTGCACAATGGTTAGAAAAAGTCGGACTGCAATTAAAACCAGAAAAGACCTCCATCAGACATACTTTAAAAAGTATCGAACATGACGGAAAAACCATTAAACCAGGTTTTGAGTTTCTTGGATTCAATGTCAGGTCATACCCTGTAGGAGAACACCACTCTGGTAGAACAGGGGGAAATAATTCCACAACAATTGGATTCAAAACGTTAATCAAACCTAGCAAAAAGAAAATACTAGCTCATCATGAGGCAATCAAAGAGGTTATCAAAGCCCATAAGAAAGCCCCACAATCAGCACTAATCGCAAGATTAAACCCATTATAAGAGGATGGTGTAACTACTACCGAACTGTAACAAGCAAAGTAACGTTCGCATCCGAAGACTATTTACTATGGGAGATGCTTAGAGCATGGACAGTTAGCAGGAAAAAGAAAAAGACACCATTGATTAAAGCTCTCAGAAAATATTTCTCACACGGAAAACACGGATTTTGGACCTTCCAAACAACAGGAGCAATCCTCTACCATCATGCCGAAACGGAAATAAAGAGACATACACTGGTAAACCCGGATTTCTCACAAATTAATTTGAAAGCCCAATCCAGAGATGAAAAATGATAATTTTTAGGACTAATAGAAATTTTGAATATAGATGAATAAAAAAAATTGACTTTGATTATCCAAAAATTGAGTTTAAGAGGGAATAATTATATTAACTTTTGATTTTCTCCACGATAAATAAGACTAAATGAAAGTATCAGTCAGTCAACAACTTATGATAGATATCTTTTTTAAAAAACAACTTATTCTACTTATCCAGTATTAGGAATAGTTTTAATTCTTTTGTTAGCAATAGACAAAATATCTTGATAAGGACAAGCACTAGCTATAGCGATAATAATTCTTCTACAACTAATCTTTATTCTGGCTCCCAACTTAAGAAGATTTAGACGTATTCTTCCCACAGTTGCTTTAGCCAATGAAGTTTTTTTTAAACAGTGTTGACGAAAAGCATTTATGAGAACATAAGCCCAGGAATGTATCCATAATCTTAGTTTATTACTTTGAAATGTTTGAGTTGAAGTTCTATGAGCTAACAAGTCTAATTGTTGTTCTTTAATCCGATTTTCCATCTCGCCTCTCGGACAGTATTTTTTTGTATAAAGTTCTGAGGGTGGAATTTTTGAAGCGGGCAAAGATGTCACCACATGGCGCATTTTTAAGCCATCACTTCCATAACAAACTTTTGTCACTACTCTTCTTTGACAACTCCATGACTTTTCTGTTTTATAACGAATAGAGCGATACCAAGTAGAAATTGGTACTAATTTTTTAACTTCTTCTAAATCTTCTTTTTTCTGAAATAAACTATCCATTAATTCAGTTATTGGAGCTAGTTTTTTTTCATATTCATGTTTGGCTTTTTCAATTACATCATCCGCTCGTAACTTAAGAACGCCATTTGTTCCCATAGCTATAACATAATCAACTAAAGGCTGATTTTCACAAAAATAGAAGATTTCTTCACGGTCATAGGCACTATCACCCCTAACTAGGATATGAGTCTCTGACCATTTTTCTCTAATTAGTCCGATAATTCTTTGTAATTCGTCTAAGGCTCCATCGGCTGGATCTACATTAGATGAACGAAGTTTAGCAACTAATAAATGATGCCCACAGAGAATATATAAATGAGCATAACATACTCCGTGATAATAACTATTAAAAAATGCCCCTTCTTGATTACCATGTACTTGTTCATCCGTGACATCCATATCTAATATAATACTTAAGGGAGGTTTTTTATAAGACTCTAAAAAAAATTCGACAAAAGATTTTTCAATGGCTTCAAAGTTGGGTTCTATTTTATGATAACGACTCGTTTTTTGGTCGAGAATAGTCTCAGGACAATATTCCAATCTATTAATTGTACTTTTTCCAGCTAACCATCCCTTTTTATCTTCAAGTTCATTAAGCTTTTCTAAAGCGATCTTAAGGGCAGGATCGTGACGTAATTTATCATGGTCATTGACATCTTCATAGCCTAAAATAATTCCATAAAGCCTTTGTGCTAATAACTCATGAACGGAATGATCTACATAAGATTGATGACGATGATCTTGAAAACAGTTACCAAACTTCTCGGTAATTCCCAGTTTTTTATCCAACTCAGCTATCCAGACAATCCCCGCATCTGAAGTGATTAGTCCCCCATCAAAATTAGCGATTATTTCTTTTCCTTTCTGTTTACTAAAGTTGATTACTTGACGAGGGGTTCGGGGATGACTGGGACTCATTAAATTAGTTTAAGGTAAATTGCTTTAATAATTAAATTATAGCATATTTTATTCTAACAATCTAGTACTATTAGAGATTTTATTAATAATTTTTTTTGGAAAAATGAGTGATTGATTTATCTTTTTATCTTTGTCTAATTCGGGTTGATTTTAACTTAAAATCTGACAACAGACTGTTGGTTGGGGAAATCTGCGATCGCTCTGTTCAAACCCACTTCCTGTAAGGCTTCTGTGTTTGGCGATCGCAGATTTTGTGAGAAATTCGGGATTAGCAATATTACTAACAATAGCTTCGATATTTACCTACAGGAACCCAGCAATGAAGATGGAAATCATGCTCTAGAAACCCTGAGTTATTTAGTCTTTGAAGCAGGAACCTATCAACTATCCGATGGTACTTTAGTTGAGGTGGGAACCATTAATACCGATAGCACTGCCAACCTGGAAAACGGAGGTGTGACCCCTTGGGAAACCGTTGGGTTTGAGACTAACTTTGCTCAAACCCCAGCTATCTTTAGTCAAGTGCAAACAAATAACGACAGTGACTTCGTGCGAACCCGTCAACAAAACGCCACTGCGAATGGGTTTGAAGTAGTTATGGAACAAGAGGAAGGTTTTGCTAAAAACGGGGAAACCCACGGTAATGAAACCATTGGTTATCTTGCTATTACTGAAGGGACGCGTAATAGTAACGGGGTAACATTCCTGGCCGGTAGTACAGATAATAGTGTTACTGATGTGTTTTCAAGTATTAGTTTTGGAGGATAGTTTAGCAATATTCCTCATTTCTTAGCCAATGTTGGCACTTATGACGGACCAGATCCTGCTGGCATCCGTTTCCAAAACCTCACTGTTGATAATGTTCAAGTGGCAGTGCAAGAGGAGATAAGCTTCGATGAAGAAACTATCCATACAACGGAAGTTGTTAATTATTTAGCCCTAGAAGGAGATGATCTCTTACAAGGAACTGCTTATGACCCCTTGACGGGAAATCGGGCGATTATTGGGACAGAAGCATCCGAAGCTATTTTTGGCATTGCTGAAAATGACACTCGTACAGGTAACGGTGGTAGTGATGTTTTTGTTGTAGAATCAGGTCAAGGTACAGATACTATTACTGATTTTGAGTTGGGAGTAGATTTCATTGGGTTAGGGGATAATTTAACTTTTGGTGCGTTGAGTTTGAATGATACAGGTAATGATACTTCTCTGATGTTTAATGGTCAGGAGTTAGCGATTATCAAAGGAGTTCATAAGAGTGATTTTACGAGTAATAATTTTGTTGAAACCTCCATCTAACCTATTCTTTGGATTTAATGGGTTCGACAACTGATATGATCAATATTCGATCCTATCGCTGAGTTAATAACGCTTATGGTTGCTGTTCCCCCGTCTCCCGATGATATTCGTAATGCCTTGGAAACCCCAGTTGATTTTAATTTTGAATTACCCGATCCCGAAGATGAAGAGATCGAAGAGTTTGATTTTCAGGAAAAATTGGATAGCGTTTGGAAAATATGCGATCGCTTTGATCTACAAACAGATATTTGGCGCGGTAGGATCTTACGGGCGATCCGCGATCGCGAAAAAAAGGGGGGAGAAGGCAGGGGAACAGGCTTCTTAAATTGGTTAAAAAAACGAGAAATAACCAAAAGTCAGGCTTATGCTTTGATTCAGTTGGCTAATAGTGCCGATACCTTACTTGCAGAGGGGGTTTTAGACCCAGAAACCATTAATAATTTTAGTAAACGAGCCTTTGTAGAAACTGCCAAATCCGATCCTGAAGTCCAAAAATTGGTTAGTGAGGCGGCACAGAAAGGGGATAGAATCACCCGTAGAGAGGTGAAACAGCTATCAGATGAATGGACAGCCATGAGTTCCGATTTACTGCCCTCAGAGGTCAAGGAAAAGGCAGAAGAGGGAACGTTACCCCCCCGGCATTTAGCCCCCTTAGTTCGGGAAATGGAAAAATTACCAGATTTACACCTAGAAACTATTCAAAAAGAGGTAGCTGAAAATCCTGATATAGACACAGTAAAATTATTAACCACCGATGCTAAAAATTTAGCTAAATATCTCGATGCAGCAGCACAAGTTCAAACCTTAAAAAAGACTCCTTTAGACTTAGAAATGGCTTTGGATGAAGCGGTAAGATTAGAATGTTTAAATACTGCTGCTGACTTAGTAAAACAAGCGACTCAAATAGAGCAAATAGTCGGAAAACTGTACACAACTTGGAAACGGTTAGGCAGTTTATCCGATAGATTATATGTGGATACTGGGGCTAGTAATCCTCATTTGCGATCGATGTTAACTTCTTTGGAATCTTTGAGTGGAGAAGTGATTGAAGTGCAACTGGATGAAGCAGGAGAAAAAACTGTTAGACTACGAATGATGACAGATTCTATGGATTAATTTCATTAGCAACTTCTAACCATCCTTCAATAGCATCTTTCAGGTTATTAATGACTTCTTCAATGGTATCTCCTTCTGTGATACAACCTTCAAGTGCAGAAACTTCTGCCCAATATCCCCCTTCTTCTGCCGTATTAATAATCGCTTTAATTTGCATAATTTCTCAACTTTCAGTTATCTTTTACAACTTAAAATATTCATCTAATAAGTAGGGTGCGTTAGGCAAACTATAATTGTTGGGGTAATTCCTATACTTTTTTGATGCCGTAACGCACCAAAATTGTGTTTTTGGTGTATTACGCTACGCTAATACACCCTACGAGTCTATTACTAATCACAAACAGCTTGACACAGGAACTTGTTACAGTATCTTTAAACAAGCGAGTAAGTATATTCCAGAATCAGACCTTTATCACTATTTTTATGATGATTAAACCAAAGATATACAACAAAAATAAGCCATCAAAAAAGGGTTAACACCGTTAACCCCTACACACCAATTTAATTCAAAATTCTCTATTTTTTAAAGTGAAATAAACATTAAGCTTGTTTTTTGCGCTGGGTTGCTAATACACCTAACCCTAATCCTAATAATGCCATAACGCTACCAGGTTCGGGAACAGATTCAGCCCCAACTTCGACCGTTTCTTGGGAGAATGTAGAACCATTAACACTGGCTTCAATGAAAGTCCCATCAACGTATCGGAATACAAAGATAGGCCCACCAAAACCGTACTCAATATAATAAGTGACACCAGTAGCAGCACCCTGTTGCACAGTGGGAAAGTCACTATAAAACTGTGACCAGTTTAGGGTATTAAGATTAAAGTCAAATTGAATATCATCTATTGTTCGAGATACACCACCAATGGGTTGAACAACGCCATCTAGTACCACTGTTTCTGAATACACCGAGGAACCCATCCCAAACAACTCATAAGACCAGTTGGTGAGGTCACTCTTAGTCACGTTTCCACTGGTGATATCAGTTTCCCAGCTCACGGGGTGACAAGCCCGTTAAAACCCTGATTGAAAGAGGGTTTCAGCCGTGGTGATCGCTCTATAAATTGTCAAAAACTAGAGGGCTTATTGAGAATAAACAATAATGATAATCATTCTTGCCGTGTGTGTGGGGGGGAGGAGGGTTACACCGTCCTCCCCCCCACAGGGTTGATGCTCAAAATCAACCCCTTGGGCAATATTAGTTTTTATTAAATAATAAAAATTGGTTTATTTTGGATAGTTACATCTAAAATAAATCATCTCCCACTGGTTATTTTATGTTAAGATAAAATAGGGGAATTAAGCCGTCTTATCTATTATGGACATGGCTTGTAACCCTTTTTTATAATTGTTGAGTTTCTGGGGATTATTGCTCATCATAATTGAAATAAAATCAGAGCAAAATTCCCAAGCGTGAATCCAAAGAGAGCCATAAAGTCCTATCCAAAAATTACTATGTCTTCGGTCACGTCTTGATTTTTCAGTTAGACGAGCAATATATTTTCCTTGATTGGTTTGTCGAAATGTTTTGCCTTTTAAAGAAGTAGCAGTGTAAGCGATCGCTATTAATAAAATCAAGGAATTTAGTCGTTTATTATTGGCTTTACTTCCCTCCAAATTATAACCCCCTGTCTTACAATCCTTGAACATAGCTTCAATACCTGCCCTGGCTCGATAGACTTTCAAGACCTCTGATAAACTGTCTAAGTTGGTAAGAATAAACCAAGGCTCTTTTTCCTGTTTGCCCTTGTATTTTCTTTTCCAATATGCTCCCACATTAAAGTTTCCAAACCCTTTATTTTTAGTGACTGAAACCCCAGTTAAAAACATCTTCATCCCAGGTTTCATTCCTAACTGCGAAAAAGTTTGATAATCTTCATCATCTTTTTTCTGGTTTGTACCTTGTTTCTGACGAAAAGCGAAGAATAACTTTTGTTTTTTACTTTTTTGTTTCAACCAATAAGCTAATTTAACACTGTGGAATTCTCGGTCTCCAAGAATGACTAACTCATAGTTTTTTAGAAGACAAAGAACAGGTTGAATTAATGCCTGTTGTTCAGATAATCTGCTGGCTCCTCTTTTCCCTAAAAGTGTCTAATAGATGGGTAAAGCCCGCTTTTTCCAGATAACAGCAACCATGAAAACATTTTTATCTTTCCATTGGGTTCGGTCAATTGTTATAATCAGACGAGAGCCAGTCTTAAATTCTTTACAAATAATAGCTTTAATCACAGGAAACCAGAATCTGGGAATGGCTAAAGCTGACAAAACTAGGAATCTCTGGATATGTTTACGACGACTTTGATAAAGGATTGGTAAAGGAAAACAAGCTGCTAACCTTTCTATTCTAACCTGTTTATGTACTGTCAGCAACCACAGTAAAATTCTAAAAGCCTCGAACTGTGTTTGTGTTAAATGTTTGGTAAAATGAGATTCATAAACTGCTAAAAAGCTCATGATTTAAGTTATAAAACGATTAAGGACAATCTGATTATTATTAGCATAAAATCGGATTGTTTTCTCTCTTTTAGGAGTTGACGCTCGCGCATCAAAACAGTTTGGGGGGGCAGGGCAATCGCATTTAATTTTTGAAAAGCTGACTGCATAAGAGGTTTCGCGATCGCCGTTCATTTGTACTGAAACTCTAAAATCTTTACTGGATCACGCATCTCAGATTTTAATGCGATTGCCCTGTTTGGGGGGGGGAAGACGTGGCAAATGCCACGTCTTCCCCCCCCATTTGCAAATGATTATCATTATCGTTTATTCTCAATAAGCTCTCTGGTTGCCGACAATTGTTTAGGGTCGGGTAACAGAGAAAAACCGCTCTGGACTTACTTTTCAACCTACTTGTCACCCCGTGAGGTGATTTTGATGGATTTATTAGTCTTCAAATACTGTTCCCAATCACGGGGTAAAACCACAGCTAATTTTCTGGCAGCCCACAAATTTACATAAGAAAGAAGTGTTAGTTTAAACCAATTTTCTTCATGATGTACATCGGGAGTTAAATAAGATGTCATCAATAATCTTTGTTTACCAAATCGAAAAAGATGTTCCATGTCATAACGTTGTCGATAACAGTGATAACAATCAACTAAACTTAACTCATCGCGCCGAGAACCAATAACAATAAGCCACATAGGTTTCCAAATACTATTTCTTTCTTGAGCTCTGACAACAATCTGGAGTAAAGTAAAGGGGTGATTGTTCATTTTATAGTTTTTAGTTCCTCTCATTAACATCTGTTTCCATCCCGAAATAGTCACTGTTAATTGACGACCTTTTTTCGTTGTAAAGGGAACATGATGAACTTCATCAGGTTCAGTCCAAGTTTGGTCATCTTTAAGGTCAAATTTATCCCCATACCAACGGGGATGTCCCGAAGTTTTGGCTTGATTTGGGTCCCGAATAAATTGACGATAAAAAACTCGGTCACTTCTAACTCTTGTAATAGTAACTACGTCTTCATGCTTAACTTGTTCCCCAATAAAATCCTTTTGGCTGTAGTCACTATCAGCCACTAAGACAGATAATTTATCAGAAAATAAAGAACTTTGCCAGATTTTTTTTAGTTGTTGATTGCCTTGATTTACTCCTTTATGTTTAGAGGGGACTCGCTCTCCTGATAAGGGGACAGCCCAAGGGACTTTTTCTGTGTCTATTTGGTCAGGTAAAGCGCAGACAACGGAATAACAATGTCCAATATTAATGGGTTTATTTCCCTTAATTGGATTGGGGTAATGAATAAAAGTTTTATCCGCTAACGTTTCGGCAAACCGTCGTGGACAGGGAGTTGTGTCAATACCAAATAAGTTATAATGTTTTGAAGTGGGAGGAATTGTTCTCGATACCGCTGAAAATAAAGTCTCAATTCTCTGTTCATAATTAGGGTCAGTTTGAGTGGGTAAAAACTCTTGAATTCCTCTATATAAACTGTTATAATCTCTTCTAAATAAAGGATTGAGAGACAATTCAACGACTGAGTGAGCTTGTTGGTTACTGGAGAGGGCATCGAGTAATTCTATAATAGTTTCTTTTCTAGCTTTTAGTCCTTGGAAGAGGTTAGACCTCCACACCAGGAATTCCTCGACAGACGTAGCCGTTTCATTTTTGGTCATTTTCAAAATTTATTACCTTATTAATTAGCGGAATATATACGCTAACATCAAAAGAGGTTGTTTGTTACAGTTAAGGCTAATGTCATCACATTCCGAACTTAAGACCAGTCAAGATGTCCACCTGAGAGCCAAACAAATTAAGAGTCTAATTCGCTCTCTTAAACAGAAAATAAAGAAAATTGAACGGGAAGGGGAAGTAGCACCAGCTAATTGTCATATTATTCGTTATCAGGTTAATGGAAAGGGAACAATCTACTGGTATTATAAACTACAGGCTGCTGAATCAATTTTTCCTATGGCCACTAATAATGAGAAAAAAACCAAATATAAATATTTAGGACGAGCCGGAAGTTCTGCTCATATTGATGCTGTAGAAAAACTCACTAGAAGAAATCTCATTGATGAATTAGAACGAGTCATTCAATCTCTAACTGAAAGCTACTTAGATATCTATATTGGAACCGAAACTGAATGAAGCTATTTAATATTTAAAATCCCCTAAAAAGATGGAAAGAGAGGTTTTAAAATCACCTTAATTCTCTATTTTAGCTCTGGAGATATGTTTAGCGTAAAATTTACGCTAACAATTGTTTTTTATCCAAAGTCCAAGTCTTCATAATGATTAGAATTTGTTAATGAAATGGTTACTCGTCGCAACCTAGCACAGGGGGGGGGTAAAGTCAAGTATTTTCTAGAGATTTTATATAAATTAACGTTAAATGAGAGATTAAGGGGAAGTATTCCAGATTAGCACCAAGTAATACTATTGTCATTAACTTAGACAACATAAGTTGAGATTGTAGGGGTCAACGGCCGTTGACCCCTAGGTCAATGTCTAGCCAGACTTTAGGAAATTGATATAAAAAGATAAGATTAATCTTTTATAGTAAAATTAAAAAGATATTATGGCATTTCTCGGACTCATGAGATAGACTTTTTTCAAATATGTCTCACTGATTTATTATTGTTGCTTTTTTAAAAAATACGTATGAAATCTTTTTCTTTAAATTCTCTGTTTCGTACCCTTACTTCTGTTGTCTTGGGAACTATTACATCTTTAACCCTAAGTTTACCAAGTTATGCGGCACAGAAAGTCTATTTTGTTTTTGATTCCATCGGTGTATCTATTCCAGTAAGTGACTTAGAAAACTATGCTGAAACTGGAGAATTAAGTCAACAACTAGATCGATATTTTAGTTTAGCAGGAGCAAGTGAAGAAGATAGAAATGCTTTTCGTGAAGCGTTATCAACTCCGGCACCGATTAAAGATCCCGTGAGATTTTCTCGTCTTCTTAATACCGATGAAGGAGAACGCATTTTAAACTATTTTGGGAAGGTTATTAATATTCAAGGGGAAGAAATGGTAAATTTTTGATTCGAGGTGCATTAGTTCAAGCTGCCCTTGATGACGAAGGATTAACCTTAATTAACTTTTTAAATAAACTATCTACTAATGTACAAATTGATCTGAAAAAAGCCATCCGTTTAGCAAGACAAGTAGAACTTGTTGTTGATGGGACTTACTTATTTATAGAAAAAGTAACGGAATTAGCAGCCAAAGAAGCAGAAAAAACTAAACAACTAGACTTTTCTCAATTGACTGATCCCCGTCAAAAGGGTAATTTTACAGTAAAAAAAAAACTTGGAATGTCACTGACGAAAAACGTAAACGTAACTTTTATATTGATGTTTATCAACCGCAAACTTTAGCCAATGAATCTGTTCCTGTTATTGTTATTTCTCATGGTTTAAGTTCTCGTCCCGAAGACTTTGGAAAATGGGCTAGACATTTAGCTTCTTATGGTTATGTGGTTGCTTTACCCCAACATCCAGGTAGCGATACAAAACAAACAGAAGACTTTTTAGAAGGATTTTCTCGACAAATTTTTATCCAAAATGAATTTATTGATCGTCCCCTAGATATTAGTTATACTATCGATGAATTAGAAAGACGAAATGATAGCTTATTCTCAGGAAAAATTTACTTAAAAAATGTTGGAATTGCTGGTCATTCTTTCGGTGGTTACACTATGCTTGCTATTGCTGGTGCAACCCCAGATTTTGAAGCCCTAGAACAAGATTGTAACCTAGATATTGGTGATTTGAATACAGCATTATTACTGCAATGTCGTGCTTTAAAACTGGAACAAAAAGAGTATGATTTTAAAGATGACAGGGTTAAAGCTGTGTTTGTTGTTAATCCTGTAAACTCAGGAATTTTTAGCACTAAATCTCTGGCCAAAATTGATATACCTGTGTTTATTGGTGCTGGAAGTTATGATCCTGCAACCCCTTTTATTTTTGAACAAGTTACCTCTTATCCACGTCTAAAAGTTCCTCGTAAATATCTTCAATTACAAGAAGGACAAGCTCATGTTGACTTTTCTCAACTAGATGCAGGAATTACTGATATGTTAGAAACTACTATTGATTTAACTCTTCCTAGTCCTCAATTGTTAGATGGCTATACCCATTCTATGATGCTATCCTTTTTTGAGGTTTATATTAGGAATAACGGACAATATAAATCTTTTTTGACTTCAATTTATGCACAATATTTAAGTCAAGGTCAAAACTTTAAAACCCATTTGATTACAGAAGATTCTTCTGATGAGTTAAATCAATCCATTGATGATTTTTATCAGAGATAATAACATAGTAGTTCCTACAAAGAAATAAGATTGTCTCAGTATTAAGTCTCTATGAAAGATATACTTGAAGGGACTTAATACTTACCAGAGTTTAATGTATGATTTAACAATTTCTATATATAATGAGCCGATGCTTTAGAATAAAGAGAAGTTAAAAGGTTTAAAATTCCTAGAGATATAGTTTTTCCCTCATGGAACTGTCAAAAAAAATGTAATAATTTTCAATGTAGTTAATTTTATTGTTTAAGAATATAATTAATAGTTAGTATTTGTAAGGTAATTCCCGAAAACATAAAAGAGATAGCTAAGGCTAACTGAATAATACTTAAAATTAAATTTAAAATTTGTAGTAATATTGGTTGAAGAACAGTTAAAATCTGTCTTGCATCTAGCATAGAAAGTAAATTGAGAATCATAACAACCATAATTAATCCCAAAATTTTATCAACATTATTATCAAGTCTTTGTGCTATGGTCATAGAAATCATCACTAATGCTATACCTTGAGGAGTTAAAATGGTGGGAAATGTAAGTGGAGAAATTAACGCTGTCAAGGGATTTTCTGGTATGGGAAGAGGATTATTTTTTTGATTATCATATTGTTGCAAAAGCATTTTAAGCGAAATTAAAAATAAAACAATTCCTGCTGCTACAATTAAAGAACTTAGACTAATTATGTATTTATTTAAAATATTTTCACTGGCTAAAGCTACTGTTAAAATAGATAAAGTTGATAAAGCAAAACTCCTGGTAGCTAACTTAATTATGACTTGTTTACTAGCATTTTGGGTGAGTCTAGCAAACACTGGAATGATTTTTATAGGTCCAATTGTCATAAATAAAATTATAGTTAATCTAGACCAATAATCCTTGCCATAAATTTTTCTAAGATCCTGAATGAATCGTATTTGATGTTCGATTATATTGTTTAAATCTGTTTCTTCAAGAATTAAATCATTATTTTCGTCTCTCTTTGACACAATCTTACATTCATCAACAGTCCAACAAATATTATTATCAACACTGTCTATTCTGACAAACTCTTGTAAAGGTTGAGCAAAAGAATCAAGTGTGAATATTGTTAAACTGCCCCACAAAATTAATCCATAAATTAAGAAAATAAATACACTAGAAATTAATTGATTGCCTAAATTGCTCCGTCTTTTTTTTTTAGTTTTACAAGTAAACTTTCAGTTCTACATTTAATTAAATCCATTGCTGACTTTCTCATCTATTTTGAATAAAACTAACTATTTCTAATACTTCCATTCTACTATAAATTTAATTGTTTGTTATTTTGTCACATCTAATTTTTAATTACTATATATTTGTAGGGGTCAACGCTGAGAGCAGTCGAAGTGTTGAACTCTACTGTTATTTGTTATCTACTTTTCAACATTTCAATGATCTTTGTATTAGCTTCGGGGAAAGTAAATTGCTCAATTTCTTCTAAACTTACCCAACGTATTTCTTGGCATTCTATAGGTTTGGGTTCCCCTCTTAAATAGCGACAAATATGAACATATAAAGTTACTTTAAAATCGCTATAAGTATGATCTAAATTAATTAAATTTTCCCCTACTTCAATCTCAATATCAATCTCTTCTTTAATCTCTCGTTTAATACATTCTTCTACTGTTTCACCTGGTTCTATTTTTCCTCCAGGGAACTCCCATAAACCTCCTAATAAACCCTTATCAGGACGGCGATCGATTAAAATTAAACCAGCATCATTATAGATGACAGCGACACCAATTTTTTTATGGGAAAGGGGTTTAGTAGTTTCAGTCATGAGATGAACATAAACAGTCTCTAAATGATGAAATGAGACACTTAACTAACAATTTTGCTTATAAAAATAACTCTTGTAATTTAGCCTATAAAACCCCTTGTAGCTTGGCTGTAGCTAAACTTTTTAGGGAGGGAAAGGTGTCTAACAACCTTTGATAATAATCTAAAAACTGGCAACATTATGTGCTTAGCCACCAGTTTGTTTCCATTTCTCAAAAGTATATTGCTTTACTTATCTTCTTGGGTTGTACTATTAATTGCTTGTAGGGATTTTTCAAAGTTGAGTCTTTGTTCAGCATTGCGTAGGAAGTAACCACTCATCATAGCTGAGGCTAATAATTTTCCCAAATGATCTCGACTGGTACTGACAGTTACACCAAAATGTTCAGAGGGAAGATTACCCAGTAAGCCAATGATATTCCGTTCCATGACTTGGAAAACCTCTTTAGAGTCGGGTTTGGAAAGCTGGGAAATAGTTTCGGGACTGAGGGACTGAACATATTTCCACAAACTTTCACTCATTTCATTCTCACTGTTAAAAAAGTCTTCGGAACGGTTTAATTCGTTATTCACTATGTGGCCTCCTATGGATTTTACCTGTTTATACCGCTTTTAAGGGAATTAATACTATCTAGCTGATGCTGTTTCAACTCCAGTGTAACAAGTATCTTAACAAAATAAAAACCATGATGGTGGGCAATGATAGTAAACATCTTGATTAAGCTATCAATCATCCCTATTTGCCCACCCTACACACTAAAACTTTTCTACAACCGAGTAATTAACATTCCTGTTAAGGTTGCAAAAGAACTTTGAGCAAGATCACTAACTAGATCAGGTGTTCTTTTACCCTGGAGACTCAAGACGATTGATCCAAATAGGGTTTGCTGAATAAAAGCAAAACCCTATTCTTTAAAAGGTTACACCCATATTCGCGATCGCAAAAAAGATCAGCTTTGTCGGCTACAAACCGCTATAATTGGTAGAAACACCTCCCAGTTGTTGGTCAAGAACAAATGTATCGAAAAGAGGAGCAACCTTTACCGCCCCCAGAAAAATTTGAATTACCTTTCGAGGGCAAATTGTCCCCCAATAATCGTTGGGTAATCATGGCAGAGTTGATACCTTGGGATGATTTTGAGGAAGAATATGCTAAACTTTTTTCAGCAGAAAAAGGTGCGCCAGCCAAACTATTTAGAATGGCATTAGGGACATTAATTATTAAGGAAAAATTAGGAACAAGTGATAGAGAAACTATAGAACAGATTAGAGAAAATCCCTATCTACAATACTTTATAGGTTTAAATTGTTATCAACAAGAGCCACCACTGGAATCTTCAATGCTAGTTCATTTTAGGAAAAGAATTGATGGAGAATTGATAAACAAAATCAATAAAAAAATAGTAAAAAGAGAAATAGACAAGAGTGATAAAGAAGTAAAAAAAAAGGATTGTCTCCAAGAAAAAGGAGAAAAAATAAAAAATAAAGGTAAACTAATTTTAGATGCGACTTGTGCGCCAGCAGACATCAAATACCCAACGGATTTAGGCATATTAAATCAAGCCAGAATTGAGACAGAAAGAATAATAGATAATCTTTATAAACCATTAAGAGTAAAATTGAGAAAAAAGCCGAGAACTTCTAGAATAATTGCTAGAAAGGAATACTTAAAAGTAGCTAAAAAACGAAAAGTATCTTATCAAGAAAGAAGAAAAGCTATCGGGAAACAGTTAAAATACCTTAAGAAAAATTTAGGAAATATAGAAGACTTAATTCAAGCTGGGGCTTCCCTGGAAAATCTGAGTAAAAGACAGAAAAATTGTCTAGAGACTATCAAAAAAGTTTATGAACAACAACAGTCAATGTGGGAGAATAAAACCCAGAGTGTTCCTCAAAGAATTGTAAGTTTAACTCAACCGCATATTCGTCCAATAGTGAGGGGAAAAGCAGGAAAACCAATAGAGTTTGGAGCTAAACTCTCAGTAAGCTGTGTAGATAACTATGTGTTTCTAGATAAAATAAGTTGGGAAAACTTCAATGAATCTTGTCATTTAAAAGAACAAGTAGAAAAGTATAAAGAAACGTTTGGCTATTATCCCGAATCCGTCCATGTAGATAAAATTTATCGAACTAGGGAAAACAGAAATTGGTGTAAGGAAAGAGGGATAAGAATCAGTGGTCCGAAGTTAGGAAGACCTCCGAAAAATGTCAGTGAAGAAGAAAAGAAACAAGCCCACTCCGATGAATGCTTCCGTAATGCTATTGAGGGAAAGTTTGGACAAGCTAAACGAAGATTTAGCCTAAATCTCGTGATGACAAAACGTAATTGCTCACCGCAATAAAGAATCTGTCTTGACAACATAAAGGTAAAATCGGGGATTTTTATGTATAGTGGGGGTTATGACCACAAATGCTACCATTGATTCAAAGCTAGTTAGAGCTATCGCCGATGAACAGTTGGCGAACAATGTCTTCATGATTGAGTGGCTAGTCAAGGCACAACAACAGTTATCTCTTCAACAAAGACTGATTGACCAGCAACAACAACAAATCTCTACACAACAGCAAGAAATTGAAAAATTGAAAGAAGAGAGAGATAAGCTAAAAAACCGTAACTCAAAAAACAGTTCAGTCCCCCCATCATCAGACCAACTAAAAAAGCCTTCTGACAAAAAGAAACGCAAAAAAGGATTTAAACGCGGACCAAAATATGACCACCCAGGGAAGACCCGTAATGGTTTTGGTCAGCCCGATAAGATAGTCCCTTTAGAACTAGAAAACTGTCCTGTTTGTGGGGGTTCAGTGGAACGAGATGAAGTAGTTCCCGAAAAAGTCCAGCAAGTGGCTGAAGTAGTAGACCAACCCATAGAAATCAGGGAATATCGTCGCGGATTCTATAAATGTCCTAGTTGTGGATGGTCAGATTACAGTCCTGTTCCATTGGGAGTTAAAGAAGGATTCAGTTATGGGGCGCGATTAAGTAGCATCGTGGGCTGGCTTGGCTATGGGGGTAATCTTACATGGCGTAAACAGGAACATTTTATAGAGTATGTCTTTGGCATTCCCATTTCTCAAGGGAGCCTTGCCAAAATGCACAAATGGTTTCAAGAAAGTTTAGAACCCTTGACCAAAAAGTGGTTAAAGTACATCCAGCAGCCAGGAATCCGATGTGTTGACGAAACCAGTTATTGCATCGATGGCATCAAGTATTGGGTTTGGGTAGCCACATCAAATGAGGTCTGTGTGTTGATATTGGCTCCCACTAGAAGCTCCGCAGAAGTCGAGAAATTGTTAGGAGCAGATTTTAAGGGCATCCTCACCAGTGACTGCTATAGTGCCTACTTTAGACAAAGTGCGATGGCCAAACAGAAATGTCTGGCACATTTAGAACGAGAGTTAGAGTCCCTTAAAACCAGTCGTTTTCAAGCGAATCGAGAATTTGCTGCCGATGTACAGCAAGTTTTAGCAACCGCCCGTATCCATTATCGTCATTATCATGCTCGAAATTTAACCCTTGAAGACTTAGGCTCCAAAAGAACAGAAGTCGAGAACTCACTGCAAAAGATTTTTAAAGCAACTCCCAAAAAAGGATGGCCTTATGATGCACAAAGATTGATTAACCGTCTCAAACGTCATTGGGAAGAGTGGTTCACCTTTCTAACTTATCCTGAAGTCAAACCAGATAATAATGATGCTGAGAGATCTTTACGTCCCATTGTCATTCACCGCAAAGTAAGTGGGGGAGCAAGAAGCGACTGGGGTGCAGAGTTAGTCACCCAAATGTTCAGTTTTTTAGAGACCATGAGATTACAGGGGCAAAATGCCATTGTCCAATTATGCGAATTATTTTCATTAGCTGGTCGGAGTCCCCCAGGATTAGAGATGTAAAAGGCTCCGGAGCCGATGGGGGATAGATTTTTCTTGATCGCCCTATCTCTCTGCACAAAAATACACAGGATTAGCGGATAATCTCCGCTAACAAAAAACTATCTTACTATTTTTTTTCTCATATTGTTGTTTTTATTTGAGGTTTTAAAAAGACTTGATTCTGGGAATGTTAGTCATTAAAATAGCCGTAATAAATTAGCTTAAATTTTACGCTAAATCACAGGGCTTATATTTTTGTTGACTCAACTGATGTTGTTTGTAGTGCTTTTCAATAAGACTTTTTTGTTGCGGTGAGCAGTTACAATCTTTTGACCTACTAACCCTTATTGGTGTTTGTGTTTCTTCCAAAATTTCTTGAATCTTTTCCTTAATTTGGCTTAAGGTTAATTTTTCAGTGATGACTAACTCCATCAAATTTCTGCGGTCAATCTCACTCTCAAGTTTAGCGATCGCCTTAGCTTTGGTATAGTCTAATCTACCTTGCCTCAACACTTGTAAGACATCATCAGGCAAATTTAATAAGGGTAGACGATTGGTGCGAAAACTCTCCCGATTAGATCGCCCTATCTTTATGAACAGTTCATCAATGATTTCTATTTGACGTGTAACGTTATCCGTCAAATCTTGATTACGTCTTTGAGCATTAGCGGCCTTATTTAAAAGTTGAATTACCTCTTGATTAGAAGCAATATCTAAATGTTGACGAATCAACTCCAGCATCCCTTCTGTTTCATCAATAGCGTTAAGGTCATCCCGTTGTATATTTTCCAGCAAAGCTAACTCAAACGCTTGTTGCTCATCTATATCCTTAACAATCACGGGAATTTGTGTTTTTCCTGCATTTTTCGCTGCACGATAACGACGTTCCCCGGCAACCAACTCATAAAGGCGATCGTTAAGGGGTCGAACAATCAAAGGTTCTAAGATGCCATATTCTTCTATAGATGCTGTTAATTCCACTAACTTTTCTCGGTCAAAAGAGCGTCGGGGTTGCCTGTGTGGGAGTTTAATTTGTTCAATATCGACCCATTGACCAATCGGGGCAATACTTGGGTTATCAATACTTTTAGAGGATGCTCGTTTTCGAGATTGAGCCATAAAATTAACTAATATAGAGATTAATCATTAATTTTAATTTTAAACGATTTTCCGTAATGCCTCATATTAATCTTTGCTATACTAAGTAGTAAGGGTATACAATAAAACCCAAATACATTTTCCAACCCAATCAGAGGCGGTTAGTACAATAGCCTGGTAGCTTCGTTAACCTTACCCTAGATTGGGTTTTGTCGTTAAAAACGATTTCAAATATAGTAATCAGTTATCAGTTGTGAGAAATAAGTGAATTGTGATCCCCCCTGCCCCCCTTACAAAGGGGGGAACTAAAGGGGGGATTAGAAAGAGGGATCTCGACGTTCTCATGAATCATGATTATGATTGCTATATATAAAAAAGTTGAGTAACTAACGACCCAAAGTTAATTCTTCTTTTTTACCTAGAATACCTTGGGGTCGCCAAACCATTAAAACCATCAAAATTAAACCAATAACCATGATTCTAAAATACCCTAATTGACTAGGACTTAAAATTTGTAATTGAGGTAAGACAAAGCGAGTTAAAGAATCATAAGCCCAAAAAATAACTGCCCCTAAAAGGGTTCCTGCATTGCTTCCCGAACCTCCTAAAACGACAATAATCCAAGTATTAAAGGTAATCAAAGGTTCAAATTTATCCGGGTAAATAGTTGTTAATTGCCAAGCGAAGAAAGCCCCAGAAGTACCTGCGATCGCACCTCCCAACATAAATGATTGTAACTTATATAACAGAATATTTTTACCCAATGCTCTAGGAACTTCTTCGTCTTCTCGAATAGCTTTTAGAATCCGTCCCCAAGGAGAATGGACTAAAAATTCTAAACTAGCATAAATGATAGCTAAAACCGATAAAACTAACACCATTAACCCTGATTTATAAGTATAAAACCAAAGGGCGGTTGTTCCTGTTATAAACGCTAATAAGATTAAAGAAGTAGCAAGAACTCCCCAAATAATTAAACTAAAAGGCTTTCTGGGTTGATAACTTTTTCCTTGTATTTCTTTATTTTGTTTCCACTGGAAAGCTAAACTTTTATATAGTGTCCATTCTGCATAAACAGCCAATAAAGTTAAAACGAGAATTAACAATAATTTGATGGGAAGAGTTGCTTCTATATTCAAGGGCAAAGGATATTGTCTTAACCCTAATGCCCCATTAGCTAACCATTCTTCATTTAAAGCAACTAAACGGACTAATTCTGAGACACCGATAGTAACAATAGCCAGATAATCTTCTCGAAGACGTAGGGTAGAAAGTCCAATTAATAACCCTAAGATAGCTGCTAAAATAGCCCCTGCCAAAACAGCGACGATGAAGGGAAACCCTTGTCTAGTTAATAAGACGCTGGTATAAGCCCCCAAAGTCATAAAACCCACCACACCAAAATTAATTAGCCCGGTAAACCCCCATTGTAGGTTTAATCCCAGGGCAAAAATACCGTACACTCCGGCTGAGGTGGTGATATAGATGATGTAACCGCTAATGCCAATGAGTTGCGCTAATAAGGCGTTATCCATGAATAAAAAAAGTGAAGATTAATGGCAATGAAATTATACAGTAATCAGGAAATATTGCCTAGTGATGTTCGAGCTTGTTGTTAAAGCCACTGAGACATCAGGTTACTTACAATTAATCTATTTTTCATGATCATACTCAACCATTTCTGCCATCTAAATATTAGTCTTTAATGGTTCGAGAAATTCTAAGTTTTCTTGTGTCCAAGTTCCTCCATGAATAGTGCCATGATTATTATTAGAGGTCGAATCAGAAGCGTCACCATTTAAAGGATAATAAGCCATTAAGCCTTCTTCTTTTCCTGTTAAACGATGGTTCATATCTTGTGTTATTTCGTCTTGAGTACGGGCTTTATTCCAGATACGAACTTCTGTTATTTTTCCCTGGAAAAAATTATCAACTCTTCCCAACCAATAGTTAGTATTTGTTGTATAAAAATTAGTGGGTGCGGGTTCCATAGCAAATAGTTCTCCGTTACGATATATTTTGTACTCAGTATTCTCTTTCACCCAGGCAATATGAACCCATTTATCTTTACTTTCAAAAAATTATTTAAGATACTAAAATAGCGTTGTCCAGAAGTATCATAGGAGTCATAATGTAGTTCATTCCCACTGGGACCTACCCACATTCCAGGTTGGCGATAGGCCTCTTCTTGTTTACCAATAAATCCACGGAAATTAGAATTTAAAATAGCCGGATTAATCCAAAGAGAAATTGTAAAATATCTATTATTTTCAAAAGGTTCTTGAATTTCTATATAGTCATCTTGACCATCAAAATTTAAGACTGATTGTGGGTTTTGTTCCCGGTCAACATTGGCTGGTTTTTCGGTTCCCTTTAATGGTTCGAGAAATTCTAAGTTTTCTTGTGTCCAAGTTCCTCCATGAATGGTTCCATGATTCTTATTAGAGGTAGAATCAGAAGCGTCACCATTTAAAGGATAATAAGCCATTAAGCCTTCTTCTTTTCCTGTTAAACGATGGTCTATATTTCGATAAACTTTATCTACATGGACGGATTCGGGATAATAGCCAAACGTTTCTTTATACTTTTCTACTTGTTCTTTTAAATGACAAGATTCATTGAAGTTTTCCCAACTTATTTTGTCTAGAAACACATAGTTATCTACACAGCTTACTGAGAGTTTAGCTCCAAACTCTATTGGTTTTCCTACTTTTCCCCTCACTATTGGACGAATATGCGGTTGAGTTAAACTTACAATTCTTTGAGGAACACTCTGGGTATTATTCTCCCACATTGACTGTTGTTGTTCATAAACTTTTTTGATAGTCTCTAGACAATTTTTCTGTCTTTTACTCAGATTTTCCAGGGAAGCCCCAGCTTGAATTAAGTCTTCTATATTTCCTAAATTTTCTTAAGGTATTTTAACTGTTTCCCGATAGCTTTTCTTCTTTCTTGATAAGATACTTTTCGTTTTTTAGCTACTTTTAAGTATTCCTTTCTAGCAATTATTCTAGAAGTTCTCGGCTTTTTTCTCAATTTTACTCTTAATGGTTTATAAAGATTATCTATTATTCTTTCTGTCTCAATTCTGGCTTGATTTAATATGCCTAAATCCGTTGGGTATTTGATGTCTGCTGGCGCACAAGTCGCATCTAAAATTAGTTTACCTTTATTTTTTATTTTTTCTCCTTTTTCTTGGAGACAATCCTTTTTTTTTACTTCTTTATCACTCTTGTCTATTTCTCTTTTTACTATTTTTTTATTGATTTTGTTTATCAATTCTCCATCAATTCTTTTCCTAAAATGAACTAGCATTGAAGATTCCAGTGGTGGCTCTTGTTGATAACAATTTAAACCTATAAAGTATTGTAGATAGGGATTTTCTCTAATCTGTTCTATAGTTTCTCTATCACTTGTTCTAATTTTTCCTTAATACATTAATGTCCCTAATGCCATTCTAAATAGTTTGGCTGGCGCACCTTTTTCTGCTGAAAAAAGTTTAGCATATTCTTCCTCAAAATCATCCCAAGGTATCAACTCTGCCATGATTACCCAACGATTATTGGGGGACAATTTGCCCTCGAAA
>Ga0064013_1027_pt1 | contig 105265 bp, 103 predicted proteins | sample CrowatWCoCulture_FD_61583 | JGI IMG/M metagenome (GOLD analysis project Ga0064013, IMG submission 61583) | Marine cyanobacteria communities from the University of California, Santa Cruz, USA, analyzing cyanobacterial DNA methylation -... | ecosystem: Host-associated > Microbial > Bacteria >...
AATAAAGGACATTCTATTTTTTCTCAATATCTTGGCGATCGTGTTCTAGATCAATAGTAGCTGATGCTCGATAATCTTCACAAGTTCCGTGAACTGTTTGAGGATCACGAAAACATCTTAAATATTCTGCCATTGCTTCTGGAGTAAACGCAGATTCAGTTTTACTCCAACTTTGTAAACAATGAGTTAGAAAAAAGTCAGGATTATTATTAATTAAAGTCTCAGGAAAGGGAAAAGGTTGAATTTAAAAAAACCAATGATAATAAGCACTAGCAAATTGTTGATTTGTTGTGGTATACATTTGATAGGTGGGAGCAATATCTAATAAAGGTAATTTTTTGACTTTATGGGGATAATCTAAACTTAAACGGTGAGCAACCCTTCCCCCGCGATCGTGTCCTACTAGGTAGAATTCTTCATATCCTAATTGACTCATGACTTCTATTTGATCTGCTGCCATAACTCGTTTAGAATAGTTAGAATGGTTGGCCGTTCCTGATGGCTTATCACTGTCTCCATAACCTCGTAAATCAGGTATGATGACAGTAAAATTCTCAGCTAACTTCTCAGCAATTTTATGCCACATCACCCCGGTTTGAGGATAACCATGTAATAATAACATTGGATACCCTTTTCCTCCTTTTAGTAGATTAATTTTGACCTCTGAAGTTTGTATAACTAGGTTTTTAAAATTGGCAAACATTGACATAATATTTGTTGAAAGAGTAACTTTATGGTAGGTCAAATCAGGTCTAAAAGGTTGATAATATTAAGATTCTTTACTTTTGGTTGACAATTATGAGCGTTGAAATTGAGCGTAAGTTTTTAGTAATTAATGATAATTGGCGTTCTTTAGGACAGGGAAAAGTTTACAAACAAGGTTATATTGGAACAGCAGATAAAATGACAACTATTCGAGTCAGAATAATTGGAGAAGAAGCTTATTTGACTATTAAAAGTAAAACAGAAGGAATCAGTCGTAACGAATTTGAATATCCTATTCCTTTAGAAGATGCTCAAATAATCCTAGATACTTTGTGCGATCGCCCTTTAATTGAGAAGATTCGTTATAAAATTGACTACGATAATTTAATCTGGGAAGTTGATGAATTTAAAGGAGAAAATCAAGGACTAATCCTAGCAGAAGTTGAGTTAGAAAACGAAAATCAAACGATAAATATTCCTGACTGGGTGGGAGAAGAAGTCAGTCATGATCCAAGATACTACAATGTCAATTTAGTCAAGCATCCTTACCAAACATGGTAGATAATATGACTTTTCTCACGATCAGATACAGGTAACACCAGCCTGCTGTATAGCAAACTTCATAAATTGAAACAACGAGACATCTACCGAATTTCAAATTCTTATGTTTCAATGGACTTGCTTGGGATAGTTGAATTCACTTAAGTCCTATCTTAATCAATCTACAAAGGAGAGAAAAATGAATTATAGAATTCTTTTTAGTCTTAGCGTTGGCATTTTGGTAAATTTGCTCCCTCTAAACAAAGCTCGTGCTATAACCGTACCCTTCCATCGAGAATATGTTGACGTTTCCTTGCAAGGGATATTCAGCGCAAATGATGATAATAATGACCAAATTATTTCTCCCAATGAGGTGACATCCTTTTCTGCTAGTTTTACTAATGACTATGGTTTACTAGGGGAGATCACTGCTGAAGAGGCAAAGTCTATCGACCTATTTGAGTACAAAATAGATGAAACAAATGATTTGGCCTTCCGAGTTATAACCACTGGGAGAACATTGCCAAATCTTCCCAATGACATTAATTTACAATTCGATGTGGACTTTCAGAGAAAAGGTAGTCGTGATGATTATTGCAATGATTCTTCTGAGTTAGACATTTTTCGGGATGGAGATGCTATTGCTGAACTTTGCGATCCTAACGGTACTGGAATAACTAAAGCTATTCCACAGGTTAGCACCAGTAATAACTCTAACACCCAGGTTCCAGAACCCACTTCTATAATCGCCTTATTAGGTTTAGTTAGTTTGGGTACAGTTTCCAGATTTAGCTAACCGCCGAGAAGCCCCGCACTATAAACGAGGGGGATTTATCGAACCGTAGGTGAGTACCCCCGATGTTTTAGTGTCGGGATGATAGGCGGTAAAAAGGGAGGGTTCGATGCCCTCCCTTTTTACAAATAATTTATTGGGGCTTATCTTGTCCTTCAATGTATTTTTTAAGAACTGATATAGTAACACCACCACATGAAGCAATAAAATAAGACTCATTCCATAAAACCTTTTTCCAATATATCTTGTTAAGGTGTTCTGAATATTCTTGTCTAATTTTACGACTCGAAACAGACTTAATACTATTAATAAACTTGGGTAATTCCATTTGAGGATAGTATTGGAAAAGAAGATGAACATGGTTGGATTCTCCATTAAATTCAATCAGCTTACAATCCCATTTTTTACACAAGTCAAACATAATTTCATGTACACGCTCAATCATTTCTCCTGTAAAAACATCTTTACGGTATTTGGTAGTTAATACTAAATGTGCTTTTAAGTCAGAGACCGACCTACCACTGGAAACAAAATCTTTATTCATTGACACTCCCAGGATAAATAGCTATAATCAGAGTATGATATATATTCTACTCTGATGAAGTACACTTATCAGTACCGAATCTTACCAACGACAAACCAAAAAATCACCTTGAATAGGTGGTTGAGAGTCTGTCGTTTTTGGTTTAATCGGCAATTGGGTGAACGTTTCCAGTGGTGGGAACAAAATCGATGTGCAGTTAATTCTTGTCCTCTTATTTGTCATCTCCCTGAACTAAAAGAAAAACCCAATTACTACTCACAAAAAAAACAGTTACCTATTCTTAAAAAAGATGTGGTAACTGTTCAATGGTCAAAAGAAAAATTAGATTTATCAGAAGTTCCCTCTTTGACTTTACAAGAAGTTTGTAAACGGGTAGATAAAGCTTTTTCTCGTTATATCTCAGGGGATAGTAATGGCAAAAGATCAGGTAAACCTCGCTTTAAATCTAGTAACCGATTTCGGTCAATGGTATTTGAAGGAGGAGGATTAAGTATTCATTCTTGTTCTGTTGGTAAAAAATATCTTTACTTAAAAACTCCAAAAATAGGGTTAATTAAAGTAAGAATGCACCGATATTTACCTGATGGAGCAATCCTCAAACAAGCCCAGATTATCAAAAAAGCTGATGGTTGGTATGTAAATCTAAGGCTTGATGACCCTACTATTCCTAAGTTTAACAAAGATAAAATTGTAGCTAACTGGGATAATTCAACGGGCTTAGATGCTGTTCTTTATGAAGATGATTATCTGGCTACTTCTGACGGAAAAAAACTCTCTTCTCTTAAATCTCTTCGTAAATCTGAAGCAAGATTAGCACAAATTTCACAGCGAAAGGCTAACAAGAAAAAGGGAAGTAAGTCCAGAAGAAAACTAGCTAAAAGAGAAAGTCGAGAACATCAGAGAATTGCTAGGGCAAGAAAAGATCATGCTTACTCTACAGCACATAAGCTGCTAAAAACAGGAAAAAAAGTTTTCTTTCATGAAAAGCTTAATCTTAAAGGATTAAGTCGCAAAAATAAGCCCGTGCAAGATGACAATGGGAAATATCTTCCAAACGGGCAAAGTGCCAAATCAGGGCTTAATAAATCCTGGTCTGATGCTGCTTTTGGACAGTTCTTTTCAATCTTTAACTACATAGCTGAAAAAGCTGGAGTTGCTGTGATTGAAATCAATCCTGCCTATACATCCCAACTGTTGCCTTATCGTGATGAATTTGTTTTTACTGATTGCAGCATCAGAGAATATTGGGATGAAATTGAACAAGTTTCTGTTGATAGAGATATATCAGCAGCTATCAATATAAAACGAGTAGGGCTGGACGAGTTCCCTACTATAAAACGCCGTAAAGGTAAAATCGTAATAGTTGATTCTACTACTCATCTTACCTCTAAGGCAGTTCTCTCTGTCTTTCGAGGCTTGGAGAAGCCCGCACTGTAACGGTACTCCGTTCAGTGTCGGGAGTCGTCACATGATATCAAGATGAGGAATTACCAACTAACACGGGCAGCGCAAAGCTCGCCTTGCGCGTTCCCTAGGCGACTACGAATCGCCGGGGTCCCTCGTCCATCTTTCAAGTGGGAGATGTAGCGCAACACTGGTAATTTATTGCCCGTGAATATTTCTTAATAAGTGTTATTGCTTTTATTAAGTGTGTTATAATAATAGAATGATAACGATGCCAGCTTAAATCGCTGCAAAGAAGGTTAAAGAACAAGAAAAAAGGGTCAAATAATTGGCAAAAACTCCAAGCTAAAATAGCTAGAATTCATCAAAAAATCCACGATACTAGAAAAGACTGGCATTTCAAATTAGCTCATCATTTATGCGACCAAGCTGGAATGATATTTGTCGAAAATATTAACTTCAAAGCTCGCTGCTCAAGGCTTATTTGGCAAGCATACTTTAGACGCTGGTTTTGGTCAGTTTTTCAACATCTTAGCTTATGTGTGCTGGAAAAGAGGTGTCTATTTTCTCAAGGTTGATAAAGACTATACCAGCCAAATTTGCCCCAATTGTAATACTCAAACAGGCAAAAAGAATCTATCAGATAGGATTCATCATTGCCCTAATTGTGGGTATATAACAAATCGTGATGTGGCAGCTAGTCAAGTAATAAGAAATCGAGGATTAGTAGCGGTCGGACAGCCCGTGAATTAAATAGCGATGCAGCGCGGTCTTGGGGGGAACCCCCAAGACCGCGCTGCATCAAGAAGCTTCTGGAGGCGTTCTGTCGGGGCCAATCTTTGATTGGCTAGATAAGAGCCTGTGAGAGAAGAATCTCCCGAATTTAGCGTAGCGGATTCGGGAGAGTGTCAAAGATACGAGACACATCTTCTAAAGAAACCCGTTTATAGATAATTTTTCTCGGTAAAGTCAACACAACTGGACTTTTATCGCATTTTCCTAAACAACCAGCCGGAATAATCTTCGTATCTGAAGCAATTTGAGACTTAAACGCTGTTAAGAGTTTGTCCGCGCCATCTTTCTGGCAACAAATCCCCTGACAAACTAAAATCGAGCGATCGCTAAACCTTGGACTTCGGTGAATCATCCTATTAATGAATCTAAACTAGAGTAACTTCCTTTTATCTTACTTGCGCTCAAAAAAACAGTTATTGCAAAATGTTAGGAAATGTTAAGCAGTTGGGAATAATAGAAATGACTCTCACAACCCATGATCTAAACGAACGGAAGACTAATGCTAACTCAACTGACAACACTTGCCGAAAAATCTGACGGTCGCTATGCTAGTGATGCAGAACTAGAATTTCTGAAAGATTACCTAGAAGAAATCGACAAACGTATCCAAACATACGACAAAATACGGAATAATGAAGATAAACTCATCGAACAAATAGGGGTTAAAACGAAGTCTAAAAACCCCTATTTGTTCGATAAATATGGAAAAGATTTATCATCTATTTCTGAAAGAGGTCGAAGACATACAATGCGTTTTCTAGCAACGGCTATGTTATTTAATGAAACTGATAAGTTACGCCATAAACTTCTCTGGCAAAGTATAATTATGAGGGCTTTTAAAGACGAAAACCCATCTAATCTTACCTATCAAATGATGGGAGAAGTAATGAATGAACAGTTTAACGATGAGGAGATGAAATTAATTAAACCAGGCGTACAGCTTGTTCAAACCATGCTTAGTTAAAATTTATTGAATAAGGCAGTCGGAGAGAGGCAGGAGGCATAAGGGGCAATTTGATGGGGAATAAATATCCTCATTGGAGAGAACAAATTCCAGCATAGCTGCCTTCTGCCTCCCAGCCGAAGGCTGATAACAATAAACACGATTTTGAGTGATCTCCGTCACAGTTGATTAACTGAGAAAAAGATATGGTTATTGACCGCATCTGTTATATAATCTATTATTATATCGTCCTAATCAAGTCAGGATAATCGTACTGGGATGTTTTATTATGGCTGAGCAATCTAAGCAAAAGGAAAAACTATTAAAAGAAGCACTTGGAACAGATCCAGAAACTAATGAGGTTAATCTATCACCAGAAAAAATTGCTGATCCTATTAACAAAGATCTTAAAAATCGTTATCAAGGATTAATGGAGGAAGAAGAACTAGATACTTTAAAGATTTTAGAATCTAATGAAATCATCAAAGAGTTAGACTCAGGAAAACCTATTTCAGAAATAGATGTTGATCAACTGGTTGTTGATTCTCCATTTGAAAAAATTTTAGGGATATTCTCTTCAAATACACTCAATCTTAATCGAGAATTTCCTTCCATAAGTTCCTTGATTATTTCTCCCATTCCTGTTGCTTTACTAACCTTAGTTTCTGGTATTATTTTTATCAAAAAAAAAGATGCCATTTTTTGGTATCTATTAGGTGAAGATGGACTTTTAGAACAAATTACGGAAAAGTTAGGGTTAGCTAAACCCAAAGTTTCAGACACATCTATTTTCCTTCATAACCGAAATTTAGAAACGGCAAAGATTTTTGCAAAATCTGCTAAATCAGTGGACAACACTAAATTGAGTAAAGATGAATTTTTACTATTTGCTAAGATTAAATTTTGTCTTGAAGATGATCGAGAAGAATATGAGGGAATCAAAGAAAGTATTTCCCTTTTTAAGTCAGCGATGAAAGCACAAAAGAGCTATGTTATTATTAGTGAGCTTGAATCTGCGGGTCAAGGCATAAAACAAAAAGAATTTTATGATTATGCGGAGAGAACATTAGAAAATTTTGACGATTCAGAAACATTCAAAGAACAGATAAATAAAAAAATAATAGAAATTTTACCACAGGTAAAGACAGAAGAAGGTAAAGAGAAACTAAGAACTTATGCTACAGAAATACTAAATTTATCAGAGGATATATTTAGTGTACAGCTATTTTGTGTGTTTAAAAAACAAGAACTAAAAGATTTTTTGGTTTTAAAATCTATTAACGAAAATATCACAAATTTGCAAGAAACTGACGTGGTTAGCCTCAAAGCTTTAACTTGCTTGGTGATGGCTAATTATGATGATTTTGAAGCTTTGGGAGATATCATTGATGTGAAAGGCAAAAAAAGTAATCCGGATACCTATGCAAAAATTATTCAATATATTGCCCTTGGAGAAAGACATAAAAACTCTTATGGACAATTTGAACAGTTAATTAATGTTATGCGTCAATGGTATCCTATTTACCAAAAAATTAAAGACATTCGTGAAGAATACCCCAGAGAAAATTACAGACAACCCAAAGATTTTATCAAACCAATTCCTGGAATAGATCTTTACAATAAATATCGGAATTATTTAACTGATCAAAACACAGGTTCCCATTACGTTGACTTTGGAGAAGAAATGGAGTCAGCCACAACATAATGTTGATCAAAGTAATGGCCGAAAACAATTAGCCCAGAGATAAACCCTTAGACGCTAACCATTCTTGGTTGTAAAGACGAGACTGATAGCGCGCCCCACCATCACATAAGATAGTAACAATGTTATGGCCTGGTCCCATTTCTTTAGCTAAGGCGACGGCCGCCCCCACATTAATACCCACTGATCCCCCCATAAATAAGCCATCTTGGGACAACAATTGATAAACTATGCGTAATGCCTCATGGTCATCTATTTGAATAGCATCATCAATAGGAACATCCTGCATATTGGCGGTGATGCGACTGTTACCAATGCCTTCGGTGATAGAACTGCCTTCGGGTTTAATTTCTCCAGTTTTTACATAACTGTATAGACCACTGCCCATAGGATCGGCGACAATACATTTAATATTGGGATTCTTCTCCTTAAAGAATAATGCCCCACCAGCATAAGTTCCACCGGTTCCTGTAGCTGATACCCAACCGTCTACCTTGCCGTTAGTTTGCTGCCAAATTTCGGGGCCAGTGGTTTCATAATGTGCCTGTCGGTTGGCTAAATTATCGAATTGGTTAGCCCAAATCGCATTATCCAACTCTTCGGCCAGTCTCCCTGAGACTTTAACATAATTATTGGGATCTTTGTAAGGAACCGCCGGAACAGTACGAACTTCAGCCCCTAAAGTCCTTAAAAGGTCAATTTTCTCTTGTGACTGGGTTTCTGGGATGATAATCAGGCATTTATAGCCTTTAGCATTGCAAATATGGGCTAATCCGATCCCTGTATTACCTGCGGTTCCTTCAACAACGGTTCCGCCAGGTTTAAGTAGTCCTTTTTCCTCTGCATTCTTGATAATATATAAAGCAGCCCGATCTTTTACGGAACCACCAGGGTTAAGAAATTCCGCCTTTCCTAAAATATTACAGCCTGTTTCTTCGCTAAAGCTTTTTAGTCGAATGAGAGGTGTATTCCCGACAGTACCAACAAAACCTTCTTTAATATCCATAATATAGAGTGATTCGATGGACAAGTGAATTCCCTAGATACAATAGGGATAATCAATTATTGTATACTACATTTTATCAGGCAACACGGGAGCGTGAAAACTCATATTTTTAAATATGAGATGAAACGCGACGCGGCATTTAAAAATGCCCTGAATATGCTATGATATTTCAAAATTGGAAGGGTAATAAACCACTACCTAAGCTTATGATTAAGTTAGACAACAACTGTCTAAATCTAATCAAGATATAAATATAGTATTAATTAGAAGTTAGAATTGGACTAAATGTTTACTTCTAACTTCTAAATGATAAACCCTAAATTTACCCTTGATATTCTTCTAATAATTTTGGTAATTCATCATAACCGTCCACCCCAATTAATTTAATAATTTGGGTTCTATTATCTTCGAGTAACTTTTTAAATTGCTGCTCGTTTATTTTACCTTTGATAATCGTTAATAAACCTGCGGCTTGTCGATATTCAGACGACTCAATTTGATGCAAGAGATACATTCCTAAACATCCATAATAGATTGTTTTAGAGATGTCTTCCAAGCTGTAATAAGCTTCTGCTAAGTAGCTAAAATTCACCCCTTGTAAATAGGTATTACCAGAATTGAGTGCCATTTTAATTCCTTTTTCTAAAGCAGTAATAGCAGCAGAAGGTTGAGATAAAATGACATAAGCAATGCCCAAACTATTATAGGCTAAAGCCTGACTTTGATAGTCCTCTAATCTTTCTGCTAAAGTAGCACCTTGTTCTAGATAATTAATAGCTGACTCGTATATTTCAGGGGTCATTTTTTCCACTTGTTTTGCCCTAAATACTTCGCTATAACCCACATTAATTAATCCATTAGCTTCTCCTAGTTTATCTCCTGTTTGACGGGAAAACATTAATGCTCTTTGACTATAATTAATGGCTTGATCATAATCTTTTTCAGCAATACAAATCCTACTCAGATGATTAAAATTAGCTATTTCACAGGGTTTGTCAGAAGCTTCTTGAGCGATTTCTAAGGCTTCTAAATGAAATTTCTTTGCCTGTTCATAGTTACCTATAGTTAATTGAGAGTAAGCAAGTAAAGTTAGTATTCTAGCTTTTTCTTGGGTTCTTTCAACTTCCTTTAGAGGATCATCAAAATAAGTTAAAGTCTCCCGTAAATTTTCTCCTGAAAAGGAGGCAAAAATACCACCATATAAAGGAAAATCTTTCCGTTTTGTTAACTGTCTTAATGATTGTAACATCATGAGGAAATAGCCTTCCCTTAAGTTACTATTTTTCCCCGTAAAGCCCTGAGAAATTTGAGCAAAAATAACAGAAAAAATTAATAATGTACTGTAGGATAAACGCTGACCAAATTTAGCATCATAAGGTTGTTCATCAAACCATTTTACTAAACCCCTTTCTATAAAATGTAACAGTAAAATTAGTTCAACCCATGCCCTTAATTCGACTTGAGAACTCTTATCCGATACTTCTCTAATGGATTGGTTATTAGCTAAGGTTTTAAACAAGATTTTTGCTAAAGGTAAACTGGTTTTTTTCTCCCACCAAGGCCAAGGCCCTTGTTTTTCGGACCCAAAGCCTAAACTACTTTGATTTTGTTCATAAATCCAAGTAATTAACTCAGGTTCTAAACGAGAAAATTCTGTTAATCCATCTTTAATGCCGTTAGCTAATTCTAAAGTATCTAAACCCTCACTAGAATTTTTCAGAGATTGAGAGAGTTTTTGTAATTGTTCTCGATTTAAACTACTATTATTGCTTTGATCCAAACAAGGTAAAAAAGCAGCTAATAAATGTTGATCATCAGCCTCGGTAATTTGTTCTATAGCTAAAGTAAGGGTTTGTTCATTTTGATTTTCTTTTTGCCAACGTTCCCACTCCCCTTGAATAGTTTGCAACGCCCTTAAAATACGAGTAGCTTTTAATTTTTTTTCCAATTGTGCCGTTGTTTTTTGTATCTTTTCATCAAGAACACGCTCAAAAATTTCACCAGTACCTGATTCAATATCTTTGAGTAACATTCGATAGACTTGTTCTTTCGATCTAATTTTTCCCTGTAGAGTAATCTCCACAATAGAATCAATAAGTTGTTGGTAACGGTTAGCTAAAGAATTAGATTCAGACATAATGTAATAAATTGGCAATAGATAAGTTCTACAGTTGACATCTAACCTTTATTTTATCTCTTAATTAAGCCACGGGAACAATTAAAATATTAATTAAGTTTATTTTTACAAGTTAAATGATAATTATTCATTTTGCAGAGTTCACATTTTCAATAAAAAAGGAGATATAATAATCTAAAAAGACCTGACTAGCAGGTATCTAGTAACTTGATTGCTGATGAAACTTAGAGGTAATACAAATGAAGAGGGATGAGGTACTCAAAATAATCTCAGAACATGGAGAACAATTAGAAAAATTGGGTGTAAAATCTCTGTTATTATTTGGCTCAGTCGCAAGAGATGAAGCTGGCCCCGATAGTGATGTAGATTTCTTAGTAGAATTGAATGGAGAAATGGGATTATTTGAGTTTATAAAAATCCGACTATATTTGGAAGATATACTTAACTGTTCTGTTGATTTGGGAACAGAAGACGCTTTAAGAGAAAACTTACGGGAACCTGTATTAAAGGATGTAATCAATGCCTTCTAGAGAGTGGTCACTACGTATTCAAGACATCAATGATTTAACTTCCCTGCACTCACAATTACAGGAACTTTTAGACAACGAAAATAAACCCAAAAACTAACATCCATTTTTATATTGAAAAAAACATTTATTGAAAATTGATTGACTTCCCACACCCCCCACACTTATCGCAGTAACCTGAGTTAGATATAAGGAAATTTATAGACAACCGATCTTTCATCAAGAGTCTTAAACCCTGATTATCTCATGGAAAAATCTCCAACTCCGAACTCCGAACTCCGAACTCCGAACTCAGGTCAGTAGTATCACCCGAACCCCCAATGAAACTGCTACCCTAGAAGATAATTATAGTGTTTGGGATCTGGTCATCAATAACAATGGGACTAAAAAATAACTCTCGCTTTCTACGTCTTCCCCCTCTCGGTAGTTTAATCCTAATGGGAGTTGGGGTCATCTTTTTTATTTATCTTATCTATTACTACACCAATCGTTCAAATGACGAAGTTCCCATTGTACCCTATAGCGAATTCCTCGAAAAAGTTGAAAATGATAAAGTAGCCAGAGTCAAGATAGGCAACCGTCTGATTCTCTATCAACTTAAGTCTCTATCTCTCCTTTCCCCTTCCCAAGACTTATTACCCCTCCCAGAAAGCCCCTTAGACGAATCCAATAACTCAAGTAACCCTCTCCACGGATCAACCGCTTCAACCCCCTCTCAAAGACAACCTTCGAGTAATGGAGGAAAAGTTTTAGGCACTATTCCCATCGATGATCCCAATTTACCCATGTTACTCCGAGAAAAAGGTGTCATGTTTGAGGCAGCCCCACCCCCTAAAAACAGTTGGGTGAGTACCCTTTTGGCTTGGGTTATTCCCCCTGTAATCTTGGTGTTAGCCATGCAATTTTTACTCTATCGTAACGAAGATCGGGGATCGTTAGCTTTTAGTAAAAGTAAAGCTAAAGTCTATGTAGAAGGAGAAGCAGCTAGAATCACCTTTGCAGATGTGGCTGGGGCCGAAGAAGCAAAAACCGAATTAGTTGAAATTGTCGAATTCCTGAAAAACCCCGATCGCTTTAGTCGCATCGGTGCAAGAATACCCAAAGGTGTCTTATTAGTAGGTCCCCCAGGAACCGGTAAAACCCTCCTAGCTAAAGCAGTAGCAGGGGAAGCCGATGTTACCTTTTTTAGTATCTCCGCCTCGGAATTTGTGGAATTATTCGTGGGAACTGGGGCCGCTAGAGTTAGAGATTTATTCGAGCAGGCCAAAAAACAAGCCCCCTGTATCATTTTCATCGATGAATTAGATGCTATCGGGAAATCTCGTAGTGGAGGGAACGGTATCAGTGGTAGCAACGATGAACGAGAACAAACCTTAAATCAACTGTTAACCGAGATGGATGGCTTTGCCGTAGGGGATGCCACCGTCATAGTTTTAGCCGCTACCAACCGCCCAGAAAGCCTCGATGCAGCCCTGTTAAGACCAGGGCGTTTTGACCGTCAAGTATTAGTTGATCGCCCCGATCTGACCGGAAGATTAGCTATCTTAGAAATATACGCCCAACGGGTAGAAATTGACCCAGATATTAACCTCAAAGACATAGCTACCCATACCCCAGGGTTTGCCGGGGCCGACTTAGCTAACCTTGTCAATGAAGCCGCCTTATTAGCAGCGAGAAATAAACGGGAATATGTGACCCAAGCGGACTTTAAAGAAGCCATAGAAAGGGTTTTGGCTGGTTTGGAGAAGAAAAGCCGTGTTTTAGCCGATCAGGAAAAGAAAATTGTTGCTTACCACGAAGTCGGCCACGCCTTAATAGGGGCAGTCATGCCGGGGGGTGGTAAAGTTGCGAAGATTTCTATTGTGCCACGGGGGTTATCTGCCTTGGGCTATACCTTGAAAATGCCCACGGAAGACCGTTTTTTGATGAGTGACAGCGAATTTCGTCAACAAATTGCTATGTTATTGGGGGGAAGGGCCGCAGAAGAAATTGTCTTTGGTAGCGTTACTAATGGAGCCTCCGATGATTTAGAAAGGGCTACAGATATCGCTGAACGGATGGTAACAACCTATGGTATGAGTAAAATATTAGGACCCTTGGCTTACGACAAACGACAACAGGGTAATTTCTTAGGTAATAATGGTATTAACCCCCGTCGTTTGGTGAGTGAAGAAACAGCAAAAGCTATTGATGAAGAGGTGAAACAAATTGTTGATTCTGGCTATCAACAAGCTTTATCTATTCTTAATCATAACCGTGATCTCCTAGAAACAATTGCTCAACAATTATTAACAATTGAAGTAATAGAAGGAGAAGAATTACAACAATTACTTAATCAAGTAGAGGATATCACTAAACAGTGAACAGTTAACAGTTAACAGTTAACAGTGAACAGTTAATAGTTATCACTTATTTAATTTTTAATTTTAATTCAGTGCAAATTTACAGAAAATCAATAATGAAATTCAGGTATTTTAACTGATAATAATACCGTAGTATTTCCTATGACTGTCTCTAATAATCAGAATTATAAATTAACTATATTCTTATTAAATTGAGACGTTAAAAATCCATGATTAATGCTGCTTTAGAAACCGGGGAAAAATTTTGGGGAACAGATGGTAACGATACCATTGCTGGTGGTGAAGGAAATGATACTATCGGTGGTGGTAATGGAGATGACTCCCTCTCAGGAAATGGGGGAAACGATAGAATCATGGCCAGTCATGGAGATGATCAAGTTTCTGGAGGAGAGGGGAACGATCGACTATGGGGAGGTAATGGCAATGACACAGTTTCTGGTGACGATGGAGACGACACCATCTCTGGTGGAATGGGAGCAGATATCCTCGACGGAGGAGAAGGCAACGATCGCATCATCAGTCGCAGCGATGCAGGGGTACCGGATAAGGGCCACGATCACTCTCAAATGCATCCCCATCAACCCTCTCTAGACGCTGATGATAGTTTAGCTGATGATACTTTAATTGGTGGATCGGGGGCTGATACTTTCCGCTTTGAACTATTACTTAATGCCAAAGAAGAAATTATTAAAAAACACGCCGATCCCGTCACCGGTAAAGTTAACTGGAAAAACGTCGCAGGGGAAAATGGTAACGCCCATGATCATTGGGTTGATCGCATTGGTAATGAAACTATTCTCGACTTTAATAAAAGCGAAGGAGATAAAATTGAGATTGTTGGTCATACTGTAAAAGTTGATCAAATTGAGTATAAAGATGTCGATGGCGATGGAATCAACGAATCAATTATTTACTTAATTAGCGATCAAGGGGATCATGGTGGGGCCCACAACAAAGATGAACTTGGAACAATTACTGTTTATGGCGATAAGGTTGAAGAGTCGGACTTAAAAGTTAATGCTGGTGTTTACTTTGGGGCTTTTACCTCCATTTATAAGACTGTTGGAACCGATGAAAATGATCTTATTTCCGGTACCGATAATAAAGACACCATTGATGGTGGAGATGGTGATGACACCCTCAATGGTGAAGCCGGTAATGATAGAATTTTCGCTGGTGATGGAGATGACTTAGTATCTGGTGGAGATGGCAAAGATAAACTCTGGGGAAATGTAGGAAATGACACCATTTCTGGTGGTGATGGGGATGATACCATCACAGGTGGTGATGGGGATGACGTTATTACAGGAGAAGCAGGTAAAGATCGACTCTGGGGAAATGCCGACAATGACAAGATATCTGGTGGGGATGATAACGATACCCTTGGTGGAGGAGATGGTGATGATACCCTCAATGGTGATGCCGGTAACGATAAAATTTGGGCTGGTGATGGTAATGACTTAGTTTCTGGTGGTGAAGGTAGCGATCGCATCACGGGAAATGGAGGAAATGACAGTATTTCTGGTGGTGATGGGGATGATACCATCACAGGTGGTGATGGGGATGACGTTATTACAGGAGAAGCAGGTAAAGATCGACTCTGGGGAAATGCCGACAATGACAAGATATCTTGTGGGGATGATAACGATACCCTTGGTGGAGGAGATGGTGATGATACCCTCAATGGTGATGCCGGTAACGATAAAATTTGGGCTGGTGATGGTAATGACTTAGTTTCTGGTGGTGAAGGTAGCGATCGCATTACGGGAGATGGAGGAAATGACAGCATCTCTGGTGGTGAAAATGATGATACCATCACAGGTGGAGATGGAGACGATACCATCACAGGAGATGCGGGTAACGATAAACTTTGGGGAGATGGAGGAAATGACAGCATTTCTGGTGGTGAAGGCGATGATATGATCTGGGACAGAATGGGAGAAGATGTCCTAGATGGGGGAGAAGGTAATGATATCCTCATCAGTCGTAGCGACGCAGGGGAACCAGATATTGCCCAAGAAACAGATGAATCTAAAGTCTATCCTGATCAACCTTTTCTAGACGCTGATGATACTTTAATTGGTGGATTGGGTGCCGATACTTTCCGCTTTGAATTGTTACTTGATGCCAAAGATGAGATTGTTGAAAAACACGCCGATCCTATCACTGGTAAAGTTAACTGGAGAAAAGTCGCCCACAAAAATGATAACGTCCATGATCATTGGGTTAATGGTATTGGTAATGATACTATCCTTGACTTCAATAAAAGTGAAGGAGACCAAATCAGAATTGCTGGTCATACTGTACAAGTCGATGATATCGAATATCTTGATCTTAATGCGGATGGAATCGATGAATCTATTATTCACTTAATTAGTGATCAAGGGGGCAATGGTGGGGCCCATGACCAAGATAAACTAGGAACTATTACTGTTTATGGTGATCTGGTCGAAGCATCTGATTTAACAGCTAATGCTGGTGTTTTCTATGGGGCCTTTAACGCCATTTAATTATCTTGCATAATTGAATGACATCTTTTTAAATTAAGTAGGGTTTGCTGAAAAAGTTTCTCCAAAATTTATGCCACTTTTGACCAAGAATTTTCTGACAAATCAATAAGTTTTAGTACATAAAAATTGTTTAAAGTATAATCAAAATTAATGAAAGGCGGTTTAATAAGTTCCCCTGTTCTATTATTAGTAAATAAGGACAAAAAAAGCGACAAAAACTGCCTCAGAAGTTTAGAAAGATTGACAACTAAAAATGTAATAGCAATAGATGTAATGGAGGTTTCAGGGAGTTTTGTCATCACGAGATTTAGGCTAAATCTTCGTTTAGCTTGTCCAAACTTTCCCTCAATAGCATTACGGAAGCATTCATCGGAGTGGGCTTGTTTCTTTTCTTCTTCACTGACATTTTTCGGAGGTCTTCCTAACTTCGGACCACTGATTCTTATCCCTCTTTCCTTACACCAATTTCTGTTTTCCCTAGTTCGATAAATTTTATCTACATGGACGGATTCGGGATAATAGCCAAACGTTTCTTTATACTTTTCTACTTGTTCTTTTAAATGACAAGATTCATTGAAGTTTTCCCAACTTATTTTGTCTAGAAACACATAGTTATCTACACAGCTTACTGAGAGTTTAGCTCCAAACTCTATTGGTTTCCCTGCTTTTACCCTCACTATTGGACGAATATGCGGTTGAGTTAAACTTACAATTCTTTGAGGAACACTCTGGGTCTTATTCTCCCACATTGACTGTTGTTGTTCATAAACTTTTTTGATAGTCTCTAGACAATTTTTCTGTCTTTTACTCAGATTTTCCAGGGAAGCCCCAGCTTGAATTAAGTCTTCTATATTTCCTAAATTTTTCTTAAGGTATTTTAACTGTTTCCCGATAGCTTTTCTTCTTTCTTGATAAGATACTTTTCGTTTTTTAGCTACTTTTAAGTATTCCTTTCTAGCAATTTTTCTAGAAGTTCTCGGCTTTTTTCTCAATTTCACTCTTAATGGTTTATAAAGATCATCTATTATTCTTTCTGTCTCAATTCTGGCTTGATTTAATATGCCTAAATCCGTTGGGTATTTGATGTCTGCTGGCGCACAAGTCGCATCTAAAATTAGTTTACCTTTGTTTTTTATTTTTTCTCCTTTTTATTGGAGACAATCCTTTTTTTTTACTTCTTTATCACTCTTGTCTATTTCTCTTTTTACTATTTTTTTATTGATTTTGTTTATCAATTCTCCATCAATTCTTTTCCTAAAATGAACTAGCATTGAAGATTCCAGTGGTGGCTCTTGTTGATAACAATTTAAACCTATAAAGTATTGTAGATAGGGATTTTCTCTAATCTGTTCTATAGTTTCTCTATCACTTGTTCCTAATTTTTCCTTAATAATTAATGTCCCTAATGCCATTCTAAATAGTTTGGCTGGCGCACCTTTTTCTGCTGAAAAAAGTTTAGCATATTCTTCCTCAAAATCATCCCAAGGTATCAACTCTGCCATGATTACCCAACGATTATTGGGGGACAATTTGCCCTCGAAAGGTAATTCAAATTTTTCTGGGGGCGGTAAAGGTTGCTCCTCTTTTCGATACATTTGTTCTTGACCAACAACTGGGAGGTGTTTCTACCAATTATAGCGGTTTGTAGCCGACAAAGCTGATCTTTTTTGCGATCGCGAATATGGGTGTAACCTTTTAAAGAATAGGGTTTTGCTTTTATTCAGCAAACCCTAAGTAGGGTTTTTCTTCTGATTAACCCTACTTCTTTTTCGCGAAAAGGCATTGTAAAATTAACTAATTACCATTGTAAACATTCCAAGCTTTCCAAAAGGTATAAACCGATAACATAGCTAACATTGCATAGAAACAAAAACGAACCACTTTATCAGGTAATCTTGGTAAAAATCTGGTACTAAATTGTACTCCTATTAATCCCCCAAACCCTAAAGTAATTCCTACTAACCAGACAACATTATTATTTAAAGCATGACCAAAACAGGAAGAAATAGACGTAATAACAATTACTCCCAAACTGGTTTGTATGGCAACTTTTATCTCTTCTTTTAACAATAACATTTGTAGAGGAACCATAATTACTCCTCCACCAATACCAAATAAACCAGCTAAAAATCCCACAATCACTCCTGTCAATAAACAAGCAACTTTTTCAGATAATCTTACCTCAGACACTTGATGAGGTGTGGTGACTAATTGACGACGTAAATTACTTAAAAAGATGTTGAAAATTAGCATACAAGCAAAAGCAGTTAATAAAATGAATTCAGGGATACGATTAGCAACAAGCACACCAAATTGTGTGGTTATAAGGGCAGGAATTCCCAATAAAATTACTCGCTGAAAATCCAAATATCCCATGCGCCAATTTTGAATACTTCCCGCTGAAGAAGTAATAAAAATAGCTAAACTACTGGTCGCAATTGCTTGTAATGACGTATAATCAAATGCAAGTAAAAGAGGAACTAAAACCGTTCCTCCGCCAATTCCTAACACTCCTGCCAGCAGCCCCGAACCCAAACCACTAAGAATTAAAATTACAACTTCATCTAACATTGTTTATTCATGATAAATTTTCCCTAAATATTTTAATTATTTCCCTCATTAAAAGGTTCAACTTCAATAGGTATTCCCACATAACCCTCTTCTCCAGAAGGAACAGAATTATCTAAATTAACCTGAGTTTTCTTCTCAGGAATACGCGAAAGTTCGTCAACAGAAATAAATTTACTATCAGAATCAAAAGTTTCACCCACAGAAGGATTGACAGATTTTTTAGGGAGTACACTATCAGAAGATTTAGCATTTAAAGGTGGTGCTTTATCTAATTTTTGTTGATGATTAGAATCACTATTTTTGCTGGTTTCTTGATCAGATATAGATTCAACTTTTGTCGGGGATGTTGACTTAATTTCCGATGATTGACAAGCAGCAGACGCTAACCCCAAATAACATCTAAACTCCTCTCTAGCTAAAGAAACCCCTATCCCTGCTACAGATACCATTAACGCTGCCATTGAGATAAAATACTTAAACATGGTTGCTACACCTCCTCACTTAGATCAAGGCAGTTTTTACCTATGCTATTTTAGCGCAAGTAAACAGATAAAAGTTTGTAGTCAAGGCTTCAGCCTTGATGCTCATTGACTATCAATAGATTTATTGGAGAAGATGCTACCATAAACATAGTTAGATTTTTCTCGAAAAATTATGCCTAACCGTCTGCCCAATACCCAAAGTCTCTACCTTCTTGACATACTCCCACCACTAATTGCTCCGCGCTTGCTACGCAATAGAGTGGGGGATTCTCTCCGTATCACTACGTAAACACTCTGAAAACCCTATAGATTGGTGGTATTGGTGCGAAGAAGCCATAGAAATCTCAAGAAATGAAAATAAACCCATTTTTCTGTCTATCGGCTATTTTAGCTGTCATTGGTGTACAGTGATGGAAGGAGAAGCGTTTTGTGATCAAGCGATCGCAACTTATCTCAACTTATTAGTTCGTGAACGCAGTTATGTCGATAATGCGACCCCCTCGGCTAATGGCATTGCTATTAGCAATTTAGTCATATCTTAAATCAATCTCCTCGCGCTTGTCCCAGTTTATTAACTGCCTTGGATTGGTATAACTTTGGCTGTTTAGTGAGAACGAATCAAACTATATTACCAAAGTTAATTACTCAATATTTCCCGACTACCGTTTATCGTTTAGATCATAATTTACCCGAGAATGCCATCGGTTTAGTCTGTCAAGGTTTATCCTGTTTAGAACCGGCCACAACCGAAGAACAATTAGTCAGACAAATGGTAGAAGTGGATTTAGGAATCTAATCGTTACAATTAATAAGTCCCTACCCATATTTTAGGTAAGGATTAATTTCGACAAATATTATTGATGTCACGCAGACTCGGGGGTGGCTAAAGAAGACGGATGTACCAATAACTCGGAGGTTGAGCGTTTTTCTACCATTTCCCCCGTAATCATGCACTTCTGAACATCTTTGCGAGAGGGCAACTCATACATCACATCTAACATTAATTCTTCAACAATCCCCCGTAAAGCTCTAGCACCTGTTTTCCGTCGATAGGCTTCCTGTGCGATCGCTTTGACTGCTTCCGGGGAGAACTCTAGTTCTACATTGTCCATGTTCAACAATTTCTGATACTGCTTAACCAAAGCATTACGAGGCTTGGTTAAAATTGCAATGAGGGTTTCTTCTGTTAAAGGATTTAAAGCAGCCATCACAGGTATTCTGCCCACAAATTCGGGAATCATGCCAAACTTAACCAAATCATCTGGCTCTACTCGCTGCATCAGGTCCGCTGTCCGTTCTTCTTTAGACTGCCCTTCCCCTGGACGAACAAAACCCATAGATTTTTTACCAATGCGTTGTTCTATAACTCGATCCAAACCAACAAACGCCCCACCACAAATAAATAAAATATTGCTGGTATCGATTTGAATACAATCTTGATAAGGGTGTTTTCTTCCCCCTTGAGGAGGTACATTGGCTACCGTTCCCTCTAGCATTTTTAGAAGGGCCTGCTGTACACCTTCCCCAGAAACATCACGAGTGATGGAGGGGTTTTCGCTCTTGCGGGCAATTTTATCGATTTCATCGATATAAATAATCCCCCGTTGTGCCTCTTCTACATCTAGATCCGCCACCTGTAACAATCTTAACAATATATTTTCTACATCCTCTCCTACATAACCAGCTTCTGTTAAGGTTGTCGCATCGGCTACGGCAAAGGGAACTTCCAAAATTTGGGCTAAAGTTTGGGCTAAAAGGGTTTTCCCTGAGCCAGTAGGACCCATGAGCAGTATGTTGGATTTTTGCAGTTCAATGTTGTCTTGATCCTGTTCTCCTTTTTTCCCTTGAACTAAGCTCAAACGCTTATAGTGGTTATAAACGGCCACGGAAAGCACCTTTTTAGCTTCGTCTTGACCAATCACATATTCGTCAAGATAATCCTTAATTTCCATGGGTTTAGGCAGTTCCTTGAGGGAACCCCCATTTTTGGCGGCACGGCGTTTGGGAGTCTGGGAATCAGCAGGATTACTCGGGTTCATCTCCCCTGATGTTCCCATTAGTTCTTCGTCAAGAATTTCGTTACAAAGCTCGACACATTCATCGCAGATGTAGACTCCCGGGCCGGCTATTAGTTTTCGGACTTGCTCCTGGGATTTTCCACAAAATGAACATTTTAGGTGGGAGTCGTATTTAGACATAAGCGGTTGAGTTAGTTGAGTGAGGTTACAGGAACTGTAGGATCGGATAAATCTGACCGAGAAATAACTTTATCTATCAAACCATAATCAACTGCTTCTTGAGCCGACATGAAAAAGTCACGCTCTGTATCAGCAGCAATGGTGTCAAAGGGTTGTCCCGTATGCTCAGCCAGCATATCATTGAGTCGTTTTTTGATGTAGAGAATTTCTTTGGCTTGAATTTCTATTTCCACTGCCTGGCCTTGCGCACCCCCAAGGGGTTGATGGATCATAATTCGAGAACTGGGTAACGCCATCCGTTTCCCTTTTGTCCCTCCTGATAAAAGGAAAGCTCCCATACTCGCTGCTAAGCCAAAGCATATCGTCACTACGTCAGGACGTATTTGCTGCATCGTATCATAAATCGCTAACCCTGCATAGACCGAACCCCCTGGAGAGTTGATGTAGAGTTGAATGTCTTTTTCTGGATCTTCTGCGTCTAGAAATAACAGTTGCGCCACAATTGAGTCAGCTACCTGATCATCCACTGGGGTTCCCAGAAAAACAATTCTCTCTCTTAGTAGTCTGGAATAAATATCAAAGGCTCTTTCCCCTACCCCAGACTGTTCTACCACCATCGGTACCACACTTTCAGGGGCTGCGTAAATTTCTGAAGGACGCTTACTTGATATTGTATAGTCTAGCGATCGCGATTCAATCATAGTCTTTAAGATTGGTTTAAATATTCCACCTATTGTATTACCTTGGCCTTTTACGGCAAAGTCTTCGTTGGTTCTATCCTTAAAAGTCTCACTGACCATAGTTACAGAACTGACCTTACTTAATTATAGGTCTTTTCCTGGAATTTTGTCGCTTTTATAACGGCTGATTGCCTTGATTTGTTTGGGATTTTCCTACTTGATCGTATTTTAACACATTTCTTGGCTAGATTATTACTTAATTTTGATTTCTTCTAACACTGTGGTAATAACTTCAGAGGAAATACTCTCACGTATTTCTACCTGGCCAATATCTGTGGGTAAAATAAATCTAACTTTCCCTGCTTTGACTTTTTTATCTAACTGTAAACTGTCTAAAATTTCTGGAGATTTTAACTTGTTATCAAAGGTCGATGGTAAGGCTGCTTTTTTAATGAGATTGTCTTGTCTTTCTGTCTTTCCTTCTTGCCACATACCTAGTTTAACTGCTATTTTTCCTGCTACTGCCATACCTATCGCCACAGCCTCTCCATGATTAATTTGACTATAACCTGTTAAACTTTCTAGAGCATGACCAATAGTATGACCGTAGTTTAATATAGCTCTAATTCCTGCTTCTTTTTCGTCTTGACTAACCACATCAACTTTCGCTTGACAGGATTTTGTGATAATTTTATCCATTACTTCTAAATCTATATTTTCTAAACTATCTAATTTTTTTTCTGCTTCTAACTGTTGAAATAAATCTTGATCCCAGATAACTCCATATTTAATCACTTCTGCCATTCCTGCTCGAAATTCTCTGATAGGTAATGTTTTTAATACCATTGGATCAATAAACACTAAACGGGGTTGATAAAAAGCTCCAATTAAATTTTTACCTTGAGGATGATTGACCCCTGTTTTTCCCCCCATAGAAGCATCTACCATGGCCAACAAAGAGGTGGGAACTTGCACAAAATTAATCCCTCTTAACCAAGTAGCTGCAGCAAACCCTGTCATATCTCCGATGACTCCACCTCCTAATGCTAACAGGGTCGATGAGCGTTCTAAACGATGTTTCAAGGCAACATCATAAACTTGAGAAATACTCTCTAATGTCTTATAAGTTTCTCCTGCTGGTATCAAGTGATAAAAAACTTTAAACCCTGCCTTATTCAAGGAATTAATAACAGTTTCTCCGTAGTGATTAAAAACTTCTGGATTGGAAATAACCAGAATCTTTTTACCTAACTGGAGTGAAGTTAAATGATTTCCTACATCTTCTAATGTGTTAGGAGAAATAACAATATTGTAGCTGGTATGAGGTAAGGTAACGTCAATGATAGAGGACATAAATTTTACTGTTTACTATCTCTACAAAAATAACAGAATAGAGAGAAAGTTGCTTAATTTTTAGGACTTGGCCACAGTCGTAAGGGAATTACGCCCCATAATGTTACGATTTTTAACTATAATGTTAGAACGATCTGTAATTATGTTAAAAAATCCTATGGAACCTGCAACTGTTTTAAGTATCTCGATTGGCTCAATTCTCCTTGCGATCACAACCTACGCTGTTTATACAGCTTTTGGTCCCCCATCTGCTCAGTTGAGTGACCCCTTTGAAGATCATGAAGATTAGATGCTATCAACGGATTATAACAAGATAAGAACAATTCCGACAGGGATTCGTTATAAATACCCCGTTTTCTGAACGGGGGAGCGTCAAAGGTTTTTTATCTTAATCAACAAAGGATAGCTTGAAAACTAAGAAGTGGTTGAGTTCATTATAAGGGATACTCAACCCTTTTTAGTGACTATTTGCTCAGTGCTTGAGAGCATACCAAAGTTGCTGTTTATTCTTTATTGATAATAGTTGAGCCGATAAATTCACCCCCTAGTCCCCCTCCCCAAAGAAAATATGATAATTTTTCTACAGAAATTGGATGCGCTCTACTGCTTGCAAGCCTCCGAAACCTATACTATTAAGAATAATTATCAATTGCAAGGCAGTATGACTGTCCAAATAAATCAAAATACTGTTAAAACTAGAGACTAGAAACATTAATCTGAATTTCCCAACTAGACTTAATCATTATGACTCATACCACCAGCGACATACAAGACTTTCTGCGTCATATAGACCCCTTTGATCAACTCTCGGAAACTGTCATTACCCAGATAGCCAACAAATCTCAAATTTGGCGTTATCGTATGGTTGGACTTTGGATAAAAAACAATTGTTAGCGTAAATTTTACGCTAAACATATCTCCAGAGCTAAAATAGAGAATTAAGGTGATTTTAAAAACTCTCTTTCCATCTTTTTAGGGGATTTTAAATATTAAATAGCTTCATTCAGTTTCGGTTCCAATATAGATATCTAAGTAGCTTTCAGTTAGAGATTGAATGACTCGTTCTAATTCATCAATGAGATTTCTTCTAGTGAGTTTTTCTACAGCATCAATATGAGCAGAACTTCCGGCCCGTCCTAAATATTTATATTTGGTTTTTTTTCTCATTATTAGTGGCCATAGGAAAAATTGATTCAGCAGCCTGTAGTTTATAATACCAGTAGATTGTTCCCTTTCCATTAACCTGATAACGAATAATATGACAATTAGCTGGTGCTACTTCCCCTTCCCGTTCAATTTTCTTTATTTTCTGTTTAAGAGAGCGAATTAGACTCTTAATTTGTTTGGCTCTCAGGTGGACATCTTGACTGGTCTTAAGTTCGGAATGTGATGACATTAGCCTTAACTGTAACAAACAACCTCTTTTGATGTTAGCGTATATATTCCGCTAATTTATAAGGTAATAAATTTTAAAAATGACCAAAAATGAAACGGCTACGTCTGTCGAGGAATTCCTGGTGTGGAGGTCTAACCTCTTCCAAGGACTAAAAGCTAGAAAAGAAACTATTATAGAATTACTCGATGCCCTCTCCAGTAACCAACAAGCTCACTCAGTCGTTGAATTGTCTCTCAATCCTTTATTTAGAAGAGATTATAACAGTTTATATAGAGGAATTCAAGAGTTTTTACCCACTCAAACTGACCCTAATTATGAACAGAGAATTGAGACTTTATTTTCAGCGGTATCGAGAACAATTCCTCCCACTTCAAAACATTATAACTTATTTGGTATTGACAGAACTCCCTGTCCACGACCGTTTACCGAAACGTTAGCGGATAAAACCTTTATTCATTACCCCAATCCAATTAAGGGAAATAAACCCATTAATATTGGACATTGTTATTCCGTTGTCTGCGCTTTACCTGACCAAATAGACACAGAAAAAGTCCCTTGGGCTGTCCCCTTATCAGGAGAGCGAGTCCCCTCTAAACATAAAGGAGTAAATCAAGGCAATCAACAACTAAAAAAAATCTGGCAAAGTTCTTTATTTTCTGATAAATTATCTGTCTTAGTGGCTGATAGTGACTACAGCCAAAAGGATTTTATTGGGGAACAAGTTAAGCATGAAGACGTAGTTACTATTACAAGAGTTAGAAGTGACCGAGTTTTTTATCGTCAATTTATTCGGGACCCAAATCAAGCCAAAACTTCGGGACATCCCCGTTGGTATGGGGATAAATTTGACCTTAAAGATGACCAAACTTGGACTGAACCTGATGAAGTTCATCATGTTCCCTTTACAACGAAAAAAGGTCGTCAATTAACAGTGACTATTTCGGGATGGAAACAGATGTTAATGAGAGGAACTAAAAACTATAAAATGAACAATCACCCCTTTACTTTACTCCAGATTGTTGTCAGAGATCAAGAAAGAAATAGTATTTGGAAACCTATGTGGCTTATTGTTATTGGTTCTCGGCGCGATGAGTTAAGTTTAGTTGATTGTTATCAGTGTTATCGACAACGTTATGACATGGAACATCTTTTTCGATTTGGTAAACAAAGATTATTGATGACATCTTATTTAACTCCCGATGTACATCATGAAGAAAATTGGTTTAAACTAACACTTCTTTCTTATGTAAATTTGTGGGCTGCCAGAAAATTAGCTGTGGTTTTACCCCGTGATTGGGAACAGTATTTGAAGACTAATAAATCCATCAAAATCACCCCTAGTCTAGTTCAAAGAGACTTTTCAAGAATAATTACGACCTTGGGGACTTTCGCCAAATTTCCCAAACGTCGAGGTTTTTCTTCCGGACGTATTAAAGGTTACAAAAAAGCCCCACGAACTCGTCATGATGTTATCAAGAAAGGGAGCAAAAAATCAACTGAAAACTTAAAAGCTCCTTAGTTTTCCTCAGAATCTATAGATTAGCCCTATTTGTCAGCCAATTTTATTGACTGATACAGAGCCGATATTTTGGGATTTTAGTTTAGCGTAAAATATACGCTAACAAACTTTTTTTGTCCAAAGTCCAATAACGAAAGAATAGCTGATATTGATAGTCAACTCAACAAAACTATTGTGGAAAACGATAAAAGAATTGCTGAATTGACCAGTCAAATTAGTCGCACCCAAGTAACCCTCAAATACCAGGAAATCAAAGCTCCTGTGGGTGGTACGATCTTCGATGTTCACGCCGCACCTGGTTACGTTCCTCCCCCAAACCAAACCGAACCCCTGCTAAGAATTGTCCCTGACGATAATAGGAGTTACGCATTGACAAATTAACTTAAATATGAGTAGCTTTAAAGAGAGACAATGATCGCTAATTATTAGAGTCATTAAAATTGACGTAATAATAACAATAACTAATCTATAAATTAGGCTGATAATTTCAAATTTATTTGCTCTAAAATAAAATTTCGATTAACTTCAATAGACAATTCTCTTTGGAGTTGATACCAATTATCAATTAACTCATTAGCTCTCATTAATTCAAGTTTAATAAAAGCCCGTAAAGAACTAAAGAAATGGGTCAATATAGCTTCTGATTTTCTGACTATAAATTTATTGATACCACATAATTGTTTGAGCGCACGATGGTAACATTCAATAATCCAATGAGTTGTTTTCAACAAAGTAAATAGAGTTTTATCTGTTTCTCTTAAGTCTTTATTTTCTTTGTCAAATAAAATATAAAAACGAAGCATCCCGTTTTTGAAATGTTTCTTAAATACTTTAACTTCGCCAAACTCTTTTAAGTAAAGAATTGTCCCATTTTCCTCTATTTCTAAGCTTTCAACGGATTGATATTGTCCTTTAACGATTGATACTTGTCGATTTTTAGCTATTCCTATCATGAAACCTAATTCTTGTTTTTTCAAAACTTTAAGGTTCTCTTTAGATGAATACCAACTATCACCAGTTACATAAATTAGCCTCAGTCCCCAAGCTAAAACTTCCGATAGCATCATCCGAAAATAATCATTTTTAGACAGATTATCTTCTTTATCATAAAGTCGATAATTTAGAGGGACTGAAATTCCATTAGGGTCAGTATATAATAAAGTAACTAAATTAATTCCTTTGATAGTTTTATGTTTATTTCCTGACCAGAAATAACCAATAAATTTACTTAATTTAGGATTACTATAAAGTTTTTCAATGACTGTATCATCAATACTTAAGGTTCCCCCACTCAGTTCAATGTGCTGTTTAAATTCATTGAATAAATCAACAGGTTTATAGCTTTCTCTTAATAAAAAACGGTTAACACTATCATGAGATAAATCCTCAAATATCTCGGATAAACAATTACAACCCGAATATTTGGATTCAGCAATTAAATAGTAAGTATAGAGTTCTAAATGACATTTAGCCGTTGATTTCTTCGTTATAGTTCGGATATCTACCTCCAGTTCTTATAATCCTCTCTATTTTATCAGTTTTTTGCTTTTTGTTAACAGCGATCGCTTTCTCTGTTTGGACTATGCACATTGTAAACCATCTGTCAATGCGTAACTCCTAGATAAATTAATCGCCGAAGTCAATATTACTAACCAAGATATCGGTTTTGTACGAGTGGGACAAAAAGTGGATGTGCGCATTGATTCTTTCCCTTTTAGTGAATTTGGCGATATCAAAGGAACGGTGATCTCCATTGGTTCCGATGCCCTAGAACCGGATGAAATTTATCAATATTATCGATTCCCCACTAAAGTTGAAATGGATCACCAATACTTAAAAACCACTGAGCGTGAAATTCCTTTACAATCAGGAATGTCCGTGACCGCTAACATTAAAGTTAGGGAAAATCGTACCGTACTCAGTTTAATTACAGAACTGTTTAATAAGAAAGTGGAAAGTCTTAAACAGGTTCGTTAAGGGGATAAACCAAAAAAAACAATGGATTTATTGGAATATCAGGCTAAAGAACTTTTTCATCAGGTGGGCATTCCTGTCCTACCTTCCCAACCCATTGCTAAATTAAGCGAACTCAAACACCTTCATATTCCTTATCCTGTGGTCCTCAAGTCCCAAGTCCATTCTGGAGGAAGGGGGAGGGCCGGAGGTATTCGTTTTGTGCAGAATACCATCGATGCTGTGGCTGCGGCCCAAGCGATTTTTAGCTTACCCATCTTAAAAGAATATCCCGAGGTGATTCTCGCTGAAGCTCGTTATGATGCCCAAGAAGAATTTTTCTTGTCTATTGTTCTGGACTATCAACTACAAAGACCGGTTTTAATGGGTTCGGCTAAGGGCGGAATCGATGTGGAAACGTTACTAAAACATACCCAGAAAGTCGTCCTCCATCAAGGATTTTCGCCTTTTTATGCCCGTCGTCTGGCCACAAAAATGGGTCTACAAGGTCGCCTCATTCATGGAGTGAGCATCATCCTAGAGAAAATGTATCAACTGTTTATCGAAAAAGACCTCGATTTAGTTGAAATTAATCCCCTAGCGGTGAGTTCCTCTGGAGAGTTTATGGCTTTGGATGGCAAAATTACGGTCAATGATATGGCTTTGTCCCGTCATTTGGACTTATTGAGTTTTCTTAAGCCAAGGGTTGATCAACCTTCGTCCCAAACCCCTCAAGCAACCATCGTTACCACTCCCCCCCAAAAACCCTGTTGGCTACCAGCTAGGGAAAAGGGGGGTAACATTGGACTGATCGGGAACGGTTTCGGATTAACTCTGAGCAGTTGGGATTTGATGCTTGAACAAAAAGGAGAAATCCTGGGGGCTTTTGTTATTGAAGAAAAAAGTAGCAGTAAGTCCTTGATTAAGCAGTTGGGCATTGCCATCGAAAAAATGCTCACTGTTCCTGATATTAAAGTGATTTTCATCAACATTGTTACTAAACATCAAACATCGGAGTTAGTTGCCCAAGCTTTACTCGATTACTGTCAACCTTTGGTGGTAACATCGGGTAGCGAGGAGCGTTTACCTAGACCCACTGGGTCTAATTCGACCCGTCAACGGCCAATAACCCCTTCTCCTATGGAGAACCCCATAGAATGGGTTATAAGGCTACCTGTGGACGATTTACAGCCCATAGAAGAGTCCTTTTCTGGTCTCTCTGTTAACTGTTTCAAGGAGATGATGGAGGCTGTCAAGAAAACCGTTGCTTTAAGTAGTCAGGCATCAAAAAGAAAATCATGAAATGGGAAGCAGATAGTAAAGTTTTAATTCAGGGGATCACTCATCCCCTGGCAATCAGTTATGCCCCACGGATGAAAGCCCAAGGCACTAATATTGTGGCCGGAATTACTCTAGATGAGGAAACTTCTGATATCAACGATATTCCCGTGTTTACCTTGGTGGAAGAAGCGGTTACTGAAGTGGGTAAAATCGATACCAGTCTCATTTTTAGCCCCCCCTACGAAGTTTTAGATGCTGGTTTGGAGGCGATCGCTGCCAATATTGAACAGTTAGTTATTGTCACTGCTTGGGTTCCTCCTCTCGATTTAATTACCCTCCTCGAACAAGCAAAAGCAACTAATACTTTTGTCTTGGGTTCGGGCAGCGAAGGGTTACTGGTTCCAGATAACTTTTGGTTGGGTGTGATGGAACCAGAATTCTATAGTAAGGGATCGGTGGGGATTATTAGTCGTTGCGATCGCTTGATGGATGAGGTGGCTAAAAGGCTCACTAAAGCAGGTTTAGGGCAATCTTTAGCCATTAGTTTAGGAGCGGATTGGATCATGGGATCAAATTTTGAGCAGTGGTTACAGATCATGGAAGAAGATGATTCCACTAAGGCGATCGTTTTATTGGGGCAACCTTATAGTAGTCCCGAGTTATTGGCGGCACAATATATCGATTCAGGGATTGAAAAGCCTGTCATAGCCTATCTTCCAGGGATTCAAGCTCCCATTAACCGTAGTTTTGGTGATGCCACTAGCATTATTGCTAGTCAGTTATCTTATCAAAGCACATCCATCACAGAGGAAAATCAAACCGTTACTGCTTTGAAAAAAGCAGGGGTGAAAATTGCTAATAATGTTGAGGAAATTCCTAAGTTAGTTAAGCGTCTTTTTCCTAGTCAACGTCGTAAGTCACGTACATCTAATCGTTAATTAATCCACGGCAAACCCTGTATACTCTCTAATTAAAGGTTCGTGAAAACCTAAGACAATATCCTCTTTAGGAACATAATGTACATTTTTGCTACTATAAACAATATAGTCAATTTACCCTAATCATGAAAAGCTATACTTTAACGCAAACTCGTAACCAGCATGGGGAAGTGTTTGATCAAGCAAGGGTGTGCGATTCGATGAGTCAGAAAACTGATACCCAGTCCTAGACAAAGGTACAGCGTGTGACTCGCTCAGATACCCTAGAAGGGGTTCTGAGTAACTGTCCGAATGATGTGGGTGCAAGTCCCACCGCCGAAGGTTACGGCTGACTCAAGACCTACCCACAGTGACCAAACTCGGAATTTTGGAGGCTGAAGCTGGGAATAGGATGCAATCAGACACCGACTGCTGGTGACACTGGCGTTACAGGAGTCCCCATGATGAAACAGAACCTAGAAAAGTGACTTACTTGAGGGCAGGAAAGCAGAAAGAATAGCACCCCCTGACCCCATCGGAGCAATGTAACCCGTCAGCACTTACCCTTATGACTGACATAACCTTGGGTTTCCGATAGTCAAAGTGGTTCCATCTAAAGGGACAATCAATCATCGGACGGAACGAATAAAAACGAATCTAGAGTCTCAGGAGATAGTCGAACCCTGAGTAGGCAAGACGAGATGCGGAACTCTCTAGATTCGGGTAGGACGAAGCGTAATTGCTTCGAGGCAAAAAGAAAACGATTAACAGAGGTGAACATGGTTAGACACAAAATCAAAGATTTTAGTGAACTCTGGAAAAGCCTTCCGTGGAAGAAATTTCGCAGAAATCTTTTTCGTCTCCAAAGAAGATTGTTTAAAGCCATTCAAGCAGAAGACACTAGACGAGCTAGGAATCTTCAGAAACTTATCTTGAAATCCAAGGCAGCTAGACTACTCGCTGTCCGACAAGTATCACAGCTAAATATTGGTAAGAAGACCGCAGGAATTGATGGGGTAAAATCCCTCAACCTCAAACAACGGTTCGACTTAGCAGAAAGGTTACTCAAAGCACATGACTGGAAACACTCAAAGCTGAGAGAAATACCCATCCCCAAAAAGGACGGAACAACCAGAATGCTAAAGGTTCCAACTATGGCTGACAGAGCGTGGCAATGCCTCGTTAAATACGCCCTAGAACCAGCCCATGAAGCACTATTTCACGCCAGAAGCTACGGGTTCAGACCTGGACGCTCAACGCACGACGCTCAAAAGATTCTACAAATCAATCTAAACTCCCACGCAAAAGGAGTAAAGAAGAGGATACTTGAGCTAGATATAGAAAAGTGCTTCGACAGGATAAACCACACCTCTATTATGGAAAGGATAATTGCCCCACAAACAATAAAAACAGGTATATGGAGATGCCTGAAAGCAGGGGTTAACCCTCACTTTCCAGAACAAGGAACCCCCCAAGGGGGGGTGGTAAGTCCACTATTAGCTAACGTCGCATTGGACGGTATAGAAGACATCCACAGCAGCATCCGTTATGCGGATGACATGGTTGTTATTCTAAAGCCTAAAGACGATGCAGACAAGATACTCAAAGACATTCAAGAATTCCTGGCGGACAGAGGGCTAAAGGTGAGTGAAAAGAAAACCAAGTTAGTCAAATCGACAGATGGATTTGACTTTCTAGGATGGCACTTCAAAGTACATTCCAACGGAAAGTTCAGATGCGTCCCATCAGAGGACAATTACAAAGCATTCCGTAAGAAAGTTAAAAACATAGTCAACTGCTCGAATTATGGGGCTAGGGTTAAAGCTAAGAAATTAGCCCCCCTAGTAAGAGGATGGCGAAATTATCACAGGTATTGTAAATTGGACGGCTCTCGCTTCTCCTTATGGGGAACATCACATAAAGCCTTCAAAGTCTTCAACAAAGAAAAGAAACTGAACCGACACACGGCAACAGAACTTATCAAGAAGGCTTTTCCAACAGTACCTTATAGTGAAAACCGTCATGTCAACGTCAAAGGAAATAAATCACCCTACGATGGAGACACCGTTTACTGGAGTAAGCGTAAAAACAAGCTCTATGACGGAATAACCTCTAAATGTCTGAAAAGACAAGACCATTCATGTGGACATTGTGGATTAAAGTTTATGGACGATGAGAGGGTTCACCTACATCACATAGACGGAAACCACGATAATTGGAAACCCAAAAACTTAATGGCAGTCCACCATAGCTGTCACCAATATATCCACATGGGCAAGACTGGAAAAGTCTAATTTGTCGGGAGCCGGATGCGTAGAAATACGCACGTCCGGATCTAAACGAGAGGGGCGGAGCATAATAGCTCCCCTCGACTCAACCTGAACCTGTGTTAATCACCAAGCAAAAACGGCCAAGCCATGTTATCCTCTCGGCAGAGGCTTATGAACAATTAGTAAATAGACTAGAAGAGCTAGAAGATTTAAACTGGGGAAAAATAGCAGAAAATGCCCTAAACAAATCTTCAATGGTAGGAAGTGAAGAATTTGTCACCACCCTGGAAAAACTAGCTAATGGCTAAACTAGATGGACTAGAAACGGTTTTAGACTTTTTAAAAGGTTTACAGCCGAAAATTGCGGCTCAAATCGCTAAAAAGGTCTTATCTCTTAATATTGAGCCATTACCAAATGATAGTAAACAACTAAAAGGTTATTCCCACTACTATAGGGTTGATAGTGGCGAATACCGAATTATTTATCACTTTAACCCTGAACAAGATTTAGTAGAAGTCATTTTAGTTGGGAAACGCAACGATGATGAAGTCTACAAAAAATTGGAGCGTCTTCTCAAATAAGAACATAAGTTTGTAGTTTGTAGTTTGTAGGGTGGGCAAATACTAAGGATAGTTAGATTATAATAGGTAAATGTTTATATTGCCCACCATCTTCGGGTTAGTTATTATTAGTTTGCTTAGGTGGGTAATCCTTTTTATGTAATATGATAAATCATCCATATTTTAAGCTTTTTTCTAGATACTTGAACCATAATTTATCCCTATAATTTATAGAGATAAATTCAAGGTTTGCTCAATTAACATGAATAATTTTAATGTATCTTGTCCCATCCCTTTAGACCAATATCCTCAAGTTTTACTCGCTCATGGAGGAGGGGGAAAACTGATGCAGCAACTTCTAGAAAAAATGGTATTTTCTGTGTTTAAAAGCCCCGACGATATCCCCCCTCATGATGCTGCTGTTATTAACCTTCCTGGTTCTAAAATCGCCTTTACAACGGATTCTTATGTTATTCATCCTCTCTTTTTTTCTGGGGGAGATATTGGCAGTTTAGCTATCAATGGAACGGTCAATGATCTTGCTATGGGTGGCGCACGTCCCCTTTATTTAAGTTTAGGATTTATTATCGAAGAAGGACTACCCATGGAAACTTTATGGCGTGTTATTCAGTCCTTAAAAAAAGCAGCCGATACTGCCAACATCAAAGTGGTTACGGGAGATACAAAGGTTGTCGATCGCGGTAAAGGAGACGGTCTTTTTATTAATACTGCCGGCGTAGGAATCGTTGAACATAACCAAACTATTGCCCCGCAAATGGTTCAACCTGGAGATGCTATTTTAATCAGCGGAGATATCGGCCGTCACGGTATTTCGATCATGGCAGTCAGAGAAGGATTAGAATTAGAAACTACTATCGAAAGTGACTGCGCTCCCCTCCATCATCTTGTCTTAGAAATGCTCAATCAAGGGGTAGAAATTCACTGTTTAAGGGATTTAACCCGAGGGGGTTTAGCTAGTGCCTTAAACGAAATTGCGGCCGGGGCTAGTGTGACAATCAACATTAAGGAAAAGGCTATCGCTGTCAGAGAAGATGTACAAGGAGCCTGTGAAATTCTAGGGTTTGATCCCCTCTATGTGGCCAATGAGGGGAGGTTTATCGCTTTTATTCCCCAAAACTCAGTTAACAAAACCTTAGACATTTTAAAATCGTTTTCTCAAGACGCTTCTATCATCGGTGAAGTAACTGGGAACGGAACAGGAATGGGCTTAGTTACCCTAGAAAGTAAAATCGGTTCTCAGCGCATTGTCGATATGTTAAGCGGAGAACAATTACCGAGAATTTGTTAAGTGGTAGGACTCATTTTCCGACTCCGAGAAGGAGTTTGGTGCGCTGCCTCTGTGGCAATTTCGGCCGCCAAGCTTGTCATGGGAGAAACTGCTTTTGACGCTTTCTGACGACGATTTTTTTGGGTAGGAAGAGAAGAAGCAGGGGTAACTAAACTGTATGCTTTCCACTGACTTTCTATACTCCACTCGGGATCATCGGTAAGTAGCAAAACCCCACCGGCCGGGATCTCTACTTCATCGGTGGCAGCCCAAATACAAAATTGAGTCCAGGGGGAACGTAGCAAAAACACTTGTATTTGTTTGCCTCGACAACTGCCATCGGTGTATCCTAAAAGATAACGACCCTCTTTAATTATTGGCCGTAATTGAGGATATTTTTCTAACAACATGAAAATTCCGTGATGGGCCATAAAATTAATGATTACTAATTCAACAAAAGGACCTGTTCAGCGGGAAACTTAACAGCAACCTTAGCTATTAAGCATAGAAAGAGGTCACCAAAAAATAACGTATCGTAGATAACGAAATGGACATTTTTGGGGAAATGTTAGGTAACTTTGACAAAAATATACCCAAAAACGACAAAAAGAGTGTTTATTGTCAAGATTTGTAACAAAAATTAATTGGTTGTTGTGGTTGTCTCTTCATCTTTTTTCACAGGACTCACCTTAGGACGATACAACAATTTATGGTCATGGTCATAGCCAACATAGCGAATGATCACAGGCTCCCCAACTTCGGCGTGTCCCCCTCCTTCTAGCAGTTGATGAAATTGAGGATTATAAGGTATCACTTCTCCTACGGTTCCCTTCATTTCTAGTCCCCATTGTTTTAGTAATTCAAAAATAGGTCTCACTAAAGGTAATAATTTAACGGCAGATATTTCAGGATTTTTTTTAGCTATAATTGCCGCAGTTGGCCACTGTAATAACCAAGATTCAAGAGCAGCTATACTAGCAGATTGAAATTCTTTGTGCGATGTTTCTTGTTGTTGATCTAGTTTCTACTGTAATTGTTTATATTCCTTTTGTAAGGACTCTGTATCAGTATTAACATCACCGAAATTTTCTTGATTGGTAATTTTCCAATCTTCTCTCAAAGGTTGAGCAGTTTCAAACTCCAGCAATAACCCTTCGAGAGATATATTTAATACCTTTGATAGCTTAAGAATATCTATAATAGGGTTTGCTGAATAAAAGCAAAACCCTATTCTTTAAAAGGTTACACCCATATTCGCGATCGCAAAAAAGATCAGCTTTGTCGGCTACAAACCGCTATAATTGGTAGAAACACCTCCCAGTTGTTGGTCAAGAACAAATGTATCGAAAAGAGGAGCAACCTTTACCGCCCCCAGAAAAATTTGAATTACCTTTCGAGGGCAAATTGTCCCCCAATAATCGTTGGGTAATCATGGCAGAGTTGATACCTTGGGATGATTTTGAGGAAGAATATGCTAAACTTTTTTCAGCAGAAAAAGGTGCGCCAGCCAAACTATTTAGAATGGCATTAGAGACATTAATTATTAAGGAAAAATTAGGAACAAGTGATAGAGAAACTATAGAACAGATTAGAGAAAATCCCTATCTACAATACTTTATAGGTTTAAATTGTTATCAACAAGAGCCACCACTGGAATCTTCAATGCTAGTTCATTTTAGGAAAAGAATTGATTTCGTCTAAGGCTCCATCGGCTGGATCTACATTAGATGAACGAAGTTTAGCAACTAATAAATGATGCCCACAGAAAATATATAAAGGAGCATAACATACTCCGTGATAATAACTATTAAAAAATGCCCCTTCTTGATTACCATGTACTTGGTCATCCGTGACATCCATATCTAATATAATACTTAAGGGAGGTTTTTTATAAGACTCTAAAAAAAATTCGACAAAAGATTTTTCAATGGCTTCAAAGTTGGGTTCTATTTTATGATAACGACTCGTTTTTTGGTCGAGAATAGTCTCAGGACAATATTCCAATCTATTAATTGTACTTTTTCCAGCTAACCATCCCTTTTTATCTTCAAGTTCATTAAGCTTTTCTAAAGCGATCTTAAGGGCAGGATTGTGACGTAATTTATCATGGTCATTGACATCTTCATAGCCTAAAATAATTCCATAAAGCCTTTGTGCTAATAACTCATGAACGGAATGATCTACATAAGATTGATGACGATGATCTTGAAAACAGTTACCAAACTTCTCGGTAATTCCCAGTTTTTTATCCAACTCAGCTATCCAGACAATCCCCGCATCTGAAGTGATTAGTCCCCCATCAAAATTAGCGATTATTTCTTTTCCTTTCTGCTTACTAAAGTTGATTACTTGACGAGGGGTTCGGGGATGACTGGGACTCATTAAATCAGTTTAAGGTAAATTGCTTTAATAATTAGGGTTTGCTGAAAAAGTTTCTCCAAAATTTATGCCACCTTTGACCAAGAATTTTCTGACAAATCAATAAGTTTTAGTACATAAAAATTGTTTAAAGTATAATCAAAATTAATGAAAGGCGGTTTGATGAGTTCCCCTGTTCTATTGTTAGTAAATAAGGACAAAAAAAGCGACAAAAACTGCCTCAGAAGTTTAGAAAGATTGACAACTAAAAATGTAATAGCAATAGATGTAATGGAGGTTTCAGGTAGTTTTGTCATCACGAGATTTAGGCTAAATCTTCGTTTAGCTTGTCCAAACTTTCCCTCAATAGCATTACGGAAGCATTCATCGGAGTGGGCTTGTTTCTTTTCTTCTTCACTGACATTTTTCGGAGGTCTTCCTAACTTCGGACCACTGATTCTTATCCCTCTTTCCTTACACCAATTTCTGTTTTCCCTAGTTCGATAAATTTTATCTACATGGACGGATTCGGGATAATAGCCAAACGTTTCTTTATACTTTTCTACTTGTTCTTTTAAATGACAAGATTCATTGAAGTTTTCCCAACTTATTTTGTCTAGAAACACATAGTTATCTACACAGCTTACTGAGAGTTTAGCTCCAAACTCTATTGGTTTTCCTGCTTTTCCCCTCACTATTGGACGAATATGCCGTTGAGTTAAACTTACAATTCTTTGAGGAACACTCTGGGTCTTATTCTCCCACATTGACTGTTGTTGTTCATAAACTTTTTTGATAGTCTCTAGACAATTTTTCTGTCTTTTACTCAGATTTTCCAGGGAAGCCCCAGCTTGAATTAAGTCTTCTATATTTCCTAAATTTTTCTTAAGGTATTTTAACTGTTTCCCGATAGCTTTTCTTCTTTCTTGATAAGATACTTTTCGTTTTTTAGCTACTTTTAAGTATTCCTTTCTAGCAATTTTTCTAGAAGTTCTCGGCTTTTTTCTCAATTTTACTCTTAATGGTTTATAAAGATTATCTATTATTCTTTCTGTCTCAATTCTGGCTTGATTTAATATGCCTAAATCCGTTGGGTATTTGATGTCTGCTGGCGCACAAGTCGCATCTAAAATTAGTTTACCTTTATTTTTTATTTTTTCTCTTTTTTCTTGGAGACAATCCTTTTTTTTACTTCTTTATCACTCTTGTCTATTTCTCTTTTTACTATTTTTTTATTGATTTTGTTTATCAATTCTCTATCAATTCTTTTCCTAAAATGAACTAGCATTGAAGATTCCAGTGGTGGCTCTTGTTGATAACAATTTAAACCTATAAAGTATTGTAGATAAGGATTTTCTCTAATCTGTTCTATAGTTTCTCTATCACTTGTTCTTAATTTTTCCTTAATAATTAATGTCCCTAATGCCATTCTAAATAGTTTGGCTGGCGCACCTTTTTCTGCTGAAAAAAGTTTAGCATATTCTTCCTCAAAATCATCCCAAGGTATCAACTCTGCCATGATTACCCAACGATTATTGGGGGACAATTTGCCCTCGAAAGGTAATTCAAATTTTTCTGGGGGCGGTAAAGGTTGCTCCTCTTTTCGATACATTTGTTCTTGACCAGCAACTGGGAGGTGTTTCTACCAATCATAGCGGTTTGTAGCCGACAAAGCTGATCTTTTTTGCGATCGCGAATATGGGTGTAACCTTTTAAAGAATAGGGTTTTGCTTTTATTCAGCAAACCCTAATTAAATTATAGCATATTTTATTCTAACAATCTAGTGCAGCTTAGCAAAAATAATCCACCAGTTACTTATGATCTTTAAAGCCCTTAAATTTCCAAACGAACGGCTTAGCAAAATGTTGATTAAAGTAATCAATAAAATTGAGAATTTTTTGGGATAGTTCTTCAGTTGAACGGACAGTAATTCTTTTGAGTAAACGCCTGACTAAGATCGAAAACCAACACTCAATTTGATTAAGCCACGATGTATGTTTGGGAATATAAACAAAGCGAATTCGATGAGATTCATCTGATAAAAAATCTGCTCTGCTGTCCATAGATTGCAAAATCCCCTCCTTTCCTTTTCTCCCCAAATCAATAGTAATTCCACAGCTTTCTGCTACTAATTTGACTAAGCTTTCCGATTTATGAGTGTTGAGTTTATCTACAATAAAAATCCATTCTGCTTTTTCATCAATCTTAATCGTTCTCTGGATATGTTCAGAAAAATCTTGTTCTGTTCTTGTCGGTCCAATAGAGGGACTAACAACTTTTCCTCTTGCCACATCCCAGTTCGCAATCAAGCTTAAAGTTCCGTGTCTTTCATATTCAAATTCGATTTTTTCTACTTGTTTAGGCTTGATTCTTTTGTTCGGAAATAATCTCTCAAGAGCTTGAATCCCTGTCATTTCATCTGTAGTAATTAAATGAATTCCTTGTTCTAACAAAGTTTTAGCTTCTTGATGAAGTTCACAGATATATTTGACTTGCTTTTTAAATTTTAAGGGATCATCAATTTTGGCATTTAACCAGTAACGAACGAGATGTGGTTGTAATGTCGCTTCTTTTTAAAAAACGCCCCACACTACGGGGGGAAATCTTTTCGACAATTCCTCTTTTTATGGCTTCATCCGCCAACTCTGAAGGTGTCCAATGGCTCACTGGTCTGTCTGATTTTTCACATTCTTCACAAGCGATCTCTACAATCTGGACTACTTGTTCGACCGTAAAGGATTTTGTTGTTCCAGGTCTTGGGCGATCGCTTAAAATTCCTTTGATCAAGACCATTAATGCTTTCTCCGTTACCTGTTGTTCTTCGGCGGCACTCAGTTTTTCTCTCTCCTCAAACCATCGCGATCGCCACTGACGCACTTGTACTCGGTCTAATTCTAATCTTCGACTAATCGAACTATTGCTCTCTCCTGATGCTGCGGCTAAGATTAGCTTGGCTCGTCTAACAAGGCGATAGGGGTTTGTTGTCCCTCTCACTATTTGTTGGAGTACTGTTTTCTGTAGGTTGGAGAGGTTAATTGGCAATGCTTTTATCATGGACATCAACTTCGAGATTCTTCCGTTAGTTTCATTGAAACACATTGTCGTGGCTAGTCACGAAAGTTTCTGTAAAAATCTGGTGGATTACTTTCGCCAAGCTGCACTAGTACTATTAGAGATTTTATTAATAATTTTTTGGGAAAAATGAGTGATTGATTTATCTTTTCATCTTTGTCTAATTCGGGTTGATTTTAACTTAAAATCTGACAACAGACTGTTGGTTGGGGAAATCTGCGATCGCTCTGTTCAAACCCACTTCCTGTAAGGCTTCTGTGTTTGGCGATCGCAGATTTTGTGAGAAATTCGGGTGTAGTTTTTGCTGGTTAGAGACATAAGTGCTAGACTGGTTCATAAGGGTTAATATCATGATTTAATCGCAATCATCATGAGTTTACCTTAAATCGGCCTTGGGCATAATAATTATTATATTTTTATTATTATTGTCCCCTATTGGAATTTTTCAGCAAAACCCACTACTGAGCTATGGATTCGATTACTTGGATTGGTTTATTAGCAGGAACTCTAACCACTATTTCTTTCTTTCCACAAATGTTAAAAACGTGGAAAACTCGCTCGACAAAAGACATTTCTTTGGTGATGTTTTTGCTATTTTGCGGAGGTGTATTGTTATGGATTGTTTATGGATTATTTCTTGGGGATATTCCTGTGATTATGACCAATGTAGCGACTTTTATTCTAGCTTTTCCTATCTTAGTTTTGAAACTAAAATATAAGTAACCAAAAAAGTCCCGCATTTTATTTTCAAAATTGTAGATTATTTAAATAACCATCTGCGGGACAGACTCACTAAGTCTACGAAACTTTAATCTTCATCCATGGGAGGATAAGCTTCTTCTATTTCCCATAATCTATCTTTATGATCTATGAACCAACTACGAGTTTCTGGGGTTAATTGAACCCAGATAATTTCCATTGGTACATGAGGAGAAGAATATTGATACTTCTCCCCTAATTTTCTCAAATTATCAATAATATGAGGAGATAATCCAAACACAGACCAATCGACGTGCAAACGTCGGCCAAAAACACCTCCTGTTGGGTCAAAAACCAGTTGAGATGCTCTGACTAAATCGGCAAAATGTCTAGGTTCTAGTCCTGTTATCTTCTGGATTTCCATTCCTTGGCTACGACTTGGCTGCATAGCGACTTTCCCTAAGCAAATAATTCTGTATCCATTGTAACTGATTAAGGTCAAGTTTTATCTATTTTTTATCCCTCAATCATAACTTATTTGCGAAACATTGACTTTTGATAATAAATATTGGTTTATGTTACTATAGTTAATAATCATTGACCTAACTTAACCTTCAGTAATTCAAGAATTAATTATTATAGTTTTAAGTATTTAGACTGATTATGAATTTACCACCGACCCTTTCTCAACCACGACTACTAAGACTGTTTAAACTTATTTTTTATCCCTTAGATTATCTAGAAGATAATTATCAAAGATACGGGGATATTTTTGTTGCTGGTAAATCTGAAACCCCTTTTGTTTATATTAGCAATCCCCAAGGAATTCAAACAATATTAACTAGGGACAAAACTGATTTTAAAACCGGAGGAGGTAGTGGCTTTTTAAGCACCTTATTAGGTGATAATTCTTTGCTATTTTTACAGGGGGAAAGACATCGAAGAGAACGAAAATTATTGATGCCTCCTTTTCATGGGGAAAGACTAAAAAGCTATGCAAATTTAATTTACTCTATTAGCGATAAGGTTACGGATAAACTACAAATAAACAGATCTTTTAATGTTCGTGACATAATGCAAGAAATTACTTTAAAAGTAATCTTAAAAGCTGTTTTTGGTATCACAGAAGGAGAACGTTATCAACGCTTACAAGAATTATTAAAGTCTTGGTTATCTTTTTTTGATAGTCCTGCTAATGCCATACTTATTTTCTTTCCTTGGCTGAGAAAAAACTGGGGTAATTGGACTCCTTGGGGACGTTTTTTGCAAATAAAAGCGGAGATTCAAGAGTTGATTTACACCGAAATTAGAGAACGCCGTGAACAAAAAAAATACGAAGGAACAGATATTTTAACCCTGTTAATGTTGGCTAAGGATGAAGAAGGAAAACCCCTGAGTGATCAAGAATTACACGATGAATTGATTACTCTTTTAATTGCAGGCCATGAAACAACTGCTTCTGCTTTAACCTGGGCTTTATATTGGATTCATTTTTGTCCAGATGTTGAAGATAAATTGCGATTTCATTTCTCAAATTTGAATAATAATACTGACTTATTGGATATTGTGAAGTTACCTTATTTAGATGCAGTTTGTAAGGAGACTTTACGTATTTATCCAGTGCTGTTAACCACATTTATTCGTGTTTTACAAACTCCCCTAGAATTAATGGGCTATCAGTTTAAACCTGGGACAGTATTTGCTCCTGCAATTTATTTAGTTCATCATCGAGAAGACATTTATCCTAATTCTCAACAATTTCGTCCAGAAAGGTTTTTAGAAAGAAACTTCTCTCCCTATGAGTATTTTCCCTTTGGTGGGGGAAGTCGTCGCTGTATCGGTATGGAATTAGCCAAAATGGAGATGAAAATAGTTTTATATACTATCTTATCAAAACATAAATTAAAGCTTCCTTCTTCTCGTCCCCTTAAAGCTGTGAGACGTGGCTTAACTGTAGCACCTCCCAGTAATTTTAAGATGATTCTTAGTAATTAGGACATTCCAGAGATTCGGAGTTCCAATGTACAAAAAAATTTGGAACAAGGATTTATACCTTGTTCCAAAAATTTTATTGTGAAACTTTCAAACTCATTAATGTTTAAAAAATTATCAGCTAAAGGGGTGAATTGTAGCTTAATTTTTTAACCTAAAGGGTGAAACAAAAGATCCGGAAAGAAACGATTGAACTCGATTAAAATCCCTGCGGTAAAGGTTAACAATGCCATAATTAGAACAGGGGCGGTGGACAAAAACTTTGTAAAATCTGCCATGAATTTAGTTCTCCAAACAATTGATGATCAATGAAAAAAGTACAAATGGTGTTTAATTAACGAGGGGATACGTTGATTTCGCTGTCCTTAGCGGTTAATTTGCCAGTGACTAATTCTCGGAAAGCAGCTACAGGCCAAATAAAACCAGTTAACATTTTGCTGATAGCTAGGGGAACATCGATGATGATCTCTTTCATCTCAGAGTTTTTCTCATCGCGGACAGCGATTAAATAAGCGCGTCCAACCCAGCCGATCCAACCAGCGATATAAAGGAACATCAACCCAGGAATGGTAAAGTCTCCAGCGTGAGCGAAGTTACCATCTACTACTAGGTGAGGATAGCCTTCAGGACCACATAACGCCTCTGCATAACGTTCAGCACGTTTTTGACCAGATAGAGGATCATTGGTGGTATTAAGGAAGTTTTTAGATTTTTGTTGGTAAGCGGGGTTTTCGCTGCAAGGGGTCAAATTATCATAAGCGGCTGTTGCAGTGGGGGCAAAGCTGAACCACAGGGCAGCAACGAGAATTAAGGCGAACAATCGTTTCATAAGTTTTGTTTCCTTTTGTTACAAAATACTAAGTTTGTTGTACGCAGGATAGGAAAAATCAATGGTACATTGCAAATATCTTACCCAACTTTAAAGTCTTCGTAAAGATACAGTGCAAAAATTGACACTCCCCCCCCTTTATTCTTCTAATTTTTTCTGTAACCGTTTCAACGTTTGATACATCTCGGGTAGCTTTTTATAGATTGCAGATGCTTTTAAATATAACTTATTGGGAACTGCTGGACTACTAGAAACAATTTCCCCAGGGGCTACATCACTGGGAATACCTGTTTGTGCTGTTGCGATCGCACCGTCTCCTATTTTGGCTTGGTTCGCGATACCCACTTGTCCGGCTAAAATTACCCTTTTACCCAAGGTAACACCACCAGCTAAGCCAACTTGAGAAGCCATAACGCAATTTTCCCCAATTTGACAGTTATGGGCAATATGCACTAAGTTATCCATCTTTGTATTACGACCAATACGAGTTGTTCCCACAGCCGGGCGATCGATGGCACTATTACAGCCGATTTCTACCCCATCCTCCAGAATTACATAACCAGACTGCTCCATCTTAAACCAACCTTCACGGGTGGGAACAAAGCCAAATCCTTCGGCCCCAATAACGGCTCCACTGTGAATAACGCAATCTTTTCCAATTTGCGCCCGTTCGTGGATGGTACAATTAGCATGGATTAAGGTGCGATCGCCTATAGTCACTTCGGGATAAATAACAACATTACCCTGAATACAAGCATTATCACCAATTTTTACCCCCTGTTGAATAATGACATGGGGACCAATATAAACATCTTTGCCCAAGGTGACACTGGGATCGATAACTGCGGTTTCATGAATACCAGGGGTTGGCCGAAAGGGTTGATAAAACAATTTAATGGCGTGAGCAAAGGTTAAACGGGGTTCTGGGGTCGCTAACCAAGCAATACCTTTTCCTGTCGCTTCTTGCTGTAACCCCTGGTCACGGGGCAAAATCAAGGCACTGGCAGCGGTTTTAGACACCATAGCAGCGAACTTGGGACCTTCAATATAACTTAGCTGTTTTTCCTGGGCTTCACTAACAGCAGCAACGCCTATAATATCGGGATTATTATCTTTATAAGTGCTTAAACTATGTTCAGTGACTAAAAAACCTAGTTTTTCAACGATTTCTTGAAATTTCATCTTTATAGTAACTATTTATAATGCTATTTCTCTGTAGACGTAGCTTGGTGTTCTACTGTTGCGAGATCCCGATTATCGCTAGAATGAGGATTCTACTTTATGTTTCCTGCTTAGTTATCTGAAAACTATGAAACAAAACCTATTTGATAAAAGTGCTAATGCGCTGGTTAAATTTAGTCGTCGTTGGGGTCGTCAAGGTTGGCTAATTTTTTTAGTTTGCTTTGGCATCTATTTAACCTTAATTCCCTTTACACATCCTTTTTCTGCCCAGTCTCGTGAGCAACCAGCAGAAATAAGAGGGGTGTGGTTGACTAATGTTGATAGTCAAGTCTTGCTTGATTCAAAAACTCTAACCGAAAGCATCAATACTCTTTCTCAACTTAACTTTAATACCTTGTATCCTACGGTTTGGAACTGGGGTTATACTTTATACCCTTCCCAAGTTGCTCAATCTGTTGTCGGTAAAAATTTAGACCCCACACCTGGCCTGCAAGGTCGAGATACACTCAAAGAAATTGTTGAACAAGGTCATGAAAAAGGAATGTCTGTTATTCCTTGGTTTGAATTTGGATTTATGGCACCGAAAGACTCGGAGTTGGCTAAACGTCATCCAGACTGGTTAACTAAACGACAAGATAATAGCACCATGTGGTTAGAAGGGAATACCCATGAAAGAGTTTGGTTAAGTCCTTTTAACCCTGAAGTTCAAGAATTTTTAACCGATTTATTAATTGAAATTGTTACTAATTACGATATTGATGGCATCCAAGTAGATGATCATTTCGGTATTCCCTTTGATTTTGGTTACGATGATGTTACAGTGCAAATCTATCAACAAGAACATAATGGAAAACGTCCCCCCGCAACCCCTAGTTATCTAAAAATGGGACGTAATAATTGTTTAGCTAAAGACGCAGCTTGGACAGAATGGACTAACTGGAGAGCAAAAAAAATTACCGAATATATGGGAGAAGTTTTTGCCGCAGTCAAAGCAGTTAAACCTGATATCATGGTTTCTGTTTCTCCTAACCCTCAAACTTTCTCAAAAAATTGTTTTCTTTTAGACTGGTACGCTTGGGAAAGAAAAGGACTTGTTGAAGAATTAGTCTTACAAGTTTATCGCCCAAATATGGTAGATTTTCAACGGGAAATTAATCGACCCGAAGTCCGACAAGCTAAAGCACGTATCCCCTTCGCTGTTGGGGTTTTGTCCGGTTTAAAAGGTCGTCCCGTTCCCATGCAGCGCATCAACAACCAAGTAAAAGCAACTCGTAATCAAAAGTTTGCAGGTGTCTCTTTCTTCTTCTATGAAAGCCTCTGGAACTTTGGACCAAAATCACCCAAAGAACGTCAATTGATGTTTAAACAAATATTTCCCACTACTGTTAGTCGTCCCCTGATCAAAGGTTAGTTTTATTCGTAGGGGTTTAGCAATGCTAAACCCCTACCAGTCAACAAATATAACTTAAACTTATATAAAAGTATGTATTATACTTGTATATAATATAATCTAAATAACCCAAAAAATAGTAACATTGAATACAAAATCTCAAAAAAATGTTCACAGTGATAATAAATCAGCAAAAATGAATAACGGAAGAATGGGGGTTGACAAAGCATACTACTTTTTTATATTATTTCAAAGAAAGTAACGGTAGGCTAAGTGTATATATCTCCTATTTTTTGTCGTCTGGGTTTGAGATAAAAAGATTTATAGAAAACTTGTCAACATCAGGAGTCTTCAACACTGAATCATTGGTAAAAAAAAATCCAAATCCAAACTCCGAACTCCGAACTCCGAACTCCGAACTCAGTCTGGTTATTTTTCGTTACACATAAACAGGCCAATAACAGCTAAAATCAGAACTAGGTTAGGATTAAGGAGAAACATTTGTGAGTCGTCAATCATCCCCAAGTTTGCAACCCTTATTGGGTGGTATTATTGCTGCGTTATTAGTAGTGATTAGTTTCAATTCATTTGTTGTGATTAACCCTGGACAAGCAGGGGTTTTAAGTGTTTTAGGAAAAGCTCAAAATGGGGCATTATTAGAGGGACTTCATTTTAAGCCACCTTTAGTGTCTGCCGTGGATGTTTATGATGTTACCGTGCAGAAGTTTGAAGTTCCGGCTCAGAGTGCAACCAAAGATTTACAAGATTTAAGTGCAAGTTTTGCCATTAACTTTCGTCTTGATCCCGTGCAAGTTGTTACTATTCGACGCACCCAAGGAACCCTACAAAATATTGTTTCTAAAATTGTTGCCCCTCAAACCCAAGAATCATTCAAAATAGCAGCAGCAAAACGTACTGTAGAACAGGCCATTACCCAACGAAGTGAACTCAAAGAAGACTTTGATAATGCTCTCAATTCTCGTTTAGAAAAGTACGGTATTATTGTCCTAGATACCAGTGTCATCGATCTGAACTTCTCTCCTGAATTTGCCAAAGCGGTAGAAGATAAACAGATCGCCGAACAAAAAGCACAAAGGGCTGTTTATATTGCTCAAGAAGCCGAACAAGAGGCGCAAGCTGATATTAACCGTGCTAAAGGTAAAGCCGAAGCTCAAAGGTTGTTAGCAGAAACCTTGAAAGCTCAAGGGGGTGAATTAGTGCTACAAAAAGAAGCGATCGAAGCCTGGAAAACTGGTGGCGCACAAATGCCCAAAGTTTTAGTCATGGGGGGAGATAGTAACAGTAGTGTTCCCTTTCTCTTCAATTTAAAAGACTTAGCTAGTGATTAATCAGTGAGCAGTGAGCAGTTATCAGTGATCAGTTTTTTAAGTTACAACACAAGTAAACATCATAAATAAACTGTGAATGTTTAGAGTGGGCAATATTCAAAAAAAATCTTATAATAACTATCTAGAAAATACCTGAAACATTGCCCACCAAATTTTTATATTACTGCATAATATATAATTGATAAGAATAAAAACAAATTAAATTCTAAATTATAAATTCACTTTCATTTTCTATGACAAATTTTGCTATTAATGTAGATAATATCAGCTTTAGTTGGCACGAAAAAGCCCAGGTTTTAAACTCTTGCTCATTGGGCGTACCAGAAGGAGAATTTTGGATGCTCTTGGGAGCAAACGGCAGTGGTAAGTCAACGCTGTTGAGATTATTAACTAATTTACTAACCCCCCAAAATGGAACCATTACCATGACTCCTCCCGTGGGCTTTGTCTTCCAAAACCCCGATCGCCAGTTAGTCATGCCCACCGTTGGGGCCGATATTGCCTTTGGGTTAGTAGAGGAAAAATTACCCCCTCCAGAAGTACGTAATCGTGTCCGAGAAGCCTTGAGCGCAGTTAACCTGCTAGAGTTAGAGAGAAGACCTATTTACGCTCTCAGTGGCGGACAAAAACAGCGTGTCGCTATTGCCGGAGCCATCGCCCGTCATTGTTCTGTCTTATTGTTGGATGAACCCACCGCATTACTTGATCCCGATACCCAAATCGAATTAGTAGAACAAGTGGAAAATTTAGTCAAAAGTCGAGGCATTACGGCCCTATGGGTGACACATCGTCTAGAGGAATTAAACTACTGTGATGGAGCTTTTTTATTGGAAGGAGGAAGAGTTGTACAACAGGGAGATCCCCAACTAATTAAAGCTAAAATTTCTCATTAACATTCCTTTAAATAATAAATAAATAACTACCTGGAAACTTTTTCAATATATCTTTTTTCATGTAAAAAATGTCAGAAAAAAAAGCAACACCATCATCTGTCGAGGGATCAGCAACCTCTACAAATACCCGAAGGAAAGCAAGAGAAAAAAGAGTTAACACTGTTCTAAAATTTTTGAAAATATTGGGAATACCAGTTTCTGGAGGGGGAGTCACAGGGACAATTATATTACTGAAAAATGGTAAATACGAATTAGCCATCATTACAACTTTGATTAGTGTATTGGCTTTAGTTATAGCGATATGGGGAAATTTTTTCTTACGAGTAATAAATCTTACTTTAGACTTAATAGAAGAAGAGTTAGAAAAGATAGAAGAACCCATAGCATAATGGATTGTTAAGCAACTCAAAACCTTTCCTATGCGGTTATGGTGGCAATTCAATCCACAATTCAAGGGTCGATATTATGAGAGTTTGATTGATCCCTTTAGAGAACTAAAAATAGAAGGGTTTAGGATTGGTTTACCAGCATTAGATTTAGAAGATATTTTTGTTTCTTTGCGAGTAAAAACAGGAACCCCTGATACAATTAGAGGCACAATCATTACAAGACAATCAGACAATGAACAAAGAGAAATTTGGGAATTTTTAAAGAATAACCAGGATAAATTTCAATCCTATCGCCGTTTAGCTGTGATTGCTTCTCCCGGCTCAGGAAAAACAACTCTCCTCAAGCATTTAACCCTAACCTATGCCAAAAAGCAACAGGACAAATATCAGGCACCCAATTTCATTCCTGTATTATTATATCTGCGAGATATTCGCCATCAACTTGTCACAGAAAATCCTCCTTTACTGTCACAACTGATTCGAGAACATATTGAAAACCTCCCCTCAGATCCCCCTTTAGCCTTACCCCCTAATTGGATTGAGGATCAATTAAGATTAGGGAAATGCCTAGTGCAGCTTGGCGAAAGTAATCCACCAGATTTTTACAGAAACTTTCGTGACTAGCCACGACAATGTGTTTCAATGAAACTAACGGAAGAATCTCGAAGTTGATGTCCATGATAAAAGCATTGCCAATTAACCTCTCCAACCTACAGAAAACAGTACTCCAACAAATAGTGAGAGGGACAACAAACCCCTATCGCCTTGTTAGACGAGCCAAGCTAATCTTAGCCGCAGCATCAGGAGAGAGCAATAGTTCGATTAGTCGAAGATTAGAATTAGACCGAGTACAAGTGCGTCAGTGGCGATCGCGATGGTTTGAGGAGAGAGAAAAACTGAGTGCCGCCGAAGAACAACAGGTAACGGAGAAAGCATTAATGGTCTTGATCAAAGGAATTTTAAGCGATCGCCCAAGACCTGGAACAACAAAATCCTTTACGGTCGAACAAGTAGTCCAGATTGTAGCGATCTCTTGTGAAGAATGTGAAAAATCAGACAGACCAGTGAGCCATTGGACACCTTCAGAGTTGGCGGATGAAGCCATAAAAAGAGGAATTGTCGAAAAGATTTCCCCCCGTAGTGTGGGGCGTTTTTTAAAAAGAAGCGACATTACAACCACATCTCGTTCGTTACTGGTTAAATGCCAAAATTGATGATCCCTTAAAATTTAAAAAGCAAGTCAAATATATCTGTGAACTTCATCAAGAAGCTAAAACTTTGTTAGAACAAGGAATTCATTTAATTAGTACAGATGAAATGACAGGGATTCAAGCTCTTGAGAGATTATTTCCGAACAAAAGAATCAAGCCTAAACAAGTAGAAAAAATCGAATTTGAATATGAAAGACACGGAACTTTAAGCTTGATTGCGAACTGGGATGTGGCAAGAGGAAAAGTTGTTAGTCCCTCTATTGGACCGACAAGAACAGAACAAGATTTTTCTGAATATATCCAGAGAACGATTAAGATTGATGAAAAAGCAGAATGGATTTTTATTGTAGATCAACTCAACACTCATAAATCGGAAAGCTTAGTCAAATTAGTAGCAGAAAGCTGTGGAATTACTATTGATTTGGGGAGAAAAGGAAAGGAGGGGATTTTGCAATCTATGGACAGCAGAGCAGATTTTTTATCAGATGAATATCATCGAATTCGCTTTGTTTATATTCCCAAACATACATCGTGGCTTAATCAAATTGAGTGTTGGTTTTCGATCTTAGTCAGGTGTTTACTCAAAAGAATTACTGTCCGTTCAACTGAAGAACTATCCCAAAAAATTCTCAATTTTATTGATTACTTTAATCAACATTTTGCTAAGCCGTTCGTTTGGAAATTTAAGGGCTTTAAAGATCATAAGTGACTGGTGGATTATTTTTACTAAGCTGCACTAGTTATGCTCGATGGACTCGATGAAGTAGCTAACGCCGATGAAAGAAATGCGGTTAGTGCCTGGGTTAACCAGCAAATGACGGTGTATCGAGAAACGGTTTTCATAGTGACTTCTCGGCCTCATGGGTTCCAAAGTGCGCCAATAGAGCGAGTTGGAACCGTTTTAGAAGTGCTTCCCTTCAACCCACAGCAGGTAGAAGACTTTATTTGTAGTCTGTATCGGCAAAATGAAATAATGAGAACCGGACGGGAAACCCCTGCGGTACTCAGAGAAGCAGAAACCTTGTCTGATGATTTAATTACCCGCATTCAAGAGCAACCTGCGATCGCGGAGATGGGCAGAAATCCTCTTCTAGTGACCATGATTGCTACAGTACATTATTGTGGCAGTGCTTTGCCGGGTCGTCGTGTGGAACTCTATCAGAAAATTTGTGATTTACTATTGGGTGCGCGACAACAAGCTAAACGAATGAAAGTGCCATTGATAGGGGAACAAAATAAGTCTGTCTTGCAAGTGTTGGCCTTGTCTTTAATGCAAGCAAAAACCAGGGAATTTTCTTTAGAGTTAGCAACACAAATCATACAAGAAGAACTGGGAAAGGTTGCTGGAAATACCTTAACAGGGGGAGAATTTCTCAAACAAATTAAAGATTGGACTTTGGATAAAAAACAATTGTTAGCGTAAATTTTACACTAAACATATCTCCAGAGCTAAAATAGAGAATTAAGGTGATTTTAAAAACTCTCTTTCCATCTTTTTAGGGGATTTTAAATATTAAATAGCTTCATTCAGTTTCGGTTCAAATATAGATATCTAAGTAGCTTTCAGTTAGAGATTGAATGACTCGTTCTAATTCATCAATGAGATTTCTTCTAGTGAGTTTTTCTACAGCATCAATATGAGCAGAACTTTCGGCTCGTCCTAAATATTTATATTTGGTTTTTTTCTCATTATTAGTGGCCATAGGAAAAATTGATTCAGCAGCCTGTAGTTTATAATACCAGTAGATTGTTCCCTTTCCATTAACCTGATAACGAATAATATGACAATTAGCTGGTGCTACTTCCCCTTCCCGTTCAATTTTCTTTATTTTCTGTTTAAGAGAGCGAATTAGACTCTTAATTTGTTTGGCTCTCAGGTGGACATCTTGACTGGTCTTAAGTTCGGAATGTGATGACATTAGCCTTAACTGTAACAAACAACCTCTTTTGACGTTAGCGTATATATTCCGCTAATTTATAAGGTAATAAATTTTAAAAATGACCAAAAATGAAACGGCTACGTCTGTCGAGGAATTCCTGGTGTGGAGGTCTAACCTCTTCTAAGGACTAAAAGCTAGAAAAGAAACTATTATAGAATTACTCGATGCCCTCTCCAGTAACCAACAAGCTCACTCAGTCGTTGAATTGTCTCTCAATCCTTTATTTAGAAGAGATTATAACAGTTTATATAGAGGGATTCAAGAGTTTTTACCCACTCAAACTGACCCTAATTATGAACAGAGAATTGAGACTTTATTTTCAGCGGTATCGAGAACAATTCCTCCCACTTCAAAACATTATAACTTATTTGGTATTGACACAACTCCCTGTCCACGACGGTTTGCCGAAACGTTAGCGGATAAAACCTTTATTCATTACCCCAATCCAATTAAGGGAAATAAACCCATTAATATTGGACATTGTTATTCCGTTGTCTGCGCTTTACCTGACCAAATAGACACAGAAAAAGTCCCTTGGGCTGTCCCCTTATCAGGAGAGCGAGTCCCCTCTAAACATAAAGGAGTAAATCAAGGCAATCAACAACTAAAAAAAATCTGGCAAAGTTCTTTATTTTCTGATAAATTATCTGTCTTAGTGGCTGATAGTGACTACAGCCAAAAGGATTTTATTGGGGAACAAGTTAAGCATGAAGACCTAGTTACTATTACAAGAGTTAGAAGTGACCGAGTTTTTTATCGTCAATTTATTCGGGACCCAAATCAAGCCAAAACTTCGGGACATCCCCGTTGGTATGGGGATAAATTTGACCTTAAAGATGACCAAACTTGGACTGAACCTGATGAAGTTCATCATGTTCCCTTTACAACGAAAAAAGGTCGTCAATTAACAGTGACTATTTCGGGATGGAAACAGATGTTAATGAGAGGAACTAAAAACTATAAAATGAACAATCACCCCTTTACTTTACTCCAGATTGTTGTCAGAGCTCAAGAAAGAAATAGTATTTGGAAACCTATGTGGCTTATTGTTATTGGTTCTCGGCGCGATGAGTTAAGTTTAGTTGATTGTTATCAGTGTTATCGACAACGTTATGACATGGAACATCTTTTTCGATTTGGTAAACAAAGATTATTGATGACATCTTATTTAACTCCCGATGTACATCATGAAGAAAATTGGTTTAAACTAACACTTCTTTCTTATGTAAATTTGTGGCCTGCCAGAAAATTAGCTGTGGTTTTACCCCGTGATTGGGAACAGTATTTGAAGACTAATAAATCCATCAAAATCACCCCTAGTCTAGTTCAAAGAGACTTTTCAAGAATAATTACGACCTTGGGGACTTTCGCCAAATTTCCCAAACGTCGAGGTTTTTCTTCCGGACGTATTAAAGGTTACAAAAAAGCCCCACGAACTCGTCATGATGTTATCAAGAAAGGGAGCAAAAAATCAACTGAAAACTTAAAAGCTCCTTAGTTTTCCTCAGAATCTATAGATTAGCCCTATTTGTCAGCCAATTTTATTGACTGATACAGAGCCGATATTTTGGGATTTTAGTTTAGCGTAAAATATACGCTAACAAACTTTTTTTGTCCAAAGTCCAATAAAGAGGTGAGTGGTTTATTAGTGGAAAAAGAACTCAAAACCTATGAATTTGCCCACTTAAGTTTTCAAGAATACCTCGCAGCCTCACAAATTAAAGAATTGCAACAAGAATCGATTTTAATTGACAACTTTCAAGATCCTTGGTGGGCTGAAACTATTCGTCTCTATGCGGCCCAAAACGATGCTACTTCTTTGATCCAAGCAGGGATTGAAACTCCAACAGTTCACTCATTAGTGTTAGCTTTAGACTGTCAGCAAGAAAGTTTAAAAGTTGACCCAGAAACCAGAGAACAATTAGACACCATTTTAGAACAAGGGTTAGAATCTAATGACCCTGGAATTGCCACCTTGGTAGCAGAAGTTAAATTATCACGACGACTGAATAATTTAACGACTATGGACGATAATCTTTATATTGATTCTTTCTACATCACCTGTGCAGAGTATCAACTTTTCATGGATGAGGATGACTTGCTCTATTCAGGGGAGCATTTTGCCGCTGGAAGTGCTAAACAACCCATCACCGAAGTCAGTTGGCTGAATGGTATGCGTTTTTGTCTGTGGTTAACTGCTAAAGCATCATCTTTGACTCGTAATAGTGCGTCTGAGTCTAGTGTCTTCTTTTTTAGACTGCCAACTTGGGTGATTTCCGAGAAAGCTTTTCCCATAAGGGTAATCGCTTGGACTAAAGGCTTTCAAGAAATAAAAGGAACAGAGAGTTAGCGGATCTTGGTACACAACTTTAAAATTTCATAATTGGCTTGTCTGAAAAAACAGAAGAAATAGATTAAAATGAAGAGGTAAAAAGATTAGAGAGAGTAAATTGAAGCTAAAACAGACAAATAATCCCTTAACCCCGTCGATAGTCGATGATTTACGTTTAGCAGCCTCAAAAATGACGGGAGCAGAGCGTCGTTCATTTCAAGCTGAAATGTGTCTCAAGTATTGTGGAGGAAGTGCCAGACAAACCGAAATCGTGTTTGGTTGGGGGAGAAAAAATGTTCAACTTGGATTACATGAAAAACGAACTGGGATAGTGTGTTTAGGATTACAATCAGTCAATAGTGGATGTAAAAAATGGGAGGAAAGATACCCAATAGTTGCCCAATCATTGAAAGAAATAGCCGAAGCTCACGCACAACAAAACCCCACATTTAATAACCCCATTGCCTATACAAGATTAACGGCGGCTGAAGCCATTAAACAATTAAGAAATCTAGGATATAATGGAGGGGAGGTTCCTGCTGCTTCGACAATGGCAGATATTTTAAATCGTTTGGGCTATCGATTAAGAAAAGTGGTAAAAGCTAAACCTAAAAAAAAATCTCGGAGACGGACGCTATCTTCGAGAATATAGAGAAAAAAGATAGAAAAAAAGACCCTTCTGTGAAACGTTTAAGTATGGATTGTAAAGCAACTGTGGAAATAGGAGAATATTCACGTGGCGGACAAACCAGAGGTTATAATCAAGCTCAAGATCATGATATGGGAACTAAAGAAAAATACGTTCCTTGTGGGATTGTAGATGAAGATACAGGGCAACTTTACGTAACTTTTGGAAGTTCTTATAAAACGAGTGATTTCATGGTAGATAACTTGGAGCAATGGTGGACAAGTCTGAGTATAACTGAAAAGCAGCAACTAGAGAACATCCAAATTAAAGTTGATAATGGAGCAGAAAATAGTGGAATAAGAAGGCAATTTTTGAAGAGAATGGTAGAGTTTGCCGACCAAACTAAGAAATCTATTCAATTACTATATTTTCCTCCTTATCACAGTAAATATAATCCCATAGAAAGATGTTGGGGAATTTTAGAGAGGCATTGGAACGGAACACTTCTGAGAAATGCTCAAACGATGTTAGCTTCGGTAAAAACTATGACATGGAAAGGCTTAAATCCGATAGTTAAGTTAAGTAAAAAAGTTTATCAAAAAGGCATTTCTTTAACGAAAAAAGAGATGAAGGAAATTGAGAAACGTTTAGAACGTAATCCTCACTTACCTAAATGGGATATTTTGATTAGACCCAGTTAGTCTAAAAAGTTAATAAGAGTGTAAAATTAAGTGAATTTCCTTTTTAAAAATAGTCAAAGCTAATTTAAAAGTTAGCGTATTTCTTTCTTTTAGATAGGGAGGTTTTTGTTCGCGGAAAGTATCCGCGAACAACTTTTTATTTTTCCCTTTTCGCTTATTTGAGATGTTCTACAAACAGATTCTGAGAATGGGTGGGAAACTTTTTCTTGGAAATCACCTTAGCACTGAGCAAACGAGCATAAATTAAGTCAGCCCGGTTTAAATCGGCTCCAGTGAGATTTGTTCCGCTCAAATTTGCCCATTCCAACGATGTTCGGCTGAAATCGATTTCTATCAGCGTTTCTCGGATTAACTCGATTCGCTGAAGATCCAGCCGACTAAAATCTCTTTTCCCCTGACCATATTGCCAGATTAAGGCTTTAAAATCCAATTTTTTGCATAATAACGATAATTATCTCTGTACGGGCTTAATATTATTAAGCCCCTACTGACTTGATTGAAATCATCTCACAATCCCTTTTATTACCAGACCAAATAAGGTAATTTCTGTGCCGTCTCTTTAATCTGGTTGGGGTTTTGGGTTAATTGTCCACAACTATCCCATGTCCCTTCGAGAAGCATTTGACGGGAACCTTCTCCCATAGAAATGTCTGCTATCCAATCATCACCTTTGACTTGCTTGGTTGTTAAATCTAGGCTAATTTGAGCCTGGGGGTTATTTTGTAGTTGGCTCTGTAAACTTTTGACCGCTTCAGGGGATGCAGTCACACAGGGAACCCCATTGGCGATACAGTTCCCAAAAAAGATTTCGGCAAAACTTTCACCTATAATAGCTTTGATTCCCCAACGTATTATGGCTTGGGGTGCGTGTTCCCTAGATGATCCACAGCCAAAGTTAGCATTGACTACTAAGATGTTCGCCCCTTGATATTGAGGCTGATCGAAGGGATGTTCCCCTTTCAGTTGGCTGCGATCGTCGGCAAAAGCCTGTTCTCCTAAACCGTCAAAGGTGACACAACGTAAAAATCTTGCCGGGATAATGCGATCGGTATCGATATCATCTCCTGTTAGGGGAATACCTCGCCCTGAAATTAACTTGACTTGGTTCATTAATATTTACCTGTTCCTTAACTGTAGCTCTATTCCTATCATAAACGTTAAGTTACTGACCAAGAGCAAAGGTTAGGGAAAATTAATTTCTAATTATATTTTTTGAACCATCTTAAGCAAAATAATCTCTTAAAGCATAAGCAACTTGTTCTTGTTCTTCGGGAGAAATATCGGGGAACATAGGTAAGGATAACACTTCATTTGCTGCTTCTTCTGTTACAGAAAAAGCACCCTTTTGATAACCTAAATTATGATAAACCTTTTGTAAATGTAAGGGAATGGGATAATAAATCATTGAGATGATACCATTTTCTTGTAACTTTTCTCTCAGGTCATCTCTTGTGGTTTTTTCATTATTGTTATGATTTTTTACTAAAATAGTGTATTGATTCCATACATGATAACCTCCCTTAATTTCTTGAGGAAGTTGTATTCCAGGAATACCTGCTAATAGTTGATGATACCGTTGGGAAATTTCTCTTCGTTGTTTATTCCACTGATCAAGATAAGACAATTTAACCCGAAGAATAGCTGCTTGGATACTATCAAGACGGCTATTGATACCCACAACATCGTGATAATATCGTTGTGCTGAACCGTGTTCTTTAATAACTTTAATAGTTTCGGCGATCGCCGGATCATTTGTGGTAACCGCACCACCATCCCCACAAGTTCCTAAGTTTTTGGTGGGAAAGAAACTAAAACAACCAACATGACCAATATTTCCTGTCAGATCCTCTTCCCATTTTGCCCCTGTACTTTGAGCGCAGTCTTCGATCACATACAGATTATGTTTTTGGGCAATGTCCATTAAACGGGCCATGTTAACCGGTTGGCCAAAGAGATGTACAGGGATAATGGCTTTGGTTTGAGGGGTAATAGCTGCTTCAATGGCTCCCACATCCATATTCAAGGTATCCCGTTCAATATCCACAAAAACTGGTTTAGCTCCCACTAAACTGACGGTTTCTGTGGTGGCAATAAAGGTAAATGGTGTGGTGATGACCTCATCTCCAGCACCAATATTTAATGCTCGTAAGGCCAAATATAGGGCATCGGTTCCTGAGTTACAACCAATACAGTGCGCACTACCGACATATTTAGCGAGTTGTTCTTCAAAGTCCTTAACAACTTCACCACCGATATAACGCCCGGAACGGACAACTTCGAGGACAGCACGATCAACCTCTTCACTAATAAGCTTGTATTGACGGACTAAATCTACAAGGGGGATGGTATTCACTGGCATTTTAACAGCTTTTTTTAACTGAGTTTATCAAAGGTATGGTTAAAGAAGCAAGCAACTGGGTGACTGGGAGATGGGGAGACTGGGTGACTGGGAGACTGGGTGACTGGGTGACTAGGAGACTGGGTGATGGGGGAGAGATGGGGAGCAGAATATTAATATTGCTTCTATATAGTCTTCCCACACTTCCCACACTCCCCACACTCCTCATCTCACCTATTATTCACCTTTGGGGATAAACTCTAAGGAAACTCCATTCATACAATAACGTTGTCCTGTGGGTTTTGGTCCGTCCCCAAACACATGGCCTAAATGACCGCCACAACAACTACAATGTACTTCAGTTCTTGTCATAAATAAAGAACGATCAACTGATGTTTCAATGGCACCTTCAATGGGTTTATAAAAGCTTGGCCAACCTGTTCCACTGTTATATTTAGTCTCAGAAGTAAATAAGATTTTGTCACAGGCAGCACATTTATAAACCCCTTCTCCATATTCTTTATCGAGAGGGCTGGTTCCTGCTCTTTCAGTACCGTGTTTCCGCAAAACGTTAAATTGTTCTGGGGTCAAACTTTCTTTCCATTCCTGTTCGGTTTTATTAATTTCAAATTGTTTGTCTGAGGTTTTCATGATGTTTTTTCCTAAATAATTAACAAAAAGTGTCTAGTTTTTTCCACAGTGATCAATATATTACTGTTCACTGCTCACTGTAAACTGTTCTTACTATTCTATCTCAATGCTAGTCGGTGACTCTTCTTCAGAGGGTTGAGAAGAAAGGGGTTTTCGATAGTCCATGTAAAGGCGATCGCGCCAGAGGAAGAAAGCATCATAAGCAGTGTTATCTGCTAACCCAGGAATACCTTTTCCTTTGAGGTTATCAGGAATATCTAAATAGTCACCGCCAGGTTGTTTTAAAATAATACTTAATCCTGCCACGGCTAAATCAGCTAAGGTGATTTCATCCCCAACTAAATAGGGTTGATGCTCTAAAATAAGACTAAGAGCTTCTAGGTCTTGTTTCAGGGCTTTAGTGGCTTCTTTAACTGTATCTGGTCCAACCCCAACCCCTGTTCCTAAAGCACTCAAAAGATCCCCAGGAACCGCACTAATAATATTTTTTACTACGTCAGGTACTTCTTTTGGTAAAACAGAACTACGAAAATTGGGGTTTTGATTTAATGCTCCGACTAAAGCAAATCTTCCTTTGATTCCGATAGATTCATCAGCCCATTCTTCTATCAGTAAACATTGTCCTCGTTTAAGAGGATCTGCAGGGATAATTGGTTTTTCTGGGTATTTTCTATCTAAATAAAAGGCTATCTCAGTGGAATCAGCAACAATAGTTTCTCCATCCTTTAAGACAGGAACTTGTCTTTGTCCCGACATTTTATACAAGTCCAGTTGTCCCACACCTGGAGTAACTTCGATTTTACGATATTCTAATCCTTTGTAATCAAGAATTAAGCGCACTTTCTCAGAATATTGAGAAACCTCAAATTGATACAGTTCTAACATTAGGTTTCCTCTCTCCACTTGTCGTTATCAATCTGTTTATACTGTAACGTTTTTTTACAATTTTGTCACAGAAAGTCCTGTTTTTTCACAAGTATGCTGTGGCATCTCCTGTAGTTAAGCAAAAAGAACTGAAACCATAAACAGAAAATTTGTTATTGTGTGACGAAGGTTTTTAACATAGATTCAGCTAAAGTCCCATTAGAATGACTTCGTTGTGCTTTCATTTTTTCAGTCTAGAAAAGTTTAAAAACTAAATACTGGTTTGTTTTGTGGTAACTCTAGACTATCATGAATCTCTTTGATAATAGCTATTTTGTCTTGAATAGTGTCATCTATATATATACAGTTAATATTATTAATTACACGAAAATTATTATTAATATCAATGTAACTCGCTGGAGGAACTGTTTTTAGAATAAGCACCTCAGCATCTTTTGTATATCTATGTCTATATTTGTTTTTACATTCTGCAAAATGAGATATTATTATAGGGGACATTTCTTTTTGCATATAGATGATATGTTGTTTATCTTGAAAATATAATGTTTCTTTAGACATTGGTAGTTGACATTTTCTATCATCTTTTAAGCTATAGTATTGTTTTAATATACTGAAAAGTTTAATTTCAATCCTATGAAAATGAATAACTATTTCATTCTTTCTATAATAGTTATTGTCTATAGTATAAGTAGTTTCATAATTATCAAGTCTTTCTGTATAGCGGTGTTTTTGTTTTTTTGATATCCCATAAAAAATAATTTCTCCCTTTTTAGTAATCTTTAATTTGACATTTGGATTAGATTTTATATTGGAATTTACCATGTTGCCTATAAAGTAAAGAGCGGTTAAGTACCTGAATATAATTAGTATTCCCACTTTTTGTATTACATTATTCACCCTTCCAGCTAACCTGAATTGAAAGCTTCTCAGGGAGGATTTCAATTCACCCATTAGGATGACTCATCAGGGGGGCGCATGACTCATAGGTATCCCCCTAAGCTATAACGTAGGCCAATCAAGAGGATATCATGGTGAATCTTACCCTACCAAAATGGTTACAAGCCACTTTCGACCTTAATAAGCGATGGCAAAAGACTGATGCTCATTTTCTCAAAGAAGAGATCGTTGACCCTTTTTCCACTCAAGAACAAGATTTATCCCAAGCAACTCCCTCCTTGAGTTATTTAGATGATTATATTAACCAATATTTTTGATTTTGGTTCCCTAGAATTAAGCGCGATCGCCCCTTCAATTTAATTGAGTGCGATCGCCTGGTTCTCAAAATAAATTCTATGTTGGTACTTCTACATTACCTATTGGTTCAGCTTTAAAGACCAAGATTCCATCTTCATAGTAGGTTTCTAGTTCTGATTGTAAGGGTTTAAGAATAAGTTGACCATTTTCAACTTTTAAAGATAACTTGGTATCATTGTTAATTCCTAATTTTTGGCGTATTTTTTCAGGAATTTCGACACGACCAAATTGATCAAGGGTGAGTTGTTCCATTTATCTTATTTTTTGCTTATCTTGTCCTAGTATATCAATAATTAAGTGAGTATACTGTTTATATTGTAGGGGTCAACGGCCGTTGACCCTTACCCAAATGTGCAGCCAGAGTTTAAGAAATTGGTATTAAAAACCTCTGAAAATAGCGATCGCACTTCATTAACGAGGATATTCAGTCATCAACTCTCGAACTTGTTCCGCATGATAAGAACTACGGGTTAAGGGAGAGGAAACAACTTGCAAAAAGCCGATAGACTCCCCAAAGGTTTGCCATCCTGCAAAACTTTCGGGGGTAACAAACTCTTTTATCCCTAAATGTTTAGCAGAGGGTTGTAAATACTGTCCTATGGTCAAAATATCACAATCAACGGCTCGTAAGTCTTCCATCACTTGACGCACCTCTGCATCGGTTTCTCCTAACCCCACCATAATACCGGACTTGGTATAGAGTTTCGGGGCCAAGGTTTTGGACTCTTGTAATAAAGCCAGCGATCGCTGATAATTTCCTTGAGGACGAACCCGACGATACAAACGGGGGACAGTTTCGGTATTATGGTTAAGAACTTCTGGTTTAGCCTCTAAAATAATCCCTAAACCATCCCAGTTACCGCATAAATCAGGAATTAACACCTCAATGGTGGTTTTTGGGGAAACTTGACGAATAGCCTCAATACAAAGGACAAATTGAGACGCACCCCCATCCGGTAAATCATCACGGTTAACCGAGGTAATCACCACATGATTGAGACGTAAACGACGCACCGCTTCAGCTAAATTTAAGGGTTCCTGGGGGTCTAGGGGTTGGGGTTTCTTCTCAAAATCAATATCACAGTAAGGACAAGCGCGAGTACAAGCAGGCCCCATAATCAAAAAAGTTGCCGTCCCTACATGGAAACATTCCCCAATATTAGGACAAGAAGCTTCCTCGCAAACCGTATTTAAGCCTAAATCCCGTAATATTTCCTTAACACTTCCTACCCGTTGCCATTGAGGGGCTTTTACCCGTAACCACTGCGGTTTAACCGTCATATTTCTTTAATCTCTATATTAAATATATTTTTAACTGATCTTATCATTTAAACCTGTTGTTAACTATATTAGTTAGATGTGACTGCTATCACAGAGCATTATTGACGGTAATATTATTATGTTATTGACTTCGATACAGTGGGTAATTAGTGGCCGTGTTGATGCAATGACTATGGGTTCGGTTGATTTTGAAAAATTACCCGAAGAAACTCAACAACAATTTATTATTATTGGGGAAACAAGATCGGTTCCTCGCCATATGCTAGTTGTTTCTCCTACCTTATCTAAAAATAAAATAACTAGGCTGAAAAGACTTCTCTTAGAAATGGATAAAAAAGAGTCAGGAAAAAAAAATTTTAGAACAATTCGAGGACACCACAAAATTTGCTGAAATACCGTAATTGCTCACCGCAATAAAGAATCTGTCTTGACAACATAAAGGTAAAATCGGGGATTTTTATGTATAGTGGGGGTTATGACCACAAATGCTACCATTGATTCAAAGCTAGTTAGAGCTATCGCCGATGAACAGTTGGCGAACAATGTCTTCATGATTGAGTGGCTAGTCAAGGCACAACAACAGTTATCTCTTCAACAAAGACTGATTGACCAGCAACAACAACAAATCTCTACACAACAGCAAGAAATTGAAAAATTGAAAGAAGAGAGAGATAAGCTAAAAAACCGTAACTCAAAAAACAGTTCAGTCCCCCCATCATCAGACCAACTAAAAAAGCCTTCTGACAAAAAGAAACGCAAAAAAGGATTTAAACGCGGACCAAAATATGACCACCCAGAGAAGACCCGTAATGGTTTTGGTCAGCCCGATAAGATAGTCCCTTTAGAACTAGAAAACTGTCCTGTTTGTGGGGGTTCAGTGGAACGAGATGAAGTAGTTCCCGAAAAAGTCCAGCAAGTGGCTGAAGTAGTAGACCAACCCATAGAAATCAGGGAATATCGTCGCGGATTCTATAAATGTCCTAGTTGTGGATGGTCAGATTACAGTCCTGTTCCATTGGGAGTTAAAGAAGGATTCAGTTATGGGGCGCGATTAAGTAGCATCGTGGGCTGGCTTGGCTATGGGGGTAATCTTACATGGCGTAAACAGGAACATTTTATAGAGTATGTCTTTGGCATTCCCATTTCTCAAGGGAGCCTTGCCAAAATGCACAAATGGTTTCAAGAAAGTTTAGAACCCTTGACCCAACAGTGGTTAAAGTACATCCAGCAGCCAGGAATCCGATGTGTTGACGAAACCAGTTATTGCATCGATGGCATCAAGTATTGGGTTTGGGTAGCCACATCAAATGAGGTCTGTGTGTTGATGTTGGCTCCCACTAGAAGCTCCGCAGAAGTCGAGAAATTGTTAGGAGCAGATTTTAAGGGCATCCTCACCAGTGACTGCTATAGTGCCTACTTTAGACAAAGTGCGATGGCCAAACAGAAATGTCTTGGCCTTATGATGCACAAAGATTGATTAACCGTCTCAAACGTCATTGGGAAGAGTGGTTCACCTTTCTAACTTATCCTGAAGTCAAACCAGATAATAATGATGCTGAGAGAGCTTTACGTCCCATTGTCATTCACCGCAAAGTAAGTGGGGGGGCAAGAAGCGACTGGGGTGCAGAGTTAGTCACCCAAATGTTCAGTTTTTTAGAGACCATGAGATTACAGGGGCAAAATGCCATTGTCCAATTATGCGAATTATTTTCATTAGCTGGTCGGAGTCCCCCAGGATTAGAGATGTAAAAGGCTCCGGAGCCGATGGGGGATAGATTTTTCTTGATCGCCCTATCTCTCTGCACAAAAATACACAGAATTAGCGGATAATCTCCGCTAACAAAAAACTATCTTACTATTCTTTTTTTTCTCATATTGTTGTTTTTATTTGAGGTTTTAAAAAGACTTAATTCCGGGAATGTTAGTCATTAAAATAGCCGTAATAAATTAGCTTAAATTTTACGCTAAATCACAGGGCTTATATTTTTGTTGACTCAACTGATGTTGTTTGTAGTGCTTTTCAATAAGACTTTTTTGTTGCGGTGAGCAGTTACGAAATACCTGACAATCACACTGATATTTTCCAATAGATTCGTCCTTTTATTAAACCCATTAGTAAGTAGGTACAGATAAAAGTTCATAGCAAAGATTTAGCACTGATAGTTCACGTTATAGTCTCTGTGTTAAGTTTAGCTAAAATTAATTTAATTGGTTATTTACCAATGTTATAATGGGGCAAATGGGTCAAATACATTCGAGCAAATTCCCCTATTATTAATTCAGAATTGAAAAATACTCTAACCTCTTTTAGAGGAATTTCAGGGAGTGGCCATTGTTTATATGAGGTCTGATAAAAATGTCCCCATCACCCCCAAATACTCCGAATTCTCCAGATGATCCAGAAGTAACCGATGAAGATAGTCGATCTTTACTATCTTTAATCACCAATATAGTAGGTTCAATGGGAAATGCACTGTGGTCAAATATTCCCTTTTGCAACCCAAAGGCGACTGTTTCTGAATTTGTCATTTTGCTTGTTTTCGGGTTAATTGGTTATGGTATTTGGCATCAGTATGGCCCACAGGTTCCTTCTTTATCCCCTCAAGCTACGAAAGTTCAACAATTAATTACAGAACAAATTTCCGATATGGGAGGAGAAGTGCCTGAGCAGCCACCAACACTTACCGCAGAACAAATTGAAACCCTAAAAATAAAGGTAGAAGAATGGCAATCAGATTCAGAGAGATTTTTAGGAAAAATTGCAACAGTACAAACCCAAGAATTTAACCTTGTTTTACAAGACATAAGCAATGCTTTAAATAAATTATTAAACTTAGAAAATCAAGAAGAACAACAGAATATTGTAGTCGATATTGAAAAGGATTTGAACATTCTTAAAACTATACTTGAAGAACGTAAGACATTTTGGTCAGATAATAAGAAGTGGGTTGAAGTTATTTTTTGGACTATCTTTGGCACCCTTCTGTACTTAATTCAGCAAACGGCTGAATATAAATTAAGAGTGAATGGGGATGATCGAAAGCAAGAAGATACAGGACGAGCGGACAATTATCTGAAACGTTATAAGGCACAATACTATTCATATATTTTACTAAGTCCTTTTCTTTCTTTAATCATCTTATTTGTGTTAACTGGTGCTAATTTTAACATTGCTGGATTTTCTCTAGCATTATCACAGGTTAATGAAAAAGTGTTAGTATCCTTAGCATTTATCTTGGGTTATTTTAATAAACTTTCTATTACTCAACTCAATTTAATTGTTGCTTCTATTTTTAAAGATGCTTGGATTCGAACCTTCAGAAATATTGATGTTGATCCATCTAACCAAATAGTTGAATATGGAGGTTATTATAACTTCAATGTTATTCCAGATGTTAAAGTCAAATGGAGTATCCTTTCTGAACCAAAATTTGGGACGATTGACATAGCAACAGGTATGTTTATTGCTCCCCCTCAACCAGGGTATTATTGCGTAACAAATGGGGAAGGCCAACTAGAATGGAAAAAATTGACAGAAAAAGAAGGCGAAAATAATGACAATCATCGACAGGTTATCATTCGCGCAGTCAGAGAAGATGAGGATTCAGTTAGTACCATCGCATTAATTACTTTGACAGAAAAAGTAAAGGAAAATATGGAATTAGTTAATTTGACAGAGAATGTGAAAGAAAATCACGATAAAGCAATTGGCACTTGAGTCAAGGGTCATTAAATTTCATAATTATAGTGTGAAAAATTCTAAAGATTCCTATGGCTTTTACTCAAAATCCGATCAAATTTGGAACCGATGGCTGGCGTGGGGTAATAGCAGCCGATTTTACCTTTGAAAGAGTGGCACTGCTGGCTCCTTTGTGCGCCAAGATTTTAGAAGAAAATTACGGTACTTCTGACAGGGGCCGCAAGATTATTGTGGGTTATGATCGCCGTTTCTTAGCAGAAGAGTTTGCTGAGGTGACGGCCAACGCCATCATCGAGGCCGGCTATGATGTTATCCTATCCCAGTCTTATGCCCCTACCCCAGCCTTTAGTTGGGCAGCCAAAGCCCAAAACGCATTAGGTGCGATCGTTTTAACCGCCAGTCATAACCCAGGCAAGTATCTGGGGTTAAAGGTTAAAGGGGCTTTCGGGGGATCGGTTGCCCCAGCCATCACCCAACAAATAGAAGCATTGATTCCTAACCCTCCTCAATTTTCCGCTTCTCCTGGCAGTTTGAGCCATTTTGACCCCTGGGAAAGCTACTGTCAAGGCTTACGCCAAAAAGTAGATATCAAGGCTATTCAAGAAGCAATAACCGCAGAGAAATTAAGGGTGTTTGCCGATGTCATGCACGGGGCTGCGGCTAGTGGCTTAGAAAGATTGCTAGGCTGCCCCATCGAAGAGATTAACAGCGATCGCGATCCCTTGTGTGAAGGAGGTGCGCCGGAACCCTTACCTCGTTATCTTAGTAAGTTATTTCTTACCATAAAAACGGCTATAAGTCAAGGTGACAATAGTTTGAAAGTGGGGTTAGTTTTTGATGGAGATAGCGATCGCATTGCTGCGGTGGATGGACAGGGAAACTTCCTCAGTTCTCAAATTCTAATTCCTATCTTAATCGATCATTTAGCTAAGAGAAAAGGGTTCACCGGTGAGATTATTAAAACGGTGAGTGGTTCCGATTTAATTCCTCGTCTGGCTGATGTCTATAATTTATCGGTTTATGAAACTCCTGTTGGGTATAAGTATATCGCTGATCGGATGTTAGATTCCGAGACTTTAATTGGTGGCGAAGAATCAGGAGGAATCGGTTATGGTACCCATATTCCTGAACGGGATGCCCTTTTATCTGCATTATACGTTTTAGAAGCGGTTGTAGAAAGTGGTCAAGATTTAGGTCAATACTATGGTCAACTGCAAGAAAAAACCGACTTTTATAATGCTTACGATCGCATAGATTTACCCTTAGCTAATATGGAAGTTTGGGGTAAATTATTACAACGTTTGCAAACAGAACCATTAACAGAAGTTGCTGGTCAAAAGGTAGAAAGTTGTGATACAAAGGACGGTTATAAACATCGTTTAACCGATGGAAGTTGGTTGCTCATTCGCTTTAGTGGAACCGAACCTGTTTTAAGATTGTATTGCGAATCTTTGACCATGAAACAGGTACATCAAACCTTAAACTGGGCAAAAAATTGGGCTAATTCTGTGTAATGTTTCTTCTCTTTAACTATTAGGGATAATTAATAAATTATCCCTGTAATTCTATTTAAACACCGTCTTTAAAGATGGTGTTTTTAGCATTCCAAACTACCTTATCACCCTGTCCCCAAAAACCATCATATTTAGTTAATTTTAAGTCTCCATACACTTTAGTTTGACAAGCTAAACGGCGATTTTTTTCTGGAGAATGGGGAGGAAAAGAGCGTCTTGCTTTATCTTTCCAGTTAGCTTCAGAAACTAAACCCTCTATTTCTAAAGAACAAGTTCCGCAGCTTCCAATACCCCGACAATTGATTATTTTTGAGTTACCGTTATGAAGATCAATCTTATGATTAATAAGAACACGGCGTAAATTTTCCCCTTGATCACAAGTGATAGTTTTTCCTTGAGCAGCAATCTTAAACATAGAGTAATTAATTATCAGCTTTTTTACAAATTATACATTATCTTGGTGAATATAAATATGGTGCATGGTTTGAGGAATTAAACTTCTTACCAAGGAAGAAATTCACCATTAGAATGCCAAAAAGTACCAGTATTTTCTAGATTTAATTGGTCAATACGAACAATTAAACTTTTCACTGATTGTTCTGGAGTAATACCACTAGGAGTAAAATTAGTCATTCTAGTTTTAACCAACCCTGGATGTAAAATACCTACTGCAATATTTTTGGGTTTTAAGTCAATAGATAAAGACTTTCCTGCCATAGATAGAGCGACTTTTGACATTCGATAACCATAGGAACCTCCAGAGGTATTATCTTCGATTGAACCCATACGACTGGTCATAATAATGATTTTAGAACCTGCTTTTAAATTGGGCAGCAAAGCATGAGTTAATTTCAAAGGAGCGATAGAATTCACTTCAAATTGTCGACGAATACTATTAATATCTAAATTTTCTAGAGAAAATCTTTCTACAATAGCAGCATTGTTAATTAAAACATCAATTTTTTGGTAATCCAGTTTTTTTACTAATCTCTTCAAATCTGCATCTGAAGTGAGTTCAATTCCGCTTTCTATGGATACCCCCAATGCTTTTAATTTCTCGGAAGTTTCTCTACAAACAGCAATAACATCATCTCCTCTTTGTTTAAGTTGACTGCAATATTCTAAACCTATTCCTCGGTTAGCTCCTGTAATTAAATAAGTACCCATTTCATTTACTTTAATTCGACATATAGCAATCAGTAATGGTTTATGAGATTTTCGAGATCCCCCCTTTAGTTCCCCCCTTAAGACCCCGTCGTTAACGACGGGGTTTAGGGGTTAGGGGGGATTAGTTTCCACATTAATTCTCACAACTGATAAGTGATTGCTATAGTTTAAGGTTATCATGGAAAGCTATAGCGGTTGTAACTTGCAAAAATAACATTCTAATATGACTAACAAGCAAAAAAATTCTTCAGATATGATTAGACTGGGACAGTTTATGAAATGGCAAAATTTAGTGCAGAGTGGTGGTGAGGCAAAAATAAGAATTCAAGGGGGAGAAGTGATGGTTAATGGTTGTGTGGAGACACGAAGGGGACGACAACTAATTAGTGGAGATAGAGTGACTTTCAATGGTAAGCATTACGAAGTCACTTTATAACCAATGACAATCAGCAATCACCCTATTTTGTTGATAGAAGTTTCTTAATAACTTAAATATTAAATATTTCTTTGTTATACTACTCCAATAAATAGTTATATGACCGAGAAATATGTCTAAATTAGGTTCTATGTTGAATAAATTAATATTTAAAGAAAAGATTGACTTTTGGAGTAAGCGAGACTTTAAAAAATGGCTAATCATAGGACTATTCTTATTTTTATGTATAAGCATTTTTAGTCAATCTGTTTTACAAGCCCAGAATAATTCTAATTATGCTATTAGTATCCAAGCTGCCTTTAATCGCCCAGAATTTTTCACCCTTAACCAATCAATAAACCTCGACCAATATCAACCAGTGGCTGATTGGACAGGGAGATTAATCTTACCAACTCAAGAAGAAATACTTAAGAAAAAAGCACAATTGGGAGAAAAAGATTGGGTCAAAATTGAACTACATAATACTCCTTCAACCTTCCAACAATTAAGAGGAAAAATGGTAACTTTAACTTGGCAAGAGACACCCCGACTTAATTATGTAGAGAGAGTTACCACAGATATACAGTTCAACGATAGAGCCAGAAAAGCAAAGCTTATCAAAAGGGGGATATTGTCCCTTCTCGTCTCGATGGAAGGAAACAAGTTGGCCCTTTACAATCCTTAGCTGGCGCACGTCAATACGATGATGTAATAGTAAAATTAACAGGAAATGTATACCCAATTCTTAACGATGAAATATTAACAGAAAAACCACTGCTTAAAATTGAAAGAGAACCCGTACAAATAACCGGTCGCTATTATGGATTAGTACAAATAGAAGGGGAAGCTAAAGATATTACTAAAAACTCCCCAGAAGATTGTCCAGGAAAAAATCCCTGTGCAGGAGAATATTATCAAGTTCGTCACTACAATCGAGTTTCACAACTTTTTGATGGGCCGGTGGAAACAGTGAGAATTCCACAGCAACCTCGGGGTAATAATAGACGGTTTATTTCCACCCCTCGTTATCTTGAAAAGGCCGAAACTGGAAAAGAAGGGTGGTATGTTTACGGTGCTAAAGATAAGCAAGGAATTTTTACGGTACAGTCCTTAAAACCGAGAGCTTTAGTGCAACTAAAACCCGAAAGAGTTGAACTAAATCTACAGCCTGGTCAACGTTATATTGCCAGAGAAAATTGGCAAAATACTCCAGAAAGAAAAGGTACTTTTCAAAGTATTTTAATTGATACTTCTGCCCAGAATAGAGAACAAGCAATCAAGGAATGGAAAGAAGGAGACTATGGGTTAGTGATTCATACCTTTGGAGGAATTGGAGGAGATAATAGGGAAAGAATATCTGGAGGCACAGTAACTGGACATTTTTCTTATGGAGTGGCAAAAGTCGTTAAAGATTTTTTTACATCTGAGTTACAATTTGACATTATCTATTACCAAGTTTATGCCCAAAATCCACAAGGAATAATCTCTGGAAAAATTGACTGGTCAGCTTATTCAGGAGATTTACAAAGAGGATGGGTTGCTTCTCGCCCCTTTTCTGATGTAATTGTTAAGTTAGATGTTTTATCCGATTTGACAATAGCTAATCAAACCCTTTCTTTCGGTAGAAAGTTATTAGAATCTATAGAAATAATGATGGCCCGTTATCGCACAGGAGATGGCACTGGAGTTTCTTCTGTTACTCCTTCTACGTCTTGTGTTCAAGACTCTAGCCAAGCACTATATATTGCAATGCAAAAGTTAAAACAACAGGTCATTTCTTCTCCCGAATTAATCAACTGGTTAAAAGAAAATCCCTCACAAGTAGAAAATTCATTGTTTGGGCAACTCAAACAACTGGTTCAAAACTTAAATAAAATTTTAGTACCTTCTGGGGTTATTCGGGCTGACTGGCAGCAAAATGCCGAAGTTTTAGCAGGAGTGGCCGGGGGTGAACGTTTAACCACAGGTGAAACTGTTTTATCTGGATTGCGAAGTTGGCGGACTATGTTACCCCGTCGGGCCCATGATGAAGTGAGTTCTATTTTTTTACACAATAACGCCAGTTTATGGTTTTTAAGAACTAATCAAATTTTAGGCTGGGATGAGACTATTTTACCCCTAGCTCCTACTCTACTTTTTGGTCAAATTCCTTTATTTTCAACTGCATTCACCAGACTCATTTCAGCCCTAACTTACCCCCTTTCTCCTGAAGATTGGTATCTTAGTTTAGGACTTTTATTGATTTACGGGTTAATTGTTCTTTCTATTGGCTTTAAACTTGATTTTTTAACCTGGAAATTAGTTGATATTTCCCCTAAAAAATGTTTTACAATTCTACAACTTTTCTTTTTGCCAGCTTTCATTGAAGAATTGGTATTTCGGGTTCTTTTACTCCCCCATCCCTTTGAAGAAGTCAGTGGGATAGAATGGCTGTTTTGGGTAACTTTAAGTCTAAGTTTATTCATTGCTTATCATCCCCTAAACGCCTTATTATTCTATCCCCAAGGGAGAAATTTATTCAGAAAACCAATCTTCTTAGTCTTTGCTGGGTTATTAGGGATTGTTTGTGCTATCAGTTACGCAATAACCGCTTCTTTATGGCCTCCTGTATTCATTCATTGGTTGATTGTGGTGATTTGGTTATTTTTCCTGGGTGGAGAGCAAAAATTAACGATCAACTGACAATAATTAACTTTCTTGAGTTACAGTCACAGAAGATTTATGCTTTGTAGATAATATGGTTGACCACTTAGTTGTCAACAGTCGGGGAAGTAACAAACAAAACAGACTATTTAACAGTAACATTACCAATAATTGGAGATTGCTCATTTCCATAAGATAAAAGCCTCTTTTTTTGTTTATTTTTCCGCACCCTTAATTATCCCCAATATTGTTGAAAAAAGAAACAGCATTAAGGTTTAATTTTCTTGTTGGATAGATAAGTTTTTCTGAAGTTACAAAATATTAAGGTTTTATTCCTCTAGAATTCAATAAAACTTTACGTTTTTTTCTAGCAATTTCTTGTAGATCGATAATGCGATCTGTTTCATCAACTATTTCCCCTATTAATACTTCTAAAACATCCTCTAAGGTGACTACTCCCGCAACTCCACCGTATTCATCCAAAACCACCATTAAATGTTCGCGAGTATCTTGAAAAGTCTTAAGCAACTTATCTGCTTTAATGCTTTCAGGAACATAATAAACTTGACGAAGTAGCTGATTAATTTTTTGCTCTCCTTTGCCTTTAATAATAGCTGCTAGTAATTCATCTTTGAGGCAATATCCAATAACTTTATCGATAGATTCTTCAATAACTAAAATTCGACTATGTTCAGAAATAATGATTTCTTCTTGAGACTCAAGTAAGGTTGAGTCTCCTGGTAAAAAAGTAACAATCACTCTCGGAGTCATTAACTCGTTTGCGGTTAAATCATTGAGTTGAAAAACCCGTTGAATCATTTCCGCTTCATCGTCTTCGATAACCCCTTCTTTATGACCAATCATGGTTAAAAAACGGATTTCTGTTTCATTGGTGGTTGGCAAATTTCCCCGTCGGTTAAAAGGAGAAGTTATTTGTTCCATTAACCAAACTAGAGGCGTAAAAATTACCGTCAAAAATTGTACGGGGATAGCAACAGCTAAAGCTATGGGTTCAGAATAACGTTCCCCAATAGTTTTAGGAACAATCTCACCACAGACAATAATTAGAAAAGTTAAAACGCTAGAAAATAATCCTAACCAAGCATCTCCTAAAACAGTAGCAGCTAAACTCCCAATCACAATACTGCCGACGATATTAAAAATGTTATTGAGAATAACAATAGTAGCAATGGGACGATTCATTTTACTCCGAATTGACTGTAAAACTATTGCTGTTCTTTTTTTAGACTGTGCTAACTGTTTAACTCGAACCGGTGAAACTGAAAATAAAGCAGTCTCTGCACAAGCACAAACCGCCGAACCTGTTAAGACAATTAAAACTACAAAAATAATATTTGCCATGATACTCTTAATTTTAATTATTATCTATAATTTTATCCCGAATCATCAAAGCTGTTGCAGGAGCTAATAAAATACCATTACGATAATGACCAGTAGCTAATAAAACATGAGGATAGTTAGGAACTTCTTTGATAATAGGTGCTGCTTCTCCATCGGGACGGGGACGTTTTCCCGACCAAGTATTGATAATTTCACCTTTTTCCAAATTAGGACAAAACGAAAAAGCTAGTTTTTTGACTGTTTCTAATAGTTCTGTTTGTGCTGTAACTTCTCCCATCTCATCAGGAAATTCTACTGTAGCACCAACCCAATATTCTTGCTCTTTTAAGGGTACAATATGAACATCCTCTCCTGTAATAACTGGTTGAAAATTAATATCACCTAGATCATGATTTAACTTTATTTGTAATGCTTGTCCGAGAACAGGTTTAATTTTAACCATCGGTTGCAGGTGATCAATCAAAGGAGTCGAACCCAAACCAGCACAAATGATTAACCAATCTGTTTCTAGGGTCTGGTATTGGGTTTTTATCTGGTACGATTGACCATTATCTGAATCATTTATTCCCGTTGGTGTAATATTTTCAACTTTTACTCCAAACTGACAATTTACACCGTTTTGAGAAGCAGCTAAAATAAGAGATTCCGTTAAAATAGTGGGATGTATTTGTATATCTTGAGGGGAATAAATAGCTCCAATAACACGATTATTTTGTACTTGAGGACAGTATTTTAATAGCTTTTTTTTGTCCCAAATTTCTAGGGGGTATCCGTGATCATGACGAAATTTTTGTAATTTTTCCCATCTTTCTCGGGGATCATCAGGAAACCGTAACATTAAAATTCCTTGATGGTTAACAGGGATTTTTTTACCCGTTAATTCTTCTAACTCAGGAATTAAGGTTGTATAACGTTCTAAACTAAGCTGCCGAAATTTCCAACCCCGTCCCTTGGTTTTGTGGCTAATAATAGCCATTAAAACCCCTAAAGCTGCCCCAGTTGAACCAGAAGCAGGTTGTTTTTCATCAATTAAGGTAATATCTAAACCATTAATCAGACTTAATTCGTAGGCGATCGCTGCTCCAATTACGCCGGCACCAATAATAGTAACACGAGTCATATTATCACTGATCCAAATCTAACTATAATCTAAAAAATGTACTTAACTAGGGAATAGTGTTTGACAATTGGGACTGTAAATAAATATCTATAGGAATACCCCAATTATGACTATAACTTTCATCTAATGTAGGACAATTTTCATAGTCATATTGATTATCCCGATATTCTCCAGGTTTTCCATGAATGGCGACAACTTCTCCCTGCTCGTTAAATACTGCCGTACCACTCATGCCCCGAATGGTTGGGTTAGTATACTTCAATGTATATCCTTCATCATAATCTTTTTTGGGATTATCTGATTTCTCCTGATCGCTTTTAGACATTTCATTGAAGTTAGATAACTGTTGTTCAATTTGTCCAGTGTAGAAGTTTCGCATTGACAGAAAATAAAAATTATGCTGTCAAAGAATTAGTGGGAGATAATTGTTCTAAAATAAACTCCCGTGCCACTTTTAAAGAAAGCTCTCTTTGGAGAGAATACCAAGACTCTATAGTTGCTTTAATTCTCATCAGTTCCAATTGACAAAATGCTCTTAAAGAACAGAAAATATGAGTAACAATAGCTTTTGTCGTTCTTACTTGAAACTTAGATAATCCACACATGTTCGACCGTAAAGGATTTTGTTGTTCCAGGTCTTGGGCGATCGCTAAAAATTCCTTTGATCAAGACCATTAATGCTTTCTCCGTTACCTGTTGTTCTTCGGCGGCACTCAGTTTTTCTCTCTCCTCAAACCATCGCGATCGCCACTGACGCACTTGTACTCGGTCTAATTCTAATCTTCGACTAATCGAACTATTGCTCTCTCCTGATGCTGCGGCTAAGATTAGCTTGGCTCGTCTAACAAGGCGATAGGGGTTTGTTGTCCCTCTCACTATTTGTTGGAGTACTGTTTTCTGTAGGTTGGAGAGGTTAATTGGCAATGCTTTTATCATGGACATCAACTTCGAGATTCTTCCGTTAGTTTCATTGAAACACATTGTCGTGGCTAGTCACGAAAGTTTCTGTAAAAATCTGGTGGATTACTTTCGCCAAGCTGCACTAGGCTTTAGAGGAATATTCCAGGTTGGTTTTATGGTGCTTCTAGGATAATCAGGAATGAGTGTTGGTGAATTTACAGGAATAGTTTGTGATGTAGTTGAGCTTGATAAATCCGTTAGAATATCTTGTATAGTTAGATAACGATAATGGGAGTTTTCTTCTATCATTTTATTGACAATACGAACAAGATTATAACTAACATCTAAAGCTTTGTCTTGCCACAATAACTCATTGGTATTATAATTTCTCTGTAAATCTTTTGGTTGAATTGCTGTTAAAGCAAAAACTGAGGTCATTCCTACAGAATAAATGTCTGAACTAAATTGAGTGTTCCCAGATAACTGTTCGTTGGGAGCATAACCTTCTGTTCCAATACGAGTTGGATTATGTGGTTGATTTAATTGTCTATTAGCAGTGATAAATTGCTTAACACAACCAAAGTCGATCAAGACTAATTTATCATCTTGCCGACGACGCATAATATTATCCGGTTTAATATCTCGGTGCATAACACGGTTGTTATGAACGTATTGCAATAATTCTAAAATTTCTTGTAAAAATTGCTTTATTTCTTCTTCATTTAGCTTTCCTTTTCTCTTCAATTCTGAGGACAATGTTTCACCATCGATCCACTCTTGAACTAGATAAAAATCATTATCTTCTTCAAAGGAAGCTAGTAACTGAGGAATTTGGGAATGTTTTCCCAGTCGAGCCAATACTTTTGCTTCTCTTTTAAATAATTCTTTTGCTTTAGCTAAATCTTGAGTATCATTGCTAGTATATATAAATTTCTTAATTACACATTTTTTTCCATGAAGGTAAGTGTCTTCAGCTAAATAAGTTTCTCCAAACCCACCTTGACCTATTTTACTAATAACCTGATATCTTCCACCCACAGGGTGTTCATAATACGCTGTCATGACATCCTCCTCAATAATTTTACTCACCGTCACCGTTGATCATATATTAGATCAAAAATTAAAAAAGGGGCTTAATTATGCCCCTATAGATTTTATAGTAAAATGAGTTAGCTACTGGGTAGTAAATCTAAGAAACTTTGTAAATGCTGGACTGCTTCACCATATTGGCGTTGTGCAGCTACCGAGTTACGTTCCTTAGCCGCAGCATCCAAGCGTTCAAAGTCGCTGAATAAAGCCTTAGATAAATTTCTCGCTTCCTTTTGATCTTTCGGTAACAAAGAACGAGTTAAACTACTCATTTCTTGACGAAGACCCCCTAAAGGCCCGTGAATATAGGTACGGGTATCGATCCAATTTTTATCTGCAATAAACCCTTTGAGAACGTCTAAACTTTCTTTAGCTGTCTCGATAGGTTCGGCTAGCAACTGCAACTGCTCAATTTTCTCAGGGGAATAAGTGGTGGGAACAGAGGCCTTAGGCCCCCCACAACTTACACAGAAGATGGCCGCAGCCACCAGTAATAAAGACAAAATAGACCGAATACGTGGCATAACGTTAAGTTTTGTTAATGATATTAAGGAAACTCCTCAGTTGATTTTCTCAAGAATTGAGTAAATTGGTCAAGCAGAAGCAGACTGATCAACTGTAGGATCATTCAACTCTTTCACTTGTTGACGAACCAAACGGCAAAAATGACCAATAGGGGGAATAGCTATGCGATCGCTGGTGGAAACTAAAACCACTTGACGGGTTAATCGTTGAGGTGATTTTGGGTTAGACTGATCCACAATAGGAAGCAAAGGACGTACTGATAAACTATCATCTTTCCTTGTTTCCATTAACGCGGTTTCTGGTAATAAGGCGACTATTTCTCCTTGTCTAACTACCCCTCGAAAAGCATCTAAAGTATTCAATTCCATCACTGCATTGATGTTTAAATTATGAGTTGAACACCATTCTTGTAGTAATCTTTGCATTCCATAACCATCTTTAAACACCACTTGAGGATATTTAATCAATTCTGTATGGGGAACTTCTTCATAGCTAGTTAATGGATGATCCGCAGCCATTAAAATATCAATTTTTTCTTCATATAATAAATCAACAGTCATCTCAGGACTGGTGGTTAAAAAACGATTATTCATGACTATGGCAATATCCACTAACCCATCTCTTAATACCTTCAATGTGCGATCGCTTCCTAAGGCCGTTACTCTTAACTGTACTTGAGGATAATCTAGACAAAATTTTTGTAAAATCGGGGGTAAGAAATGAGAGCAAACCGAATGAATGGCCGCCACACATAATTCTGGTTGTTTTCCTGCTTGTAAATCTTTTATTTCTTGCCCAACCGTTACCCATTCTTGACAAATTTTTTTCGCTCTTGGCAACAATTTTTCTCCCGCCACCGTCAATCTCGCCTGAGTGGAGCGATGAAACAATAAAGCCCCAAAATTAGCTTCTAGGGCTTGTATCTGTCGGCTGATTGTGGATTGGGTAACGCCACATTGAGTTGCCGCTTGTCCAAAGCTGCCTGTTTCTGCGATCATTAGGAATGCTTGTAGTTGCTCAATTCGCATCAATGAGGCCGTTAAGTTCTAATATACTTTATCATATCACGAGCTTTGTTCCTTATTTCGTAGAAATTTATACTAAAATACTCAGTTATTGATAATTTTTTCCCTATTTGTACTATGGAGTTTTTGACATGGTTGGTCATATTTTTAGGAGGAGGTTTGGGGAGTTGTTGCCGTTATGCCATTAGTAGGATAATTAATGAGCAAATAGAAACCATGTTCCCTTGGGGAACTCTAACGGTTAATTTAGTGGGTTGTTTAGTAATCGGTGTTATAGTTGGTTTAATTGAGAGGTTCCCCATTCATCCTTATTGGTTACTCTTTTTAGTGACGGGTTTTTGTGGGGGATTTACAACTTTTTCCTCTTTTTCATTAGAGAATGATTTACTGTTGAGAAACCAAGAATATACCCTGTTATTAGTTTATACAATGATGAGTTTATTCTGGGGTTTTGCTGGCACTTTTCTCGGACTAATACTTGTCAAAAGATTTTAATTAATGATTTAAAATAGTAATCAATTCTCCGTTTTTTATTCATAAAAGATGACCACTATTTTAACAATTGATGATCTTAAAATTTTCGGTTAGATTTAGTGATTTATTACCATTCAAATTTAATCATTTGCCAAGAAAATTGTACTGAAATTGAAACAGCTTATGGAAAATTGTCTAGATACTATCATAATCTTAATCATCTCATTCATCTGATTAATTTAGCCCTTCAGTATAAAAATAATATCGAAGACTTTGAAACCTTGTTAGTTTCGATATTTTATCATGATTTCGTTTATGAAATTACTGGAAAAAACAATGAGTTTAAAAGTGCTGAAATAGCAAAAAAAAGATTATTAATGCTCAATTATCGGGAGCATCCCATTTTTGTAAGTAAATCTCTCAAAGCAATAGTAGATAAGGGTTTCAGTCATCCTAAATCGGCTAATTTGCAAAATTGGGATGCTCCCAAGAAAACTGTAGGGTGTATTAGCGTAGCGTAATACACCAAAAAGCAAGTTTTCGGTGCATTACAAAACAAAAAAATTATAGTAGGGGTCAACGGCCGTTGACCCCTACTACCAAAAAAATATAGTTTTCCTAATGCACCCTACTTAATATTTTGTTGAGGAACAGTCTCTTAAATCCTAATTGTATCCTTGAAAAAATAAGAACTCCGTACTCAGGTTGGTAATTAATTCAAGGTAGTTAATTGAGCATCTTTGTAGTAATGACTCAAAATCTGATAATAAGGAATACCTTGTGTAGCTAAATAATGGCTACCCCATTGACTTAAGCCAATACCATGACCATAACCTCTGCCTTGAATGGTAAAAGTTCCCCGATTATTGGAGATAGTAAATAGGGTACTTTTGAGCTTTAAAGCCTTGCGTAACTCATCATCAGTAATATTACGAGAACCCCGACTTCCGACAATTTTCATAGTAATAATGCGTCCATGAGGAGTAATTTTTTCAGGAATGAGCGATCGCACAGCACCAACACCACCGATGAAACGACCCATTTCCCAAGCACTAAAGGTTCGGTTCCATTGAAACACAGGGGCTAATTGATCGTAATCTACCACACCTCGTAAATAGGGCAGAGGAGAACTCCAAACATCCTCAACATTTTCTGTATGACCCCCAGAAGAGGAATGGAAGGCTGATAAAATCACTTTACCCTTATAAGTCAAAACTTGTCCTAAAGTGGCTTTAACCGCGTCGTGGGTGGTGACAAATTCTGTTTCCAAACCCTTATATACTTGGGTGTTGGTGGTAGTATCTAAGTCATAATAACGATTGCTTGCCCGAGACGCTTTGTAGAGGGCATAGGTACGGGCTACCACTGCTTGAGATTTTAAAGCCTCTTGGGGCCAGGTAGGATAAGCTTCGGCACCAACCACACTGTACAAATATTGTTCCACATCGACTAAATTAAGAGCCGTTACGCCTTTTCCTTGACGAATCACCCGAACTTTACCCCGATACCAGCGATCGCCGATCCATACCACGCCATCGTCTTTGGGTTCAATAATTAGATGACTAGAGTTCCATTGGTTGAGGTTAACGCCACTACCTCTAGGTTTAACAGTAAAGCCATCCAGAGGGGCTAAATTGCCGATTGCTCGCCCCCCAGCGTCCCTGACAATGGCAGGGGTTGAACTGCCTATTTGCACAGCACTAACGCCCTTTTTAATAGCAATACGGAGGTCTTGGGCTGCTTGTGCCGATAGACAGAAAATCAGCCAAATTAATCCTGTTAGTCCACTGTATTTGACTAGGGTTAGCCTGGATATCTCAGTAGTCTTAGCCTGACTCTTGACATCTTCATACACTGTCATGACTGTTTTCCTCACACACACCTTACTAAACAGGGAAATTCTATTGTAAAGTAAAAATAGGTAAGGTAAAGAAAAAGCCCTCCCCTGTTGCTGATCATTGAAAAGGAAAAATCTTACACTTAGTTAGCTTTGTTCAATCTCCTATCCCAAATCAAAGAGATCCTCAGACGTTGGTGGTCAGAATTTACACTGCAAACCAAGTTAATGGCGGCAGCAACCTTGGCCGTCTCCTTGTTTATGAGTGGTTTAACCTTTTGGGCCGTTAATACTATTCAAAAAGACGCACAGTTAAATGATACGCGCTTTGGTCGAGATTTGGGGTTATTACTCGCTTCTAATGTAACTCCTCTCATTGCTGAGGACGATTTAACAGAAGTTGCTCGTTTTTCCAGTCGCTTTTATCAGAGTACCACCAGTATCCGCTATATTATCTATACTGACAAGACAGGCAATATTTTCTTTGGTATTCCCTACTCATCGGCTGAAGTTCAAAATTCCCTGACTATTGAACGTCGTATACAACTGCCCGATTTTCCCTCAGACGATCATAACTTACCCTTGGTAAGACAACATCAAAGTCCTAATGGAGAAGTAACGGATGTTTTTGTACCCCTAAGACATCAAGGCAACAAATTAGGATTTTTGTCCATTGGCATTAATCCCAATGCAACGGTTGTTAATTCTTCCAATTTAACCCGTGATGTTACCATTGCGGTGTTTGTAGCTATTTGGGCTATGGTAATTCTAGGAGCGGTTTTTAATGCTTTAACTATTACCCGTCCCATCAAAGAATTATTACTGGGAGTTAAAAATATTGCCGCAGGAAACTTTAAACAAAGAATTAATCTTCCCTTTGGTGGAGAGTTGGGAGAATTAATTTTTAGTTTCAATGAAATGGCTAAACGTCTTGAACGTTACGAAGAACAAAATATTGACGAATTAACATCCGAAAAAGCAAAATTAGATACCTTAGTTTCTACTATTGTTGATGGGGCAATTTTATTAGATACAAATCTCAACTTATTATTAGTTAACCCCACAGCAAGACGGATGTTTGTTTGGGATAGTAAAAATGTTATTGGTGAAAATATACTAGAAATTTTACCCTCAGAATTAACCGAACAGTTACAAACTCCCCTGAAACAAATGATGGAACAGAATACGTCTGTTTCGGATGAATTAGAGTCTGAATATCAAACCGCGGAAGATACACCTTTACAACCTAGAATTAGCCCAGGAGAATATCGGATTAGTATCAGTCAACCCATATCAAGAATTGTGCGAGTTTTATTAACTCAAGTGTTCGATCAACATAGAGAAACCTTGAAAGGGATAGCTATGACGGTACAAGATATTACCCGTGAAGTAGAATTAAACGAAGCCAAAAGTCAATTTATTAGTAATGTATCCCATGAATTAAGAACCCCTTTATTCAACATCAAATCCTTTATAGAAACCCTCTCAGAATTTGGAGAAGACTTAACAGAAACAGAAAGAAAAGAGTTTCTAGAAACTGCTAATCATGAAACAGATCGCCTCACTAGATTAGTCAATGATGTCTTAGATTTATCCCGTTTAGAATCTTCTAAAACTTATCATTTGAAAGGTATAGATTTATCGCAGTTAATCGAACAAACCCTAAGAAGTTATCAATTGAATGCCAAGGATAAAGAGTTAGTTTTGAAGAAAGAAGTTGAACCTAATTTGCCTTTGATTTTAGGACATTATGACTTACTATTACAGGTGATGACTAATTTAGTGGGAAATTCCCTAAAGTTTACCCCTTCTAAGGGAATGATTGTTATTCGTGCCTATCATTTTAAAACGAAATCAAAACAATTTAACAATAAATCTTGTGTTAGAGTAGAAATTTCTGATAGTGGTATTGGCATTGCCCCCGAAGATCAAGCAGCAATTTTTGATCGCTTTTTCCGTGTAGAAAATCGAGTTCATACCCTGGAAGGAACTGGGTTAGGACTGTCAATTGTTAGAAATATTATTGATAAACATCATAGTCGAATTAATCTAATTAGTGAAGTAGGAATAGGTACAACATTTTGGTTTGATTTAGCCCTTTATGAAGATAATTGTACTCCATCAGAAGGCTGTACAAATGACAATATATTACCCAGAACGGTAGATGTTCATCCCAATAGTTTACTCTTTTAAATTGCTCTGCAATGAATTGACTATAATAGACTCTTAACTAGACTACCGAAATAGTCCCTGTTAGACCGCCATGACTGTGCCGTATTATTTAACGTTCACGGGCGCACCGACCGCAAACGGATCCAAAATCTATTTAATTTTTCGGCTGTGCGTCACCGCTAAACCTAATCTACCAGTCGCGTCACCTTTACAATTTCTAGGGCGATATTTGTCCCGACGATCTGAGGTAAGGGAAGCCAATCCCCTGAATATTTATTGCGCTTTACCTCTGCTTACCATTCTACTACGAGTCGAGATGTTTTGCCCAAAATTCATCCCCTCGGCAAAGCCGAGGGTCTTCTTTTGGAAGAAAGATAAAAATTCCCCCCACACTTCCCACACTCCCCACACTCAACTCAACTAAAATATTGATACACCCAGTTGAAAACCACTCCCATCCACCAAGGGAACAAGAAAATTTCTAAATCTAAACAAAATGTTACGAAATGCAAAGTATAATGAGTAAGACATAAACCAATACAAGAGAAGAGAGATAGATGCGAGTTGCGATCGCCGGTGCCGGTTTGGCGGGCCTTTCATGTGCCAAATACTTATGTGATGCAGGACACACCCCTATTGTCCTCGAAAGAAGAGATGTCCTCGGTGGCAAAGTAGCTGCTTGGAAAGATGAAGACGGAGACTGGTACGAAACTGGACTCCACATCTTTTTTGGGGCCTATCCCAATATGTTGCAATTATTCAAAGAATTAGGCATTGAAGATCGCCTACAGTGGAAAGAACACAGTATGATCTTCAACCAACTGGAAACACCTGGAACCTACTCACGGTTTGATTTTCCCGATATTCCTGCCCCAGTTAACGGTATTGTGGCTATTTTACGCAATAACGATATGTTGACCTGGGAAGAGAAAATTAAGTTTGGTTTAGGTTTACTCCCTGCCATTGTACGGGGTCAAAGCTACGTTGAGGACATGGATCAATATTCTTGGTCCGAGTGGCTAGAAAAGCAGAATATTCCTGCCAGAGTGGAAAAAGAAGTCTTTATCGCCATGTCCAAAGCCTTAAACTTCATTAACCCCGATGAAATTTCCGCTACCATCCTCTTAACAGCCCTCAACCGCTTCTTACAAGAGAAAAACGGTTCTAAAATGGCGTTCTTAGATGGTTCCCCCACAGAAAGACTCTGCCAACCCTTAGTTGATTACATTACCGAAAGGGGCGGAGAAGTGAGATTAAATGCCCCATTAAAAGAAATTTTACTTAACGACGATAATACAGTGAAAGGGTTTCTTCTCAGGGGACTCAACGGGGAACCAGATCAAGAGTTTACAGCAGACTTATATATCTCTGCTATGCCGGTTGATCCCTTAAAAGTCATGTTACCTAAACCCTGGCGACAACTAGAGGAATTTAATAAATTAGAAGGCTTAGAAGGGGTTCCTGTGATTAACCTCCATCTTTGGTTCGATCGCAAACTCACCGATATCGATCACCTCTTATTCTCCCGTTCCGACTTACTTAGCGTCTATGCGGACATGAGTAACACCTGTAAAGAATATGCTGACCCAAATCGCTCCATGTTAGAGTTAGTCTTAGCTCCGGCACAGGATTGGATCACCGCCTCCGATGAAGCCATCATCGAAGCCACCATGAAAGAAATTAAACAACTTTTCCCCCAACACTTTACAGGGGAAAATGCAGCCAAACTACTCAAATATCACGTAGTCAAAACCCCCCGTTCTGTATATAAAGCAACTCCTGGAAGACAAGCTTATCGTCCTTCCCAAAAGACTCCCATTGCTAACTTCTACTTAGCAGGAGATTTTACCATGCAAAAATATCTAGGAAGCATGGAAGGGGCTGTGTTATCAGGGAAACTAGCGGCGCAAACCCTAGCGCAAGACTATCCAGCTAAAATATCCCCATCCACCCCAGAAGCAACCAAAGAAGCCTCTTTAGTCTAGTCTGTTCCCAGTTAATGACCAAAAATTTCGTCTGAAATAATGACGAAACGGTCAATGAATGGGACAATGCTAAAAGTCCAACGGTTCTTAAAAAACCCCATTACATTCTGATTACTATAGAAAACCATTCTGCTTGTGCTGAATGCTACAATTGCCTAAACCTACCCAACCCCCCCAAATCCTGGCCTCTGTAGAAGAGTCCTACGAACGCTGTCGTCAAATCACCCAGAAATACTCAAAAACCTTTTATCTGGGAACCCTCTTAATGCCACCAGAAAAACGACGGGCGATCTGGGCCATCTATGTTTGGTGTCGCCGTACCGATGAATTAGTCGACGGTCCTCAAGCCAAATATACCACCCCAGAAACCTTACAAAAGTGGCATGAACATCTCGAACACTTATTTAAAGGTCATCCTGTGGATGATGAGGATGTCGCCCTAGTGGACACCTTGCAACGGTTCCCTGTGGAAATAGAACCCTTTGAGGATATGATCGCAGGGCAACATATGGACTTATACCGTAACCGTTATGAGACCTTTGAAGACCTGAAACTCTATTGTTATCGGGTAGCCGGAACCGTAGGATTGATGTCCAATGCTGTCTTAGGAATAGAAGAAAATCCTTCTGCGGGCCCTTGGGATAAGGAAAATGAGCCTTATATACCTAAAGAAGAGGCCATAGCTTTGGGCATTGCCAATCAATTAACCAATATCTTACGGGATGTAGGAGAAGATGCTCAACGAGGACGTATTTATTTACCTTTAGAAGATTTAGATCGCTTTAATTATACAGAAACGGATTTATTGAAAGGGGTAATAGACGATCGTTGGCGTGAATTAATGCGTTTTGAGATCCAACGGGCCCGACAGTATTATAAGGATGCAGAAAGGGGTATTCGTCTACTTTCAAAGGATTCTCGTTGGCCAGTTTGGGCGGCTTTGATGTTGTATCAAGGTATTCTCAATGTCATCGAAGCGAATGATTATGATGTGTTTAGTCAACGAGCTTTTGTGAGAACCCCCAAGAAAATGCTTTATATTCCTCTTGCATGGTTAAGATCACACGTCCTCTAAACTTTTTTAGCTGTACCATTTTCCTCCACTGGGACTACAGATATCTATACCGTAGGGGTCAACTACCGTTGACTCCCGCCTAAATGTGTAGTCAGACCTAAGGAATATTAAGACAATCGAGTATTAAAATAGAACTTGGATAAATTCGCTACCAAATTATTTTATAACTAGCTATCATGCAGACTCTAGAAACGCCTAAAACACCGAAAATCATTTCTCAACCAGATTTTGATACCACTATTCATCGTCGTAAAACCCGTCCAGTTAAAGTGGGCAATATCACTATTGGGGGTGGGTTTCCTGTTGTTGTACAGTCTATGATTAATGAGGATACCCTAGATATTGAGGGATCTGTGGCTGCTATTCGTCGTTTACATGAAATTGGTTGTGAGATTGTTCGGGTAACGGTTCCTAGCATGGGTCACGCTAAGGCTTTAGCGACTATTAAAGAAAAATTAGCCCAAGTGTATCAACCAGTTCCCCTCGTGGCGGATGTGCATCACAACGGTTTAAATATTGCCTTAGAGGTGGCTAAGCACGTGGATAAAGTGCGTATTAATCCAGGATTATATGTTTTTGAAAAACCCCGCGCCACCCGTACAGAGTATAGTCAAGAAGAATTTGAAAAGATTGGGGATAAAATTCGCCAAACCCTAGAACCTTTGGTTATATCTCTTCGAGATCAAGGAAAAGCCATGAGAATTGGGGTTAATCATGGATCTTTAGCAGAAAGAATGTTATTCACCTACGGGGATACCCCAGAAGGAATGGTGGAATCTGCTCTAGAATTTATCCATATTTGTGAGTCTCTTGATTTCTATAATTTGATCGTTTCTCTTAAAGCATCCCGTGTTCCTGTGATGTTGGCGGCCTATCGTTTGATGGTAAAACGCATGGATGAGTTGGGCATGGACTATCCTCTCCATTTAGGGGTGACAGAGGCAGGAGATGGGGAATATGGTCGCATTAAGTCCACTGCTGGTATTGGAACCCTCCTTGCAGAGGGGATAGGAGATACTATCCGTGTTTCTTTGACCGAAGCCCCAGAAAAAGAAATACCTGTTTGTTATAGCATTCTACAAGCCTTGGGACTCCGCAAGACTATGGTAGAATATGTTGCTTGTCCTTCTTGCGGTCGTACCTTATTTAATCTTGAAGAAGTTTTACATCAGGTGCGAGAGGCAACTAAACATCTGACAGGGTTAGATATTGCTGTCATGGGATGTATTGTTAATGGCCCTGGGGAAATGGCTGATGCTGACTACGGTTATGTTGGGAAACAAGCTGGTTATATTGCTCTATATCGTGGCCGGGAAGAAATTAAACGGGTTCATGAAGAACAAGGGGTCGAAGAGTTAATTAACTTGATTAAGGCAGATGGCCGTTGGGTTGATCCTTCCTCAGTTGGCAGTTAGCAGTGAGAATATCGAGTAACAAGTTGCTTAATAAACTTTATTTATTGTTATCTCTGACCAAATAAATAAGAACAAAAGCTTAAGATTGTCTCTTTTTGAGGCAATTTTTTGTTTATATGTCCCCAAAAATCCCAAAAATATCAATATACAAGCTTAATTCAACCAAGGTGATATAAAACTTCATAAATAGGGTTTGCTGAAAAAGTTTCTCCAAAATTTATGCCACTTTTGACCAAGAATTTTCTGACAAATCAATAAGTTTTAGTACATAAAAATTGTTTAAAGTATAATCAAAATTAATGAAAGGCGGTTTGATGAGTTCCCCTGTTCTATTATTAGTAAATAAGGACAAAAAAAGCGACAAAAACTGCCTCAGAAGTTTAGAAAGATTGACAACTAAAAATGTAATAGCAATAGATGTAATGGAGGTTTCAGGGAGTTTTGTCATCACGAGATTTAGGCTAAATCTTCGTTTAGCTTGTCCAAACTTTCCCTCAATAGCATTACGGAAGCATTCATCGGAGTGGGCTTGTTTCTTTTCTTCTTCACTGACATTTTTCGGAGGTCTTCCTAACTTCGGACCACTGATTCTTATCCCTCTTTCCTTACACCAATTTCTGTTTTCCCTAGTTCAATAAATTTTATCTACATGGACGGATTCGGGATAATAGCCAAACGTTTCTTTATACTTTTCTACTTGTTCTTTTAAATGACAAGATTCATTGAAGTTTTCCCAACTTATTTTGTCTAGAAACACATAGTTATCTACACAGCTTACTGAGAGTTTAGCTCCAAACTCTATTGGTTTTCCTACTTTTCCCCTCACTATTGGACGAATATGCGGTTGAGTTAAACTTACAATTCTTTGAGGAACACTCTGGGTCTTATTCTCCCACATTGACTGTTGTTGTTCATAAACTTTTTTGATAGTCTCTAGACAATTTTTCTGTCTTTTACTCAGATTTTCCAGGGAAGCCCCAGCTTGAATTAAGTCTTCTATATTTCCTAAATTTTTCTTAAGGTATTTTAACTGTTTCCCGATAGCTTTTCTTCTTTCTTGATAAGATACTTTTCGTTTTTTAGCTACTTTTAAGTATTCCTTTCTAGCAATTATTCTAGAAGTTCTCGGCTTTTTTCTCAATTTTACTCTTAATGGTTGATAAAGATTATCTATTATTCTTTCTGTCTCAATTCTGGCTTGATTTAATATGCCTAAATCCGTTGGGTATTTGATGTCTGCTGGCGCACAAGTCGCATCTAAAATTAGTTTACCTTTATTTTTTATTTTTTCTCCTTTTTCTTGGAGACAATCCTTTTTTTTTACTTCTTTATCATTCTTGTCTATTTCTCTTTTTACTATTTTTTTATTGATTTTGTTTATCAATTCTCCATCAATTCTTTTCCTAAAATGAACTAGCATTGAAGATTCCAGTGGTGGCTCTTGTTGATAACAATTTAAACCTATAAAGTATTGTAGATAGGGATTTTCTCTAATCTGTTCTATAGTTTCTCTATCACTTGTTCCTAATTTTTCCTTAATAATTAATGTCCCTAATGCCATTCTAAATAGTTTGGCTGGCGCACCTTTTTCTGCTGAAAAAAGTTTAGCATATTCTTCCTCAAAATCATCCCAAGATATCAACTCTGCCATGATTACCCAACGATTATTGGGGGACAATTTGCCCTCGAAAGGTAATTCAAATTTTTCTGGGGGCGGTAAAGGTTGCTCCTCTTTTCGATACATTTGTTCTTGACCAACAACTGGGAGGTGTTTCTACCAATTATAGCGGTTTGTAGCCGACAAAGCTGATCTTTTTTGCGATCGCGAATATGGGTGTAACCTTTTAAAGAATAGGGTTTTGCTTTTATTCAGCAAACCCTAAATATTTGTAGCAGATATTTAACGAAGATTGATCAACTTTACTATATCTAACTAATTTGTAAATAAAGCTAACAGTAATATCAAGAAAGAAATATGATTATTAATCTTTACTTTTGTATGTTAAAAAGTTTTCTTTTTGCCTAAAAAAAAAGTAAATTAATTTATCAAAATACGACCATTTTTTACGCTAGAAATACAGTTTAGCTTCTTAATTTTTGGCAAAGAATTGAATCAAAAAACCATTGATAGTATTGGCTTAGTAGAGTTATTTCTTAATCAAGTAATTGTATGGTTATTTGTCAACAAAAATGGTTAAAAACCCTATCTTTGGGTATTATTTTCTCCTTGAGTAGTGCCATTAGTGCCAACGGGTTTACTGTTTCATACTTCTATGAAGAAGACCCAGGTAATCCAGGTGGTCCAGGTGTTGCTCCTCGGCCACCAGGTGAATCTAATAAGCCATTATTTGATATTGCAGAAGCTAATGGGGGTTTTGTTACATTCGGTTATCAATTTTCAGTTGATCCAGATCCTGGAGCGGAAAATCTACAAATAAGTGCTGTTGGTGTTTTTGCGACCCCAGATAATGAGTTTACACCAGCACAAGGTAATCCCAACGATTATTTCACAATACCAGCCCAAGATCCACAAACTCCAACGCCTTTCGCTTTTTTAGAAGCCGAACATCAAGTGGGACTTTGGCGAGTTAATAGCAGCGGAGATCCTATAAATGAGAGTGGATCGGTTGTATCTCCTGAAAGTGCGCTTATCACGAGCCTCACCATCAAGCCTGGAGATCCTGACAACCCTGGAAATCCCAATCCCGACCTTGCTTATATTGAGGGTTTTGCTTATGCTGCTTTGGACAGTCCCATTTCCTTAAGCGGTTCTCAACAATTCTTTCGGTTAGGGGTAACTCATACTGGAGGTGACCAAGTACCACCTGAGGATCTTCCAGATATCGCTTGGCTCGATAACTTGAGCGGCGGAGACTTGACATTCCCCTCGGTGGGCCTTAATGGATTACCTGACCCTGGAGCGGCTATTGACCTCAACTTGGCTTTACAACAAGCTACCGATGTAGCTGGAGGTACAGGTAATCTTCTAGGCTATGCGCAAGGGTATTATGGTGTTCCCACCTCGGGTACAGATACTTTAGCTTTTCCAGACCTACCGACCTCACGGGGTGACAAGTAGGTTGAAAAGTAAGTCCAGAGCGGTTTTTCTCTGTTACCCGACCCTAAACAATTGTCGGCAACCAGAGAGCTTATTGAGAATGAACGATAATGATAATCATTTGCAAATGGGGGGGGAAGACGTGGCAAATGCCACGTCTTCCCCCCCCAAACAGGGCAATCGCATTAAAATCTGAGATGCGTGATCCAGTAAAGATTTTAGAATTTCAGTACAAATGAACGGCGATCGCGAAACCTCTTATGCAGTCAGCTTTTCAAAAATTAAATGCGATTGCCCTGCCCCCCCAAACTGTTTTGATGCGCGAGCGTAAACTCCTAAAAGAGAGAAAACAATCCGATTTTATGCTAATAATAATCAGATTGTCCTTAATCGTTTTATAACTTAAATCATGAGCTTTTTAGCAGTTTATGAATCTCATTTTACCAAACATTTAACACAAACACAGTTCGAGGCTTTTAGAATTTTACTGTGGTTGCTGACAGTACATAAACAGGTTAGAATAGAAAGGTTAGCAGCTTGTTTTCCTTTACCAATCCTTTATCAAAGTCGTCGTAAACATATCCAGAGATTCCTAGTTTTGTCAGCTTTAGCCATTCCCAGATTCTGGTTTCCTGTGATTAAAGCTATTATTTGTAAAGAATTTAAGACTGGCTCTCGTCTGATTATAAGAATTGACCGAACCCAATGGAAAGATAAAAATGTTTTCATGGTTGCTGTTATCTGGAAAAAGCTGGCTTTACCCATCTATTGGACACTTTTAGAGAAAAGAGGAGCCAGCAGATTATCTGAACAACAGGCATTAATTCAACCTGTTCTTTGTCTTCTAAAAAACTATGAGTTAGTCATTCTTGGAGACCGAGAATTCCACAGTGTTAAATTAGCTTATTGGTTGAAACAAAAAAGTAAAAAACAAAAGTTATTCTTCGCTTTTCGTCAGAAACAAGGTACAAACCAGAAAAAAGATGATGAAGATTATCAAACTTTTTCGCAGTTAGGAATGAAACCTGGGATGAAGATGTTTTTAACTGGGGTTTCAGTCACTAAAAATAAAGGGTTTGGAAACTTTAATGTGGGAGCATATTGGAAAAGAAAATACAAGGGCAAACAGGAAAAGAGCCTTGATTTATTCTTACCAACTTAGACAGTTTATCAGAGGTCTTGAAAGTCTATCGAGCCAGGGCAGGTATTGAAGCTATGTTCAAGGATTGTAAGACAGGGGGTTATAATTGGGAGGGAAGTAAAGCCAATAATAAACGACTAAATTCCTTGATTTTATTGATAGCGATCGCTTACACTGCTACTTCTTTAAAAGGCAAAACATTTCGACAAACTAATCAAGGAAAATATATTGCTCGTCTAACTGAAAAATCAAGACGTGACCGAAGACATAGTAATTTTTGGATAGGACTTTATGGCTCTCTTTGGATTCACGCTTGGGAATTTTGCTCTGATTTTATTTCAATTATGATGAGCAATAATCCCCAGAAACTCAACAATTATAAAAAAGGGTTACAAGCCATGTCCATAATAGATAAGACGGCTTAATTCCCCTATTTTATCTTAACATAAAATAACCAGTGGAAGATGATTTATTTTAGATGTAACTATCCAAAATAAACCAATTTTTATTATTTAATAAAAACTAATATTGCCCAAGGGGTTGATTTTGAGCATCAACCCTGTGGGGGGGAGGACGGTGTAACCCTCCTCCCCCCCACACACACGGCAAGAATGATTATCATTATTGTTTATTCTCAATAAGCCCTCTAGTTTTTGACAATTTATAGAGCGATCGCCACGGCTGAAACCCTCTTTCAATCAGGGTTTTAACGGGCTTGTCACCCCGTGAGCCTACCGACCTATCTTGATCCATTTGATCCTAATAATCCAGATCCAGACTTCGATACTTTCAATAATCCCTTTTTCGTTGTTGGGAACGTTATCTTTGGTGATTTACCAGAGGACTTCCCCGGAACTCCTACTCCAGATACTTCCGTCCCTGAACCTAGTCTAATTCATGGATTATTAGCACTGGCTGTAGGTGCTATTGTCACTCGTTGCGGCAAGAAAAAATAGGGACTGGGTGATTGGGAAGTTTAGAGTAATTGATCCCGTTCTGTAATAGCCATACCGTGTGCAGGAAACTCCTCATAATGGGCTAAAGTTTGACTGGTTTCTTTAACGAGATCGAACCCTTGGGGAGTTAAATAAGCAATAGTCGATCGCTTGAGAAAATCGTACACAGATACAGCAGAATAGGAACGAGCAAACCCTCCTGTGGGTAAAACAGCGTTAACCCCGATCGCATAAGTAGCAGCAGAAGAGGGGGTATATTTTCCCAGTAAAATTTCCCCTGCATTCTTAATCTCTCCCACTAACCGTAAAGGATCATCCACCAAAACCTCTAAATGTTCCGGGGCGTAGTCGTTCACAAATTGAATGGACTCTTCTAAGCTAGAAGTGAGAATAATACCCCCATAAGCATCTAACCCCGTCTGACAAAACTCCCGTCGCCATTGGGGTAATTTTTCCAGGTATTGATCGGCAAAGTAACTGGCCTTTTCAGCAACAGTTTCGCTGTGAGTAACCAATAAAGCAGCCGAGTCTGGACCGTGTTCGGCTTCTATTAATAAGTCGAGGGCAGCCAATTGAGGATCGGTGGTTTCATCAGCTAAGACAATGGACTCACTCGGCCCAGCAGGTAAACCCACATCTACCGTACCGAATAACACCCGTTTGGCCGCTGCCCCGTAGATACTACAAGGACCCGTTAATTTATCCACTTTGGGAACTGTAGCCGTGCCTAAGGCCATGGCTGCCAAGGCTTGAATACCCCCCAGTTTATACACATTTGTTACCCCGGCCATTTGTGCCACATAGAGGGAAACTGGTTCAACGTTACCCTGTTTATCAGGAGGGGTACAAACCACAATTTGTTCAACACCAGCCACCATAGCTGGAATAGTTAACATCAGCATCATGGAGGGAAAAGCCCCTTTACCTCGTGGAACGTATAAACCTACCTTGGGAATGGGGGTAATTTTTTCTCCGGTAAAGATACCCTTATCGATTTCGGCCAGGTTCATTTCTTCGGGGAGTTGACGTTGATGCACCTCTTTGATGTTGCGAAAGGCTTGATCTACGGCTTTTTTAACCTCGGGTTCCACCAAATGTTGCGCTTGCTCAAATTCCTCGGGAGTCACTTTTATATTTTCTGGGGTTGCCCCTGTATAGTCAAATTTTTGGGCGTATTCAATTAGTCCCTTATCTCCAGTTTGGGCGATCGCAGTTATCACTTCTTGGGCAATAGGAATAACTTGATCTATATCTAACTCAGCCCGTCGCTTTACTGTGGCGAGATCCTTGGCTGTCATTTGCGCAAGTTTAAGAATTCTGACCACTACTTCTCTCCTGATACGTTGATGCGTCCTTATTTATTGTAGTATCAGTTACCAGTTACCAGTTACCAGTTCAATCATTATCTGTTGATTTTATGATTCTGCTTCAAAAATCTTGCCCAAAAAACTAGAAACAATCGACAAAACAATGGAACCAAATAAAGCATCTAAGAAACTATTAACGGTAAATCCAGGGGTGAAATAAGAAACTAAGGAAAAAGAAATAGCGTTAACAACGAAGAGAAATAAACCAAGGGTAAGAATTGTTAAAGGTAAGGTAAATAGAAGTAAAATAGGTTTAACGATCGCATTAATCAAACCCATTACTAAAGTGGCGATCGCAGCCACAGTAAAACCATTAATAGTAATACCTGGAATCAAATAGGCGGTGATCAGTAATGATAAGGCTGTGATTACCCAAGTTAAAATAAACTGAGAAATTCGGGTTTAATTATATTAACTAATCGATATAGTTAAATTATAGCCGATAATATTAAGGTCTTCTGATACGGATCATAGCATTTTGGATTCTTTTTTTGAAAGTTGCATCCTTTTGAGCATTTTCGGTTATGGCATTAAAATCATCAGAAGATAAACCGCTATCTGCAGCTATTTTTTTAGATTGATTACAAAATTCAACGGCTATTTCTTGAGCATCATTAGGCAGTTGTTTGATGCTTTCTGGTTGATCGCAAGCAATTTCTGGAGGTTGGGTGTCCATAATAGCTTCGATATCTTTATAGGCTCTTTGCCGCTGATCTTCAATTTTTAATACCGTCTGAGCATAATTTGTGACTTCTTCATCTGAAAAATTAGAAGGGGGCGGCGGTGGAGTAGGTGGAGGGCCTTGAAAGACAGTACATCCATGAAGAATACTAAAAAATACAACTAAACTAGACATAAGAGAACGAGTGAAGATTCTGTTCAAATTAAAAAGGGAACAGTGAACAAACACCATGCGTTGAACCGCCAAACTCATAATAATAACCGAATCCCCGCCTGGGTTTCTTTTGTTTTGAATTATTTTAATCATTATAAGTTCCTGACAATTCCCACACAAGAGAGATTCCCAATTAAGAAAATTACGATAGAATTAAGGGTTAGACTGGGTTTAACTGATGAGTATCAATTTTTACTCCATCTTCTGTGCGGCCACGGTCTCTTTTTTTTAACAAGGATCATCCTAACTTGCCAACACCTCCAACCCTTCACACTCCCGTTTTACCCCAAGCTTTGCTTGATGGTTTAGCTATTGACCCCAACGGTCATTATTTAGATGCCACTTTGGGACGGGGTGGCCATAGTCGTCTCATTTTGGCAACCTTTCCTGATGTTAGAGTAACAGGAATTGATCTCGATGACGAGGCGATCGCTACCACTCAAGGCAATCTATCGGAGCTATTCGGCGATCGCTTACAGGTTTGGCAGGGTAATTTTGCAGATTACTCGGGTAAAATAGGAGAATTTAATGGTATTATTGCCGACTTAGGTGTAAGTTCCCCCCAGTTTGATGTAGCAGAGAGAGGCTTTAGTTTTCGTCATCAAGCCCCTTTGGATATGCGGATGAACCGTCAACAGTCTTTAACCGCAGCAGAAATCATTAATCATTGGGATCAAACCAGTCTTGCTGATCTATTCTATCAATATGGAGAAGAAAGGCGATCCCGTGTCATTGCCCGTCGCATTGTACAACAACGTCCCTTTGAGACGACAACAGCTTTAGCAGAGGCGATCGCCTTATGTTTCCCCCCAAAACAACGTTATGGACGTATTCACCCTGCTACCCGTGTTTTTCAAGCCTTACGTATTGCGGTTAATGATGAACTAGGATCATTAGAAAGGTTCTTAGAAAAAGCCCCTCACTGGTTAAAACCTGGGGGACGTATTGGGATTATTAGTTTTCATAGTTTAGAAGATCGTCGGGTAAAGTATAGTTTTCGAGACTCTTTATTGTTGGATGTGGTTACAAAAAAACCGATTATTCCCCAAGCAGAAGAACAAGCAAACAACCCTCGATCTCGTTCGGCAAAATTAAGGTTTGCACAACGGAAAGCTAGTGAGCAGTGAGCAGTTACCAGTTAGCATTAACTGTTTAAGTAAATAGACTTAATGCAAAAATAAATCAGAAAATAAATTACTAAAAAATAACGATGTTTTAACCCTCTATTAGAGACAAAATTATAATTAGATGTAGCTTGTCTAAACATTACTCAAATTTTAAGCCATGGCTGTAGAAACTTTAAGTCGAACTTTTCTTCCTTTTGCTCAGAGAAAACACTTAGATAAGATTGAGATGATCCTCATTGAGAATCTTCCTTGTTCCAGTTTTTCTCATATTCAAGCCATTGGTTATGATGCCAAAACCAAAATTCTTAAAGTTAATTATAAATCTGGTTCTATTTATACCTATTTTCAGGTTCCTGCCCAGATTTTTCAGACCATGCTGACGACTTATAATCTAGGAATATATATCAATTCTCACATCAGAGGAAACTATCATTATCAGAGGTTTATTCCTCGTTATATTTAAACGTTTGTGGGAGTTTTTAAGACTCCCACAAAGGTTAAAAAAGCGGTTAAAGTTTGACGGTTACTGTTTTAATTTCCGTGTATTGTTGTAAGCCATATTCCCCTAATTCTCGACCCATACCCGACTGTTTAAAGCCACCAAAGGGAGCAGCCGCATCAAAGACATCGTAACAGTTAACCCAGACAGTCCCTGCACGTAAAGCATTAGCGATCGCATGACCTTTACTAATATCCTGGGTCCAAACAGCGGCCGCTAAACCATACACAGTATCATTGGTCCGTTGGATCACCTCATCCATATCTTTGAACTTGATAATACTCATCACCGGACCGAAAATCTCTTCTTGGGCAATTTTCATATTATCTTTTACCTCAGCGAAGACAGTGGGTTCAATAAAGTAACCCCGATCGCCCACACGGCCTCCACCACACAACAGTTTTGCCCCTTCCCTTTGTCCCGACTCAATATACTCCATCACCTTATCAAACTGAGTGCGATCCACTTGGGATCCTTGAGCGGTGTTATCATCAAAAGGATCACCTACTATCCGTTGTTTTGCCCGTTCAACGCTTTTAGCCACAAACTCGTCATAACACTTCTCTTCTACAAACAGACGAGATCCTGCACAACAACATTGACCCTGGTTAAAGAATAAGCCAAAATGCGCCCCTTCGATGGCTTGTTCCAGGTTAGCATCGGCAAAGACAATATTAGGGCTTTTACCACCTAATTCCAAGGTAACGCGCTTTAAGTTAGTTTGGGCGGCCGCCTCCATGATCAAATGGCCCACTTCTGTCGATCCCGTAAAGGCAACTTTATCGATATCGTGATGACGGGCGATCGCTTGTCCGGCCGTGGGGCCATAACCGGACAGTAAGTTAACTACCCCTGGAGGGAACCCTGCTTCTAGGATCAACTCTCCTAACCTCAAAGCGGATAGGGGGGTTTGTTCGGCGGTTTTCATGACAACAGTGTTCCCGGCAGCCAAAGCGGGGGCGAGTTTCCATGCTTGCATTAGTAAGGGAAAGTTCCAAGGAATGATTTGGCCCACCACTCCCACTGGTTCGTGACGAGTATAACAAAAATAGGGTCCGTTGATGGGAATAGTTTTTCCTTGAATTTTGTCAGCCCACCCTGCATAGTAACGGTAACAGGCAATGACAAGCTGTAAATCTGCGTTTAAGGAGTCTTGATAGGGTTTTCCGTTATCTAAAGTTTCTAGACGGGCTAATTCTTCGATGTTAGCTTCGATTAAATCAGCTAACTTGTATAACAGTTGTCCCCGTTGAGTGGCTGATAGTTTGGGCCAGTCCCCCTGGTTAAAGGCGTTTCTGGCAGCGATGACGGCTTTATCTACGTCGGCTGCATCTGCTTCTGCCACATCACAGATCACTTCTCCTGTGCTGGGGTTGATGGTTTCAAAGCGTTTTCCTGATGCACTTTCGACCCATTTGTTATTGATTAATAGTTGGGTTGGGCCAATTTTAACTTTGTTTTCTGGTCGTGTTGCTGTGACCATCTTAAATTATCCCTTGTTTATTTTACCTTTATTTTTAGCGTGAAACATTATTATTGATTTGGGACGTATTTTTTTCAAAAATTAATATTTATTTTTTTTACTTAAGAAAGGGTTAAAAGATATCATTAAAGGGGAGGAAATAAGCTATACAGTAGTTAGGGGCAATTGAGAGAAAATTTAACAATGGGTGAAAATTGATTGTCAGGCTTTTCTCAGTTTGCCAGTTTTTTATGACAAAACCTCAAAATTTTGGAGTTTAATAATGTCGAAAGAATTTCTAGATTTTCTTAAGCATAAATATGCCTATGTTGCTGTAGGAGAGTTTCAACCAGGAAAGTTTTCTGAAGCGCAAAGACTATACGAAAAAGCAGTTTCCACCTATAAAGATGGATTCCAAGGAGCCTTTTTATTACAAAAGCCAGGAACCGATGAAGGAATAGCCGTCATTATGTGGGAAAAAATTGAAGATATGGAAGCCAACCAAAACGAGATTTATCAAGAAATTATGGAAAAAATGACCCCCTTATTCGTTAAACCTCCCAAAACAGATTTTTATGAGGTTTGTAGTGAGATCGATGGCTCTTCTGAACAATAGTTCACCGATACACTTCTAAATTAAGGATATAGTTACCCATTTGAACTTCACCTGACCATAACTCATATTCAATTCTCAAATATTCTGGTAATGTCTCTCCGTCTAGCTGTAAACTACGAGTATAATTACGAAGGCGGAAGGCATTGGCAATTTCTCCACCGCTATCATTTAACCAGTAACGGCTCAAACCATAAATCCCTGGTTCCCAAAAATGACGATAGCAAAACCGGCCACTGCCTTGTAAACTCATAATTACCCTTGCCGGAGAAATTTCTAACCACAACATAGAGCGAGCGGTTTCCACGGCTGAGGTGGTTTCCTCTTGAGCTACTGACTCGGGAGAATCGGGTTGATTGACTAATAAATCAAACCGAAAACGATCTTTTTGATAAAGGGTTCCAGAGGTTTCTAGAGTACAGTCAATGGGTAAGTCTGTGGACATTAAAGATAATGACACAGGGTGATGATATTTAATAGGCATCTCTGAGTTCCATCTGAGCAGCATACTTCTAACATAAAGCTCAAACGTGAAAATTAACAACGCCCAGATTAGTGATTTGTGTTACGAAATGTAAAGAATGGCTTGCCAAATGATATAAGTTGTTGCTACATTGAATACTTGTGTGAGAAATCCTCAGTAGCTCAGTGGTAGAGCGGTCGGCTGTTAACCGATTGGTCGTAGGTTCGAATCCTACCTGGGGAGTTTTTCAATAATGGACAATGAATAATGGATAATGATCTCCCTATTTATCCATTAATAAAAATCATGACCCTTGATCCACAACAACTCATTGACTTAGCTTTAAAAGCAGGAGCCTCTCACGCGGAAGTTTATCAATGTAGTTCCCATTCTCGTCCTGTGTTTTTTGAAGCCAACCGTCTCAAACAGTTGGAAAGTTCTCAGTCCCAAGGGACGGCCTTAAGGTTGTGGAAAGAGGGCGCACCTGGGTTAGCTGTGGCCTATGGAGAGGTAGATAGTACAACCTTGGTGGAACGGGCGATCGCTTTATCGGCACTGAATGAACCCGAAACCATCGAATTAAATCAACCCCGTCAGCATATTCAACCTACCGTGGGGGAAGGGATAGCAGTAGAAACCTTGATAGATATGGGTAAAGAGGCGATCGCTCAACTACGGGAAAATTACCCAGAAGTGCTTTGTAGCGGTGAGTTTGCCTCTCAAGAGGATTTTTCTTGTTTAGTCAATTCTTTGGGGCTTCATTGTCAATCTAGTGAGGTTTCAACGGATTTTTATTTAGGGGTGGAATGGGTTAGAGGAGAGGATTTTTTAGCTATTTATGAGGGGGAACATAGTCGTCAGGAATTAGCTGTAGAGAAAGCAGTAGAAGGAATTTTGCAACGGTTGGCATGGGCTAAAACAACGGTTTCCCCGAAAACAGGACGGATGCCGGTGTTATTTACCCCCAATGGGGCAACTTTGTTATGGGAAACGGTAGTTGATGCTCTCAATAGTAAAATGGTCTTAGAAAAGGCTTCTCCTTGGAGTGAGAAACTAGGGGAAAAGATTGTTTCTGAGCAATTAAATTTGTCACAACAACCGAATTTTGAACCCTATAGTTGTCCTTTTGATGATGAGGGGACAATCACGCAGCCATTATCATTAATTAGAGAAGGAAGACTAAGACAATTTTATAGCGATCGCACCAGAGCAAGATTGTTAGGAACCGAGAGTACAGGGAACGGTTTTCGTCCCAGTTTGGGGAGTTATCCTAGTCCCGGTTTGGTTAATTTAATTGTAGAAGGGGGAGATAGCGATTTTGAGCAGTTAGTTAAACAATTAGATAAGGGTATTATTGTGGAGCAAATTTTAGGAGGAGGTGCTGATATTTCTGGGGATTTTTCTATTAATATTGACTTGGGTTATGCTGTGGAAAATGGTGTTATTACAGGACGAGTGAAAGATACAATGGTGAGTGGGAATGTTTATCAAGTGTTACAGGAAATTATTGCACTAGGCAATGACTCCCGTTGGATAGACTCTTGTTTTACACCTTCTTTGCTAGTAGAAGGGTTATCAATTAACAATTAATATAGTATCCCATCACTTAAATTATAATTATTTAGCAAAAGGCAAATTATTCAACTATAATTTTAGTATCCTCAAGAAACTAAATCGAATGAAAAATAAAAATAATAATAAGAATATTGGTCATTATTTTGAAGGAACTGATGCTCAATGGTATAAAGGTAGAGAGTTAACGAATGAGGAAAGAGAAGTTTTTAAACAACGTTCTGTTAAATCTCATCAAGCTAAAATTAAAGCTTTAAATGGGGAAGGAATTACGCCAATACACCCAATTAATTCCCCTAAATTAAATCCTGAAGATTTAATGCCAAAACTTAAACCCAATCATCTTAAAGTCCTTTCTTTATTTAGTGGCGGTGGTGGCTTAGATTTAGGTTTTGATCATGCTGGTTTTCAACATTATCAATCATACGAAATTATCAGAGATGCAGCAGTAACTATTATGCAAAATCGTCCTCAATGGAATGTTTTTTATGGGGATGATGGTAATGTTAAAAATAAAAATTGGAGCTTTTTAAAAAATCAAATTGATGTCATACATGGTGGTCCACCTTGTCAACCATTTTCCATAGCAGGACATCAAAATGGAGGTGAAGATGATAGAGATTTATTTCCTGAATTTATTCGAGCTATTTTAGCAATTGAACCAACTGCCTTTGTAGCTGAAAATGTCAAGGCGTTAAGGAATAAAAAATTTAAAGGCTATCTAAATCAAAAAATTATTGCTCCCTTATCTCAAAATTATAAAATTCTCATCTTTGAATTAAGTGCAGCTTCTTTTGGTGTTCCCCAAAAACGAGATCGAATATTCATAGTAGGTTTAAAAAAAGATCAAGTTTCTAAACAATTTATTATTCCTAAACCAACTCATAATTTTGCTCACTTATTACCCAGTAAAAATAATTACAACTCAAAACAATTATCCTTGTTTCATTCTTTTTCTTCAGAAAATCAAGATCATAATCTTTTAAAATGTATGGGGGTTCGTCAAGCATTAGGTTTACCTAATATTGGCTATGATGCCTTATCTCCTACAATCAGAAGTGGTTTAACTGGTCCTAGACATACTACTTCAATATTAAGTAGTTCTTCAGCAAAAAAACAATGGGAACAACTAGAAATTTGGCCGAATGGTGTGGCAAAAAATCGTTTAAATGCACATAAGTTTGTAGCAAAAAATAGACACTTCAGATTATCTGTTCAAGATTGTGCAATTATACAAGGATTTCCCGAATCTTGGCTATTTAATGGGGCTGTTTATATGATACTTGGGCAAGTTGGTAATTCCGTTCCACCACCAATGGCTTATCATGTTGCTAAGGCATTATTACAGACATTAATCTAAATATTGATCTAAATATTGTCTGAGTTTGCTGGCATGATTATCTATAATTTTCTCCCAACAATTAAAATATGATGCAGGGATATGAGGATTATTTAAAGTAGAACCTCGACGCATAATATATTCACACCTATCACGAATAATTTGTAACATTCTTTGAGGTGAATATCCATTTTCTCTATCCATTAGTTGATGATATTCCTCTAATGTGTACTGCCGCTTTTGAATTTTTTTTGCATCTTGTATGGTGTAATATTGTTTTTCACCAACAATATTGTACATAACTTGGAGGTTAATCAAGTTTGGGACAAGTTGAGCAAGTTTAAAATCTCCTGCAATATATTGTTCTTTTTCTTTTATCCATTTTGACATCTCTTTAGGGGAAGCATAATGACAATATTTTAGGTTAGTTTCCTGATCATAAAAACCAATAATCCAATGTTTATTTTGCCATTTTTTAATATGCTCTATTCCAAAGTATCGAACCGTTGTTACAGAATTTTTTGTGGTTGATTTAAGTTCAAAATAGAACGTTTTACCTTTATAGTTTAATAAAGTGTCTGTATCATTTCTGCGTCTATTGGGAGGTTGTTCAAGTTGAAAAAGTTTAATTAATTGATTTTCTCTAGCGTCGTCTTGTACTGTCATGTTGTTGGTTAAATGAAGACTAGGAAATAATAAAAAATTTGAGATCGCAGTAATTACCCAGAAAACAAAGCTACTGTCAATTAGCCTAAACTATCTAAAAAATGTTTATCTAAAACTGCTGGCAGGAGAAGTAGAAACAATTGGCACATTTAAACAACAAGTAGCAATCTTTGAGGTTTGAAATAACTAAACGTAGCACATTTATGAAAAAATTAAGCAAAAATACTCATTTGCAAGGGAATATCCGGCTCAATATCAAACCATATTGTTGCGCCACAGTTTTTCGGATGTTCTGGATCATATACAAAGCGACCCACACAGGGAATTTTTACCTCGTTACAAAGAACAGTTTTCTGCCCCATTTTCACGGATATAACAGGTTTATGGGTCTTGTTTGTCTGATTATCTCTGATTTTGTCTTTATTTACATGGATATAGGTCATTATTTCTTGTTTATGGATACGCCAGCTACCTTTTGGACCCTTGTTTCTCCGGCTTATTCTAGGCATTCCACTGGCAGAAACAGGGATTTTCCAGCATCTTCCCTCTTTGAAAGCCCCTTCAATACGACCCTCGATCGCTAGTTTTCTCACGCGCTGAACCGACAAATGGAGACGACAAGCTGCTTGGGTTGTGCCAATATAAGTTTGAGAAGTTTCAGTGTTAGACATTATACTGTTGCGCTATAGTTAGGGTTTGCTGAATAAAAGCAAAACCCTATTCTTTAAAAGGTTACACCCATATTCGCGATCGCAAAAAAGATCAGCTTTGTCGGCTACAAACCGCTATAATTGGTAGAAACACCTCCCAGTTGTTGGTCAAGAACAAATGTATCGAAAAGAGGAGCAACCTTTACCGCCCCCAGAAAAATTTGAATTACCTTTCGAGGGCAAATTGTCCCCCAATAATTGTTGGGTAATCATGGCAGAGTTGATACCTTGGGATGATTTTGAGGAAGAATATGCTAAACTTTTTTCAGCAGAAAAAGGTGCGCCAGCCAAACTATTTAGAATGGCATTAGGGACATTAATTATTAAGGAAAAATTAGGAACAAGTGATAGAGAAACTATAGAACAGATTAGAGAAAATCCCTATCTACAATACTTTATAGGTTTAAATTGTTATCAACAAGAGCCACCACTGGAATCTTCAATGCTAGTTCATTTTAGGAAAAGAATTGATGGAGAATTGATAAACAAAATCAATAAAAAAATAGTAAAAAGAGAAATAGACAAGAGTGATAAAGAAGTAAAAAAAAAGGATTGTCTCCAAGAAAAAGGAGAAAAAATAAAAAATAAAGGTAAACTAATTTTAGATGCGACTTGTGCGCCAGCAGACATCAAATACCCAACGGATTTAGGCATATTAAATCAAGCCAGAATTGAGACAGAAAGAATAATAGATAATCTTTATAAACCATTAAGAGTAAAATTGAGAAAAAAGCCGAGAACTTCTAGAAAAATTGCTAGAAAGGAATACTTAAAAGTAGCTAAAAAACGAAAAGTATCTTATCAAGAAAGAAGAAAAGCTATCGGGAAACAGTTAAAATACCTTAAGAAAAATTTAGGAAATATAGAAGACTTAATTCAAGCTGGGGCTTCCCTGGAAAATCTGAGTAAAAGACAGAAAAATTGTCTAGAGACTATCAAAAAAGTTTATGAACAACAACAGTCAATGTGGGAGAATAAGACCCAGAGTGTTTCTCAAAGAATTGTAAGTTTAACTCAACGGCATATTCGTCCAATAGTGAGGGGAAAAGCAGGAAAACCAATAGAGTTTGGAGCTAAACTCTCAGTAAGCTGTGTAGATAACTATGTGTTTCTAGACAAAATAAGTTGGGAAAACTTCAATGAATCTTGTCATTTAAAAGAACAAGTAGAAAAGTATAAAGAAACGTTTGGCTATTATCCCGAATCCGTCCATGTAGATAAAATTTATCGAACTAGGGAAAACAGAAATTGGTGTAAGGAAAGAGGGATAAGAATCAGTGGTCCGAAGTTAGGAAGACCTCCGAAAAATGTCAGTGAAGAAGAAAAGAAACAAGCCCACTCCGATGAATGCTTCCGTAATGCTATTGAGGGAAAGTTTGGACAAGCTAAACGAAGATTTAGCCTAAATCTCGTGATGACAAAACTCCCTGAAACCTCCATTACATCTATTGCTATTACATTTTTAGTTGTCAATCTTTCTAAACTTCTGAGGCAGTTTTTGTCGCTTTTTTTGTCCTTATTTACTAATAATAGAACAGGGGAACTCATCAAACCGCCTTTCATTAATTTTGATTATACTTTAAACAATTTTTATGTACTAAAACTTATTGATTTGTCAGAAAATTCTTGGTCAAAAGTGGCATAAATTTTGGAGAAACTTTTTCAGCAAACCCTAGTTAGATTCAGATTTCATTATACTAATCTCTCGAATCAGAACACAAATACCGATTAATATGATAGATATTTACGATAAGGTAATATTGGAAACGGGTTTATATTAATTTGTTGAAGATAGCTAGTGCAGCTTGGCGAAAGTAATCCACCAGATTTTTACAGAAACTTTCGTGACTAGCCACGACAATGTGTTTCAATGAAACTAACGGAAGAATCTCGAAGTTGATGTCCATGATAAAAGCATTGCCAATTAACCTCTCCAACCTACAGAAAACAGTACTCCAACAAATAGTGAGAGGGACAACAAACCCCTATCGCCTTGTTAGACGAGCCAAGCTAATCTTAGCCGCAGCATCAGGAGAGAGCAATAGTTCGATTAGTCGAAGATTAGAATTAGACCGAGTACAAGTGCGTCAGTGGCGATCGCGATGGTTTGAGGAGAGAGAAAAACTGAGTGCCGCCGAAGAACAACAGGTAACGGAGAAAGCATTAATGGTCTTGATCAAAGGAATTTTAAGCGATCGCCCAAGACCTGGAACAACAAAATCCTTTACGGTCCGAACAAGTAGTCCAGATTGTAGCGATCGCTTGTGAAGAATGTGAAAAATCAGACAGACCAGTGAGCCATTGGACACCTTCAGAGTTGGCGGATGAAGCCATAAAAAGAGGAATTGTCGAAAAGATTTCCCCCCGTAGTGTGGGGCGTTTTTTAAAAAGAAGCGACATTACAACCACATCTCGTTCGTTACTGGTTAAATGCCAAAATTGATGATCCCTTAAAATTTAAAAAGCAAGTCAAATATATCTGTGAACTTCATCAAGAAGCTAAAACTTTGTTAGAACAAGGAATTCATTTAATTAGTACAGATGAAATGACAGGGATTCAAGCTCTTGAGAGATTATTTCCGAACAAAAGAATCAAGCCTAAACAAGTAGAAAAAATCGAATTTGAATATGAAAGACACGGAACTTTAAGCTTGATTGCGAACTGGGATGTGGCAAGAGGAAAAGTTGTTAGTCCCTCTATTGGACCGACAAGAACAGAACAAGATTTTTCTGAACATATCCAGAGAACGATTAAGATTGATGAAAAAGCAGAATGGATTTTTATTGTAGATCAACTCAACACTCATAAATCGGAAAGCTTAGTCAAATTAGTAGCAGAAAGCTGTGGAATTACTATTGATTTGGGGAGAAAGGGAAAGGAGGGGATTTTGCAATCTATGGACAGCAGAGCAGATTTTTTATCAGATGAATCTCATCGAATTCGCTTTGTTTATATTCCCAAACATACATCGTGGCTTAATCAAATTGAGTGTTGGTTTTCGATCTTAGTCCGGCGTTTACTCAAAAGAATTACTGTCCGTTCAACTGAAGAACTATCCCAAAAAATTCTCAATTTTATTGATTACTTTAATCAACATTTTGCTAAGCCGTTCGTTTGGAAATTTAAGGGCTTTAAAGATCATAAGTGACTGGTGGATTATTTTTG